>Ga0181519_10004493_pt1 | contig 11268 bp, 8 predicted proteins | sample PEATcosm2014_Bin_26_FD_121102 | JGI IMG/M metagenome (GOLD analysis project Ga0181519, IMG submission 121102) | Peatland microbial communities from MTU Mesocosm Facility, Houghton, MI, USA - PEATcosm2014_Bin02_10_metaG | ecosystem: Environmental > Terrestrial > Soil > Wetlands > Peat | place... | reverse complement strand
CGAGGTGCTGTTCTCCATCGCGATGGCCAGCTGGCGGCGCGCTTCGGCAAGGTTGCCGAGCTTGTAGTTGGCCACGCCCAGCCAGAAATGGAATTCTCCGCTGTAATCGGCGCGGTCGACCTCGCGGGCGAAGAGTGTGCGCGCCATCGCGTAATCGCCCCGTTGCATGGCAGCCGTCCCGAGGAAGAAGAAGTGGTAAGGAGGATAGGGCTCCAGTTCCGCGAGCCGCTGGCGCACGCGTTCGGCATCGTCCTTGCGCCCCTGGCGGTCGAAGACCATCGCCAGGTTCGACAGAGCCTGCGTGTCGGCAGGATGTCCTTGAACGATGTCGCCCAACACGTCCTGGGCATCGGCGATGTCGCCATGGTGCAGGTAGACCACGCCCAAGGTGTTGTAGGAAGCGGTGAAATCGGGCGCCTTCACGATGGCGCCGCGTACCCACCAGTACGCGGTGTCGACATCCCCACGCTCGAGCGCCTCGGCAGCGCGGTTGTTCATATACATGGCCTGCAGCATGGCTTCGCTGATGGCCTGGGCGCGGTAGCCGGCGACGTCTTCCCCCGGCAGGAAGTCCACGATAAGCGTGCGCGCCGAATCGTAGCCGCGCGCTTCGTCGACCAGCGGCCTTTGCAGCATCAGGTTGACATGATCGTTGAGAAAGGCGATGTCGCCCTTGCGGCTCCAGGTTCCGCCGGCATCCACGGACTGGTACTGCACGCGAAGTCCCAATTCCTTGGCAAAAGCCGCCGTCATGACGACCAGGGAAAGGCAGTTGCCACGGCGCGCATCGAAGGCCTGGGCGGCGGTACGCGTGGTAGTGGCGTCGTAGTCGAGCTTGAGCTGGCCATGGCGGTACAGTGCGCTAATCAAACCGCGCAGCGGACCCTCGTCGCGTCGCTGCGGCGCAACGTCAGACCGCAGATAACTGCGCATCGCATCATTTAGCGCGAACAAGTCGTCCACCGTCACGCGCTCTGCCGGCGGCGCAAAATGGGAATCGCGGAAGTATTGCCCGGGCGGGTGTTGCGGAGGCGCGCTTGCGCATGCAAGCAGCGCCGCGCACAGCGGTGCAATGGCGAGGATCTTCACGCTAAGCCCTCCCGTGGCCGGACGCGACGCGGCCACTCTAGCGCTTCGGCGGGGAAATCGCAAAACCCGCCCGGTCGCCGCGGCCGGCCGGGCGCGCAAGCCCGACTCAGACCGTGAAGGTTTCCGTCATCTGTGCGAGTTCCTGGGCACGGAGCCGCAGATCCTCCGAGGCCGAGGCGCTTTGCTGGACGAGGGCCGCATTCTGCTGCGTGGCCTGATCCATCTGCTGGACGGCTTCGCCGACCTGCGAGATCCCGGCGCTTTGCTCCCGGCCCGCTTCGCTGATGTCCCGGACCAGGTCGGCGACTTGGTCCACGGAAGCGAGGATCTCCTGCATGGTCCGGCCCGAGTCGTTGACCAGCCTGCCGCCGGCAGCGACGCGTTCGACCGAATCGGAGATCAGCGTGCCGATCTCCTTGGCGGCGGAGGCGCTTCGCTGCGCAAGAGTGCGAACCTCGCCGGCGACCACGGCGAAGCCCCGGCCCTGCTCGCCCGCCCGGGCGGCCTCGACCGCGGCATTGAGCGCCAGGATATTCGTCTGGAAGGCGATGGCGTCGATCACGCCGATGATTTCCGAGATGCGTTTCGAGCTTTCGTGAATGCCGTGCATGGTCCGCACCGTCTGCTCCACGACCTCGCCGCCCTTGCGCGCTACCTCGCGCGCGCCGCGGGCCAGGGAATCGGCCTGCACGGCGCTGTCGGTGTTGACGCGCACCGTGGAACTCAATTGCTCCATCGCCGCGGCGGTCTGTTCGATGGACGCGGCCGCCGATTCCGTGCGCGACCCGAGTTCCCGCGTGTCGCGCGCGATGCGCGCGCTTGCGCCGGCGACGCCCTGCGCGTTTTGCCGCACGATGCCCACTACTTCAGCGAGCCGGTCCTGCATGCGCTTCAATGCCTCCAGGACCTGCCCCGCCTCGTCCCGCGAACGGACATGAATCCGTCCGGTGAGATCGCCCGCGGCGATGCGGTCCGCAGTGGCGACGGCGTGCCGCAGCGGCCGAACGACGGCGCGTGTCGTCATGACACTGAGAAATCCCAGGGCGATCAGGCTCAGCGCCGCGATGGCGAGGAACAGCATCTCGGCGCGCGTCTTCATCGCCGCCGCCGCATCGGCGGCGCGTTGCGCGTACGTGATGTTGAATTGTTCATGCGCATTGAGGCTGCCGGCAACCTGCTGCACCAGTTCATGGCGGCTGCCCAGCAACTGGCGCGCCGCCGGCTCGTCCCCGCCCTGCGCAAGCGCGAGGACCTGGTCCTTGAGTGCGACGAAGGCGACCAGCGCCGCACGGTCGGTGTCGAGCAGCGCCTTGTCCTCGGCATACATCTGTGCGGGCTCGTCCATGTCGTCCTTCTCGTATTTGGCCAGCGCTTCCTGGACACTTGCCACATCCTGGGTGATCGAGGCTTCGATCGTCGCCCGCGCCCGCGCCTCGGGCTGGTCTATGGCTTGCCAGAGCTTCTGCCCCAGGTCGGCAACGCGCTGGTCCGCGCTGCCCAGGTCGTTGAGCGAGGGAATCGTGTTGACATTGGCGAAATTGGCGGCATCGAAGATGCGGTCCATCTGGAGCCAGGCGCCACCCGTGAGCAGTGCGATGCCGATGAGCGCCGCGGCGACAAGGACGCCGATGCGTCGGGAAATGGTAAGTGTCATGAGGAACCTCGATAAGAGGCTCGCAGTATCGTTTTGCGCATTTGCCTTGAATGCATCGATTAACGACGGACTTCCGTGTGAATAAAGATCCCGCCGGAAATCCGCGCAGCGACGCGAGCGCGGCCGCACAACACTTGCGTATCGCGCACAACGCGGGTGCGGGCCTGCTCAATGGAGTGCACCATGGACCGTCGTGCCCCATGACCATGACGGCAGCTCAGTTGACGATGACGATCTCCACGTCGCCCGTGCGGCGCAGGACATGCAGGGCCACATCGTTCTCGCGGCGCGTCAGCTGCAGGTCAACCTCGGCGTCGCCCAGGCGCAGATCGAGGATCCGGCACTCGCCCATCCACGCGGGCAGCGCGGGGCGCATGAAACGGATCTGGCGGGCAGCAGGATCGAAGGAGACGCCGATGACCGATCCCAGCAGGCCGAATACCGCCGCCGCCGACCAGGCCTGCGGTATGCAGGCCACCGGATAGGCCGTGGGCGAGGAGCCGGGCCGGCGCATGAAACCGCAGAAAAGTTCCGGCAGGCGCCGGTCGGCGCTGTACAGCGAGGCTTCGAACAGCGCCGACATGACCTTCAGGAGGGGTTCGCGCAGGCCATAGCGGGCAAAACCCATCGCGATGATCGCATTGTCATGCGGCCAGACCGAGCCGTTGTGATAGGACATCGGGTTGTAGCGGACCTCGGATTCCTCCACGGTGCGGATGCCCCACAGCGAGAAGGCCGCCGGGGACAACAGGCGCTGCGCAACCTGCGCGGCATGCGCGGGCGAGGCAAGGCCGCCCATGAGGACGTGTCCGGCGTTGGACGTTGCGATGCGGCAGGGCTGCTTGTCCGCGTCGAGCGCGATCGCATAGGTGCCCAAGTCCTCGAGCCAGAATGCCGGTTCGAAGTTGCGTTTCAGGCGTTGGCTGGCCGTGGCGAGGGTTGCGGCCAGTTCCGTCCTGCCCAGGGTCGCGGCCAGGGCGGCGGCGCCCTCGTAGGCGCTGAACGCATACGCCTGGACCTCGGCCAGCGCGATGGGTGCCTCCGCCAGGCGGCCGTCGGCGTGAAAGATGGAGTCGCCGCTGTCCTTCCAGCCCTGGTTGACCAGGCCATTGACCGACCGGCGGTCGTACTCCAGGAAACCGTCCCCGTCGATGTCGCCGTTGCGCAGCATCCAGCCGACCGCCGCCTCGATCTGCGGCCAGATGTCCTGGATGAGCCCGAGGTCGGCCGTGCGGCGGAAATACGCCGCCGCGAGGACCACGAAGAGCGGGGTCGAATCGACCCCGCCGTAGTAGCGGGCAAAGGGCACCTCGCCCAGGATGGCCATTTCGCCGCGCCGCGTCTCGTGCAGGATCTTGCCGGGCTCGGCGTCGGCCCGCGGATCGTGCGTGGTCGCCTGCGTGGCCGCGAGGAAGCGCAGGGTGCCGGCTGCCAGTTCCGGGTCGAGCCAGAGGCACAGCAGCGCGGTGATGATGCCGTCGCGCCCGAATTCGGTGGAGAACCACGGAATGCCCGCATAGGCGTACAGGCCCTGAGGGGTCCGGGTCACCAGCATTTCCAGGTCGGCGCGCGAGCGGTTGGCCCAGGCATTGAAGCGCTCGTTGTCGGTGGTGATCCTGGCCACCTGCAACTGGCGGCTTTCGCGTCGCGCGACTGCGGCGGCCACGCATTCGGCCCGCGACTGCCGCTGCGCCGGCCGGCCATCGTGTTCGCAGCGGATCGCGATCTCGATGCTGCGCGACTCGTACGGTTCGATGACCATCGGCCAGACGGCCGTGCGCGCGCCCGCCATGCGCGGCAGCGGCGCAAAGCACAGGTGGGTGCGCCGCACCGAATCGTCGAGTCCGCGGTAGGCCAGCACGACGCCATCGGGCGTCGGTTCGTCGGGAAGCATCTGTCCGCGGTGGCTGCGCGCTATCCCGCGGACCTCGAAGATGTCCGCGAAATCCGCGGCAAAATGCAGCTCCAGGCCGAAGCGCGCCACGCTGGATCCGAAGTTGCGGATCGCCAGGTTCTGGAAAAGGACGTCGTCGCCGATCACCGTGGTGCTCAGGATGTGGATGGCGTTCTTCTCCAGGACGATCCTCCCCTCCGACAGCAGGTCGGGGTTGGTGAGGTCTGCGGAGATCGCGCTGTCGTCCTCGGGCACGAACGAGGACAGGAGCAGGGGCCGGACGCCGTCCATGGTGAGCAGCAGTTGCGCCAGGTAGCGCGTGTCCTCGAAGAACAAGCCCTGGGCAGCCGGGCCCATGGCCTGCGCGTTGCCGAAATCATCGAGCACGGCAAAGGCGGCGCCCTGCTTGAGGACGCGTGGACGTTGCGTCGAGGCGCTGCTGTTGGCCGGCAGGTAGAAGGGGGGATGGCCCTGCGCGGCGGATGGTTCGACCCCTGGCTGCGTGTTCATCGCTCGCCCTCCGTTCTCATGCCAGGGCCAGATTCGGCGGCGCATGCTCGGCGATGAGGCTTTCGTAGAGGCGCATGTAGTCGATGGCCATCCGGCCGGCGGTAAAGCGCGTCTCGAAGCGCTGGCGCACCCGTGCCCGATCCAATTGCGGCAGGCGGTGCACGGCGTCGACGGCCTGGGCCTCCGTGTCGACGATGAAGCCGCTGACGCCGTCCTCGATGATCTCCGGCACGGATCCGCGGCGCATCGCGATGACGGGCGTGCCGCAGGCCATGGCCTCGATCATCGCCAGGCCGAAGGGCTCCGGCCACGCGATGGGAAAGAGCAGTCCTGCGGCACCGCCCAGGAAAGCGCTCTTCTGCGATTCGCCGATTTCGCCGATGAACTCCACGTGGGGCAGGTGCAGCAGCGGTTCGACGGTCTCGTCGAAATACGCCCGGTCGGCCTTGTCGACCTTGGCGGCGAGCTTGATGCGCATGCCCGCGGCGCCGGCAATGCGGATGGCCGCATCCGGCGCCTTTTCCGGCGACATCCGGCCGATGAAGGCGAGGTAGCCCGCATCGCCCCGTCCGGGCAGCAACTGCTGGCGCGGCAGGCCGTGGTACACCGTGCCGATGTAGCCCGCGTCGGGCAGCGGCTCGCGCTGGGCCTGCGAGATCGACACTACCGGCACGTCCGGAAATGCGGCATAGATCGCCTGGAGTTCGGGCAGGTCCATGCGGCCGTGCAGGGTCGTCACGAAAGGCACGCCCAGGCGCCGCAGCAGCGGATAGCCCAGGTAGTCGATATGCAGGTGGATGACGTCGAATTCGCGCGCGCGCCGCGCCAGGGTCTCGAGCATGATGATGTGGGGCGCGAGATAATCCCTGATCTGCGGGTCCAGCCGCAGGGCGTGGGGCCAGCCGGGCTCCAGGCGTGCCTGCGTGACGCTGTCGCCGCTGGCAAAAAGCGTCACCGCGTGTCCGAGCGCAACCAGTTCATCGGTGAGATAGGAAACGATGCGTTCCGTGCCGCCGTAGAGCTTGGGCGGCACGGCTTCCATAAGGGACGAAACCTGCGCGATCTTCATGGCAAAACTCCCGGCGCCAGCCGAATGCACGGAACGGCTCCTCGGGGCCCGGATGGCCCCGGAGGTGCGTGCTCGCGTGTGGATCCCTGCGAGCTGCGGGCAGCCAGGAGCGACAGCCTTGGATGTACCTGCGACGGCCGACGGGCTCCGGGAGCGATTTTCCCGGCCCGGCCGGGGTCCGTCTGTGCGCTGCACGACCGAGCAGCGGCTTGCCTGCGGGGGCGAAAAGGGCGCGGCGGTCGAGGTGTCTTCGACCGCCCGCCGGGAGTTGCCCAGCCGCGGTCCCCGTCGAGGGGCCGCGGCCGGGGCCGGGGCGGAGTGACTTAGCGCAAACCGCCGGAGGCGATGATCTGCTCCCCGGTGAGCCAGCGCGAGTCGTCGGATGCCAGGAAGACGGCGATATCGGCGATGTCGTCCGGGCGGCCCGTACGTCCCAATGGCGCCTGGGCGATGAGGGCTTTTTCGAAGTCCGAGCCGATGAAGCCAGCCGTTACCGTGCCTTCGGTCTCGACCATGCCGGGGTTGATGGCATTGACGCGGATGCGCTTGGGGCCCAGCTCCTTGGCGAGCACGCCCGTGATGGCATCGACCGCCCCCTTGGTACCCGAATACACCGCGGTCGCCGCGGGGGCCAGGCGCGTGACCGCCGAGCTGATATTGATGATGCTCGCGCCTTCCGTGAGATGCTTGACTGCCGCCTGGGTGACGAGCAGCAGCCCCAGGACGTTGGTGTTGAACTGCCGGTGGAAATGCTCCGGCGTGACCTCCTGGATGGGCGCGAACTCGTACACGCCGGAGTTGTTCACCAGGATGTCGAGCCGGCCATAGCTCTTCACGGCCGCCTCGACGATGGCGGTGGCGTCGGCGCCCTTGGAGACGTCGCCGCCGACGGCGACGGCCTTGCCGCCCTTCCTGGCGATCTCCGCGACGACGGCCTCGGCGCCGGCCTTGCCGGAACTGTAGTTGACGACGACGGACGCGCCTTCGGCGGCGAGCGCCTTTGCGATGGCGGCGCCGATGCCCTTGGATGCGCCGGTGACGACGGCGACCTTGCCGGTGAGCTTGCTCATGATGTTTCCTTTCGTTGGCTGGGGTTTGCGGCGGATCGCGACGGCCCGGGGGGCGAGGCGCTATCCGGAAGTTAATTCCATAGTTCCAAATTTACGAACTATGGAACTACTTGTCAAGTGGCGTTACAATCCGCCCATGCGCCCCCTTTCGCACCCCTCCATCAAGGACATCACCGTCGAGGCGATCCTGCACGCGCTCTCCGACCCCGTGCGCGCGGCCATCTTTGCCCAGATCGCCACCTCGAGCTGCTCGCAGAACTGTTCCAACTTCCTCAAGGTCAGCGAGCGCGAGGTGCCCAAGTCCACGCTCTCGCAGCACTTCAAGATCCTGCGCGACGCGGGCCTCATACTGAGCGAACGCCGCGGCGTGGAGATGCACAATGTCTCGCGCTGCACCGAGATCGACACCCGCTTCCCCGGCCTGATACCGGCCATCATCCAGGCGCACAAGGCGCAGTCCAAGGGCAGGCGGCGGGTGGCAAAGGCCCGCAAGGCGGCGGAGTAAACCGTTGCGGGCGCCATGGCGGGAATAGACACGCCAGCGGCGCACGACGGGCAAGGCAAATGGCCCCGGATGGGGCCATTCCTGTTGGTGGAGGCGGCGGGAATCGAACCCGCGTCCGCGAATGATCCCCAGACGGTTCTACGTGCGTATCCTGGCTATTTTTGTCTCGCCGCGTGCTTAGCCGCCTGGCGGGCCGACACGCAACCAGTCACTGGTTCTCGAGGCGTACGTCGTGACTCCGCACGCATCCAGCCACTGTAAATGGCGCTGCCGCCGGTTGCCCGGCCTAGCCCAGTGGCAGGCTAGTGCAGCGTCTCACCGGGGTTTAGGCGGCGAGAGCGAAACGCTCGTCGTTGGCGTTTGTAGTTTTCCAGATGGATTTACGAGGTAACTGGGCCTCGGCACGCACCGCACTGTTTCACAACCCGCGTCGAAGCCAGGTCGCCCCCAGTTGATGCAGGCCTATTGTACTGCGCCGGGCACTTCCTCGGCTTCGAGCGGGTCCACGGTGTGGAAATCCGCATAGTCGAAGTGCAGGATGCCGTCGTCCGAGGGCTCCAGCAGGTCGCGGAAGCGGTGGTTCCAGCGCAGGTCGTCGGTGCCGTACTCGTGGCGCGCCATCAGCACCTGGCCGGTGGTCTCGTCCGTGCCGCTCAGCGTCAGCAGGAAAATCGCCCCGTCCTTTGCCAGGGACGCGCGGTCCTGGCCGTAAAGGGGACTCGATTCGTCGATCACGTGCATCAGGTTCCAGCCCAGCAGGAAGATCGGGTGCTGGCTGCGCACCAGCACGAGGTCGTGGACACGGCGGATGCGGAAGCCTTCGGGGGTCACCTCGTCGCGCAGCATGCGCAGCTGCGCCGAAGCTTCCATGATGATGTTCTGGCGGGCATTGGCGGCGCGCAGCATGAGGGTCGTGCGGCCGTCGATGGGCCGCACCACGGCATGGCGGGCGAACAGGAAGCGCGCCTGCGGGCGCGAGAAGCGCGCGAACATGGCGCCCGTCATGAGCGCGATGCTCATCATCCCGACGAAGATCTCCACCGCGGCCACGCTGTGCCCGTACAGGGTCACCGGATGCATGTCGCCGTAGCCCACGGTCGCCAGGGTCTCCACGCTGAAGAAGAAGTTCCCCCACAGGCCCGGCGGATTGAGGTTGGCGATGCAGCCCGGCGCCAGGCTGTAGAGCGTTGCGAAGGCCACATTGAACGAAAAGAAGAAGCCGGCAAAGGTGAGGAACAGCTGGGGCCAGCTCACCGTCATGAAATAGTGGTAAAGGTCGTGCCAGGTCTGGCGCTCGAGCCCGCGCGTGATGATCGTGCGGTTGGACAACACGATGCGGTGACTGCGCCCCCGGCCGCGCCGCGCCGGGCCGTGCGGCTCGTGCCGGAGGTGCATGCCCGTGTCGCGCGGCGCGTTCATGACGATGGCGGCGGCTGCGCGCTCAAGCGGCCCGGCCGGCGCCGGGAATCACCCAGGACAGCAGGTCGGCCGGCTGCTGCAGGATGACATCTGCCTCCCAGAGGGCAACGTCCTCGCGCGCGGCCGAGTACCCGTAGGCGGCGGCAAAGGTGCGCACGCCGGCGGCGCGGCCCGCGCGGATATCGCGTTCGTCGTCGCCCACGTAGACGCCCTGGCCCGGCGGGCAGGCGCACAGCGCCAGCGCGTGCGCGATCGGCGCCGGGTCCGGCTTGGGATGCGCCGCCGTGTCGCCGCCGACCAGGCAGGCGGACCGCGCATCGAGTCCCAGCAGGCGCACAAGGGGCATGGCGAGCCGCATCACCTTGTTGGTGACGATACCCCAGCGCAGTCCGGCATGCTCCAGCGCATCGAGCATCGGCGCAACGCCGGGAAACAGCGTCGTGTGCTCGCACAGGGCCGCTGCGTAGCGCTCCACGAATTCCTCGCGCAGTTCCTCGTAGCCCGGATCCCCGGGCTTGAGCCCGAAGGCTTTGCCGATCAGGCCGCGCGCGCCGTGGCTCGCCCAGGGGCGCAACTGTTCCAGCGCCACGGGCGCGCGCCCCCGCGCCACCAGGCAGGCATTGACCGCGCCGGCCAGGTCGGGCGCGGTATCGGCCAGCGTGCCGTCGAGATCGAACAGCACCACGCGAATGGCGGCGGCCGCGGAACTCATGCGGGGCGCCGGCAGCCCATCAGGTAATTGATGCCGGTGTCCGCATTGAGCCAGAAGCGCCGCGACAGCGGGTTGTAGTGCATGCCGGTGAGCTTGTCGACCTCCAGGCCGGCGGCGCGGGCGCCGCGCGCGAGCTCGCTGGGACGCAGGAAGCGCGCGTATTCATGGGTGCCGCGCGGCAGCAGGCCCAGCACGTACTCGGCGCCCACGATGGCAAACAGGAAGGAGCGCGGATTGCGGTTGATGGTGGAAAACAGCACGCGCCCGCCGGGGCGCGCGAGCTGCGCGCAGGCCGCGATGGTCTGCGCCGGATCGGGCACGTGCTCGAGCATTTCCATGCACGTCACCAGGTCGAATTGCCCCGGGCGCTCCTGCGCCAGCTCCTCGGCCGATACCGCGCGGTATTCCACGCTGGCGCCGCTCTCGAGCGCATGCAGGCGGGCCACCTGCAGCGGTTTGCCGGCCAGGTCGATGCCCAGCACGCGCGCGCCGCGGGCGCTCATGGCCTCGGACAAAATGCCTCCGCCGCAGCCCACGTCGAGCACCGAACAGCCGGCAAGGCTCACCTGCTCCTCGATCCATTGCAGGCGCACCGGGTTGAGCTCGTGCAGCGGCCGGAAGGCGCCTTTGGGATCCCACCAGCGATGCGCGAGATCGCTGAACTTCTTGAGTTCCGCGGGATCTGCATTGAGGCTCGTTTCGTTCATCGGTAATGGCTTCCGTTGGCATCGCGCGCGCAGTTTGACCGGCCCGGACTGCGCCCGGGCGGGCTGGGGGCGTCGGCGAGCCTGCATGCTACCGCGTGCGCCTGCGCCAAGGGCGCGGCGGGCATCGGCGCATGAAAAAGGCCCCGCCGAAGCGGGGCCTTTGACGGGCGCGCCCGGCCGCTTGCGCGACCCGCGGCGCTGCCGTGCAAGCTACTGCTCGGTGACCTTGTAGCCGTCGACTTCCACATCCACGCGGCGGTTCTTCGCGCGGCCGGCTTCGGTCTTGTTGTCGGCGATAGGTTCGCTCTTGCCCTTGCCGATGGTCTTGATCTTGTCGGCAGGGACGCCATGGGCCACCAGGTAATCGCGCACCGCATCGGCGCGGCGCACCGACAGCTTCTGGTTGTACGCAACGCCACCCAGGCCGTCGGTATGGCCGGTTACCGTCACCGTATTGAGCACCGAGGCGCCCTTGAGCTTGGCAACCAGGTCGTCGAGGGCCGTCAGCGCGCCCGGCTTGAGCGTGGCCTTGTCGAAGTCGAAGAGTTCATCGGAGCCAAAGGTGACCTTCTCCTGGAGGGACTCCCTGACCGGCGGCGGCGGGGGCGGCGGGGGGGGGTAAGGAGGTGCAACCACCGG
>Ga0181519_10004484_pt1 | contig 11278 bp, 9 predicted proteins | sample PEATcosm2014_Bin_26_FD_121102 | JGI IMG/M metagenome (GOLD analysis project Ga0181519, IMG submission 121102) | Peatland microbial communities from MTU Mesocosm Facility, Houghton, MI, USA - PEATcosm2014_Bin02_10_metaG | ecosystem: Environmental > Terrestrial > Soil > Wetlands > Peat | place... | reverse complement strand
CCGTGCCCCCCGATCAGCCATGAAGGCACGCGTCTCAGGATCCACAGCCGCCGCCAGTGTGCCGTCCGTGCCGCCAGGGGTAAACAGCACAGTGAGGTCGCTGGGGCAGGTCTTGAAGGTTGCGGTGGGCGTTATCGTTACCCCGGTGTCGCTTGTCACCGGATCGAGCGACTTCGCAACAAGGAACACCTTTGCACCCATAAGGGCGCCCAAAAAGCAGTGTGGCCCCATGAGGTCCATCACCGTCATCCCCGGGTACATCAGCATCGCGATCTGCTCGTCCCCCATCCAGTGCACCGAACCCGTATCGGGCATCTTATGCTGGTGCTCCTGCGTCTGCTCGCCAGCGGCACCGATGGCGTAAGGGGCAAGAGGGGCGCCGAGCGCTAACAAAATTGCTTTGCGGCGGTTTATCTCGGTCATATCCTGGTCTCGTTTAAAAGATCAAAAGTGGTTTTAGCTGAACTCCGCATCGTCTTTCACTGGGTATTCCATCGTCATCGCTTTCATCCAGCCTTCGCCGCCGCAATCGGGACGGCGCGGAACTCGCGTTTGCATTTCTTCACGCTTTCTTGAACTGAGGTCACGGCATGAGGCTGAGTGCCTCCAACCATCAGACACCAATTTCGCCGCTTCGTCGTGCGGCAAATTGTCGCACCGGAACAATTACCGGGACGGCGGATACTTGCCGAGTTTCCGCTGGAGCGACCGCCGGTGAATGCCCAGCAAGCGGGCCGCTTGCGAGATGTTGCCGTCGCAATCCGAGATGACGCGCTCGATGTGCTCCCATTCCACCCGTGCCAGCGTCGGGACGGTTTCTGGAACGTCCGGTCCGGCACTTACCGCGGATCGCAGCCTCTCGTATGCGGCCAGAATCTGGTCCGCATCAGCCGGTTTGCTCAAATAGTGGTCGGCGCCGCGCTTCAACGCGGAAATCGCCGTGGGGATGCTGCCGTAGCCGGTCAGCACGATGATGGTCATCGAAGAATCGATGGCACGCAGTTCCTGAACCACATCCAGGCCGCCCATTCCGGGCATGCGCAGGTCCACGAGAACCAGATCCGGGCTGCGGTCGCGGGCGAACTTCAGCGCCACTTCTCCGTCAGGCGCGGCTTCGGCCTCCCAGTTTCGCTGTGCCAACGCCCGGCATAGCCGAAGCCGGAACGCTTCATCGTCGTCCACAACGAGCGCCAGAGGGAGGTCTTCAAACGATGGCATGCGCGTCCCGCGGCGAAGGGTGTAAAGGCAATTCCAGCGTCGCAGTGGTGCCTTCACCGGGAACGGAGTCGAACAGAACGCGACCACCGAGCCTCTCCGCGAAGGTGCGCACCAAGAACGTCCCCAGCCCCATGCCTTTTCCCGGCTCCTTGGTGGTGAAAAAGGGCTCGGCGATCCTTCGCAGCACGTTAACCGGCATGCCGTGCCCATGGTCCTGGACGGCGATGCGAAGGTCCGAGCCGGCTTGCATAGCCGCGATGAGGATTGGGCACCCGCCGATATTGGCGTCCAATGCGTTCTGGATGAGCGCTGCCAGCGACTGCGCCGTAGCCTGTACGGGCAGGACCGCGGCCAAGGCTTCATCGGCGAGCTCGATTTTCAGCAGCGCTCGCTGCGCCTCCGGGAATTCCGTGAGGACCTGGACCAGGAAATCGCGGATGCGCACGCTCTTGGGTGTCTCCCCCATTGGCTCGGCGCTCTGGGTGCTCATCCGTTCCAGGATGCGGTGGCAGCGCTCCACCTCCGACCGGATGAGTCTGGCATCTTCGAGGACCCCTGCGTCGCTCGTGAAATTTGCCGCATAGCGTTCCAGTTCTCTCGCCACGACTGCAATGGTTCCCAGTGGCGTCCCGAGTTCGTGAGCCGCGCCAGCCGCCAATGTTACGAGAGATGCCAGCCTTTCGTGCCTGGCGACTTGGTCCTGCAGGATCAGCACCTCGCGTTCGCGGCTGCGCAGTGCGCCGGCGATTTTCCCCGTGAAGAAGGTGATGAGGGCGGCGGCGATCACGAAGGCGATCCACATTCCGACCAGGTGCGGCGACAGCCCTTGCTCCGCATGGTGCATTTGGAAGGCTGCCGACGGGATGTGAAAGAAGAAGAGCAGGCCAAAACAGACCGTGGACAAAGCGCCGAGAGCCCAGGTCCAGACCTTCCGCAGAACTACCGCGGACAGGGTGATCTGCACCAGATAAAGCAAACTGAACGGATTCATCGGTCCGCCGGTAAGCCCCAATATCGCCGTCAGGCAGATCGTATCCAGGCAAAAGACCGCCCCCAGCGTCCCTTGAGGAAACCGCACGGGCAGGGTCCGCAGGCGGCTAAGCAAAATGTTGCTGGCAAGCGCCGCCGCGAGAAGGGCCAGCGTCCAGAAAAGAGGAGGATCCAGACGAAGACCGTATTTCATGCCCAGAATAATGCCCGCCTCCAAAGCAACCATGCCATAGCGGAGGCGCAGAACCCATGGAAGCGCCAGATTGGGAGCGAGATCCGAGGTGATCGCAGTCCCGCTGTCAGCCGCACTCGTTTGGTGGCTCGCCGCCGGGGTTACGATGCGTGGCTCGTCCTGCCGAGCGGTAATCGTGCGATGGGACACCATCTCCTTGTCATCGTACGCCAACCGGTCTCCGGTTGGCATGCGACAATTTGCCGCAGTCCTCCGGTCTGCGCCGTTCTCGACGCTGCCATGCTAAAAGACGGGGACCGATCTGGCGCCGCTACGCGATCGCGCGGTCAGGCATTGGCGGTCTTCCTGCATTCGGCGGCGCAGGTCGCGCAAGCGTCCGCGCAGTCCTTGCATTCCGAATGCATTTTCTCGTGCTTGCGGCACTCCGCCTCGCACCGCTGGCAGACATCCAGTGAGACGGCGGCCAGTTTGGCCAGTGACGGAGCGCCCTGCGCCGCCAGGGAGAGTAATGCGCTACACACGGCTATCAGTTCGCTCACGCTCTTGGCGCATGCCGCCAGTGATTTGTCGCCTTGGCTGAGCGACTCGTAACAGTGCGCCAGGCAGATCTCGCCTTTGCCGACGCAGTCCGATGCAGCAGCCACGACTGTCGGATGGCCGCCATGCGAATGGTGAAGATGATCTTGCGCCGCCGCGATGCCCGCGGCCGCGCCAAGGCCAACACCGCGCAATAATTGCCGTCTATCCATAGGGTTTCTCCTAATAGAGACCTCCGCGCCCGTTCGGAAGCTGCGCCGAAGGCCGCCAATCGCCAATACTGTTGCGATAGCGCATAGCTTACCACGACCTGGTGGAGGCGAACGAGGGATGGCGTTGGCGTCGGGAGCGACGATCTTGGCGCGTCAAAACTGAAAGGTCAAACCTGTATAGAGCGACCGTCCCGGGCCCGTGAGGGGCCGTATCTGGCTGGTCCAGCCGCTGGCCATGTAGTCGTCGAAGTTCACGCCACCCAGAGGCAGCTCATAGCACCTGTTCAGGAGATTGTCGGCGCCCGCGTCAATCCGCACACGCCGCCACTGGTAGCCCGCGTGCAGGTTCAGGAGTGCGAAGCCGGGCGTCCTCTGTTCAAAGCGAAGGGGATCGACATCGGACTTCCGATCCACCAGTTGCATTCCCAGGCCGCCTGTCCATCCCTTGAGTTTCTCGTCGAAGCGCACCCGCGCATTGAGCGGCATCATCTGATAAAGAGCGGTCCCGGTATCGATCCTCTCCCCGTGCAGCCATCCGGCAACGCCACTGATCTCGCCCCGGCCGAATCTGGCGCTATCCCAGATCGCAACGTCACCGTCCACATCGACGCCATAAATCCTGGCGCTGTGATTGGCAAAGCGCAGTTGGGAAAAGGTGCTCTCTCCGTACGTCTGAGTCCCCAGCAGGTCCACGTCGATATAGTCGCGGATATAGGATTGATAAGGAGTGACTCTGATCTCCCACTCTTTGCGCGCCCGGTCATGCCAGCTTGCCGTGGCACTCACGGTGTGGGCGACTTCCGGCTTCAGGTCCACGTTGCCCACATAATAGTTGCCATCGCCAAACCAGTTGATCATCCCGCTGGTCATCCAATTGGTCGACCATGCGTAGCGTTCATAAAGGCTGGGGGCCCGGGTCTTGCGCGCGTAGCCGATCTCATAAGTGCTGGATGCGTTGGGCTCGTAGCGCGCCAATGCGGTCGCATCCAGATCGATGTCGGCTCGTGAACGGCTGGATGAGTTGAAGCCGCCCGCATCGGCGGCGTACATGTCCGAGTACCCGCTTACCGGGCCGGCATTGGTCCAAACGGTATCGTTGCGAATGCCGAGCAGCGTGGTCCACTTCGAGTTCCACTTGGTGGCCACTTCGGCGAACCACGCAAGCCTGATACGGCGGCCGTCATTGATGTTGACGAACGTGTTAGGACCCATCATGGGGGCTGCGCCGGGAACGGCGGGCCAGTCGTCATCGAGGACAAAGTGATGGAACTCGTTGCCCACCTGAAGCGTGTGCCGGTCGGAAAGCGGGATTGCAAGCTTCACGGAATATCCGAGGTCCCTTCCGTGGGTATCCATCGGCATCCACATGGGCATCGGAAAAGTCGATTTGTCCTGGCCGATGTTCATCTCATGCCAGACATCCTGCCAGTACACGCGCGAGTCGAGTACGCCCCAGCCGAGGGCTCTCCGGTAGTGCAAGTTGAGGAACTCCGCGTAATTCCGCGTCAGGTCCATCTGCTCACTGGGGAAGCCCTCGTACGGGGCGTGGTGCAGTCCGGCTTCGAGGACCACCAGGTTGCCTGCTCCCTGTGCCGCCAGCGTCACAGTGGAAGTTGTGGTCTGAGCGTAGGTGGAAGTCACCTCGTGGCCGCTGCCGTCAGTGTAGTCGCCGTTGGTGGCCCACGATCCGCTATAGCCCAGGCTCAAATTCGGGGTGGCGACCCATCCCGACAAAAAGCCCCCATAGTCTTCGCCATTGCTCCGGAAGAAACTCGAAAAAACACCTTCCTCATGCAAGTCTTCGCCTGGTTTGGCGAAGACCGGCGGAGCCGCGTCGATGGAGACCGTGCCTCCGATGCTATCGCCGCCCATGCTCACTGGCGTAATACCCGCCATCACGGTCACCTTGGCCACATTGGATGGGTCGATGTAAGAAAGCGGCGGGTTCATGTGGTTCGGGCAAGACGCGGAAACTGTCATGCCATTGACCACCAGGTTGGTACGTTCGTCGCCCATTCCATGAAGCAGCGGCACAGCGGCAAATTCGCCGTTTTGCCGCAGGCTGACGCCGGCCAGGTCTCCGAGGAGCTCGGCTGTGTTGCGGCTCCGCGCCTGATCGCTGTCGTCCGTTTCGCGCTGGCTTCCGTCTTGTGGAAGATAGATGTCCGGTGCTTGTGTCGCCACTGTAACGGATTGCCGCATGGCCGGAAGCTGGAGCGTCACGTTCAACTGCCGCGGCCCGTTGTCGCCCAGGGCGACATCCTGGGCGTACGGCGCAAACCCTGGATAGGCGGCCTTCAAGTGATAGGTGCCTGCGGGCAAGTCAGGCAGCCGGTACAGCCCGGATCTGCCACTTACAGCAGTCCTGGAAATGCCTGAGACAGGGTCTAGCAGCGTCAGTGTGACGCCCGGTATGCCGAGACCCGAGGGGTCCAGCACAGCCCCTTCCAGCACGGCCTTGTCTGGCTCGGCCTGACCAACCGCCACCGTGAGCAGGGCGGTCACGGATACGACAGTCAGCCGCGCGGCCCATCTGCATTCCTTTCCCTTGCGAACTCGCATAGTTCATCCTTTTGCTCGTCAACCAAACCGGGCGTGACGTGGCGCGCGGCGGGTGCCGAGCGGGACCAAAGCGGCTTTTTAAGAATGACAGATAATCATACCTGTAAATCCTTGTAAATGAAGTGCGGTAAATTGACGCACCCGCACTGATCGGTTGGCTGGAAAAGACGCGGGAACTTATCAGTTGCGGGTTGCGAGGGTATGGCAAGGGCAAACGAAATCCAGGCCGCTGGCCTGCCGCTCCTAATTACTTGGCGGGCTTCTCCCCGCAATAACGAACCACGCGCATGGGTTCCTGCGCGAAATCGGGAGTGGCGATCGGCTCCTCGTAGTGAACCGTGCGGAGGTCTTGGAAAAGGCGAGGCAATTCTCCGGTTCCGCAGATTGAGCCTCCAATGCGATGATCCTTCGTGGCATCCAGGTGAAAGGCCTCTTCGACGAGAATGCCACCAGGTTTCAACGCCCGCTGGAGTCTTTCGGAAAGCGAACCGCAGCCGGCGTACGAGAGGACGATTAGATCCCAGCGGTTCTCGCCAAAGTCGAAATCTTCCATGCGCTTGACCTCGCCCTTGATTTTCACCCCAAGTTTGGCGGCGGTTTCAACGGCGAAACTCACGGCCTCGTCCGCAATATCGAATCCGGTGACGTCCCAACCTTGCTGCGCGAGCCAAATGGCGTTTCGTCCTTGCCCCATCGCGACGTCTAGCGCGGCGCCGGGCTTTCGGCCTTTCACCATCTCCACAAGAAAGCCGTTCGGTTTCGTGTTGAAAACGGGATGTTCCGCCGTCAGGTAGCGATTCCAGTGTTCCGCTTCCAGGCGGTTCCCATGCTGGCGGACGATTTCGATCTGGGCGGCAATCTGGGCGTCGGTGTATCCGCCTTCCTTCAGGTACGCGCGATAGCTTTCGAGCAGCTTGGGGTCGCGCAGTTGGCTGCTGATCCCCGAAGATCCCCGCACAGCGACCGGCTGCGCGGCCACCCAGGTCCGAAATCGCTCGAACGCGCGCTGTTCCTCGGGCAGTGCCGAGATGCGTTTTTCAACGTCCTCCCGCGTTTGCGCGGTTGCCGCGGAGAGTCCAAGAAGAAACAAGCAGAAGAGTTTGCGGAAGATCATAGACCGATTGGCGCCGGGCCACAACCGAGCGTACTACATGCTTGGGCAACAAATGCTGCGGTAAATTGTCGCACCCAAACCGAACCGTACCTGTCCGGATAGGGAGAGAGGCAGGGCAATGCGGGCTATAATTTCCCCATGCCGTTTGTGTTATCGCTCGACGAAGGTACGACCAGCGCGCGCGCCGCGCTGTACGACGAACAAGGGCGCAGCGTCGCCATGGAATCCGCGCCGGTTCACTGCCGCTATCCGCAGGCGGGCTGGGTGGAGCAGGACGCCGACGAGATCTGGAATGCGCAGCTTTATGCGGCGCGCCTGTTGCTGGATCATGCCGGCGTGCAGGCGCCGGAGATCGTGGCGGTGGGCATCACCAACCAGCGTGAGACTACCGTGGTTTGGGAGCGCGCGACCGGGCGTCCTGTGGCGCCGGCCATCGTGTGGCAATGCCGCCGCACCGCGCCCTATTGCGCGGAGTTGGCGCAAAGCTCCGCCGCGGCCGATATCACGCGCCGCACGGGCCTGGTGATCGACGCCTATTTTTCCGGCAGCAAGATCCGCTGGATACTCGAAAACGTGCCTGGCGCAAGGCAAATGGCGCGCGACGGCGAACTGCTGTTCGGCAACGTGGATACCTGGCTGATCTGGAAGCTGACCAACGGCGCGGCGCACGTCACCGATCCGACCAACGCTTCGCGCACCATGCTAATGAACCTGGAGTCGGGCGAGTGGGACGAGGATCTGCTGCGCATCCTGGATGTGCCGCGCGCCATGCTGCCGCGTATCGCGCCGTCGAGCGCGGTGGTGGGGGCCGTTCACGCCGAGCACTTCAGCGCGGAGATCCCCATCGCCGGCATCGCGGGCGATCAGCAGGCTGCCCTGGCCGGCCAAGCCTGCTTCCGCGCGGGACTTTCCAAAAACACTTATGGCACCGGCTGTTTCGCGCTGATGCACACGGGCGGCCACTTGCCGGTGTCGCGCAATCGCCTGCTGGGGACGCGCGCGGCTTCCACCGATGGCCGGCCGCAGTTCGCCATTGAAGGCAGCGTATTCGTGGCGGGCGCGGCCGTGCAGTGGCTGCGCGACAAGCTGGGCCTGATCCAAACCGCGGCGGAATCCGAACCGCTGGCCGCCTCCGTGCCGGATACCGGCGGCGTCTACCTGGTGCCCGCATTCGTGGGCCTGGGCGCTCCGTATTGGGACGCCGGCGCGCGCGGCATCCTCTGCGGCCTGACGCGCTCGAGCGACCGCGCGCATATCGTGCGCGCCACGCTGGAAAGCATTGCCTACCAGACGCGCGAACTCATCGACGCCATGCAGGCGGATGCCAGCGAGCGCATCCTGGAACTGCGCGTGGATGGCGGCGCGGCCGCCAACAATTTCCTGATGCAGTTTCAGGCCGATATTCTGGGCTGCCCCATTGTACGGCCGGCCGACATCGAAACCACCGCTTTGGGCGCTGCGTATCTCGCCGGCCTGGCCACTGGTTTCTGGAAGAGCGTGGCCGAAGTCGAGAATTTCTGGCGCGCCGAGCGGCGCTTCGAGCCGGCCATGGACGAGGCCACTCGCGACCGCCTGTTCTCCGGCTGGAAAGACGCCGTGTCCCGCTGCATTACCGCTCCCTGACGGTCGCGGCTCGGTAACTCTTTGCGGCGTTACCGAGCCGCGACCGTTGGGGAGCGGTTCTCGCGAAGTGCGATAATCGGATCGTCAGTAGCATGCAACCCAAACTGATCGCAGCCGTTCTGGCATTGGCATCCTCATTATCCGCTCAGACTGCGCAAACTTCCTTGTTTCGCGCGGTGATGACTTCCACCAACGGCGACTCCGGCGTCACAGACCTTCTGCTCCACGTAGTGAAGGGCTCGTCTGGCAATATTCTCTCCGGCTCCGTCGACCTCAACCTCGCCTACCAATTCCCGAATGACAACATCGTGACCGATCTAGGCGTTGCCTGCGGCCCCGCGGGTATTGCCGCTGCCATATCGCCGCTCCAGGCCGCCGCGGGCACCGGCCGGATCTCCACCCAGATTCAAGTCGCGTCGTCCGACCAAGTCGGACTTGCGATTCTAAGTGGCTTGCTCGCGAGTCCCGGTCAGTATTGTGTGAGCGTAGGCACCTCTGCGGGCGCCATGACCGGCATGATCGAACCCGGCAATTCCGCCTTCCTCATGGCGTTGCTGAATTCGAGCGCGGGCACGGGCGTGGCTACCGTGATCGTCTCTTACACCGGACCCGCCGATGCCATTACATCCGCGCAAGTGGCCATCCAGTTGACTTATCAATTCCCAGCGCAAATGACCTTCTCCGGGATGCGCGTCTACGCCGGACAAGGCGAGAGCGGACCAATCGCGGTAGCGGCGGACATCATGCCTGGCACGCCGTCCGCCGCCAGTGGCGCGGGCGTGTTGACTGTTCCGGCTACCCAGATCGACATGACCAACTCCCTGATGGTGCAAGCGGTCGAGAACATGCTCCTCGGCCCCGCCAATTTCTCGGTGGACGTGGATACCGTGGAGAATCCTTCCGCGCCGCTTACCGGGCAACTCCGCGGCACGGACTTCATGACGTTTCAGGTCCCCGGCTTTGCGGGCGCGGGCGCGGCTTCCGCAATCGGCCTGCACACGCTCCGCCAGGAATCCGGGAGCGTAGCGGCGGGCACCGTTGTCTTCGATGTCAACTATCGCCTGGCGGCGGGCGCGCAAATCGCGGGCATGGATATCGATGGCGCTGTGACTGCGCCGTCCGTGTCCACCGACCCATCGGGATCGGGCAACGCATACGCCGCGGTCACCGTCGGCGGAGGCGCCGGCCTGGCATCGCTGGACGGCATTGTCGCCAATCCGGCGGCGCACCAACTCGACGTCAGCACCACGAGCACCATGAGCGCCCCGCTGGCGGCCGTGAACCCCGCACTTCCGGTAGTGGCGGCAGTGATTCCGATTGTGGAAGTCACGGACCTATCCACCTTCGCGCCGGGTGAGTTAGTGGAGATCTACGGAACGAACCTGTCCCCGGTAACTACCGACCTGAGCGGCTGGCCGGGCGTGTCTCTGCCCAGCCCGCTGAATGGCGTGTCCGTAGTTCTGGGCGGCCACGGTGCGCGCCTTCTGTACGTGTCCCCCGGCCAGGTGGATGCGCTATTGCCCTTCGGCGCCCCCACGGGTTTGCAGGCGCTCACCCTCACCAATGCCAATGGGACCAGTGCTCCGATTTCGCTGCAGGTGGCCGCGGTGGCCCCGGCGCTGTACAACTTCGCGTTCGAGAACGCCGACTTCTCCATAGTGAGCTCGTCGCACCCTGCGCACGCGGGCGACGTGCTGGTGTTCTACGCCACCGGGATGGGGCAGACCACACCCCCGCTCGTCACGGGCCAAATCGTTCCTTCGGCCAATTACGTCACCGCGCCGGTTACCGTAACCATCGGCGGCGTGAACGCCAATGTGTATTATTCGATCGCGGCTCCGCCATACGTGGCGGGTCTTTACCAGATGGCCGTAACGGTGCCCACGGGGCTGGCGCCGGGTAGCCAGCCAGTGGTGGCTACCTCCGGCGGTCTCCAGTCGAACACCGTTACCATTGCGATCCAATAGCGGCTACCGGCGCCAGTAGCCGCGGTAATACCGATGGCCGAAGTAACGCGGCGCGACCCAGTAGGCGCGGGGATAGGGCCGGTGCGCCCAATAACCCCCGACCCAGGCGTAACCGGGACCCGGTGCCGGCGCGACATAGGCAGCTACCGGAACGGGCGGCGGCACGCCTACGCCAATACCAACGACCACGCGCGGCGCGGCCACGAGCGCGCTTCCGGCCAATAATAGAACAGCGAGCAATTTGGTTTTCATATCTCCTCCAGCCATCCACATTGCAAGCGGTGCGCCACTCCGGAAAGGCGTGAAACTAAAAGGCGTAGCTAGATTTCCGCTGGCCAATCTCCACCGGCGATGGTGGATCTCGGCCATTGCGTATTCGCCTTTTATTCGCTTTTGGAGTACAATGCTTTCGATGGCTCTGAAGCTTTACCTGGTCACGTGTAATTTTCTCCAGTCCGGCGATTACCGGTCGCTGAAGGAGCGCCTGCGCACGCTGGAGGCCAAGCAGGTGCTCGACAACCAGTGGGCGCTGCGCAGCACCTATACCGCATCCGAGTTGAAGGAGATCTTCCGTCAACTCATGGACGACCGCGACCGCATCGTGATCGCGGAAGTGGGCGCCGAGTGGGCCAGCCGGCGGGCGCTCGTGAACATGGCGAAACTGTGATTCGCGCCGCTTGGCGCCCTGCCGGCGATACGGCGGTCAACCTGCAATTGAAGATCACGACAAGGATCCTGGTTTCCCAGTGGGCGGAGATTACCAGCCGGTTCTTCGATAGCGGCGTTTTCTCCGCCCCCCCTACTCCGCTGAAGCTGACCCAGGCCCCCCAATCCAGCTCAGTGGCAGCAGCCGAAGTAGTGG
>Ga0181519_10004481_pt1 | contig 11285 bp, 3 predicted proteins | sample PEATcosm2014_Bin_26_FD_121102 | JGI IMG/M metagenome (GOLD analysis project Ga0181519, IMG submission 121102) | Peatland microbial communities from MTU Mesocosm Facility, Houghton, MI, USA - PEATcosm2014_Bin02_10_metaG | ecosystem: Environmental > Terrestrial > Soil > Wetlands > Peat | place... | reverse complement strand
GCTCGGGCAACCTGTTTGTCGGCCACACCACCAACTCCTACATCACCGCACCCGTGCTGCCGGTGAACGGCGAAACCATCTATGCGCGCCTGTTCACCAACTTCAACGGAGTCTGGGTCTACACAGACTCGACGTACACGGCAAAGTAGTTCAACTTGGGGCAAGCAAGGTAATCCTTGGAGGCTCCACCCTGGCGGCAAAGACAGGCCGCCGGGGTGGGGCGCCGGGGGGAAATTCCCTAACTTGTTCCCTGCCCTCTTCACTGTTGCATGATCTGCACGCTGGGCGCGGCGTAGGTTTGCGGGATGCAGGCGAATTCCGTTCCGCTGATGGACGCGCAACTTGAGCCGCCCTGCGCGCCGTTGCTGATAAAGAAGCCGCCTGAACCGGTTGCCGTGGTATCCCAGGCGTAGGTTGCGCTAATGGGTTGATCCCAGGACAAGATGCCTTGGGATGAAGTGGTGACGGCGGCGGTGATGCCTCCCGTGGAAGAGATGCCGTATTCGCCCAGATAGGCGGTTGGCAGAAGGTTGAGCAGGGGCACTTCGCCGAAGAGGTACTTGCCGGCGAGCGCCGCGTTGCTGAAGGCGTTCTGCGACTGCGCGGCGGATTGAGCTTCGAGCCGGCCGGAATCCACCGAGCCGTTGTTGCCGACGGTCATCTCGAAGGCCTTGTTGGCGTCATAAAAGTACAGGTAAGTTGTGCCGGCGGCGGTGGAGAAGCTGGCGCGACCTGGATGGTTGGCGTCAAACGCGAGCGGCGTTGGGCCGCCGGTGAATTGACCGGCAGCATACTTGCCGGCAACATTCGTATAACTCTGGCGAATGGTCAGATTGCCCGCTCCGTCGCCTGAGCCGAGCAGGAGATTCGCGTAAAAGCTGGTAGGGATGCCGCTGTTCGAGTTGAATTGCGCGCCGCGGTTGTAAAGCACAAAGGGAGCGTTGAGCGCGGTGTGGGTGATGGCGGTCGGCAGTTGGAGGCGCAGATTCCCGGCCTGTTCGCCGTCGTCATTGGTGTTGTCAAGGATGAACATACGGTTGGCGTCGATCATGTAAACGGTGTAGCCGGAAGAGGTTCCCGCGCCGTTGAGAGCAAGTTCGAAGCGCCCCCAGACAGGGTCCGGCTCGGTGTAAGTTCCGGTGAAGGCGGTGGCCTGATCGTTGGCGCTGCCGCCCAGGGTGGTGTCCAGATAGCCGCTGGCAATGGCTCCACTTGATGTGGTGAACTCTCCCATGGTCGCCTTGACGTTGCTGTTGTTGTCTTCGCCGTCCATGGCGAAGGCGAAGCTGAGTCCGTCCACGGAGCTTGCGGCAAAGGCGGTTGGATTGGCCAGATAGCATTGAGCAGTGCCTTGCTGATAAGAGGGCCATGTGCCCAGATCGTCGACTTCCACCATGCGGAATTCGGCGGCTGGCTGAGCGCTGCCGGCAAGAGCAATCGCCCATTGAGCAGTTTGGACTCCGGCGGCGCCGTCAGTCAGGATGGTGTGAATCGAGGCCGTGCCGTTGTTGTCGGAGCCGATGGAGTAAGCGCCGTTGACAATGCCGGAGGCCGTGCCGATGTCATAACTGTTGGTGTCAAAGATTCCGTTGGTGAAGTTTCCCTGGCCGTCGGCCTGGAAGTTGAGGATGGTGGCCCAACGCGTGCCGTCGTAGTCGACCGAACCCTGCATCAGGCAGGTGTAACTGCCGGCAAGACTGCCGTTGTTGGCGCCGTTCGGCCCGGGGTTGACATTAATGGTCAGCGTGACTGGGCCGGCGATGTTGTTGGATGTGTCCTCGGCCGAGACCTGGAAGCTGATGGGGCCGGTGGAGGCGGGAGTGCCGGTGATGACGAGCGTGCTGCCGCTGGTGTTGAAGTACGTAAAGTTGCTGGGCAGGCCGGTGACCGTCCAGGAATATCCGGGCACGCCGCCGGTGACATGGATTGTCCCGGAGTAGGCAAGGCCAGCGGTTCCTGCGGGCAGCGAGGTGGTGGTGATGCTGGGTGGCGCGCTGCCGCCGATGATGGAGAAGGCAGCCGAGGGAGAGGTGCCGATGGCGGTGGTGACGGTAATGCTGGCCGAGCCGGCAATGGCGATCAGCTTGGCGGGAACCACGGCCATCAGTTGGTTGGGGCTGATGTAGGTGGTGGCCAGCGCGGTTGATCCCCACTTCGAGGTTGTGGTGCTGGTAAAGTAGTTGCCGGTGATGGTCAGATTGAACGCGCTTTGGCCTGCCAGGGCCATGCTGGGACTCAAGCCGCTGATCTGCGGCGGCGCCTGATTAATCGTGAAGGTCATTGAAGCCGATGAGCCGGCCGCCGAGACCACCGTGACACTGGCCGTGCCGGCGATTTCGAGCAATCTGGCCGGAACTGAGCCTCTGATTTGGGTTGGGCTGATGTAGCTTGTATCCAGCGCAGTGGTGCCCCACATCACGGTAGAGGTTGGGGTAAAGGCATTTCCGGTGAGGGTCAGCGAGAATCCTTCGGCACCTGCGGTGGCCGAATTGGAAGACATGCTTGTGACAATCGGTGGCGTTGGAGTGACGGTAAACGGCATCGAATTGGAATATCCACTGCCGGGGAGATAGACGACAATGCCCTGGGTTCCCGCAGAGGCGACCAGGCTGGATGGAACCGTAACCAATATCTGTGTGGGACTGACTATGGTTGCGCCTATCCATGTCGATTCCATGAGGGTGTTCATTCGGTTGGTGAAGTTGGTCCCATTGATCATCATGGTAAAACTTGAGCTGCCGGCCGGAACGGAAGAGGGGCTGACGCTGGTAATGGAAGGCGTGGGTTGCGCCACGGTGAAGGTGGCCGGAGCTGAAGTACCTCCAACCGTGGTCACGGTGATGCTTACCGGGCCGGGAGTAGCCACCAGACTGCCCGGAACTGTGAAGGTGTAAGTGACACCGCCGACTAACTGTCCTGGCAACGGCGTCGATCCAAAATTGAGGACCATCGTCGGGGTGAAATAGTTGCCGAAGATCTTCAATGTGAAGGTGCCGTATCCTGCCGGAACACTGGGCATACCCACAATGGTGATGACCGGTGGCGGAGGAATCACCGTGAATGGGAAGGCTGCCGAGGTTCCACCGGCGGTAGCCACGTAGACGCTGGTAGATGCAATGGTAAGAAGATTGGCGGGGACATAAGCGGTCAGTTGAGTGGAACTTACATAGGTGGTTGCCAGCGCGGTATAGTTCCAGATCACTGTGGTCGCGGCTACGCCCGGCTGAAAATTTGTGCCGTAGACGGTCATGGTGAAGGCCCCTTTGCTCATCAGCACGGAATTGGGCGTCAGGCTGGTAATGACCGGCAGTGGCGGATTGATGGTGACAGTGGCGCCGGAAGTGGTTCCGGTGACGTTGTTGACCGTGACGCTGGCGGTTCCCATGTTGGCGATCAGAGCGGCCGGAACAGCCGCCGTTAATTGCTTGTTGCTCACATAGGTCACGGCCAGCGGGGTTGAATTCCACATTGCGGTTGAGGTCGAGGTAAAGTTGGTGCCGTTGATGGTCAGCGTATAACCTGGATTGCCCGCCACGGCTATGACCGGATTCAGGGTGGTTATGGTGGGCAAGGGGGGATTGACGTTGAAGGTTACGGCAGGAGAGACGCCGCCCGCCGTGCTGACGGTAATGCTGTTGGTGCTGACAAACATAAAACTGGCCGGGACGTAAGCCGTAACCTGTGTGGAGCTTACATAGGCCGTGGTCAGGACGGATGCGTTCCAGATCGCCTTTGAGGTGGTGGTGAAGTTGGTTCCGTTGATGGTCAGGGTGAAGGCCGGGCTGCCGGAGATCGTCGAGGTGGAACTCAAGCTGGTGATGGTGGGCGGTTGCGGAAGAATGGTGAACGTCAAGCCGCTGGAAACGCCTCCGTCCGTGCCGACAGTGATGCTGCTTGTGCCATAATTGGCGGTCAGCGCGGCGGGCAGCGTGGCCGTCAGTTGCGTGGTGCTCACAAACGTGGTGGCCAGTGGCGTTGAGCCGCAGTATGCAACAGAAACCGCATCGAAGTTGGCGCCATTGATGGTGAGCGGCAGATCCGAGCCACCGGCAACGGTCGAGGCTGGACTGAGGCTGCTTGAGGTGGGTGGCGGCTGCTTGATGGTGAAGGTTGCGGCCGGGCTTGTTCCGGTGACGTTAGTGATGGCGACGGCGGCCGTGCCCACGCTGGAGATCAGGGCGGCCGGGATCGCAACCGTCCCTTGTATTGCGCTCTTGTAGTTGAAGGGCAGCGCGCCGCCATTCCACGTCAAAGTCGAGGAGGAAGTGAAGTTGCTTCCGTTGATGGTCAGCGTGAAGGCGTTGCCGAAGGCCAGGGCGGTGGCCGGGCTCAAACTGGAGATGGCCGGGGCCGGAGGATTGACGATAAATGGTACGCCGGTTGCGCTTCCACTGGCGTTGCTGACGATGATGGTGGCCGTGCCAGCGGTCGTGATGAGGCTGGCCGGGACCGCGACGGTGACTTGCGTCGGGCTGACGTAAGTTGTGGCCAGCGCGGTTGTGTTCCAGAGAGAGGTCGAGGACGAGGTGAAGTTTGTGCCGGTAATGGTCACCGTGAAGGCTGCGCCGCCGGCAGCGGTAAAGGTCGGGCTCAGGCTGGTGATGGTGGGCGGCGGGGGATTGATGTTGAAGTTCATGGCGGAGGATGTTCCAGTGACGTTGGTAGCCGTCACGGTGACTGCCGCTACGCTCGCCGTCAAGGCAGCCGGCACCGTGGCCGTCATCTGCGTTGCGCTGACGTAGGTGGCGCTCAACGGCGTTCCGCCAAAGCTCACCGTCGTGGTGGAAGTAAAGTTTGCGCCGCTCAGCGTCAGCGGTAGATCACCGCCCCCGGCGATCACCGTGGAAGGCTTCAAATTGTTGATGGAGGGAGCGGGCGGATTGACCGTGATGGTTGCCGCCGGAGAGACGCCGCCGGTTGTACTGACCGTGATGCCGGCCGTGCCGACTGCCGTGAAGAGGCTGGCGGGAACCGACGCGGTCAATTGCGTCGAACTGAGATACGTGGTGGCCAGATTGGTGGTGTTCCATAGCACGGTTGCGGCTGGAACAAAGTTGGTTCCGGTGATGGTCAACGTGAAGGTCGGATTGCCGGCAATCGCAATGGACGGGCTCAAGCCGGTGATGGTGGGCGGCTGCGGAATTACGGTGAAGGCCAAGCCGCCGGTCACGCCGCCGTCCGTACCGACGCTGATGTTGCTCGTGCCGGGGTTGGCGGTCAGCGCGGCGGGAAGAGTGGCCGTCAGTTGGGTTGAGTTCACGAGCGTGGTGGCCAGTGCCGTTTGGCCAAAGTATGCAACGGAGGCCGCATCAAAGTTGCTTCCGCTAATGGCCACCGGCAGATCCGATCCACCGGCAATCGTCGAAGTTGGACTGATGCTGGCAAGAGTGGGCGGCGGCTGGTTGATGGAAAAGTTGACCGCCGGAGAGCTTCCTGTGACATTGGTGACGGTGATGCCCGCAACGCCCACGCTGGCGATCAGCGCGGCCGGAACCGTGGCGGTTATCTGCGTTGCGCTGATGGTTGTTGAAGCCAGTTGGCTGGCTCCGAAGCTCACCACTGATGTTGAGGTAAAGTTTGTTCCGATGATGGTGAGCGTGAAGCCATTGCCCCCGGCCAAAGCCGTGGCCGGAGTCAAGCGAGTGAGGGTGGGCGCGGGCGGATTGACGATCAACGGCGCAGCGGGAGAGAGGCCGCCGGTGGTGCTTACGGTGATGTTGGGCGTGCCGGCGGTCGTGATCAAACTGGCCGGAACCGCCGCGGTCAACTGCGTCGAACTGAGATAGGTTGTGGTGAGTTTGGTCGAGTTCCACAGAGTTATCGAGGCCGGCGTAAAGTTTGTGCCGGTAATGTTCAGCGTAAATGCGCCGCTGCCGGTGAGCACCAGCGACGGATTCAGGCTGAGAATGGTGGGTGGCTGCGGAAGAATGGTGAAAGTTGCGCCATTGCTGGAGCCGCCGTCGGTGCTGACGCTGATGGCGCCTGAGCCGTAATTGGCCGTCAGCGCGGCTGGGAGTGTGACCGCCAGTTGGGTGGTGCTGAGCACGGTGGTAACTAGAGCCGTCGAACCAAACGAGGCGACTGAAGTGGCATCGAAGTTGCTTCCGTTGATGGTCAGCAGAAGGTCTGAGCCTCCGGCAACCGTTGTAGACGGACTGAGGCTGGAAACGGTAGGTGGCGGCTGGTTGATGGTAAAGTTGGCCGCCGGGCTGGTTCCGGTAACGTTGGTGACGGTGATGCTTGCCGTGCCCACGGCGGCAATGAGCGCGGGCGGAACTGTGGCCGTCAATAGCGTGGTGTTTTTGTAGGTAAAGGGCAGCGCGCTGCCGTTCCACAGCAGGGTCGAAGTCGAGGTAAAGTTGGTTCCACTGATGGCCAGCGTAAAGGCATTGCCGAAAGCTAATGCGGTGGACGGACTCAAAGCCGTGATGGTGGGCGTGGGCGGGTTGACGGAGAAGGGCACGGCCGGTGATGCGCCGCCGGTGGTGCTGACCGAGAGGTTGATGGTGCCGACGTAGGTGGTGATGTAGCTGGCCGGAACCGCCGCGGTCAACTGCGTCGAGCTGACATAGGTTGTGGGCAGCCTGGTTGTGCTCCAAAACGCAGCCGCGGTGGGTGTGAAGTTGGTACCGGTGATGTTCATCGTGAATGCGCCGCTGCCGGAAAGCACCTGCGACGGATTCAGGCTGAGAACGACGGGCGGCTGCGGAAGAATGGTGAACACCAAGCCGCTGGTCACGCCTCCATCCGTGCTGACGGTGATGGTGCCCATGCCGTAGTTGGCAGTTAGAGCGGCGGGAAGCGTGGCCGCCAGTTGAGTTGTGCTGAGCACGGTGGTGGCCAGCGCCGTCGAATTAAAGGAGACAACCGAGGTTGCATCGAAGTTGCTTCCAAGGATGGTCAACGGAAGATCTGCTCCACCGGCAACCGTTGAAGTTGGGGTGAGGCTGGTCATCTTGGGCGGCGGCTGGTTGATGGAAAAGCTGGCCGCGGGGCTTGTTCCAGTGACGTTGGTGACGGTGATGGCTGCCGCGCCCACGGCGGCGATCAGCGAGGCAGGAACCACCACCGTCCCTTGCGTCGCGCTCTTGTACGTGAAGGGCAGCGCGCTCGCGTTCCACATCAGAATTGAAGTCGAGGTGAAGTTGGTTCCGCTCACGGTCAACGTAAAGGAGCTGCCGCCGGCCAGGGCTGTGGCCGGGCTTAGACCGGTGAGGGTGGGCGCGGGAGGATTGACGATCAAGGGAGTAGCCGGTGAAACGCCGCCGGCTGTACTGACGGTGATGTTGGGCGTGCCGGCGGTGGTAATCAGGCTGGCGGGAATCGCCGCCGTCAGTTGCGTCGAGTTGAGATAGGTGGTGGCCAGCTTGGTCGAGTTCCACAACGCGACCGAAGCCGAAGTAAAATTGATGCCGGTAATGCTCAAGGTGAATGCGCCGCTGCCGGTAATGACCAGCGAGGGATTCAAGGTGAGCGTGCCCGGCGGCGGCGGAAGGATGGTGAAGAGCGCGGCGCTGCTGGTTCCTCCATCGGTGTTGACGGTGATGCTGCCGGTGCCGTAACTCGCCGTCAGCGCGGCGGGAAGCGTGACCGCCAATTGGGATGTGCTCAGCACAGTGGTTGCCAGAGCCGTCGAACCCCAGACGGCAACCGAGGTTGCATCAAAGTTTGCGCCGTTGATGGTCAACTGGAGATCCAAGCCGCCAGCCACCGTCGAGGCCGGACTGAGGCTGGTGATCTTGGGCGGCGGCTGATAGATGGGAAAGTTCACCGCAGGGCTTGTTCCGGTAATGTTGGTGACTGTGACGCCTGCCGCGCCCACGCCGGCAATCAGCGAGGCCGGAACCGTGGCCGTCATCTTGGTGGTGCTGACGGCGATTGCCGTCAACTGAATTGCACCAAAGCTCACTATCGAAGTTGAAGTGAAGTTTTTGCCGCCGATGGTCAGGGTAAAGTCATTGTTGCCCGCCAGGGCAGAGGACGGGCTCAAGCTGGTAAGGATGGGCGCGGGCGGATTGACGGTGAAGCTGGCCGTGGCAGAGACGCCGGCAGTGTTGCTGACCGTGATATTCGAGACGCCGACGGAGGTGAGCAGGCTGGCCGGAACCACCGCCGTCAGTTGCGTGGAAGAGAGATAGGTTGTGGTGAGCTTGGTTGTATTCCACAACACGCTGGAGGAATTTGTGAGGTAGCTTCCGTTGATGGTCAGCGTCAGGGCCGCGGAGCCGGCAATCGTCAAAGAGGGAGTGAGGCTGGTGAGCGTGGGCGGCGGCTGAAGAAGAGTGAAGGATAATGCGGAAGAGCTTCCGCTGATGTCGCTTACCAGAACGCTGACCGCGCCAATGCCCGAACTCAGAGCGGCGGGAACCGTGGCCGTCAGTTGCGTTGCGCTGGCGCAGCTTGTGGCCAGCGGCGTTGTTCCCCACATCACGACCGAGGTCGCGGTAAAGTTTGATCCGTTGATCGTCAGCGTAAAGTCACTGCCGCCAGCCAATGCCGAGACAGGTGTCATTGAATTGATCGCCGGCGGCGGACCAACGGTGTAGCGAAAGATGGGCGCGGATGAGCTAATGACGCTTTTTGCGGTGGAGGTGGAAGCAGCGCTCAAAGAAGTGGAGGGGAGAGTTGAGGAAGAAGCGGTGGAAGCAGAAGCGGGGCCTGCGGGAAGATTGCTTTTGTTCAGGTTTGAGGCCTGTGCATTGCCTTTGACAACATTCGAAGCCGGAGTCAGACCGGTAATCGCGGCTGACTCACCCGATGCCATCGCCGCGCAGGCCAAGACCAGCCCACCCCGGAAAGCCACTTGCAACCAACCTTTGAACCAACTCTTGTTTTGCATCTCAACCCCACATCGATGGCGCGCCGACCATCTCTCGCGCCGTGGTCCGCCAAGAGCCCGTTCCGAGGAGTGCCAGTCAACGCTGAATCGGGCAATTTGTCGGGCGGCCAAAGTAATTCGCCGCACGGTTAAGAAATCGTCAAGAATAGGGGCGTAGAAAGATTACTTTTGTTTAATGATTTAGTGGTCTCTAATGTATTCATTCCAAAGGATGCGTTATTTTAGAGCGTTTTTATCTAGATTAAAATTTCTTGATAAAGGTAATCTAATGTTCTCGGCCCAGCCCCAACCATTCCCTCTTGCGCCTGCCTCGCCCTAGCTCTCCTCTTACTTCCCAAGCGCGACAGCCTATAATCAGCGTGTCGTGTCTATCTCTCTTTCAACTCGCTCTCTTTCCGTGGACAGGCTCTTGTCGGCTGTTCTGGCGCTGGTTCTTTTGTTGGCGGCCTCTGCCGCCGCCCAGACTCCAACCAACACTGGCCCCACCGCCGGTGGTGGCGCGCGCATTCTGCTGGTGTTGCCTTTTGACAACCGCACTGGTCAGCCGAGTCTTGAGTGGATGCGCGAGGCCTCGGCGGAGATTCTCACCAGCCGCTTGGCCTCGGCCGGCTTTGCGCCGATGAGCCGCGCCGACCGCATCTACGCGCTGGATCATCTGGGGCTGCCGCAGGGCTTTCATCCCTCGCGCGCCACATCGCTCAAGCTGGCCGAGACGCTGGACGCCGATTCGATTGTGGTGGGCAGCTACATTACTGACGGTTCCAGCATTGTGGCCGAGGCGCAACTGGTGGATGTGCCGCATCTGCGGATCAGTGAGCCGTTGACTGCGCGCGGCGAGATGCGCTCGATGATCGCCGTCTTTGACTCGCTGGCTTGGAAGCTCACCCGCCAGCTTGATCCAAGCTCAACGCTCACCGAGGAGTCTTTTGTCGCCGCCGACGCGGGCTTGCATCTGGATGCCTTTGAGCAGTATGTGCGCGGCATCTCGGAACCGGATCAGACCGAGCGACTGCGCCACTTGAATCAATCGGTCATGCTCAGTCCAACCTTCTCGCCGGCCTGGATGGCGCTGGGGCGCGAGGAGTACGCCGGACAGCAGTACGAGCAGGCGGCCATCTCTTTTGCCAAGGTGACGAGCGCCGACGATGCGCTGGAGGCCGGCTTCCTGCGCGGCTTGGCGCTGCTTTTTTCCGGCGATTACGCGCATGCTCAGGAGGCCTTTGCCGCCGTGGCCCGCGAACTTCCGCTGGCCGAGGTGCTCAGTAATGAAGGCGTGGCGCTGGCCCGCCAGGGCAAGGACGGCATTCCGCTCTTCCGCCAGGCCGTGACCGCCGACGCCAGCAGCGCCGACTACCGCTTTAATCTGGCGGTAAGCCTGAAGCGCCATCACGACGACGACGAAGCCCTCGCCGAGCTGGCGCAATGCCTCAAACTGCATCCCAACGACACGGAGGCCCAGGCCGTGCAGAGCGCCTGGACCAAGCCCGACAGAGCCAAGCCGGCCGCCGCGCCGGATGATTCCACGGAGGTCGTCGCCGCCAAGCCTGATCCGCTGGAGCGCATTGAGCGCGGCTTCAACGCCGCCGCCTTCCATCAAGCCGAGTTGATGATCGATCAAGTGGAAGCCGCGCGCCTGGGAGCGCTGGCGCCGCCGGAGCGCGCCGAGAGGCTGATTGCACAGGCGCATGATTATCTGGAGCACGGACTGCTTTTGGAGGCGGAGCGGCTGGATCAAGCGGCTCTGGATGCCGACCCCAAGTCCGCCGCCGCCCATGCCGGACTGGCCGAGGCCTACGAGCGCGCCGGCGACACCGAGGCCGCCCGCAAAGAGGCAACCACCTCGCTGGAGTTGTTGCCCTCAGTGGATGCCTACCTGGTGCTGATCCGCCAGCAAGTTGCCGCGAAGCGCTTTTACGAGGCGCAACAGAATTTGACCGCGGCGCTCAAGATCGACCCCGACAACAAAGCGGCGCTGGAGTTGCGCAGGCAGATTGAGGCGAAAGACGGAATGAAGAAGTGAGCGTCAATTGCTTCTTAACGCCCGCGCCTGATTGCGCGCGCCATGCAGGATGTGGAGGATTTTTATCTCGCTTCGTTCTTTTCGGTAGTAAATTAGGTATTTGCCGATGGGAAAAACGCGCAGGCCATCGAGAATCTCATTGCACGCGCGACCTGCCAGGGGAAATTCCGCGATTGTGGGAATGATGTCCGTGATCGAATAGATCAGATCGCCGGCGACTTCCGGGCCGGAGCGCGTTGCCCAATAATCGTAGATGCCGTCCAGATCGCGACGGGCGGATTTGAGGAGTCGAACGCGCATCATCGTGCCTGGTTGAACCTTTCACGCCCGCGGGCGACCACATCCGCGGCAAGAGCTTCAATTCCCTCGCGCCCCTCATACTCCGTATATTCGCCGCGCTCGTCCTCGGCGATGCCCTCCAGAACG
>Ga0181519_10004480_pt1 | contig 11285 bp, 7 predicted proteins | sample PEATcosm2014_Bin_26_FD_121102 | JGI IMG/M metagenome (GOLD analysis project Ga0181519, IMG submission 121102) | Peatland microbial communities from MTU Mesocosm Facility, Houghton, MI, USA - PEATcosm2014_Bin02_10_metaG | ecosystem: Environmental > Terrestrial > Soil > Wetlands > Peat | place... | reverse complement strand
TCCCACAGCGCCGTCATCGTCGTCTCTGCCGAGGCCTTCATCGTTCCCGCGGGGTCGAACGTCACGTCCAGCCGCTCGTCCGTCACCTGCACGCTATTGCCCAGATCGTCCCCCTCCGGGTTCTGCATCAGGGACGACACCCATGGCTGCAACCCATCTTCGTTCCATGTGGATAGCTCCACCTGGTCGGGCGCGGCGTGGAACGTCCCTTCGGGATCGACAATGAACAGCATGTTGTGTCCGCTCAACGCTCCACTCATGCCGTAGGACGCCAGAAAGAACTCGCCCTTGCCACCGCCTCCGATCACGTCCGCCAGCAGCCTCAGCTCCAGGTTCTCGCGCAGGTCCTTGCGAAACCCGTTTGCCAGGTCCTCGGCCGCCCCACGCACTTCCCCCGGCTGCGCCCCCGCTGCTCCCACCGATGCCTTGCGTATCTCCTCTGCCGTGCCATCGGTAAAGCGCATCGCCAGCGCGGTAAAGTCCTGCTCCATCGCTTTCCCTTTGGTCAGCAGGGCCAGTGAAAGCTGCTCGGTTGCGCTTCTCACCGTTAGATTGAACTCGCCTCTGCCAACAAAGACCGCGCCCGTCACCCGTCCCTCCACCGGAGCGTAGAAATAAAACTCGCCCTGGTCGAAGTGGAAGGTCGCGCCCTCGCGCTCCAGCGTAAAGTCCTTCACCGTCACGCCGTCGGCCCCAGGCAAGTCGGCGCGCAGCGCCGCATAGACGCTCTGCGAATTGGGCGCCTTCGCCGGGCCGTTCGGCTCAATCGGCCGTGCCGCGGTCTGCGCGCACGCGCTCGCCGCCATCAACAGCACGGGAAGAATAATTGCCTTGCCATCCATGTTGCCAAGTTACAGCCGCCACAGCACCCCACGCAACGGATACCCGGCTACCCACTGCTATATCGGCCACTCAGTCCTGGGCCGTACCAGCCCCGCTAGTTGTCGCTCAGCACATCCGCGTTGTAGTTCAACAGCATCGTCTTGGCGGGCGAGGGCAGCTTGCCGATCGCAAAGGTCTGGTCTACCGTGTCGCTTCCGTGGATCACCACGTTCGCAATGCACGCCACCTGGCCGTTCTTCAACTGGAGATACAGCGGGATTCGCATCACAAAGCTAGGCGACACATTGCTCTGCGTCAGCTTCATATGTACGCTGGTGACGCCGTCGGCCCCCACCGTGAAGTCCGAACTGATCGTGTAGTGCGGCAGTTCTGTCCCGTAGACATACTCGTTGAAGAACCAGTCCAGTTTGCCGTCGTGCGTCAGATTCATCCACGGCGGCATGGTCTTCTCCATCGACGCCTTCCAGTCCTCGGTGGTCGCCGCCTTGCCCGCGTACTCCTTCACAAACTGCTGCATCGCATTCTTGAACGTCGTCTCCTGGTCCGCGGTCGACCAGTACATCATCTCCAGCATGTGCAGCACATACGCGCCCTTGCTGTAGATCAGTAACTGGTAGACATTGCCATTCTTCTCGTTCGACACGCGCTCACCCATGGTCAGCGCGCCCACATCGATCGGGCGCTTGCCCTGTGCGTTCTTCTGCAACAGGTTCTTCTGCTGCTCCTTCCAGAAGGCGCGATAGTCGTCCATCTTGGGCGAGGTGTGACGCAGGAAGACGCCCACCGAAAAGTTCGCGAAGCCCTCGCTCATCCACTGGTCGCGATAGCTCTTGAACCCCACCAATTGTCCCCACCACTGGTGCGAGACCTCATGCGGCGTCACCTCGCGCCAGTAGCTCGCATCCTCGTCCAGAAGGCCCAGTTGCTGCTGCACCGTCGCGTCCCAGAAGCCGCAGATCGGCAGATACACCAGCATCGGCCAGCTCTGTCCGAAGTTGCACGCAGTCTGTTCGGTCAGCGCCACATGGTCGTACGGCAGCTTGCCGAAGTAGTCCGAGTAGAGCTGGATTGCAATGCGTCCCTGCGAGACCTCGCCCTTCAGCGCCTGCACCGCCGACAGTCCGCCCAGCATGTCCGACTCCGCATACCGGCTGTACATGTCCGGCAGGCCCACATCGGCGTACGCGTCCACGCCGAACCCATCCGCCGTCTTGTCCCCTTGCGTCTTGAAGTTTCCCAGGTTGAAGCCCGCCACTGCAATCGGCGCGTCCGTCTCCCACACCACCTTCACCATTCCGGTGCCATCCGGCGTAGCGGGGACCGTCTGCTTTCCGGTCGCGACGATCTGCAGGTTCTGGGGAATATGGAAGGTCATGTGGAAGTTGGCGAAGTCTTCCAGCTCGCCCCCTCCCGACGGGTACCAGTTATCGCGCGCGCCGCTCATCAGGTAGTAGGTCTCGTTGCCGTCGGCGCGCAGGGCGTCCCGTCCGCCGTACCGTGTCAGCAGCCGCAGCGTATCGCCCGCCTTGGCCGCCTCCGGCAGAATCACCGCAAAGTCCGGATCGAGCTTCCGGTCCTCCTGCACAAAGTCCAGCGGCGCTCCGCTCTCGCTGTACACACCCGCCACCCGCAGTGTCGGGTACAGGTTTAGCCGCACCACGCGCACCCCATCGCGCAGCACCTTCACCGTCGTCTCCGCCGAGACCTTCATCATGGCGCTGCGGTCGATCGTCACATCCAACCGCTCGTCCGTCACCTTCACCCGCCTGCCGCGCTCCTTCTCCTCGGCCTTCTGCATCTTGTAGGCCACCCACGGTTGCTGCTCCACATCGCTCCAGGTCGTCAGCTCCACCTGGTCGGGCGAGGCATGCGCCGTCCCTTCGGGATCGACGATAAACACCAGGTTCTTCCCCGTCAGCAGGTTCCCCATGCGCAACGACGCCAGGAAGAACTGTCCCTGCCCATTGCCGCCGATCACATCGGCCAGTATGCGCAAATCCACGTTGTCGCTCAGGTCCTTGCGATAGTCCCTCGCCAGGTCTTCGGCCGTCGTCCGCACATGCTTCTCCGGCGCGCCCGCTGCCCCCGCCGACGCCTTGCGGATCTCATCCGCCGTCCCGTCGGTGAAGCGCAGCACCAGGGTGCTGAACTCCTGCGACATCGAGTCGCTCTTGGTCAGCAGCGCCAGCGAGCGCTTCTCGCCAACGTCCCGCGGCGCCAGGTCGAACCGCCCCGTGCCCACAAACACCGCGCCCGTTACCCGTCCTTCCACCGGCGCGTAGAAATAGAAACTGCCCTGGTCGAAGCTGAACTTCCCTCCCTCGCGCTCCAGCGTGAACCCCTTCACCGTCACGCCATCGTCCCCGGGCAGGTCGGCGCGCAACGCCGCATAGGCCTTCAGCGCATTGGGCGCCTTCGCCGGGCCGTTCGGTTCAATCGGTCGTGCCGCGTTCTGCGCGCACGCACTCGCCGCCATCAGCAGCACGGGAAAGAAAAATTGTCTGGAAATCATGCAAGCCAACTTACACCAGCACCATCCACGGTTCAATGACGAAGTGACGGAGAACCAGAGTCCGCGTGCGAATATCGCGCAATATGTGCTAACACCGTCCATTCCCCCATCCTCGCCGCATTTGGGTGCCCCATTCATGCCCGTGTCTCATCCCGGCATGGGTGGGTTGCAGGACAGCCATCCACAACGCCCATCCGTTCGGGCGGTACAATCAATCTCGTCCATGGCCTACCAGGTTCTAGCCCGCAAGTATCGCCCCCAGCGCTTCGCCGATGTCGTCGGTCAGGACCACGTCACCGTCACTCTCAGCAACGCGCTCACCCAAGACCGCATCGCCCACGGATACATCTTCAGCGGCCATCGCGGCATCGGCAAGACCACCATCGCGCGCATCCTGGCCATGGCCCTCAACTGCCGCAACCCCATCGGCTCCGCCGCCCGCCCCACCGTCGAGCCCTGCCAGACCTGCGAATCCTGCACCGAGATCAAGGCCGGCAACGCCGTCGATGTCATCGAGATCGACGCTGCCACCAATCGCGGCATCGACGAGATCCGCGAGCTGCGCGACGCCGCCCGTTACGCCCCCTCTCGCGACCGCTACAAGATCTACATCCTCGACGAGGCCCACCAGATCACCGACGCCGCCTTCAACGCCCTCCTCAAGACCCTCGAGGAACCGCCTGCCCACATCATCTTCATGATGGCCACCACACAGCCCGAGGACCTTCCCCAGACCATCCGCTCCCGCTGTCAGCACTTCAGCTTTCATGCCGTCAAACTGGTCGACATCCTCGGCCAGCTTAGCTCCATCGCCGCCGCCGAAGTCGTCAACGCCGACGACTCCGCCCTTGCCTTGCTCGCCGAGGCCGGCGACGGCTCCATGCGCGACGCCCTCTCCATCATGGACCAGGCCATCGCCTCCGCGCCCACCAGTGACGACGGCCATCCCCGCCTCGACGCCGCCCAGATTCGCGAGCTGATGGGCACCGTCCCCAACGCCGTCTTCGAGCGCATCATGGAAGCCGTTAACACCAACAACTCCGCCGAAGTCATGACCGCCGCCAATCAACTCCTCGACGCCGGCAACTCACCTGCTCAACTCGCACGCCAGTGCGTCCGCTACCTGCGCAACGCCCTCATCGCGAAGATCGCAGCCCTCTCGCCCGAGGGTGAATCCGCCGAAGGCCTCGGCAGCGAGCTCCTGCAAATCTCTCCCGACGAGCAGCGCCGCGCAGCACGCACCGCATCTCTCTTCAGTGAAGAAGAACTCAGCCGCTTCCTGCAGGTCATGCTGCGCACCTTCGACGAGCTGGGCTATCGCCAGGAACAGCGTTTCCACTTCGAGCTCGGTCTCCTCAAGCTCGTCCATCTCCGCCGCCTCCTCCCCATCGAAGAGGCCCTCAGCCAGATTCCTGTCAGCAAATCGAGTGCCTCCTCCGCCACAATACCGGGTGCCCCATCCATGACGGGGTCTCATCCCAGCGTGGGTGGAAAGATCTCAACCAAGTCGGGTGCACCATACATACCGGAGTCTCATGCCGACATGAGTGGGAAAAGATTCTCTCCCTTCCAGCAGGACAATCTCCGCCGCACTCCCCAGATGTCCGCACCCATCCCCATCGCCTACGTCTCTCCGCAACCCCTCCCCGAGACCCGCGGCGCAACCGCTCTTGAACTCGCTCCCGCGCCCACTCCGGAACCTTCCGTATCCGACCTACAGCACGCCGTTGTCCAGGCCCTCACCGCCGCCGACCAAACCTCCGCCGCCGAAGCCCTCGACGACGCCGTCTGGAACATCGCCGACGGTGAAGCTAGCATTCAAACCAACCTCTCCAAAACCATGCTCCCCGCCGTCCTCAATCCGGAAGCAGAAAAAATCCTTCGCTCCGTCCTGCGCGACGCTGGCATCCTAAAACTCACTCTGCATCATGCCGCAACCGCGCCTCCCACTAAAAAGCCTCGCTCCGTCCGCACGGTCTCGGTCAAAACCAAAGCCCTTGAACATCCAATGGTCCAGCAGGCGCAAAAGCTCTTCGCCGCGGAAGTCCAAACCGTCATCGACCTCCGCGAACCCGACTAACACTTCGCGTTTTTCCTCGAACCTCGAACCTATCACCTCGAACCTGGTAATTCTCCTATGCCCTTCCCCGATCTCGGCAAGATGAAAGAAATGATGTCGCAAGCCCGCGAGATGCAGGCCCAGATGGAGCAAAAGCTCGTCGCCACCATCGTCGAGGCCGAATCCGGCGGCGGCATGGTCTCCGTCCGCATGAACGGCAAGAAAGAAATCCTCCGCCTCAAGATCGAACCCACTGCCCTCGGCGCCTCCACCGGCGACATCGAACTCCTCGAAGACCTCATCTCCGCCGCCATCAACGAGGCCGGCCGCCGCGCCGACGAGGCCATCAGATCCTCCGTCGCCGGCCTCATGAGCGGCCTCAACCTTCCCGGTCTGGAGTAGCCGCATGTCCCGCTTCGCCGATCCCATCGCACGCCTCATCGACGAGCTGCGCAAGCTCCCCGGTATCGGCTCTAAATCCGCCCAGCGCATCGCCTTCCACATCCTGCGCGGCACCGACGACGACGCCCGCGCCCTCGCCGACTCCGTCCTCGTCCTGCGCGCCAAGCTCCGCCTCTGCTCCATCTGCAACAACATCACCGAGGTCGATCCCTGCGTCTACTGCACCAACCCCGCCCGCGACCAGCATACCGTCTGCGTCCTCGAAGAGCCCACCAACATCGCCACCATCGAAAAGTCGCGCAGCTACAACGGTGTCTATCACATCCTCCACGGCACCCTCTCGCCCATAGGCGGCGTCGGACCGGAGCAACTTCGCATCACCAGCCTCCTCACACGCCTCGCCGATCCCGTAACCACCATCCACGAAGTCATCCTCGCCACCTCTCCCACCACCGAGGGTGAAGCCACCGCCGCATTTCTCGCCGAAGAGATTCGCCGCATCGCGCCCTCCCTGCGCATCACCCGCATCGCCACCGGTATCCCTGCCGGCTCCGACATCGAGTACGCCGACGAGGTCACGCTCTCCCGCGCCCTCGAAGGCCGCAGAGATTTCTGAAGTGGTTTCAGACTTCCTCCACCAATGAAGTCGCCATTCTGGCGGAGCCAGAATCTCCGTATTTCATTCGCGAACAATCCATCAAGTTCTGAATCGCAAAAGCGCCAACGGCGCGTTCTATACCAGCCTAGGGTGAACGGCCCCCCGGCGAGCTTGCTCGCTGAGGCAGGTAGCCCTAGGTAGGAGTCCCGCATCATTATCGAGCGCAGAAGGCCCTGCCTATACATGGATCATGGTTGGCTGCTATTCGAGGTTGTATTTGAATCGTCACCGTCTATCCGCATTTCTCCCACCGCATGTAATCTCCCCACCCCATCCCCCCGTCATACCCTGCAATCTCGACTCTCTCCCGCGTTCCGAGCCACGAAACAACGCAGAGAGATAAATGAAGCACGAAAGGACACGCGCATGAACGCTATTGCTCATGCGGCCCAGGGCCCCGGCCGCGGAATCTCTCTCCTCCGTCTTCTCGCGGTTCTCTGATCGGTGCAGCCATCGCCGTCGGATGCGGCAGCAGCACCACCGCTGCTTCCTCCACCGCTTCCGCCTCGTCCTCGGCATCCACCAATCAATACACCGCCGTCTATAAATCCATGTCCTTCGGCTCTACCGTCACCGTATCTTTTCCCAGCTCCTGTGAGATGACCCTCACCACCAGCGGTAAGCCCGACTACACACCCAACGCCTACTACCTGGCCCCGGCCAACACGGGCCAGACGCCCGTTGCCTACACCTCAGTCACCAACACGCCTCTGGCCGTCATCTCCTACGCAAGTATGATCGCACCCTCGCTGCGCGGTTCCTCCGCCACGCTCAACATCTGCCCCAATCAAGCCTCCAGCACCACGTCCACCAGCCGAGGCGCCATCGGCTATCTCATCTCCGGCACCGCCATGTTCAATCCCTACGAGATGGACCAAAGCACCCCTGCCGTCGCCGACAACGCCTCGTACACCTTCACCGACGGCAACGGTAACTCGCAGACCGCCTACTTCCTCGATCAGTGCGCTTCCCACTCCAACGGCATGACCTGGCATGCCCATGGCAATCCCACCTGCATCACCTCGCAGGTCGACACCGCCACCGGCCCCTCGCACATCATCGGCATCGCCCTCGACGGCTTCCCCATCTACGGTGGCCGCGACATCAACGGAAGCATCGTCAGTGTCTCGCAGTTGGACGTCTGCAACGGTATTACCAGTCCCACCCCGGAGTTTCCCTCCGGCGCATACCACTACGTTCTGCCCATCGGCGTCACCACCAAGAACGCCTCCATCAACTGCTATCGCGGATCTGTCTCCTCATCCACGCTGGCCTCCGCCGGCAAGCTCGCCTGCAATATGAAGACCATGTTCGCCATGATTGAGAACCAGCACGAAATCCCGATTCAGCAGCCCAAGCAGAAAGCCAAGCCCACACTCGCCGTCATGACGATGCCCGACGGCTCCACCATGCCCGCCGGTTCCATGTAGCAATCATCCGGGTGCCCATTCATGCGCGCTCTTGCGCATGGGTGGGGTCTGGCCTGTAAGCCCAACCTATGCAGTGGTAGAGATGCGCATGTCTCCCCCCGTCATATCCTTCGGCTTCTCCATCCGCAGCAGTCCAAGCATCGTCGGGCTTATGTCTCGCAAGCTTCCGTCCGGTCGCAGATTCAGCGTCCCCTTCGCCGCATCCGTCACCAGGATCAGCGGCACCGGATTGGTCGTATGCGCGGTATGCGGCCCGCCCGTCACCGGATCGATCAGCATCTCCGCGTTGCCATGGTCCGCCGTCACCAGCAGCGCCCCGCCGCGTTCCTTCACTGCTTTATAGACGCGTCCCAGTTGATAATCCACCGTCTCCACCGCCCGCACCGTCGGCTCGATCTTCCCCGAGTGCCCCACCATGTCCGCATTCGCAAAGTTCACAATGATCACGTCGAACGCCGTGTCCGTCACCGCCTTCACCACGGCATCCGCAATCCCCGCCGCAGACATCTCCGGAGCCAAATCGTACGTCGCCACCTTCTGCGACGGCACCAGCACGCGGTCCTCTCCGCCGAACGGCTTCTCGATCCCGCCGTTGAAGAAGTACGTCACATGCGCATACTTCTCCGTCTCCGCCACCCGCAGGTTTCTCAGGTTGCCCTGCGCCATCAGGTTCGCCAGCAGGTTGTCCATTGACTCCGCCGGAATCACAATCGACAGCTTGTAGTTCTTGTCGTACTGCGTCATGCAAACGTAGTGGATGCCCATCGGCACGGTGTTGCGTGGAATCTCCGCATCCAGTTCCGCGGCCTTCGGCAGGTCCATCCCGCCATTCGCCGTCAATCCCGAATTTCTAGCCAGCACCCGCGTGATCTGCCGCGCCCGGTCCGCCCGATAGTTGAAGTTGATCACCACATCGTTGTCGCGAATCGGACCAACAGCATGTCCCGCCGCATCCACCACCGTGAAGGGAGGAATGAACTCATCCGTGGTCCCGCTGTTGTACAGCTCCTTCACCCGCGCCAGCGCATCCGTGTATGTCCCGCCCAGCGGATGTCCCGTCACTAGCGCGTCGAAGGCCTGGTGCTCCTTCTCCCAGCGCAAATCGCGGTCCATCGCATAGTAGCGCCCACTCACGCTGGCAAGCTGCCCAACGCCGTTCGCGCGGAACTGCGCCATCAGCTCCTCGATATATCCCACACCTCCGGTCGGCGATGTGTCGCGTCCATCCATGAACGCATGAACATAAACCCGCTTCAGTCTCTTCTGCGCCGCCAGCCGCAGCAGCGCGTACAGGTGCCTCTGGTGCGAATGCACCCCGCCGTCACTCAGCAGCCCGATGAAGTGCAGCGCGCTTCCCTTTTCCTGCGCATACGCCACCGCCGCCAGCAGCGTCGGATCGGTAAAGAAGCTTCCATCCGCTATCGCCAGGTCGATGCGCGTGATGTCCATGCGCACAATTCTCCCCGCGCCCAGGTTCAGGTGGCCCACCTCGCTATTGCCCATCTGGCCGTCCGGCAGCCCCACAAAGTGGTCGCTGGCATGAAGCAGTGTATTGGGATAATCCCGCAGTAGCGCGTCATACACTGGCTTGCGCGCCATCGCAATTGCATTTCCGTTGGTCGCTGCCCGGTAGCCCCAGCCATCAAGAATCGTCAGAACAATTGGTTTCGCCATGTTACTGACAGAATACCAACCGCCACGCCTCACCGCTTGTGCGTGCCATCACTCTTACCCACACCACACAAAAAGGAAGAGGCCGAACTGCACTTTGCAGTCCGGCCCCGTCTGTTCCTTTACTTGCTCGTCTACGCGTAGCTGCTCACGCTGCCCGCGTTCTTGGCTCCGCGCTCCTGGCTGATCTTCTCCACGTATCCGCTCTCCTTCAGTGCCTTCAGCGGCTCAGAGGGCAGCTTGCGCGACTCGCGCCACTCCTTCACCATGGGCCGCACATCTACCCAGAAAGCGCCGCGGAACAGCTCCTCGGCCTCTACCAGGCTGCACGACTGCTGCGCCGCGCTCAGCTTCTCGTGGTCCACCAGTGCGGCCTTGGCAAATAGCTCCTGAGCCGTCACCACAGACTGCACCATCGCCTCCATCTTGCCCTTCAGGTTGTGGCTTTGGTCGATCATGTACGCGATCCCCGCAACCGCCGGCGAATCGCTGGCCAGTATCTCGTGGAAGATGCGGAACAACTGATACGGGTCGATCGATCCCAGCGTCAGGTCGTCATCCGCGAACTTGCGGTCGTTGAAGTGGAATCCGCCCAGAGCATTCAGGTGCAGCAGCCAGGTCACGATCTGTTCAATGTTGCATCCCTGTAGATGGTGTCCTGTATCCACCAGCACCTTGGCCTTCGGCCCCGCATTCCGTGCGAACGACAGCGCCATGCCCCAGTCGCCGATGTCGGTATGGTAGAACGCCGGCTCAAACGGCTTGTACTCGATCAGCATCCGCTGGTTCTCTCCCAGCGCCGCGTGGGTGGCCGCAAACGCATGCTCCAGCCACTCAATCCGCTTGCGCATCGACTGTGTCCCAGGATAGTTCGATCCATCCGCCAGCCAGATCGACACGTCCTTCGATCCCAGCGCACGCCCAATCTCCACCGAGTCCAGCAGGTGGGCCAGCGCATTGCCGCGAATCTCCGCGTTCGGGTGCGCAATCGAGCCGTATTTGTACTCCTGCGATTGGAACAAATTCGGGTTGATCGACCCTGACTTCACACCATACTTCTTCTCCAGCCGCTGTAGCTCCGGAACGTCGCCCTTGCCGTTGGGCAGGTCCCACAGCACATGCAGCGCAACTGTCGGGCTCGCGCCCGTCAGCTTGTTCACCTCGCCCGCGTCACTGAACTTCTCCTCTAACGACGTCGCCGCGCCCGCCTGCACGAACTTGCCGAACCGCGTCCCCGTATTGGCAAAGCCCCACGATGGGACCTCAATCCGGAAACCATCCAGCGCCTTGAATACCCGCTCCGCGCACGCCGCGGAACCAGAACTGCCTTGACTCATATCCATCCCCCTTAGCCGTAACAACAGCAATGTTGGAAATATACTCCCTGCGCAATCCCATCCGCCAACCCGCCCCGTCGGGTGCATCCGCTGTCATACGAATTTAATAAAACTCTGAATCGGTCCCCGCTTCCTCAAACCGTCATTCTGGTGCAGCCACCTGAAGTCATCATTCTGGCGCAGCCAGAATCTCCGTAGTTGCCTTGTTTCGCTTAAGAGCACCCGTGCCGTAAACTCCCTCCTCTAAACGACTCGCGTTCTCTCCAGCGCGATGCGATCGAGGGAACGCGAAATCAACCGCTTTATGTTAGTTTGTTGGGTGGAGGTTTCACCGCAATGGGCAAGTGGCAGGGAAAGATCGGCATCGTAGGCG
>Ga0181519_10004479_pt1 | contig 11287 bp, 13 predicted proteins | sample PEATcosm2014_Bin_26_FD_121102 | JGI IMG/M metagenome (GOLD analysis project Ga0181519, IMG submission 121102) | Peatland microbial communities from MTU Mesocosm Facility, Houghton, MI, USA - PEATcosm2014_Bin02_10_metaG | ecosystem: Environmental > Terrestrial > Soil > Wetlands > Peat | place... | reverse complement strand
GTGTTCGCTTGGGGGCGGCGTGGGCAGCCGGGCTCATCGACGGGCCTCCGGGCACCGTTGGGCCGGCCCCGGGGGCCGGCGTGACCGCCACAGTTTCGCAGACACGGTGGCCGGGCCGGGGGCGGCCGCGACCCCCCCGGGGTCACCGTCCGGAGACGGCGGGGAGGTCGACAGTCCCCGGTCGGCCCCCCGACCGGCCGGGGACTGCGATCAGACGGCGGGGTGGTACCCGGCCGGAAGATTGATGGTCTTCTTCTCCAAGAAGAGCTCGAGGCCGTCCTCGCCGAACTCACGGCCCACCCCGGACGACTTGTAGCCGCCGAACGGCGACGAGAAGTCGATCGGGATGTTCGAGTTGACCATGTAGGTGCCGGTGCGGACCTGGCGGGCCACGCCCAGGCCGCGGTCGTTGTCGCGGCTGAAGACGGCGCCGCAGAGCCCGTACTCGGAGTCGTTGGCGATCCGCACGGCATCGGCCTCGTCGTCGTAGGGGATCACGGAGAGCACCGGCCCGAAGATCTCCTCCTGGGCGATGCGCATGGAGTTGTCGACGTCGACGAAGACCGTCGGCTCGACGAACCAGCCCTTGTCGATGCCCTCGGGACGGCCGCCCCCGACGGCCACCTTGGCGCCCTCCTCCTGGCCGATCCGGATGTAGTTCTCCACCCGGTCGCGCTGGCGCTCGGCGACCAGCGGGCCGACCTCGGTGGCCGGATCGAGGGCGTCGCCGACCTTGAGGGCCCGGACCTGCTCGACCAGGGCGTCGGTGATCTCCGTGTAGCGGTCGCGGGGGGCGAGGATCCGGGTGAGGGAGATGCACGCCTCGCCGTTGTTCATGATGGCGTTGGGGAGCATCAGCGGGAGCGTCGTACCGAGGTCGACGTCGTCGAGGAGAATGGCGGCCGACTTTCCGCCGAGCTCCAGGCTGACCCGCTTGAGGTTGGCGCCGCAGGCGGCCCCGATCTTCCGGCCGGCGACCGACGAGCCGGTGAAGGAGACCTTGTCGATGCCCGGGTGGTTGACCAGGTGCTCGCCGACCTCACGGCCGGCCGGCACCACACTGAGAACCCCCTTCGGCAGGCCGGCCTCGGCGAGGATCTCCGCCAGGACGTTGGCGTCGAGCGGCGTCTCTGGGGCGGGCTTGAAGACCACCGTGCAGCCGGCCAGCAGGGCCGGCGAGAGCTTGGCCACCGCCAGAAACAACGGGACGTTCCAGGGGGTGATGGCCGCCACCACGCCCACGGGCTCCTTGGCCACCAGCACCGGTCCGAGCAGGCCGTCCTTGACGGTGTCGAAGGCGAACGAGGAGCCGAGCCCGGCGTAGTAGTCGAGGATCATCGTCGGGGCCAGCACCTGGGCGAGGGTTCCCCACGACACCGGCGAGCCCATCTCGTTGGAGATCAGCTCGCTGATCCCCTGCATGTCGTTGCGGATGGCCTCGGCGGCCTTGGTCAGCACCGCCGCCCGCTCGGAGGGGGTCATCCGGGGCCAGGGGCCGTGGTCGAAGGCGTCGCGGGCGGCCGCCACGGCCCGGTCGATATCGGCGACCTGCGCCTCCGGGGTGCGGCCCACCAGCTCCTCCGTGGTCGGCGAGATGACCTCGAAGGTGGCCGACGAGGACGGCTCCACCCACTCCCCCCCGATGAACAGACGGTCGTACGACTTCATGCGCCCTCCCTGAGTGCAACCGGATCCACACCGATGCCCCGATCGTAGTCAGACCGGAGGCCCGACGAACAGCCGGGGGCCCCGGGAACGGTCGCCACCCCGGACGGCCGGCCGGTACGCTCCGTGCCGACGCCCCCGAGGGGCCGACGCCCACCCGGGCGGCGGTCCCGGGCCCCAAGGAGTGACTGTGCTCTCCCCACTCGACGACTACCCGATCCACCAGATCTCCGAGCCGATCCGTCACGTGGGGACGTCCGACCGCAACTTCTACGACCGGTACTACTTCAACATCCACGGGGCCGCCGACGTCCACGGCACCGACGATGAGCTGTTCGCGGTGATCGGGGTCGGCCAGTACCCCAACCTCGGCGTGGCCGACGCCTTCGTCTCGGTGCTGTGGGGCGACGACCACCGGGTGGTCCGGTCGTCGCGGACCCTGGGGGCCGACCGGATGGACCCGTCGGTGGGGCCGATCCGGGTGGAGGTGCTGGAGGGGCTCAAGCGGGTGCGGGTCATCGTGGAGCCCAACGAGTTCGGCATCGAGCTCGACGCCGTCTACGACGGGTTCTCCGAGGCGGTGCTCGAGGCGCGCCACTTCGACCGGCAGTTCGCCCGGGTCATCTTCGACTCCACGCGCTTCGCCCAGCTCGGGTCGTGGACCGGCCACCTGAAGGTGGGCGACCGCGAACTGGCCCTCAACCCCGACCGCTGGTGGGGCTCCCGTGACCGCTCGTGGGGGATCCGCCCCGTGGGCGAGGCCGAGCCGCCCGGCATCCGGGTGACCGACACCGCCGCCGGCTTCTTCTGGATCTACGCCCCGGTCCGCTTCGAGGACGACGCCCTGGTCACCATCGTCCAGGAGCGCCCGGACGGCGAGCGCATCATGCAGGACGCCCACCGGGTCTTCCCGATCGGTTCCGGGCGGGAACCCGAGTGGCTGGGCCGCCCCGAGCACGAGCTCCGGTTCGAGCCGGGTACCCGTCGGATCGCCGGCGCCACCCTCACCTACTTCGGTCCCGGTGGCCGGAAGACGACCGAGGTGGAGGTCGAGCCGCTGCTGGCGTTCCCGCTGCTCCTCGGCACCGGGTACGGCCTCGAGCCCGACTGGAAGCACGGGAGCTACCGCGGGGACCTGGTCGTCCAGGGCCAGGTGATCGATCCGGTCGACTCGTCCTACATGGACTGGGGTCTCACCGAGTATGCCGCCCGCTTCACCTCGGAGGGCAAGGTCGGCTACGGCATGTTCGAGTGTGCGGTGATGGGGCCCCACCGCCAGTACGGCTTCGAGTCCTGAGGTCGGGTCCGCGGGGTGCTCACACCACGCGGATGGCCGCCTCCTCCCAGAAGGCGCGCAGCGAGGCGATCCGGCCGGCCGGTGAGCGCCGGTAGCAGTAGATCCCGTCGACCTCCACGGCGGTGCCGCCGGCGAAGTTGATCCGGATCACCCCGACGTTGGCCACCTCGTCCCCGCACAGGAACGACTGGGCGATGTCGAAGCGGATCGACTCGTTGGCGGCGATCACCCGGTCGTAGAATGCGGCGATCGCCTCGAGGCCGCGGTGGCCGTTGCCCTCCGGGTCGAAGGCCGACGGCCCGATGGGGTCCTCGACGATGGCGTCCTCCTCGAAGAGGGCCAGCCAGGCCCCGCGGTCGTGGGCCTCCACCGCCGCCATCGACGCCTGGGAGAGCTCCCGGGCCGAGTTCACGGTGCCACCTTGGTGATGACGTCGTCGGCGAACCGGCGCAGGTTGTCGAGCTTCTGCTGGAGCGGCTCGGTGTCCGGACCCACCGTGTAGGGCCAGCGGAAGCCGACGATCACGTCGGTCACCCCCTGCTCCTCGAGCCGGTGGACGCCGTCGACCGTGAAGGCGTCGAGCGAGATCACGTGCACCTCGAAGGGCTTGTCCTCGGTCCCGAGCTCCCGGCGGGTCGCCTGCAGACGCTCGAGGAGGCCGGGCAGCTCGGCGGGGTCGCCGCCGCCGTGGAGCCACCCGTCGGCCCGGGCGGCCCGGCGCAGCGCCGCCGGGGCGTGACCGCCCACCAGGATGGGGATCGGCTCGGTCGGCACCGGGCTGATCTGCACCGACGGGAGGTCGAAGACCTCGCCGTGGTACTCGAAGTAGCCCCCGGCCGACAGGCCCTGGACCACGGCGATCGACTCGTCCATCCGGCGGCCCCGTCCCTCCCACGGGATGTCGAGCAGCTGGTAGTCGTCCGGCCACGGGCTCACCCCCACCCCCAGCGAGAGGCGGTTCCCCGTCAGGACCGCCACCGAGGTGGCCTGCTTGGCGACCAGCAGTGGGTGGCGCATGGGCAGCTTCAGCACGAAGGTGGTGAAGCGGATGCGCTCGGTCACCACCCCCATCGCCGGAATGAGGGAGAACGGCTCGATGAAGGGCTTGTCCTCCAGGAACTCCCGTGTGTGGTCGGGGGAGAATGGGTAGGTCGAGTCGGAGACCTCGGGGTAGCAGAGGCTGTCGGGCACCACCATGCCGTGGTAACCGGCCTCGTCGGCGGCCTTGGCCAACGACAGGTACATCGACGGGTCGACCATGGACTCGGCGTAGGAGAACCTCATGCCACCGACCTCCACTCGACGTGGGCCAGGATCGACCCGTCGTCGCCGATCCACCCCTTGGTGGCGGCCGCGTCGAGCATCGACACGAACCCGGCCTCCCAGTCGTCGGGGAGTCCACGGACACCACGGGCCATCCCCCGCACGGCGTCGGGGAAGATCCGGACGGTGCCGTCGGGCTCCACCAGTCCGGCGTGCTCCAGGCTCAGGGCGGCGGCCAGGGCCCCGAGGGCACCCGGTCCGGCGTCCTCGGCCGCATCGCGGCCGGCGTGGTGCGGCGACCGGGCGACCACCGCGAAGTGCCGCAGGTCGGCGGGGTCGTCGAGCGACAGGTCCCCCGTGCTGAGATCGACCACCACGTCCATCCGCTCCCCCCGTCCGGTACCGCCCGAAGACCCTGGACCCTACAACGCGTCCCGGACCGCGGTCAGGCGGGGGCCTGCACCGGCACCCCGTGGTCGCGGAGCTGGTCCGCCACCCACTGGATGCCGTTCGTCTCGGCCATGTGGCCCTCCCAGCCACCCAGCACCGACTCGAGGGTGGCCCGGTCCGGGAACCAGCCGATCACGGCCACCACCAGCCGGTCGACGGGCATCTTGTCGACCTCGATGTCACCGAACGGTGTCCAGCTGTCGACGGCGGGAACGAACTCCGTCATGGTGTAGAGCTCGCCGGTGTCCTCCACCCAGCTCAGCTCGTACCGGTTGCCCTTGGCATCGAACCAGTTGGTGCCGAGCTCGAGCTCGGCCGACTGCCGGCGACGCTCGTCGGCGCTGTAGAACTCCTCGATGTCCATCGGGCTCCCCTCTCGGGCCGGTGCTGCCGGGGTCGGGTGGGGCCGCCGGTGGCCGGCCCGGGCCGACGGGGCCCGGTGGCCCGAGGCGCCCCGGCGGGCACCTTAGCCCCCGGTGCGGTCCGTCCGGGCCAGCGCGGGTGCCGGGTCGGCCGGTCGGCGGTGGAGCGGCCGCGCCCACCACCCGAGCGCCGCGGCGGCAATCGCCAGGCCGAGGACGGTGGCCACGAGCACCCCGACCGGACCGGTCCACCGGGAGTCGGCCCGGCCCCACACGGCCGCCATCAGCCACACGGCCGACACCCCGGCGGCCACCACCTCCACCGCGACCATGGCCCGGGCGGACCACGGCCCGAGGCGGGACAGGGTCCGGTGGAGGGCGTGGAGGGCGTCGGGCGCGGTCACCCGACGCCCGAGGAGCACCGCCAGGCCTCGGACGAGTCCGAAGAGGGTCCCGAGCACCAGGCCGACCAGGGGAAGGGCGGAGAGCGCGCCCAGCACCACCAGCAGGTAGACGCCGGCAGTGACCAGGTAGGTGGCCATGCCGCACCCGATCTGCCAGCCGAAGCCGGCCCCGTAGACCCACGGACGGTACCCGTCGAGCCAGCGCTCGTTGACCTGCCGGCCGTGGGAGGGAAGCCGGAAGCCCGCCACCCGGGCGTCGGAGAGGGCGGCCACGACCGCCGCCCCCAGCGCCACCGTCACCGTCGTCCCCGGACCGGGCCCGATCGCCCGGACCGCGGCCGCCAGGCCGGCAATCACCGCCCCCAGCGTGGCCCCGCCGGCCACCGACCCGACCACGAACCAGGCGGCTGTCGACCCGAAGCGGTGGCCCCGGCCCCGTTCGGCCAGCGGCGTGATCGTGGCCAGCATGGAGAGGCCGCACGGTGACCAGGTCGACCGGACCGCGGACGCCGCGTCGACCAGCACCCCGAGGAGCACCACCAGGGCGGTGGCGTCACCGACGCTCATGGCCGTCCCGCTCCGGTCGTGGCCGGCGCGGGGGCCGCCCGACGCCGCCTCACACGCCCGACCCGAAGAACGGCGCGTCGAACGCGAAGATGCCGCCGTCCTGGGCGGCCAGCCAGTAGCCGGTGCCGGTCGGGGCGGCCGCCATGCCGACGATCGGTCGGGACAGGGTGAGGCTGCCGGTCGACCCGGCGAAGGTGGCGTCGCCGAAGGCGAAGAGGCCGCCGTCGGAGGCGACCAGCCAGTAGCCCAGGCCGGTGGGGGTGGCCGCCATCCCCACGATGGGCCGGTTCAGCGGCTTCCCGCCCATCGAGCCGAAGAACCGGGCGTCGCCGAAGGCGAAGAGGCCCCCGTCGGAGGCGGCCAGCCAGTAGCCCATTCCGGTGGGGGTGGCCGCCATCCCCACGATGGGCTCGTTGAGCGGCTTCCCGCCCATCGAGCCGAGGTACGGCGCCCCGCCGTAGGTGAAGAGGCCACCGTCGGCGGCGACCAGCCAGTAGCCGCCCGAGGGATGCAGGGCCAGGCCGACCGTCGGTCGGACCAGCACGAGCGAGGAGGCGTCGCCGTCGGACGGGAAGTCGCCGAAGGGGAGCACGCGCCCGAAGGAGGTCAGCAGCCCGTAGCCGTGACCGTCGGCGCTGGCGGCGATCCCGACCGTCTGGCAGTTGGTGGACGCCGAGTCGCACGGGGCCGGCGGCGGGGCCGGCGGGGCCGACGTCCAGCAGGCCACGTTCTGCTCGGCGGTGCCGTCGTCCTCGGCGTTGGCGGTGGTGCAGCTCGGGTCGACCTCCCACGGGGGGATGCAGGCCACCACCCGGCAGACGATGCGCCCCATGCAGGCCACGTCCTGGTTGCACTGTCCGTAGCGGAACTGGAGGCACCCGGTCATGTACGAGTCGCACCCGTCGGGCCCGCACCCGCAGTTCACCCCGTCACAGCCGGTGTCGCAGAAGCCCCACCCGTCCCCGCAGCCGTCGTCGCACCCGCAGGTGGCGTTGCAGTCCATGTAGTAGCGGGGTCCGTCGCAGTACGAGGAGTTGTCCGCCTTCCACCAGCCCCCCATCACCGTGTCGGCGGGGCAGTAGTTGTACCCGCCGTTGACGGCGCAGCAGAAGTCGGTGAAGCCGGCGCAGCAGGTCGAGCCGCACCCGCAACCGGGGTTCCCGCAGGTGCAGATGGCCCCGTAGGCGGTCCCCGGCCGCAGGGCCAGGTCGATGCCGCTGCCGATGGCCACCGCGCTGCCGGCGAAGGCGGCACGGTTGATGAAGCTCCTCCGGGAGAGTCGGGCGGCCAGGAAGCCCGACGCCCGGTCGACCAGGGCGGTGCCCATCAGCCGTCGCCCGCCCGGACGCCGACCTGGCGGCGCACTCCTTCGAGGACCGACAGCCGTCCGAGGACGAGGGCGGCGAGCCAGGCGCCGACGGCGGCCACCCCGACCAGCGGCAGCCCTCCCCAGGGTTGGTGCGCGAGTACGCCGGCGAGCGTGCCCGAGGTGGCCGTGCCGACGGCCACGGCCACCGCGGAGCCGGCCAGCACCAGGTCGAGGACGGCATGGACCGCGGTGGGCGGGGTGTCCGGCCGACCCAGGCACCCGCAGGTGGCGAGCGGGCCTCCCCGGGCCATGGCCGTGACGACCACGGCGGCGAACACCAGGTAGGAACAGGCGACCAGTCCGGCGGTCACCGGCCGGGGGGCCAGGGCGGCGGCCACGCCGAGGGCGGCCTCGGCAGCGGCGCCCACCCGGACACCCCTCCGCACGGTGCGGAACGGTGGACGGCGGCCGGGCAGCAGCGGCGCCAGGGCACGGGCGGTCTCGTCCGGACGGGCCACCTTGGCCGACCCGGCCACCACCAGCAGGGTGCAGGCCACCAGGTACGGACCGATCAGTTCCACGGGGTCACCGCCCCCACGGTGCCCGCCCCGGCGGTGACGGTGATCCCGCCGAGCAGTTCGTTGACCCGGGGGACCAGGGTGGCACGCCGGGCATGGCTGCCGAGGACGGCGTAGAAGGTGAAGGGCCGTCCCGCCTCGGTGCAGAACCACTGGGTGCCCGACTGGCCCCCCAGGCCCCTCCGGAGCACGGTCGGCCGGAAGTCCTCGGTGGTGAGGGGTCGCACCAGGCCGGTCCGGGCGAACAGGACGGTGCCGACGCTCTCGGGCCCGTACTCGAAGAGCACGGCGAAGATGTCGGTCGGGCGCATGAGGGTGACCGCGCCCCCGCCGAAGTCGGCCACGTCGTCGGGGAGCGGGAAGGTGGCGAAGTGGGCCACCGGATAGGGCTGCTCCCCCGCCACCTGCTGCCGGACGAAGATCCGGCCTTCGAAGCCGGCGGGCAGGTCGGCCCGGAGACCGTGGGCGAGGACGGTGGTCACGCCCGTCCCGGACCGGCCGGGAAGACCTCGTCGAGCGAGCCCGGGTAGAGGCTGGGGTCCCCCGGGAGGATGCCGGCGGAGCGCAGGGCGGCGTCGTTGGCCCGCTCGCGGGCGGGACCGTCGAGGCCGGTGGCCCGGAGGTCGGCGGTTCCCGACGACCCGGCGGGTCCGGGACCATGACCGGCGTCCACCCGGGCGCGGCGCACCAGGTCCATCACCTGCGGGAGGTGGTTGGCCACCCCCTCCCCGATGCGGCGGCCGGTGCTCCCGTCGACCAGGACGAAGAACGGCGAGCCGGGCACCTCGTACTCGCGCCAGGCCTCCGTGGACATCACCACCGGTAGGCGGGTGCGACCACGGAGCTCTCCGGCGATCTCCAGGTCGGGTCCCTTGGTCACCACCACCAGACGCACACCGTCAGGGAGCCCGAGGGTGGCTGGGTCCCGGAAGGCGGTCCAGAAGTTCGCACAGGTGGAGCACCCCGACGAGAGAAACGAGAGGAGGGTGTAGCCGCCGGCGGTGCCGACCGCCACCGACCGGGCGTCGCCCTCCGGGGTCACCCCGGCGACGTCCGGGGCCGAGGTGGCGTCGCGTTCCCGCGGGAGCGGCGGGCCGATGGCGAGGGGTCCGGAGGTCGCCGGCTCGGGTGACTTCCCGTCGAGGGTCGGATCGCCGACCCCGGCCCCCAGATCGTGGAGGGCCTTCAGGATGTCGGCGTGGCTGCGGAGCAGGCCGGCGACGAGCACGGCGAGGAGGGCGACGATGAGAGCCAGTGTGATGACGAGTGCAACCAACCGGACCGTCCTTGCCGAGTCGTTCTCGCTCCGCCGGGGGCGTCGGTCGCCGGCCCGGCGTACCTCGTCGCCACCCTAACCAACCAGGCCGCCGGATCGGTGGCAGCGGTGGGGCCGGATCACGTGCTGTCTCCGCTGTCTCGGGGCAGCAGCCGTGTCGGGGCGAGCGGGTGGGGTCCGGCGGGTTCGGTGGGGCAGGCAGGGATCGAACCTGCGACCGAGGGATTATGAGTCCCCTGCTCTGACCACTGAGCTACTGCCCCCTGGGTGGCGCGGGGTACACGTCGACCCGGACCGACACGATAGGGCCGGCCGGAACCCTGCTCCCACTCCGCGGTTCCGGTGCACGCCCGCCCTCACCGCTCGCCGTGGTGGGGCGGCCGGTCGCGGTCCTGGCGCTCGGCCCAGCACCGGTCGCACCGCTCGCAGAACGGGCCGTCCGACGGGGATCCCGCCGGGTGGGCACCGGCGTGATGGCAGACGGGGCACCGGTCCTCCATCCGCCGAGCGTAGGCCCGGGTACCATGGGGCGACACCTCCGGGAGGACCGATGGGCCACCTTCGACGGCTGAAGCGGGAGACCAGCGGGTTCCTGGCCGGGCTCGGCCGGACCCCCGACGAGGTGGCCGCGGCCCTCGAGTCGGTCGACGTCCACGGCGTCCCGAAGGACAACCACTCGTGCGCCATCGCCGTCTACCTCACGTCGCTGATGGGGACCGAGCCCACCATCCGCTCGGTGGCCGTCGGCCACTGCTCGCTGGCGATCGCGCTGGTGACCGAGGACGGCCGGCCGGGCGGCAAGCTGCTGGTGCAGCTGCCCAAGCCGGTCCGTCAGTTCGTGGCGGCGTTCGACGCCGAGCGCTACCCGCAGGTCACCCGGCCGGCGTGCCGGGGAACCGAGGCGGCCCCGGTCGGGGCGACCTGATCGTCCCGCCGGCCGACGCTCCGGGGGAGAGACTCGAACTCTCAACCTAGCGGTTAACAGCCGCTCGCTCTGCCGATTGAGCTACCCCGGAAATCGTGCCCTCCGGGCGGGTGACCCCGCTCGGTGCGCCTGAGAACAGTAGCCGGTGGCGCCCCACCCCCCGGACGGACCCGGCCGACGGGACCCGCCCGCCCGGAGGTGCGCCGGACCGCCCCCGCGGGTCACAATGGCCCGATGAAGCTGCGCGTCGGGACCGTCATCGCCTTCGGCATCGGGTACACCCTCGGGACGAGGGCCGGCCGCGAGCGCTACCACCAGATCGTGCGGGTCTCCAACTCGGTCCTGCACTCGGCGCCGGTGGCGGGGACCGTCGGCATGGCCACCGACCGGGCCCGTGCCCTCGGCACGCTCGGGGTGGAACGGGCCAAGGACGTCATCGGGGTCCGGCTGGGTTGGCGGGACGGTGACGCCGCCGCCGATGCCATCGCCGCCGGGATGGCCCAGGACGTCGCCTCGGCCATCAACGGGCAGCGGGCCGGCAACGGCCACCGGCCCGGCTGAGCCGCCCGGGGGCCTCCGGCCTACGACTCCTCGAGGTAGTCGCGGAGGAGCTGGGCCGAGTCGGGGCGTCGCAGTTTGGCTAGCGTCTTGGCCTCGATCTGCCGGATGCGCTCGCGGGTGACCCCGAAGGCCTTTCCGACCTCCTCGAGCGTGCGGATCTTGCCGTCCTCCAGCCCGAAGCGGAGCCGGACCACGTCCTGCTCCCGCGGCGAGAGGTGCCCCAGCGCCTCGCGCACCGCCTCGTCGAGCATGATCCGGGCGGCGGCGTCGTCGGGGACCACCGCCCCGCGGTCCTCGATCAGGTCGGAGAGGCTGAAGTCGTCCTCGTCGCCCATCGGCTGCTCGAGCGAGACGGTGTCCTGGTTGATCCGCTGGATCTCCCGGACACGCTCGATGGTGAAGTCGACCCGGTTGGCCACCTCCTCGGCGGTCGGCTCGCGGCCGAGCTCCTGGAGGAGCTGGCGCTGGGCCCAGACCACCTTGTTGATGGTCTCCACCATGTGCACCGGGATCCGGATGGTGCGGGCCTGGTCGGCGATGGCCCGGGTGATGGCCTGGCGGATCCACCAGGTGGCGTAGGTGGAGAACTTGAAGCCCTTGGTGTGGTCGAACTTCTCGACCGCCCGCATC
>Ga0181519_10004478_pt1 | contig 11290 bp, 11 predicted proteins | sample PEATcosm2014_Bin_26_FD_121102 | JGI IMG/M metagenome (GOLD analysis project Ga0181519, IMG submission 121102) | Peatland microbial communities from MTU Mesocosm Facility, Houghton, MI, USA - PEATcosm2014_Bin02_10_metaG | ecosystem: Environmental > Terrestrial > Soil > Wetlands > Peat | place... | reverse complement strand
CGTCGAGCACGTCGGGCCCGGCCGCCGCCGGCCCGGCCGGCCTGGGGGCCCGGGGCCTGGCCACCCGGCGCCGCCTCCTCGACGCGCTGCGCCGATTGCTGTCCGAGAAGGCCGTCGCCTGGATCTCGGTGGCCGACATCGCCCGGGCGTCGGGCATGTCCCCGGCCACCTTCTACCGCTACTTCGCCGACGTCGACGCGGCGGCGCTCGCCTTGTCCGAGGACGTGGTCGACGACCTGGCGCCGGCCGTGGCCCTGGTCGCCCCGTCGTGGGACGGGACGGCCGGGCTGGGCCGGGTGATGGCCTTCGTCGAGGAGTTCCTGGCCCACTGGGAGCGCAACCAGGCCGTGCTCCGGCTGCGCAATCTGGCCGCCGAGGAGGGGGACGCCCGGTTCTCCGAGGTCCGGCTGCGCACCCTGCGACCGCTCAACGTGGTCCTGGCGGCCAAGGTCCGCGAGCACCAGCGCGAGGGCAACGTGGTGTCCGAGATCCAGCCCACCGTGGCGGCGACCGCCCTGGTCGGCATGCTCGAGCGCATCGGGGCCCACCGGACCGCCTACGAACGCCGGGGCCACGACGCCCTGGTCCGCACGACCGCCGTGATCATCCAGCAGTCGGTGTGCGGGGGGCGATCGGATCCCTGAACGCCGGCCCGGCGCCTACTCGAAGCCCAGCTCCTCCCAGCGCCGGTGGACGGCGTCGAGCGCCTCACGGGCATTGCCCGTCCGGGCCCGCTCCTTCAGCAGGTTGGCCTCGTCCTCCCGCCACACCAGGTTGGTGAAGAGGGGGTGGCCGATGGCCACGAAGTCGTTCCACTGGGGCAGGCCCATCATGTCCCAGAAGAGCTTCTTGGCCTGCCGGCCGATCATCAGGCCGTCGGTCGAGTGGGCGGCCACCGCCCGGGCGTAGCGCAGGGCCTCGTCGGGCAGGTCGTCGACCGGGACCACCGACGAGACGACCCCCCACTCGTGGAGGTCCGAGGCCGAGATCTTGCGGCCGGTGAGGATGATCTCGTAGCCCCGATTGATGCCCAGCTTGAGCAGCACGACGGGCAGCAGCATGTCGAAGCCGCCGAACCCGATCCGGGTCTGGCGCCGCGAGAACACCGCGTCGTCGGCGGCGATGATCATGTCGCACGACAGGGCCAGGTTGAACCCGAGGCCGAAGGCCGCCCCCTGCACGGCGGCGATGACCGTCTTGTCGCAGGTCAGCAGGCCCGGCCCATCGGTCCGGCCCTTCACGATGCCCCGGATGCGCCGGGACTGGGGCAGGCGCTCGCCCTTCTTCAATCCGAAGGTCTCGACCGGCACCCGGTTGACATCCTCGCCCGAACAGAAATGGGGACCGGTGGCGGCCAGCACGATGACCTTGATGGCATCGTCGTCCTGGGCCGCCTCGAACTTCTCGTGCAGCTCGATGTTCATGTCGGGCATCAAGATGGCATTGCGCCGGTGCGGGCGGTTGAGGGTGATGCGGGCGATGTGCTCGTCGATGACCTCGTAGAGCACCATGTCGGTCTCGGGCGGTCGCTCGGACGTCACCGGGGGTGCCTCGGGTTCGGCCATCAGTCCTCCTCTTGGGTGTGGGTGGTCGCCGGGTCGGCGGTGCGGGCGGCGGCGAAGACGGCGTCGGCCACGGTGTCCAGGGCCCCGGCCTCGCCACCGAAGGCGTCGGCGCAGAAGAGGGCCGCCCGCAGGTAGAGGTGGGCGTCGCACTCCCAGGTGTAGCCCATGCCCCCGTGGAGCTGGATGGCCGTCTCGCACACCCGCCGAGCGGCCGCCGCCGCCCACGCCTTGGCGGTGGCCCCGGCCACCACGGCCTCACCGGGCGTCAGGTTGCCCACCGCCCAGGCCGCCCCGTAGGTGGCCGTGCGGGCGCTCTCCACGTCGACCAGCATGTCGGCGCACAGGTGCTGCACGGCCTGGAAGGAGCCGATGGTCCGACCGAACTGCTGACGGGTGGCCACGTGGGCCAGCGCCGTGTCCATGGCCCCCGACATGGTGCCGACCAGGCAGGCGGCCAGCCCGACGTGGGCCACGGCCAGCACCAGCTCGGTCCGGTCGCCGGACGGGTCGGCCCAGGGCGCCAGGCCCGGGACCCGGCCCACCTGGCGGGTCAGGTCCTGGCAGGGAATCGGCGACGCCGCCCCGGGGTCCTCCTCGGCCAGTCCCTCGGGCCCGGGCACCAGCAGCCGGGCCCCCGGGGTCCACTCGAAGGCCCGGCCCTCCCCGGCTACGGGCGGCCATCGCAGCCGCTCGTCGAGGACCAGGGCGTAGGCGGTGGTCCCGTCGGCCAGCCCGGTCAGCACCCCGGTCCGCTCGACCTCGGGGAGCAGGGCGGCCGCCGTGGCCACCACCAGGGCCGGGCCGGCGAAGGGCGCCGGGACCAGATGTCGGGCCAGCTGCTCGGCCACCAGGCAGCCGTCGAGCACCGTACCGCCCGAGCCGCCCAGCGCCTCGGGCACCACGATGCCCAGCCAGCCCATCTCGGCCAGCTCGGTCCGGACCCCGGCCTGGTCCACCGGCTGGCCGGCGGCGGCCTGGCGGAGCCGGGCCGGGCCGAAGGACGCCTCGGCCCACCGGCCGGCCGTGGCCGCCAGGGCCTGGTGCTCCTCGGACAGGGCGAACCTCACCGGGCCGCCCCCACCTGATCCCGGCCCTCCCGATCAAGGCCGGGCCGCCGGCCGCGATGGGTGGTCACGGAGCCCCGAAGACCTGCTCGACGTAGGCGGCGAAGCGGGGTCCGACGAAGAAGCCCGCCTGGAGCTGGCGGGCCCGATCCAGGTAGTCGTCGAGCCCGTCGATGGCCAACAGCTCCTTGCTGGCGGCCAGGACGTCGCGGGGCAGGCCGGCCAGGTCGGCGGCGGCCGACCGGGCCGCCGGACCGGCCCGGTCCACCGCCCGGCCCAACCCCCGTCGCTCGAGCTCTTCGGGACCGAGCCGCCGGTCCCGGTCCGTCATCAGCTCCCAGGCCAGCTGGGGGCCGCCCATTTGCTTGAGAAAGTGGAACCCCCCGACGGCCGGGATCAGGCCGACGGCGGCCCAACCCTGCTGGACCCAGGCTCCCCGGCCGAAGAACCGCAGGTCGCAGGCGAGGGCCAGGTCGAAGCCCAGGCCGATGGCCGGGCCGTCAACGGCCGCCACCACCGGGACGTCGAGGGTGCGGATGCGCCGGATGAGACCCTGGTACGAGCGGTAGATGCGCTCGCTCACGGCGGCCTCGCCGGCCTGGGCCAGCTGCCACACCTGACGGAGGTTGCCCCCGGCGCAGAAGGCCCGGCCCTCGGCCGACAGGACCACGGCCCGACAGCGCTCGTCCTCGGCCTCGGCCAGGCGGGACGACAGGGTGTCGGCGTCGTCCGGCCCCAGCGCGTTGCGCACGTCGGGCCACGTGAGGACCACCTCCAAGACCCCGTCGTCGTCGATCACTCGCCCTCCCCCACGACGGCGTTCTGGCTCCGGGACCGTTGTGGGCCCAATGTCGCCGAGCAGTGAGAGACTATATTCCACTCCGGTTTCACCGAATATGGTCGTTCCGGCGGCCCCTCCGGACCACCAACCCGAACGGCGCAGGAGGCACACGATGGACCTGGCCGACAGCCCGGACGAGATGGCCTTCCGCCGGCGCCTCCGGACCTGGCTGGCCACCCACGCCCCCGGCGAGATGCCCGACGACCCGGGCCGGCACCATGAGGCCCTGGTCGAGTGGCACCGCCTCTTGTACCGGGGCGGGTGGGTCGGCCTCTCGTGGCCCACGCAGTACGGCGGGCAGGGCCTCTCGTTCATGGAGGAGACCATCCTCCAGCAGGAGCTCGGCCGGATCGGGGCCCCGCCGCCCCCGTCCATCGGGTACATCGGCCGGGCCATCATGGCCCACGGGACCGAAGAGCAGAAGCGTCGGTACCTGCCCCCGCTCCTGGCCTCCGACGAGCTGTGGTGCCAGGGCTTCTCCGAGCCCGGCGCCGGCTCCGACCTGGCCAGCCTGACCACCCGGGCCCGGGCCGAGGGGGAGCACTTCGTGGTCGACGGCCAGAAGATCTGGACCAGCCGGGCCATGTTCGCCGACTTCTGCTTCCTGCTGGCCCGGACCAGCACCGAGGGGCCGAAACAGGCCGGCATCAGCGTCTTCATCGTGGACATGACCACGCCGGGGGTGACGGTGGTGCCCATCGTCGAGGCCAGCGGGAACCGCCACCACTTCTGCGAGGTGTTCTTCGACGGCGTGGTCGTGCCGGCGGTCAACATGATCGGCCAGGAGAACCACGGCTGGAGCATCGCCCAGACCACGTTGGCCTACGAGCGGGGCCCGGCCGACATCGGGGCCCAGGCCGAGTTCCCGAGCATCCTGGCCCGGTTGGCCCGGTTGGCCGAGGCCCGGGGGCTGGACCACGACAGCGCCACCCGCCGGGCGGTGGCCCGCTCGGCGGTGGCCGTCGAGGTCCTGCGGCTGCGCCAGCTGGCCGCCCTGACCCGGCGGATGGACGGCGCCGAGCCGGGCCCCGACGGCTCGGTCGACAAGCTGCTGATGTCGGCCGCCGACCAGGAGCTCCTGCACACGGCGCTCGAGATCCTCGGTCCGGCGGCCTCGATGGGCGAGGACGCCTGGTACAACCGCTACCTGCGCTCCCGGGCCACCACCATTTTGGGCGGCACGGCCCAGATCCAGCGCAACATCCTGGCCACCCGGGTCCTGGGCCTCGGCCGGTAGGCCTCAGCCCGGGCGGGCCAGGGCGTTGCGCCGCACCTCGCCGTAGGGGACGTCCCGGTCGGCCGAGTGCTCCCGGGGCATACCCAGCACCCGCTCGGAGATCATGTTGCGCTGCATCTCGTTGGTCCCCCCACCGAGGCAGATGGTCTGGCGGGACAAGAAGGCTTCCCCGTACTCCCGGGCACCCCGGTCGTCGCTCGGCCCGGCGACGGCGTCGGAGCCGGCCAGCTCGAGGCCGATGTCGGTCAACCGGACCGAGGTGGTCGAGGTCATCAGCTTGAGCAGGGCGCTCGACGCGCCGGGCATGAGCCCGGCCCGGGTGGCCGTGGACACCCGCCGGGAGAGCTGGCCTCGTACCGTGCCCAGGGCGTGGGCCTCGGCGATCAGCTGGCGGGCCTCGCCATCAGCGGCCCGCCCCCGGCCCTGGGCCAGCTCCACCAGATGCCGGGCCGGACTGCGCCGGGGCCGGGTCCGGTCCGACCCTCCTCCCCGGGCCCCGCCGGCCCACTGGGAGCCGCCGCCCACGGCGTTGCGCTCGTGGATCAAGATCCGCGACGCCACCGCCCAGCCCTCGTTGACCTGGCCCATGATCCGGTCGGCCGGCAGGACCACGTCGGTGAAGAACTCCTGGCAGAAGTCGGAGGCCCCGGAGACCAGGCGGATCGGATTGACCTCGACCCCCTTTTGGTGCAGGTCGACCACGAACATGGTCAGGCCCTTGTGCTTGGGCACGTCCCAGTCGGTGCGGGCCAGGCACATGCCGATATCGCGCAGGTGGGCCCCCGAGCTCCAGATCTTCGACCCGTTCAGTATCCAGACGTCGCCGTCGCGGTCGGCCCGGGTGACCGCCCCGGCCAGGTCCGACCCCCCGGTCGGCTCGGACAGGAGCTGGGCCCAGAACTCCTCGCCCTTCAAGATGGCCGGGATGTGGCGGTGCTTCTGCTCCTCGGTGCCGAACTCCAAGATGGTCGGGGCCAGGATGGCCAGGGTCGACATGTTGAGCCACAGCGGCAGCTCGTAGCCGTTGGACTCCTCGGCGAAGATGCGCTGGTGGGCCGGGGTCAGGCCCCGGCCCCCGTACTCGGCCGGCCAGGCGATGCCGGCGTACCCGCCGTCGTACAGGCGGCGCTGGAGCATCCGGGCCCGGGCCACCCGCTCCTCGTCGGGCATGGTCCCGTAGTGGGGACCGCTCCGCCCGACCCGCCGCTGCTCGAGGCGGGGCAGGGCGTCGGCCAGCCACCGCCGGACCTCGAGCCGGTACTCCTCGAGGGTCGCCTCATCGCTCTGCACGGCCACTGCGCTCACCCCTCTCGATTCCGGCCAATCTCCCAGACGTCGCGGCGTCGGGCAAGGCCCGTGGTCCCGGTGAGGCGGGACCGGCCAAAGGCGGCTCAGGTAGCGTGAGCCACGGTGGGGCGCAGGCCCCCGACGACCGCAGGGGGGACACATGCTCACCGTCGACGACCTCATCTCCGGCTTCACCCTCGAGCCGCTGGGCAACGGTCGGTTCGCCGCGCCCAACGTCGACTACTACGGCAGCGCCGGGGGCGGAGGGGCGGCCAGCGCGGTGGCCGACGTCATCGCTGGCGGCCAGTTGCTGGGCCAGGCCATCGCCGCCGCCGCCGAGGTCCACCCGGGCAAGGAGGCCAAGACCGTCCACCTGATCTTCGCCCGGAGCGGCAAGGTCAGCGAGCCCCTCGAGGTGGTGGCCGACAACACCCACGAGGGTCGGTCCTTCGGCTGTGTGGCCATCCGGTTCGAGCAGGGCGGTCGCACCGTCTGCCAGGGGACGGTGCTGACCAACGTTCCCGACCCGGACTTCATCCGCCACGCCCGGGATCTCCCGGCCCGGCCGGGCCCCGACAGCGGGAGCGTGCGCATCGAGGACCGGGGCTGCTACGAGGTGGGCGTCCTGCCCGGGGCCGACGATTCCCTGCCCGACGTCGGTCCGGCGTCGCTGCCCATGTGGGTGCGCTTCCCCGGGGCTCCGGCCAACCCGATCATCGGTCAGGCCCTCGTCGCCTTCGCCACCAACTTCTTCCTCATCGGCACGGCCATGCGGCCCCACGCCGGCCTCTCGCCCAACCAGTCCCACCTGGCCATGTCGACCGGTGTGCTGAGCCACACCATCACCTTCCACGAGGCCATCCGGGCGGGGGACTGGCTGGCCATCGAGCAGGAGTCGCCCTACGCCGGCAGCGGCCGGACCTACGGCCGGGGTGACGTCTTCGACCAGGAGGGCCGGCTGCTGGCCTCCTATGTCCAAGACGGGATGATCCGCTCGTTCGGGCCGGCCGCCGCCTCGGGCCACAAGGGGACAGGGGCCACGCTGTAGGGGCCCGGGAGGAGCCGGGCCGCCGGCCCGACGATCCGACCCGAGCGACCCCGGCCCAAGACCGACGAGACGAGGAGCCACCAGTGGAAACCTGGCCCCCATTCGACGACGCTCAGGCGCCGACCCTGGTCTCCACGGGCGCCCTGCCTTCCGAGCAGGAGGTGGCGGTCCTGGTCACCGACGCCTACGAGCGCTATTGGGACCTCGACGAGGGGGTCGTGGCCGACTACATCCCGGCCCTGGCCGAGGTCGACCCCCGGCTGTTCGGGGTCTGTATCGCCGGGGTCGGGGGACGGGTGTTCTCGGCCGGAGCGGCCGAGCACGAATTCTCCATCCAGAGCGTGTCCAAGCCCTTCGTCTTCGCCCTGGTCTGTCAAGCCCTGGGCCACGAGGAGGCCCGCCGGAAGCTGGGCGTCAACAGCACCGGGCTGCCCTTCAACTCGGTGATGGCCATCGAGCTGAACGAGGACCGGACCATGAACCCCATGGTCAACGCCGGGGCCATCGCCACCACCAGCCTGATCCCCGGGGACACCGCCGACGCCAAATGGCGCTATATCCAGGCCGGCCTGTCCAGCTTCGCCGGCCGGGCCCTGGAGCTCGACCAGGAGGTCTACGAGTCCGAGTCCGAGACCAACCTGCGCAATCACGGGATCGCCCACCTGCTCGACAGCTACGGCCGGCTCTACTTCGACCCCGACGAGGCGACCGACGTCTACACCCGGCAGTGCTCGTTGCGGGTGTGCGCCCGGGACCTGGCCGTCATGGGCGCCACCCTGGCCGGGGGCGGCGTCAACCCGCTGACCGGGGTGGAGGTGATCGCCGAGGACAACTGCAAGCGGGTCCTGGCCGTCCTGGCCACCGCCGGCCTCTACGAGCGGTCCGGGGAGTGGCTCTACGAGACCGGCCTGCCCGGCAAGAGCGGGGTCAGCGGGGGCATCGTCACCGTCTCCCCGGGCAAGGGCGGACTGGGCACCTTCTCGCCCCCTCTGGACCAGGCCGGCAACAGCGTCCGGGGCCAGCGGGTGGTCCGGTACCTGTCGCACCGGCTGGGCCTCAACCTCTTCGCCTCCCGGCCGGCGTCGGCCGGGCTGGTGCGACCCGAGGAGCCGGCGGTGGCGGTCGACGCCGCCGAGGCCGCCGGGTGACGACGGGCGACCCCTGGGACCCGGTCCAGTACAACCGGTTCGCCGACCAGCGCGAGCAGCCGTTCGTCGACCTGGTGGGCCTGCTGGAGCCGGTCGAGAGGCCGGCCGTGGTCGACCTGGGCTGCGGTGACGGCCGGCTCACCGCCGGCCTGCACCGCCGGCTCGGGGCGTCGGGGACCCTGGGTGTGGACCGGTCAGCCTCGATGATCGGCGCTGCGTCGGCGCACGCCACTGACACCGTCGCCTTCGAGCTGGGCGACATCGGGGAGTTCGAGGCCCCCGGCCGCTACGACGTGGTCGTGGCCAACGCCTCGTTGCAGTGGGTGCCCGACCACCCGTCGGTGCTGGCCCGCTGGGCCCGGGCCCTGCGGCCGGGCGGCCAACTGGCGGTGCAGGTCCCGGCCAATGCCGACCACCCGGCCCACCGGCTGGCGGCCGAGCTGGCCGCCGAATGGCTGGCCGATCCGCCGGGCGATCCGGTGGCCGAGAACGTCCTGGCTCCCGAGGCCTACTCGGTGCTGCTGGACCAGCTGGGTTTCGACCGCCAGCACGTGCGTCTGCAGGTCTACCTCCATCACCTGGCGTCGACGGCCGACGTCGTCGAATGGGTCAAGGGGACCACCCTCACCCGGTTCACGGAGCCGTTGGGGGCCCGATGGCCGGCGTTCGTCGACCACTACCGGGAACGCCTGCTCGGGTTGCTGGGCGACCGGTCGCCGTACCCCTACGCCTTCAAGCGCATCCTCTGGTGGGCCCGGAAGCCCTGACCAGGGTCCGGGTCGAGGGGGGCGGAACCGGGGCCGCCGGGCCGGCCCGGAAGGGGCCGGCCAGTCTGGGACACTGCACGGCATGGTCGGCTACAGCGGGGCGCCGCTGGCCAAGAAGCTGGGCGTCACCCCATCCACTCCGGCTGATCGTCCTGGGCGGGCCGCCCGAGGTGAAGGTCGCGCTGACCGAGGAGTGCCCGGTCGGACTCCGCCTGGGCGGTCGGGCCGATGTGGTGGTGGCCTTCTTCGAACGGCGCCCGGTCCGGGAACGCCGGGTCGACGCCCTGGCTCGGACGATCTTCCCCGACGGCGGCCTGTGGCTCGCCTGGCCCAAGCGGGCGTCGGGCCGGTCCACCGACCTCTCCGACGAAGTGGTGCGCCAGGTGGCCCTGGCCCATGGACTGGTGGACAACAAGGTGTGCGCCATCGACGCCACGTGGTCGGCGCTGCGCGTCGTGTGGCGGCGCCAGCACCGGGCCCCGGGCGCCACGCCGGTGGGCCACCTATCGTGACCCTGCGCGCCGGCAGTCCATCCCGGCCGTCCGGACACCCGACCATCAGAGGGGGGACATGCTCGGCGCTCGCTTCTACCACGTGAACGTGAACACCTGCGAGCTCGGGCCGGCCGAGCGTTTCTACGGGGAGGGCTTCGGCCGACAGGTCGGCGTGCGCACCGCCCCGACCGAGGGCCAGGACGGGAGCGGCTTCGGCCTGGCCGGCCAGTCGGTCCGGTGGGAGGGGGTCATCCTGATCGGCGGGACCCGGGGCCAGGGCCCGCTGGTCGACCTGCTGCAGTGGCTCGAGCCCCCGACCGGCCTGCCGGCCCGGCCCGGGCCGAGCGCCCTCGGTCACGCCGGCTTCCTCTTCGGTGTGCCCGACCTGTCCCGGGCGGCCGAGACACTGGCCGAGGCCGGCGGACGGTGCTTCGCCGGCCGGCGCACCGACGGCTCCACCGAGCCCGTCGTCGTGGTCCTCGACCCCGACGACACCCGGGTGGAGCTCACCACCCGCGGCACCCCGGCCATGACCGGTGTCCGGGTCAACTGCTCGGACATCGACCGGGCGGCCCGCTTCTACGAGGCCGTGGGCATGTCGGTGGGCCCGGCCCGTCCGGTCGAGATCACCGTCGACGACGGCCCGGCGGCGGCCGGCGGCGGCCGCTTCGTGGCCCGGTCGGCGTCGCTCGACGATTCGGGCGTGTTCTCCCTGGAGCTGGCCCAATGGCGGGACCCGGCGCCGACCGGCGTGCCACCGGCCGGGGGCCACCACGTCGGCATCTACCGAGTGGCCATCATGGTGGACGACGTGGACGCCGAGTACCGGGAGATCCGGCGCCAGGTGCCGGGACTGGCCCCGCCGGTCGACGTCGACGTGGGTCCTGACCTGCCCGTGGTCCGGGCCCTGTTCTTCCCCGATCCTGACGGGACGATCATCGAGCTGATCGGTCGGCGGGCCCCTTAGCCGGGGCCCTGCACCATGGACCTGCGGTGGATCGGGGCCGTACCCCACGGGTTCAGTGCCCGGGTGGGACGGTTCCACGACCGATACCCGTGGGTGGGCCCGCTGCTCTTCGTGTCGAGCGCCCTGTACTTCTACGCCCAGATCGCCACGGCCTGGGTGTTCGGGCCGCCTTCCTACAGCCTGGTCACCAACACCATCAGCGATCTCGGCAACACGGCCTGCGGCCGCTACGACAACGCCTACGTGTGCTCTCCCCGGCACACGCTCATGAACGTCTCGTTCATCTTCCTGGGCGTGGTCATGGTGGCCGGATCGGCGCTCCTCTACCAGGAATTCACGGCCCAGCGCCGGGAGCGGGTGGCCGGCCTCCTCGGCTTCGGGCTGATGGCCCTGGCCGGCCTCGGGGCGATCCTGGTCGGGGCCTTTCCGGAGAACACGAGCGGCGCACTGCACATCACCGGGGCCGGGCTGGCCATCGGGGCCGGCAACCTCGGGATCTTCGTCCTGGGCGCCCTGCTCTCCCTGCCCGAGGCCATGCGCCGGTACATGCTGCTCTTCAGCGTGACCTCGCTGACCGCGCTGGTCCTGTTCGCCGCCCACCGGTACTTCGGCATCGGCGCCGGCACCATGGAGCGGATCGCCGCCTACCCCGAGACGATCTGGCTGATCAGCTTCGGGCTCTTCATCTGGCGGTTCCACCCCAAGGACCGGCGGGCAACGGCGGCCTGACCGGACGTCACCAGCACGGCGGCGGGGCCCGGGGACCGGTGAGCGCCCCCCGGGGGGCGCCGGTTGGTGCCTCCGGGTCGTCGGTGGCCGTGCCTCGGCGGGCCCGGTCAACCCCCCGACCATCGGCCTCGGGGCCCTGACGG
>Ga0181519_10004473_pt1 | contig 11295 bp, 5 predicted proteins | sample PEATcosm2014_Bin_26_FD_121102 | JGI IMG/M metagenome (GOLD analysis project Ga0181519, IMG submission 121102) | Peatland microbial communities from MTU Mesocosm Facility, Houghton, MI, USA - PEATcosm2014_Bin02_10_metaG | ecosystem: Environmental > Terrestrial > Soil > Wetlands > Peat | place... | reverse complement strand
GGCACTTGCGCCCTTCGGTGCGTGAAGCGCCACGTTAATCGCCGGTAAAGGTTCGAGCGTCAATTCCACATCGCCTACGGGAGAATCGCCCACTGTGAGTTGCACTCGAGCCGCCAGCGGCGTCTGCACGCCATCGTCGTTTACCGATGCCTGAGCCGACGCCCAATAGCGCCCCGGCACAACGTTTTGGATTTGAAAGGTGTGCGTCTCGCCAGACGCCTGAACGAAAAAGTCGCGGGTGCCGGCGGATTGATCCACGGGATGAAGTCGCGCCATGACAACTTGGCCCTCGGGCGGGTTCGTCACTCTGCCACTGACTTCGACCACCAAACGCGGGCTGAGCAGCAAGTCCAGCTCCACTTTCTTTCCGGGCGTGATTTCCACCAGATCCTTCGAACCCGCGTTTGGCTGGCAGCTTTCTGAGTACACCTCCGGCGAATTTTGCCCGAACGTTGCGTAGCCCACCGGCGCAGCGGCCACACCACCCTGCGGAGACGTCGCGCAAATGCGGTAGCGGCCGCGCGTCACGAACGGAATGCGGAAGCGCCCCAGGTCGTCCGTCATTCCATTTCCGGTCGTCTGCATCGCCGCTTTCCCATTGCCCCAGGAGCGCCGCGCTGCCGTCACCTGCATGTTCGGCAGCGGATTCCCCGCCGCATCGCGAACCGTGCCCACAATAGTCCCGAGCCGCCCGATTCGAAACACAATTTCCTGGTGAGGGGACTTCTCGTTGAGATTGACGGCACTCATGAGCCAGGATTGCGGCCGCTGACCCCAATGGAATGTGCCGAGATCGTTTCGATGAGCGGCCACGATATACGTTCCCTCGGGCAGACCGGTAAAGGCGAAATGGCCTTGCGCATCGGTAAGCACGGAGTCCGCCACCTCTTGCCAGGAGGTGGTCGTGACTTCGATTTCGGCGTTTGCAACCGGCGAGCCGTTGTCAAGAACGAGCTGCCCTGTGAAAGAATAACTCCGCTGTTGCCCAAAGGCCGCAGCGAGCGCGGCGAGAAACAGAAGCGCACAGACCAAACGCACGTGGAGGTAGACGCTCATTCGGTGGGATTTGTTTCGCATCTCCTCCGCGTCTCCGCTCATGGGTCGGACCCCGGCACACGTTCAACCATTATCGCGATCCGCGAGTTGCATTTTATCCTCCGCAACGGTTGGCGCGTTGAATTCACGCACCGAGGTCGTGTGCCGCATCACACGCGCGCATTATTGAACGAGCACTTCCGCACGTTTTGTTGGCGTAAGTGAAAGCCAACAATCGTTCACAGACGCGGCCCGCTGGGCAGTCCTTTCGGGCGTGTTATGTGCTAACCGGAACCAACCGGCGCACGCGCCGGAGGTGATATGAGAACCCACGGGCCACGAGTGTTCAGACCTGATATCGCTAGCGCTGCGCGCGCCCTTCGGAATGGCCCGCAACTTGTTCTCGACCGCTTACCGCGGCGCTGGCGTGGCGACACCTTTGATGAGCAGCCACAGCGCGAGGGGAACCTCAAACAGGGCCATTGGTACCCACATGACCGAGGTGATCGAACCGCTGAGGAATCCTGCCAACTGTAGCGGAAGGCCCACCACAAGCAGGACCGACGCGACGACCCCCAGCCAAGCCAGTTGCACAGGGATGATCCGGCCGCGCAGGAACAGGTAGGAGAAGAGAGCGCTGCCCACGGCGAAAAATGTCGCGCCGATGATCGTGTTCCACGCTTGCACTTTAAACAGGAAGTTGCCCAGCGCGTTCGCTTCCGCAGGCTCCGTGACAGGTGCTCCAGCACCAGCCGTACTGAGGGAGAGCAGGGCCACTGTGGCGAGGGTAGGAATCGCACCGAGCACGCCCTCGCCGACGCGACAGGTTAGGGCCAGCAGCGCGAGCTCCGGGTCCTGGTCGCGCGTGAGACAGTAGAGCGTCGCCCCCAGCACCAGAGCGCTCATCATCGAGAGCAAGCCGAGCACGATGGTCAGGCGCACTTGTGGCGCATGCTGAGCGATGCCCGCGAGCTTGGCGGTGGTCCCCCCAGCGCCGGTTGCCTGGCCGGACAGGACCATAATGGCGACACCAGCTGCGATATAGAACAGGAACGTGAAGCCGGCGATCCGTGCGTTCGTTGTGCGAGTCATGTCCCGGAAACACATACGACAACTGGACCCCGGAAGTTCGACTTCTCATGGGTAGAAGTTTGCCCAAGGGGATTCCAGGCTTCCCTACCCGGTAAACGATCAGATTCTCGATAGTTGGTTAGCGGAAGTAATCCACAAGAGTGAGAAGTCCTTGGGGCCGTACAGTGAAAGTCGCCAAACCGTCAAATGGGCCCCGTCACAAGCATGAACGGCGCCTGTTCACGCGAGCGACATTATTCATTATCGGAAGCAGAGTGGCTTCCATCGCGGCGACCCGAATGCGTGGCAAGACCAGGATGGCTGCAGGTTCACGGTGACGCGAGTTGGCGCGGCCGCTATATGCCATACTATCCTGCAGGTGGGTTCGCGGTTCACAATCCAGCTCCTGGCGGCGCTGCTGTTTCTGCCGGCGGTGGTCGGTCCCGCAGCGTCGTACATCGCTACGCCGCATCCGTCGCCTACCATCGTCCGGACCATCCAAGCAGAGCGCCGCGCCCAGTGCCGTCTATTCGAACAGCGACCAACCGCGATCTCCTCAAAGCCGGTCCGCTTGGGGGATTCGCAGCCGGATCCGCGTCCTCCAGCTGGTTTTTTCCAGCCATTGCTCTTCCAACGGCCACCTCCAAGTGGCCGCTCCCCCCGCGCGTAAGACACGACCCTAAGTTGTCGGAGTAAGAGAGAGGAGGGCGCTGTGCACCGGTTTTTGCGTTCTGTTTTTGGGTCTCTTGATCGCGATCGATCCAGCATCGACCGCATCAACTCCATGCGGTTGGAACTCGCCCGTCTTGGCGACGACCAACTGCGCGCGACCGCGTCGAAGACTGACCAGCTAGTAAGTTTCATTGCGATAGCCGCAGTGGCAGCGTCGCGCGTCCTGGGGCAGGAGATGTTCGATGTCCAACTCCGTGGCGCCTTGGCTCTGGCGCGCGGAAGCGTCGCGGAGATGCAGACCGGCGAGGGCAAGACCCTTGCCGCGGTTCCGGCGGTGGCGTGGTGGGCGCGCCAACGACAGGGCGTGCACGTGATGACCGTCAACGACTACCTGGCACGCCGCGACGCCCGCTGGATGGGAGACGTCTACCGCTTCCTGGGCCTCTCTGTAGCTTACGTACAGCAGGGCATGACTCAAGCCGAACGGCGCGCCGCGTATGCCAGCGACATCACTTACGCAACAGCCAACGAGATCGGCTTTGATGTGTTGCGTGATCGTCTGGCGCAGCGCGTCGAGGAGCAGGTGCATCGGCCATTTGCGGCCGCCGTGATCGACGAGGTCGACTCGATACTGATCGACGAGGCTCGAATACCTCTCGTTATCGCCGGCGGCGAAGGCGGCGACAGCGCTCTGGCATTTGTGGCCGATCAGGTGGTGCGCCATCTCCTGCCGTCGACCCACTACACCGTGGACGTGGGCGGCCATAACGCCGCGCTCACCGATAGCGGCATCCGAGCAGTTGAGATCGCGTTCGGTTGCCAGAATCTCTTCGACGAGAGCAACCTTCGCATACACTCCGCCGTGCAGGACTCGCTGCACGCGCACGCGCTATTGCGTCGCGACGTGGACTATCTGGTGAAGGATGGCGCCATCGAAATGGTGGACGAGTTCAAGGGCCGGATTGCGCTCGACCGGCGCTGGCCGGCAGGGCTCCACACCGCCGTAGAAGCCAAGGAAGGAGTGGCCGCTAAATCCCAAGGTTCGATTCTCGGCTCTACCACGATTCAGCACCTAGTGGCGCTTTACCCGCAAATCTGCGGAATGACGGGCACTGCAGCCACGCAGTCACTGGAGTTTCTGAAGGTGTACGGGCTTCCCGTGGAGGTCATCCCGACCAATCGGCCGGTGATCCGTGTCGACAATCCGGACGTCGTGTTCGCCACAAGAGTCGAGAAGGAGCAAGCGGTGATTGGCGAGATCCGACGTGTACACGCTATCGGTCAGCCCATCCTCGTGGGGACGGCGAGCGTTGAGGAATCGGAACAGTTGAGCCGGAAGCTGTTCGACGTTCCACACCGGGTGCTGAACGCGCGCAACGATGAAGCGGAAGCATCGATTGTCGCCGAGGCAGGCCGGCGTGGCGCCGTCACCATTTCAACCAACATGGCTGGCCGGGGCACGGACATCCGCCTTGGCGACGGAGTGGCTGCGCTCGGCGGACTGTATGTAATTGGCACGAACCGTCACGATAGCCAACGCATCGACAATCAGCTACGCGGCCGTGCCGGGCGCCAGGGAGATCCCGGATGCTCACGCCTGTTTGTGTCCCTGGAAGATGCCTTGATAGCGAAGTATGGCGATCTCAACCCGCAGTACCGCAACGATCCGGCCACGATCCAGCGCCTGGTCGAGGGCCAACACCTGGACCAACGCCTGTTCCTACACGGTTACGATGTGCCGGTTGAGGGCCAACGCCATAGGATTCATACCCACCGTCAGGCGGTTCTTGATGGCCGGATTCCCTGCAAATCCGAGTTGGAACGGCTGATCACGTTACGGACAATCGATGACCTATGGGCCGACTATCTGGAGCGTGTGGCCGACTTCAAATCGGGGGTGCATTGGCAGTCCTACGTCCCGTCCGCTCCTTTCTTCCTTTCGTTGGATCGCCGGGACCCTCACGCCACGTTTCTAAGCCAGATCCACGAGTGGTTCCAGGATCTGGAGGCCGAGATACCTGTGGAAACTGAAGAGCGCATCGCTGCCGCCGAGGCCAGCGGCGCAGAGGGCCCCAGCGAGCGTGGAGCCGTCTGGACCTACCTCACCACTGACCAGCCGTTCGGTACATGGACAGAGCGGGTGCTGGCCGGCCTGCGTCGGAAACTTCACCCCCACAGCCCGGAGTCATAGGCGCAAGAGCAGTTCGTAGGGCCAAGCTTCAGGGTCTTCACGGAACGATATGGTTTGTTATCGGACACTGTTTTCGGGGATCGAAGCTCTCGACCGAAGGCCGCGTGCACCTCGCGGAAGCCGGAAGTCTGGCCCGATTCGGTTCTCGTGCACATCCACGGATAACGGTGTCGTGTGTTAAAGCCAATTCATCCCTGCCCCGTGATCCAGGATCTGCCTCCGCCAACTTTCGATAAGCCCACTCCTGCCACGTCTCTTTCCGAGTGTCTCGCAGCCTGGGAGCCGACATGAAGGCCTGTCCGAACCACCCCGCCTCAGGGAAAGACCGAAATCATGGCTCCTGTTGGCGAACCAACGCCGCCGTAAGTCGCAATCACTTGGTTGTCGCCGTTCGCCGCAGTCGACGGCACCACAACGTTGATCTGGTACAGCCCCGGGCTGATCAGCCCCGCGTATATCACCGTGGCCGTGGTGCCGCCGATGGTGACCTGCGGCAAGGTGGGCAGCGGGCCGGTCTGTGCATCCGATCCGGTTGTTATCGTTGAAACCGGCAGGCCGAAGCCATCGCCGTATAGCAGGATGATCTCACCCGGTTTGGCCGGCGTGAAGGTAGATCCTGGCACTGACAGGGACGCCGGCCCCAGCAGGCTGTAATCGGCGTGCTCCGCGGCAATGTGGATGCCGTCGTTAAAGCGGAGGAATCCCGGCGACACCGGTTGCACGTTCGCAGTAAGCGCGGGACTGGTGGTGGTGCCGTTATTTATCGTCACAGCGACCGCGCCGGTCGTCGAATCGAGCGGCGTCAGCACATTCACCTGCGTGGCACTGATGAAGGAAACGTACGCCGGCTTGCCATTCACCGTGACGCTGGCGCCCTGCAACTGGGTCGGCATTTGGCCGGATGCGAAAGAGGGCGCGCTGCTCCAGAGGAGGCCGTCCGCGCCCACGCTGGGCGGCGCCAGGCTGGCGCCGTAGATTTCTACCCAGGCATTGGGCGCCATGTTGAAGCCTCCGCCCGACACGATGAGGCCGGTGATGGCGGGCTGCGGCGAAGTAAACACGTACGCGACACCCTGGTCGTTATTCCTGGTATTGGCACCGATCACCGCCGTGTTCCCACTCACCGATGCGAAGCCGCCAAAATAGTCCCCCGCCACGCCATCGGACGCCGTCAGCTCCTGCTGCTGGCTCCACAATCCGCCGCCCTGCGCGAACACGTACGCGGCTCCCTGGTGGGCATTCGAATTGACGGTCTTCCCGAGAGCCCCGATCAGCGACATGCCTCCGCTCAGCGACACGAAGTAGCCGAATTGGTCGCTCGCCGAGCCATCGGAAGCAGTCAGCTCCTGCTGCTGGCTCCAAACCGTGCCGCTCCGCATAAACACGTACGCGGCTCCCTGAGCGCTATTCTTGTTCATAGCCCCGACCAGCGCCGTGTCCCCGCTCACCGACACGGAGTAGCCGAGGAAGTCGCCAGTCGTGCTATCGGACGCGGTCAGTTCCTGTTGCAGGCTCCATACTCCGCCGCTCTCGACGAACACGTACGCGGCCCCCTGGAGGTAGACATAAGGGTTCGAAGCGACGGTTTTGAAGGGAGCCCCGATCAGCAAAGTGTTCCCGCTCACCGAGACGGAAACGCCGAACTGGTCGTTCGCCGCGCCATCGGCAGCAGTCAACTTCTGCTGTTGGCTCCATGTTCCGCCGCTTTGCGCGAACACGTACGCCGCCCCCTGGAAGGCATTCTTGCCCGGAGCCGCGATCACCGCCGTGCTCCCGCTGACCGACACGAAGTAGCCGAGATTGTCGCCCGGCGCGCCGTCGGAAGCGGTCAACTCCTGCTGCTGCTTCCAAACTCCGCCGCTGCGCACAAACACATACACGGCGCCCTGGCCGCCGTTCTTGCCCATAGCCGCGATCAGAGCGGTGTCCCCGCTCACGGACGGGATGGCGCCGAACTGGTCGTTAGGCGCGCCATCGGAAGCGGCTAACGCCTGCTGTAGGCTCCATACTCCGCCGCTCTGGACAAACACGTACGCGGCGCCCTGGAAGCCATTCTTGCCGGGAGCCCCGATCACCGCCGTATCGCCGCTCACCGATATGCAGCCGCCGAAATAGTCCCCCGCCGCGCCATCAGAAGCGGTCAACTCCTGCTGCTGGGTCCAGATCGGGCTGGCGGCAGCCGCGGGCGCGGCGGCCAGAGACAAGAGAACCAAGGCTCGGACAAGTTTCCGAGCGCCGGTGGGAATGAGGGCAGGGTTCAGCGTCATGGGTGACATGTCAGTCTCCTGGACGCCTAAGTAATTATACAACCATAGTGATTGTCCTCACCAGCTCTAAGGTCCTCGGTATCTTCTTTCCCATTCCGAGCCACTCCGGCGCGACGCGCGCCAGGTTCGACGGCGCGAAGAGAGTCTCCTGCCTCGTCCGCAGCAAGGGTTTCACGCGAGCGTCAACCGGTGTTATTGGCCACTGTTTTCCGGCAGAGAAGCTCTCGACCGAAGCCTGCGCACGGGGCAGCTCCAGGCGCCGACTTTACGGAAAACGCTGCGACGTCGGGGCGGATCTATCCCGATCCCTGGTGCTAAGGATTTATCGTCAGGTATGCCAACCTGCCACAGGCGCTATTCGTACGCACCCGCTTTCTTGAAGTCGCCGCCTTTGACGATGGAGATGGCGGCCGGATCGACGTGGCGCTGGAACGCCTCGTTCACCTGCTGCGGCGTCAGCGCGGCCACAGCCGCCTCCAGCTTGGCGTCCCATTGCAGGGTGCGGCCCCAGCGCTCGCGGCTGATCAGCAGACCGGCGATGGAGGACTCTTCGGCACGCGCCACAGAGCGTTCGTCCAGCCACGTTTTCTTGGCCTTTTCCACCTCGTCGGCGGTAAAGCCGTCTTTCAGTGCACGGGCCATTTCCTGGTTGAAGTCAGCCTCCACTTTGGGCATATTCTGCGGCGCAGCGATAGCCGAACCGAAGAGCCTGCCTCCGTCTTCCTTGGTGGGCATGTAGAACCCCGCCGAAGCGCCGTAGCTCAAGCCGTCTTTGACGCGGATGCGTTGGAACAGGCGGGAGTTGGGGGAACCGCCGAGGACCATGCCGGCGATGGTGAGGGCCGCGTAGTCGGGATCCTCGTCGGTCATTTTCATGGGCATCCCCACCAGGAGAATCGAGTTCTGCTTGTCGGGCGTTTCGATCTTGTGGTTGATCGGTTCCACTTTGTCGTAGGGGTTGCTGATGAGCTCGTAGTGACTGGCGCTCTTCCAATCGCCGAACAGCTGGCCGACGAGCTTTTGCACCTGTACTGGATCAAACTGGCCGCCGATGACCATCTCTCCCTCGCCCACGCCGTAAAACTGCGCGTAAAACTGGCGCACTTCGTCCAGCGTCACCTTCTTCAGATCCTCGATCTGTTCATCGATGGTCGAGACGTACCGCACGTCGCCGCGAGGGTAGCGGGCGTTGAAGTGCCGGCTCATCTCCAGCGGGGCCAAGCTGTTCGGTTCGGTCTTGGCGCTTTCCGCGCCGGCGATGTGTTGCTGGCGGATCTGTTCGAATTCGGCCTCAGGGAACGAGGGCTCGCGCAGCAGTTCCCTGGCGAAGCGCAGGCAATCGGCCAGGTTCGCCTCCAGCGTGCGAATGTTCGCCGAAACGAAGTCGACGCTGCCAAACACGCTGACCTGTGCTTTCAGGCGGTCGGTTTCATCCTGGATCTGCTGTCGGTTTTTGTTCTTGGTGCCGCGCATCAGCAGCGCGCCGGCCATGGTGGCCGCTGTGGATTTGCCGAAAAGCGACTTCTCGTCGCCGAACCGGACGTTCAGAACAGCCACCACCGTGCCGCCGCGGGTCTTCTTCGGGAACATCACCAGCTTCAACCCGTTTGGCAGAGTGGCGCGGATCACGCGGGCTTCGATGTTCTGAGGAGTTGGATCGAACGCCTCGCCCGGTTGAATGGTCGCACCGCCCTTGTAATCCTTGAACCGTGCAGCCGGATCCGGCGTGGCGGGAATTTCGGCGCGATCGGGGGCAGTGGTCGGAATGAACTCGCCCAGCGTGCGGTTGGAGGATTTCAGGTAGGCCTTCGCCACGCGCGTCACGTCGGCCGTCGTGACTTTGTTCACCTCGTCGCGGGTGAGGAAGAAGGAGCGCCAGTCGCCGCCGCCCGCGTATCCACCAAGCATCATGCCAACCGTCTGGGTATTCGTCAGGGCGAGTTCGATGTTCTTCAGGATGCGGGCCTTGCCACGGTCGACCTCCTCCTGCGATGGTGGCTCATTGGCCAGACCCTCGACAGTCTTCAGCAGGATCTGCTGCGCCTCGTCGATGGATTGATCCGGCTTGAGCTGCGCGTATACCTGCGCAAACCCCGGATCGTGCATCCCCCCGGCGCTCATACTGGTTGCAACAGCTTTCTTGTTATCGACAAGCGCCTTGTACAGGCGGCCCGTCTGGGGAGCGCCCAGCACCTGAGCCATCACCTGCAGAGCCGCGAGATCGGGATGCAGCGCTGCCGGAACGTGATAGACCACTATGATCCCCTGAACATTTCCGACCCGGCGCAGAATGACGGAGCGCTCGCCTTCCTGCGTCGGCTCGACCGTGTACGGCTGGGTCAGCACGCGCTGCGGCTTGGGGATTGAGCCGAAGGTTTCGGCTACGAATGCCAGGGCTTTCGACTCGTCGAATTCTCCCGCGATGACGAGATCGGCATTATCGGGCTGGTAATATTTTTGGTAGAAAACCGCCAGGTTGGCGATGGGCACTCTTTCGACGTCGGTGCGGTTGCCGATGACGGTCTTCCCATAGTTGTGGAAGTTGTAGGCCGCCGCCAAAACGCGTTCATGGAGGACGTTCAGCGGGCTGTTCTCGCCGGCTTCCATTTCGTTCCGGACCACCGTCATTTCGGTGTCGAGGTCTTTCTTGAGCATGGTCATATTGACCATGCGGTCGGCTTCCAGTCCCAGTGCCCAGCGCAGGTTTTCGTCGCTCGCGTTGAACGTTTCGTAGTACATCGTCTGGTCGTAATTCGTGGTGCCGTTGAAGTTGCCACCCGTGCGGTCGGTGAGTTCCCTGAACAGCTCTCTACCCGACTTGGAGGTCTTGAACGTCATGTGCTCCAACAGGTGCGCCATGCCGGTCTCGCCGTAGCCTTCGTTGCGCGAGCCGACCAGGTAAACGACGTTGACCGTGATCTTGGGTTTGGAGTTGTCGGGAAACAACAGAACATGCAGACCATTTGGAAAAGCGTACTCCGTGACTCCTTCGATGGAGGTCACCTTCTGAACGCCTGGCGGCAAAGTTTGAGCCAGGGCCACGGCAGTCAGGACAATGGTTGCTGCAGTAATTGCGATGAGCCTTTTCACGCGCATGTCTTCACACCTCTTTTAACGCTGCGGGTCTGATTATACCTAGCGGCACTGCGGACTGGTCAGAAGGGGGTCTCATCGATAGGAATTGCAGTGTAAGCCCCCGCTTGCGGGAAGTTTCACTTGGCCGCGCGGCCAAACCGTTGAACGTGGCCCGTCCAGGCGCATACGGCGCCCGTTCCACGCAAGCGATATTCGCCATTATCGGAGACTGCTTTCCGCCAGAGATTTTGGTGCGCGCCGTGGAAGCCGACAGCTCGGCCGAATCCGAATCCGGCAGTCGGCCGCATCCGCTGGCCAGTCGGTTTTGCGATCCGTAACTTACAGCGCGTCGTTTGCCTACCCTATTGGTTTCGCTGACAGCTTTACGGTCAGTGCTCTGCAACTTGACCTTTCGGGCAACTGCTATATCGCAGGCACAGCAGTCGGAGTTTTGAACGCCGCGACCGCATTCCAGCCGGCCTATTCCAACCAGGGTCTTACTGCCACTCCGACGGACGCTTTCATCGTGAAGATCAACCCTGCCGGGTCGGACCTCCTCTACGGTACGTACTTCGGCTCCCGCTACTCCGAAACGGCAATCACGAGCCTCGCTACTTCCTCGGACGGGACGTCCCTATATTTCTCCGGCAGCACTAACGCCACCAACCTCCAGGCGATTCATGCCGTCCACCTTCCTTCCCACCCACCTAAACAAGACGGAGTTTTCAATACCTTTGGAGGGCACTCTGCGTTTGCGCTGCGTTTAGCAGCGTAATCGCAGTGGTGGTTATTGCGTTCAAATGCCTGTAAGATGAAACCACGCAAGCAAATAAAAGGTGTGACAGGTTCTTAGATGGTTTGGGGCAGCTACGTGCGCCGCGTACGGCATGAGAACTGGGGCTTGCGGCGGGTCGTTCTGCTGTTGCGGGGCAGCAAGTGGCAGTGCCGGGGCTGCCGCCGCTACTTCCGCCAATGCTTTCCCGG
>Ga0181519_10004472_pt1 | contig 11296 bp, 2 predicted proteins | sample PEATcosm2014_Bin_26_FD_121102 | JGI IMG/M metagenome (GOLD analysis project Ga0181519, IMG submission 121102) | Peatland microbial communities from MTU Mesocosm Facility, Houghton, MI, USA - PEATcosm2014_Bin02_10_metaG | ecosystem: Environmental > Terrestrial > Soil > Wetlands > Peat | place... | reverse complement strand
GTTGACGATTCGCCAGGATGCATCGCTGACCGACACCACAAGCCTGCCATCCCCGACAACGCAGTTCGTCTCCAACGTGCTGCCGACCAACTACACGATCCAATCGGACCAGGGCACGCTGACCTTCAACAGCTCTGCCTTGTTCGCCGGAGCCAATTCGTTCACGGCCAGCGCGACGGTCGGCGGAATCGTTTTGAATGGCGCAAACTCCGCAGCGGTCACGACGACCGGAAGCCAGACGTATCTGGGCACGCTGACGCTGACACAGAACACGACGCTGGCCTCGAATTCCAGTGGCGCAATCAGTCTTCAGTCCGCCAGCGGCGCCTACGGACTGACTCTCACCTCGACAGTCGGGAAGACGATCAGCGGAACGATCGGTTCGCCGGTGCCGTTGGCCTCGCTGACGATCGCCAGCTCTGGCACGGCGACACTCAGCGGATCGATCGCGACGACCGGGCAGGTCTCTTTCGCGTCGCCAGTTACGTTGGCCGGCAACGAGTCGATCAACTCCAATAACAATGCGATCGCTTTCGCCAGCGTGGTCAACGGCAATTTCAACCTGAGCGTAAACTCCGGCACCAGTACGTCGGTCTTCGCGAGTACGATCGGAGCAACGACGAACCTTCAGTCGTTCACCGACCTGGCCACAGGCACCACAACCTTTTCCGCGGGCACGATCACAACCAACGCCGCAGGCGGGATTGTGCTGAACGGCCCGATCACGTTGGGTGGAACCGCGGTGCTGACCTCAAACGGCAATCCGATCACCCTCGGCGGTCCGATCAACGGCGCCTTCCCCCTGACCATCGCGCCAGGAACCGGCACGGTCTCGGTCAATGCGCCCTTCGGTGCGGTCACGCCTTTGTCGGCATTCACGACCACCGGAGCGGGCACGATTTCCTTCAACGGCGGCACGATCAACACCACGGGCAACGTCACGCTGACGACCACCAACCTGCTGCTGGGCAGCAACCTGGCGATTACGCAATCGGCCGCGACTTCGAACCTGACTCTAGGGACGACCAATACGCATATCAGCGCCAGCACTAATACCCTTTCCCTGTCGGCCGTGACTGGTGGCAGCCAAACCGTCAACGCCGGAGTCGTTGCCTCGCTCGGCGCCTTCAGTCTCCAGTCGGCCACGGGCGGCGCGGGCACGATCAGTTTTGGTTCCGGCGTGACGATCGATGCCAGCACCCAGTCTTATCTGAGCGGCACCGGCAATGGGACGACCGCAACGCTGGACGTTCGGACAAATTCGCCTAGCTTCAGCTATTCGGCCGGCACAAACAGTTTTTCAAGCTTCGTCATCGGCCAGGACGCGGCGGTCACTGACACCAGTTTCGTGCCCGCTTTGACGCAGTTCGGTGGCACTGCACCGAGCAACTACACGATCCAGTCGAACAACAGTACACTCGCAATCGATAATGGCTCGCTTTACAACGGCGCAGGAACCTTAACGCTCTGGTCGGGGGCATTGACCGGAGCCGTTGGAGACAATCTCAGCTTCGGGCCAGGCGTAACGATCAGCGCGCCAACGCAGATCTACCGCGCCGGCACCGGTAGCGGTAATTTCGTGAGTGACTCCATCGATGATTTGACGAACAGCCCGAATTTCGGCACGCCAACCAACCTGACGATTCGCCAGGACGCCTCATTGTCCGACACGAGACTGCCGGCATTCTCGACGCTCCCGGCCAATTACACGATCGAATCGGACGGCGGCACGTTGACGCTGGACTCTCCAAGCTTGTTCGCCGCTGCTAACTTTACGGCCGCGACGACAACCGGCACTATCCTGCTCAATCTGTCGTCGACGCTTACCAATACCGGCAACCAGGTGTACACGGCGAACGGCGGCAAGGGCGTCGTCGAACTCGGCCAGAACGCGACACTCAGCTCGAGCGGCGGCAACATCACCCTCGCGGCCGCGATCGATGGACCGTACTTGCTGACGACTCCCTCTCAGTTCACGGGCACGCTCTCGATTCAGAATCAGATCGGCACCCAGACAGCACCGCTGACTGGGCTGAACCTTTCGGCCGGTTCGATCAAGCTCTCAGGTGGCGTCATCACGACCGCCGCTGGCGGATCCCAAACCTACAATACCCCAGTCGTGCTCGTCGACAGCACGCAGTTCAACGCCAATTCCGGCACCGTTACTTTCCGCAGCACGCTCGACGGCGGGACGGCCAATGCGGACTCGGCGACGGTCGTCTCCTCGGGAATCATCTCCTTCGCGAATAACGTCGGCGCAACCACGCCCCTGGTGGGGCTTACCCTGCCCTTCGATTCCGGCGGATCGGCGATCATCACGGCAAATGTCACGACCAATGGCCCGCAGGTTTACGGCAATCCGGTCACGACCGGCGCTGCGACGACCTTAGCTGCCGGTTCCGGCAGCATCAGCTTCAACAGCGCGGTCAACGGAACGAGCTCATCCAGTGCATTGACGATCAACACGACCGGCACGTCAACCCTCACCCTAGGAGGGCCCGTCGGTCAGATCGCACTCGGCACGCTGACCGTCAATTCCCCACGGGCCATTCTCACGGGCGGAAGTTTCTCGACCACTGGAGCCACGAGCTTTGCCGGAGCGGTGACGCTGGGCGCAAATGCCACGTTCGCCTCTGGCTCCGGCCTGTCGTTCGGAAGTACGGTCGACGGCGCTTTTGCGTTGTCGAGTAGCGCTCCGACAACCTTCGGCGGAGCCGTCGGCAGTACGACGGCGCTGAGCTCGGTCACGACCACGAGTTCTGGCACGACGTCGCTCGGGAACGTCACTACAACCGGTTCGCAGACCTACGACGACGCGACCGTAAGCCTTAATGGCGGCCTCAGCATCTCATTGTCGTCCGGCAAGTTCACGTTGCCGAATGCGGCAGTCATCCAGGGCCCATCGACGATCACTGCCCTCGGCGGCGGAACGCTCGGCTCGATCAATGGCTCCAACTCGCTTAACGTCAACACGCGCGGGACCATCGTCTTTAACGGCGCGGTCGGCGCCACCACGCCCCTGACCTCGTTCACGACTGGCGGTTTGGGCACGGACACGTTCAGTTCGGGCACGATCAATGCCAGCGGGAACGTGGTGATCGGCGCCAGCAATACGAACTTCCTGGCCAACACGACGATCACCGCTTCGACCGGCACGTTGTCGCTCGCCGGAGCCATCCGGGCCGGCGCCAATGCGATTTCGGCTTCAGCCGGGTCCAGCGATACGGTCGCGGCGACGGTTACGGCCGGTGCCTTTTCCGTACAAGCCGCGTCGACCGGGAGCGGCTCGTTGACTTTCAACAGCGGAGCCACGATCCTGGCCAACACGCAAACTTATTGGGCCGGCCGCGGCAGCGGCGCGACCGCCTATGTCGACGCCTTGACCGGCGATCCCGAATTCCTCAATTCAGCGGGAACCGGCGCCCCGACGTCGTTCACGATTCGTCAGGATGCGCCAATCTCCGATACCCCGGCGGGCGCTCTCCCGGGTCTTCCGTTCTACTCGCAATTCGGAACCGTTGGGCCGACGAACTTCTTTCTCGAATCGGACGGCGGCGGAATCACGTTCAACAGCAGCACGTTGTTCAAAGGCAGCAACGTCACGGCCACGTTAGCCTCGGGCAACACATTCACGGCGTCGACCGTTACCCTTTCGATTCCGTCACTGACGGTGACCAGCCCCGGGGCGTTCACGGTGGCTGGCCAACTTACCGTGCCGACGTTTACGGCGGCCGCGGCGACGGGTGGTTCGGGCACGTTGAACTTCGCCGCAAGCACGACGATCAACGCCGACTCGCAGTCGTACGTGGCTGGAAATGGCTCGGGTACGGCCACCGCCGACTTGTTGAGCAATAGCCCAACCTTCTTGAACAAATCCGGCAAGAGTGCGCCCGTATCGTTTGCCTTGACCCAAGACGGCAGCATCACCGATTCAAGTACCCCCAATTTCAGCGTCGTTCCGGCGACGTACAGCTTGCAATCGAATCGCGGCAATGTGACGCTGGCGACCGCCTCGAAATTCGCCAACTCGAACTTGACGGTGACGGCCACCACCGGCACGGCATCGATCGCCGCAGCCCTATCGATCAATTCGCTCGCGGTCATCGCGCCGACGATCACGCTGGGCACCGGTTCGATCGTCAGCTTGGTTGGCCAAAGCTACTCGGGTCCCAACAATACGGCCGGTGCGACGTCCCTGACGGCCAATACGGTCCTGACGGCCAACTCCGGCAATGTGGCGTTTGCCGGCACCGTTGACGGCAATTTCGCGCTGACGATCAACGACCCAGGGACGACCATCCTGGGCGGCAACGTCGGCGGCGTTACCCCCCTCAATTCGTTCATGTCGAGCTTCACGGGCAACACCTTGCTGGGCGGCAATCTGGTCACCAATGGCTCATCAGGCCAGACGTTCAATAATCCGGTCCTCCTGACCGGAACCTCAACGCTCCAGGCCGGAACCGCGCCCATCAACTTCACCACGACGATCGACGGCGCGTCGCCCGGCACGGCACTGTCGATCGCCAGTGCGTCGCTCACGACCTTCAGCGGGGCTGTCGGCGGCAACGATCCATTAGGCTCGTTGAGCGTCGCGAACACCGTCTCGCTCGGCGCCCCGATCAGCACCACCGGCGCACAGCTCTATTCGGGCGCTGCCACGCTCGCCGACGCGGTAACGCTTGCCAGTACGACGGGCAATATCGCCTTCGGCAAGACAATCGACGGCGCGAACTCGCTCGTGGTCAACAGCACGTCCGGTCAATTCCAGGCGACCGGCGCCATCGGCAGCGTAACGCCGCTCGCGGGCCTCTCGATCACGGCCGGATCCGGGATCGCGATCAATGGCGGTTCGGTCATGACCAACAACGGCCCGCAATTTTTCAACGGCGACGTCATCCTCGGAACCAGCACCTCAAGCACGACGACGTTCTCCGCGGGCACCGGCAGCGTCTCGTTCGCTCCCAGTAGCGGCGACGCGCTCGACGGAGCGGCAAATCTCGTCGTGAACTCCACCGCTACCGAAGCCTTCCTCGGACCGGTCGGCAGCGTCACGCCTCTCCTTTCGATCACCACCGACGCGCCGGGCAGCGTCATCTTGGGATCATCGATCCGCACGAACGGCAATCAGACCTATAACGACGCCGCCACGATCACTGGCACCGCAACGCTGAATGCCGGCCCGGGCAACATCTCCTTCCCCAACACGATCAACGGCACCGGCACCCTGATCCTGAATACCGCGGGCACGGCCACGCTCGGCGGCACCACGACGATGCTAGGCAGCTTGTCGATAGCTTCCGGCGGTGCCACCGTTTTGTCGGGCAGCACGATCGCCACCTCGAGCGGCGCGTCCTTCGGGAGTCCCGTTACGCTCGACTCGGATATCAGCCTCAGCACCACTGGCGGCACACTCGTCTTCGGCAATAGCGTGAATGGCGCCCAGAACCTGAGCGTTACCAACACCGGCGGTTTGGCGACGACGTTCCTGGGGAATGTCGGCGCGACCGCGCCGTTGACCTCGCTCGTCACGCACGGAACCACCGACACGCTTTCGCTCCAAAGCGTGACCACGACCGGAACGCAGTCGTACAGCGATCCGAACATCAAGCTCAACGGCACCTACACGATCACCGGCACCAGCCCCTTCAGCAGCAGCGGCTCGGCCACGCTGACGGGTAGCACGACCGTTTCGACCGGTTCGGGCGGCAGCACGCTGAATCAGGTCAATGGCAACTACCCGCTGTCGGTGACGACGCCGGGCACGGCGACGTTCAACGGCGTGATCGGCGGCACGACGCCTCTAGCCAGCCTCACCGTCAACAACGCCGCAACGACGTCGATCAACCAGAACATCACGACGTACGGGCCGCAGACTTATCAGAATCTGGTGACCGCTGCGAAAGGCGTCGTGCTCACCTCGCTGAACAGTACCGTCACGGCTCCGAACCACGCGCCCGTTCTCACCCCGATCGCCCCGAGCCTGACGACGATCCCGGCCAATGCGACCAGCAACACCGGCCAAACCGTGGCATCGTTCGTCGGCACATCGATCACCGATGCCGATCCGGACGCCGTACAGGGAATCGCGCTGACAGGCGATACCGCGACCAATGGAACGTGGCAGTACTCGATCAATGCTGGCAGCACGTGGACGAACATGCCCGCGGTTTCGGCGACGTCCGCGTTGCTCTTGCGCAGCCAAGACCTGGTCCGGTTCGTTCCCGATGGCCACGATCCGGACTCGCCCACGCTCACCTATCGCGCCTGGGACCAGACTACGGGAACGGTTGGAACGCTGGCGAATCCGACTTCTAACGGCGGCGAGACGGCCTACTCCACCGCCACCGACACGGCTAATCTCAGCGTCACGCTCGTGAACATCGCTCCCAGCTTCACGGCCGGCAGCAATCAAACGGTGCTGGAGAATCCGGGCACGCAGACCGTCGCCAACTGGGCAACGAACATCTCGGATGGCCCTCCCGACCAGGCAGGCTTCACCCTGAACTTCATCGTCTCGGCGGCCAACCCGACCATGTTCGCGGTGCAGCCGGCCGTTTCCGCCTCCGGCACGCTGACCTACACACCCGCGCTCGATGTCACGGGAACAACGACGATTTCGGTCGCCATCCACAACAATGGCGGCACGGCCAATGGCGGCGTCGATACCTCGGCCGTGCAAACGTTCACGATCACTGTGACTCCGGTCACGCAGCCACCGACGTTCGTCGCCGGGCCGAACGTCACGGTGCTGGCGAATTCGGGGCCGCAGGTCGTGGCCGGTTGGGCCACGGCGATCTCGGCAGGGCCACCGCTCCAAGCCGGCGAGACGCTCACTTTCATCGTTTCCGCCGATTCGAACACGCCGTTGTTCTCGGCGGCACCAACGGTCGATCCGGCCACCGGCAACCTGAGCTTCACCCCGGCCTCGGGCGCGACCGGCAACGCCACGATCTCGCTGGAATTGCAAAACAGCGGCAGCACGGCCAACGGCGGCGTCAACACCACGGTGGCCCAAACGTTCACCATCACGGTCGCCCAGGCGACCACGCCATCGTTCACGCCCGGACCTAGCCAGAATATCAGCTTCGGCAGTGGGGCGCAATCGGTCGTCAACTGGGCAACCGGTATCTCGGCCGGTGCCGGCAATCCGACGCGCGGGCTGGCGTTTCAGGTAACCAGCGATTCGGATACGGCGTTGTTCTCGTCGCCGCCGACGATCAGCGCGACGACCGGCACGCTCAGCTACACGCCCGCCGCTGGCGTCAGCGGGACTGCGACGATTGCCTTGGATTTGGGCGTCGGCAACTCGGTTTCGACCGTTCAGACATTCACGATCACGGTCAACCCTACCGGTCTCGGCCCCAGCAACACCGTTCCAGGCCCGCAAAACACCCTACAAACGGCGCCGATCACGTTTTCGACGGCCAGTGGCAATGCGATTTCGGTCGCCGATCCGTCGCTCATGAGTGGCGGCAACATCCAGGTTACGGTCAGCGTTCCAGTTGGCACGCTGGCGCTGCCCTCATCGGCGAGCAACATCAGCTTCACCGGCAACGACTCTGGGACGTTGCTGATAGCCGGTCAGCCCTCGAACGTGAACGCGGCGCTCAATGGGATCGTGTACACGCCGTCGCTGACGTTCTCCGGCACCACGGCCATCGAGGTCACATCAAGCGATCTGGGCAACAACACGACTGGCCAGCCGTTGTTGAACACGAGCCAGATCGTCGTCAACTCGACGGGTCCGTTCAGCCAGATCGGCGGCCTCCTTACCATCACCGGCACGAGCGGCAACGACTTGCTGACGGTCTACTTCAGTTCGGCGACGAACCTTACCGCCACGCTCAACACCGCCAGTGTGGTCCTCAACACGGCCAGCGTCAGCAAGATCGTGTTTAATGGCAACGGCGGCCTCGACGAGGCGATCATCGACGACCAGATCAGCAAGGACTCGGTCACGCTCAGCCCAGAGGCGATGCAATTCAGCGGGCCGAACATCGGCATTTCGCTCGTGAACACGCAGGACATCTACTACTACGGCGGCTCCCAGAGTACGGCCATCCTTCAAGATTCGCCCGGCGAGAACACGTTTGCCACCACTTCGACCTACAGCTATATGGGCGGGAACGGATACTTCGACTTCGTGTCGGGCCCCGCGAACGTCTATGCCTACGCGACCAGTTCCTCCGATTCGGCCTACTTCTATCCGGGAGCGAGCGACACCTTCATCAGCACGCCAACGTACGCGTATTTGACGAATTCGACGGGCGTGTTCTTCGCGGCCGAAAACTTCCCCGAGGATTACGCTTTCGCCACGGCGGGCAACGGGAGTATCGCGTACCTGTACCTGAATGCGAACTCGACCCTGGTCGATTCGCCGACTTATGCCTACGCCACCGGCAAGGGTTACTTCGACGAAGCCGTGGCCTTCACCCAGAGCTACGGTTTCGCCTTCGACAAGTCGGACGCGGCCTATTACTACGACTCGGGCGGAAACGAGTTCGTGTCGTCGCCGACTCTCAGCTACCTGACCGGCACTGGGTTCTTCAACGCCGGCGAGAACTTCGCCCTCACGGTCGCTTACGCCGGCAGCGCGAGCGACGCGGCCTACCTGTACGATTCGACAAGTGCCAGCGACTCGTTCCTAGGTCAGGCCACGGCCAGCTACATGGTCGGAGCCAGCTACGAGAGCGAAGCGATAGGCTTCCAAGTCGTCTACGCCTACTCCAACGGCAACGGTTCCGCGACCCTAGATGCGGCCCCAGGTACGAACACCCTCAAAGCGACGAAAAACACCGCCACGCTTACCGATCCGTCCGGCTTGATCTCGGTCGAAGGCTTTGCCTCGGTAACTGCCACCTCGAACAGCGGCAGCGACACCCAAGATCTGATCGGGGCACTCGATTTCTATTACGACAGCATTGGCACTTGGACGACGAACAAGAGCTAGCACGAATCAAGTGCGATCCGTCTCTAACCCATTTGCTAATTTGGGTTAGCGGCGTTTGAAGACCTCTGTCCCACAATGCTTCTGACGGGCCGCTTCCGTCGGATTTTCCATGTTTTCCAAGGTGTCTGGTCGTAGGACTGGATTTATGTTAACTTTGTTGATAATGTTTACGATACAAGTGTTGTCGATGATCTTAATCTGCCGCAAACACGGCTCTTTCGCTGGAGACCCGACCCATGAAGAAATCCGTCTTCCTCCTGGCAGCTCTCGTTCTCATGGTCGCGAGCGTCGGCTGCACGCCATCGGCTTCGGATTCGAACAAGGTGGCTGGAGGCGGTTCGCGGACGGTCGAGCTGCTCAACGTCTCCTACGATCCGACCCGCGAACTATGGCGTGCGTTGAACGAGAAGTTCATCGCGTCGTACGGTCCCAGCCACAATGTCGAGCTCAAGATTCAGCAATCGCATGGTGGGTCGGGTAGTCAAGCGCGTTCGGTCATCGACGGTCTTGAAGCCGACGTCGTTACGCTCGCGCTGCCGACGGACACCGACGCGATTCGCAAAGCCGGACTGATCGCCGAAGGTTGGGAAAAGCGGTTGCCGAATGGCTCGATCCCTTACCATTCGACGATCGTGTTCGTCGTGCGGAAGGGGAACCCGAAGCAGATCAAGGACTGGCCCGACTTGATCGGCAAGGACGTGCAGGTCATCACGCCGAGCCCCAAGACTTCGGGCAACGGTAAGATGTCTTTCCTGGCGGCCTGGGCCTCGGTCGTCAAGCGTGGCGGTTCGGATGCCGATGCCGAGGATTACGTGCGGCAGTTGTATCGCCACACGCCGGTGCTCGACTCGGGTGCCCGCGGCGCGACGACGACGTTTGCCCAGAAGAAGATCGGCGACGTTCACCTGACCTGGGAGAACGAGGCGCATCTCGAAGTCCACGAAGCTCATGGCGAGTTGGAGATCGTCTACCCGCCGATCAGCATCCTGGCCGAGCCGCCCGTCGCCTGGGTCGACGCCAATGTCAAGCGTCACTCGACCGCCGAGATCGCCAAAGCCTACCTGGAGTTCGTCTACACGCCAGAAGGGCAGGAGATCCTGGCGCAACACCTTTACCGTCCGATCGACGAGAGCGTGCTCGCACGTCACAAGGCCGACTTCCCCGAGCTGAAGCTGATCAAGGTTCCGGAGATCGCCAAGAGCTGGGAAGATGCCGGCACGCGGTTCTTCAAGGACGGCGGCGTGTTCGACAAGATCTACCAGCCCGAGAAGAAGTAATCGGCGCTACGTCGCCTGGTCACCCTGGGAGCAAGTTGCCATGTCGCGGCGAATCCTGCCTGGCTTTCCGCTGAGTCTGTCGGTCACGCTGGCCTACCTGACGGCGCTGTTGTTCGTGCCCTTGGCGGCCTGCCTGGCGAAAGTCTCTTCGCTGGGGATGACCCGCTTCTTGGAGGCCGTGTGGAGCGAGCGGGCGCAGGCGGCCTACGCCTTCACGTTCGGTGCCTCGCTGATTGCAGCGACCTTCGACATCGTGTTCGGATTGATCGTCGCCTGGGTGCTTGTGCGTTACGAATTTCCGGGCAAACGGCTATTCGACTCCTTGATCGACCTGCCGTTCGCGCTGCCGACGGCTGTGGCCGGGTTGGTGTACTCCAGCTTGTATGTCGAACACGGCTGGTTGGGGCAGTTCCTGGTGCCGCTGGGCATCCAGGCGGCCTATTCACGGCTGGCTGTGGTACTGGTCCTGACGTTCATCGGCCTGCCGTTCGTCGTGCGCACGATCCAGCCGGTGCTCGAGAGCTTCGACGCCGACATGGAAGAGGCCGCGCACCTGCTGGGAGCCTCGCGCTGGCAGACATTCACGCGGGTGATCTTCCCGCCGCTGATTCCGGCCGTGGCGACCGGCTTTTCCCTGGCTGTGGCTCGCAATCTCGGCGAATACGGCTCCGTCGTGTTCGTCTCCGGCAACATGCCATTTCGCACGGAGATCGCCCCGGTGCTGATCGTGGCCAAGCTCGAGGAATTCGCCTATTCCGAGGCCGCCGCGATCGCGGTTGTCTTGCTTGGCATGTCATTCGCCATGCTGGCGATCATCAATCTAACCGAGCGTTGGAGCCGTCGTCATGAGCTCGCCTGAACCGCCAATTCGCCCGCAAGGCGGGGCTCGGCAGGACCCGCTCGTGGTCCGCGTCGGGCTGACGATCTTCGCCATCGGCATCGTCGGTCTGTTGATCGTGGTGCCGGTCGTCAGCGTCTTCGTCCAAGCATTTGCCGACGGGCCAGGCGTCTACCTCGCGAAGCTGACGCAAGATGCCGACACCCTGGCGGCCATCCGCCTGACGCTGAC
>Ga0181519_10004471_pt1 | contig 11296 bp, 9 predicted proteins | sample PEATcosm2014_Bin_26_FD_121102 | JGI IMG/M metagenome (GOLD analysis project Ga0181519, IMG submission 121102) | Peatland microbial communities from MTU Mesocosm Facility, Houghton, MI, USA - PEATcosm2014_Bin02_10_metaG | ecosystem: Environmental > Terrestrial > Soil > Wetlands > Peat | place... | reverse complement strand
TCCTTCAGGAACCGGGCATACATGAAGCGGAAGCAGCCGCCGCCGGTTCCGCCAATCTCGATAAAGATATACAGATTGAAGAGGTTCATCCGCAGTTCCCGATCTTCGAACATCGCAGGCCATTTCAATAGCTGGCTTGCCGTATGCCTCATTCCCTCCACGCCGAAGTTCTTGATCGGCGGGTTGAGGTGGGCGTCGATGGTTTGTTCGATGGACGAAACAATCTCTTTGGTCCCCGGATTGCGAAAACCCGCGAAGTCAAATTCCAGCCGCAGATTCTTTGGAGGGAATGGCTTGAAAGGCGAGCTTCTTGCCTTGCTTAAACGCTCCAGGGAGACCGGAGCATAGAATCCCTTCTTCGACCCGGCCATCCGCGGGTCCAAGTCGGAAGCCAGAACGGTCTCTTTGCCGTCATAGCCGCAAACGACAAAGGTATGGCCGCCAAAATGGTAGTCCCCCGGAAAATCAAACCAGGGCAGAAAGCCCATATCCCCGCCCACCATCACAGGTTCTTTTCCCGTGAGTATCTGCAAGAGCGCTGCCTCAGCCTTCTTCGCGCTTGAAGTGGTAACCTCGCGGATATCGACGCCGGTTCTTGTCCCGAGATCCTTGAAGAAGTTCTTGGTGTTGCCTCTTCCGCCGACAAAGACAAATGTGCCCTTCCCCATCTTCATCTGCCAATAGATGAAACCCATCCCGGCTCCAAGGCCGAGGAGCATGTCTTCAGACAGCGGGTGTTGGGAATGATGAAAGATCTTCGCCAGAGAATTGGTTACGCAGTGATATCCGTCGAGGGCGGGGCAATTCGGGAACGGTGCAATCGCAGTGCGGCTATTCGAGGCGCCCATTTAGTCCAGTCTTTCTTCGAGACCTCCGGGGCGCCTTCCATCATACTGCTATCACGTGGGCCGGTTTCTGAAACTCCGGTACCCTCCGACTCATCCTGGACCGAAAGACGGATGCGCAGCCTTCCCGCGTTCCTACTCGGCCTGCTGGACTGAGGCAGCCGCTTCCCTGGCCGGGTCCAGAGTGTGGAAGCCTTCGGCTCTCGCGGCTTCAAGCAACTGCGACGAGGCTGAGACGAAGATAATCTCGGTGCCCTGGAACATGTCGCGCGCAACCAGCGCAGCAGCCAGTTGCAGAGTGTCTGGCCAGCGCAGGGTCGAGCGGTCGAGGAGTTGGCGGGCAGCTTCGAGCACAGCGGGGTTGAGCGGCTCCTGCACCATCCGCGCGGCTTCAAGACGCAGAATGTCGAGTGCGGCAGAGACGTCTTCCTGGGAAATGCCACCGGCCCGCTCGCGGCGGCGGATGGCCGCATAGACCTCCAGCGGCGTCGAGGCGGAGATGAGCTTGCGGTTGTCCTCGACGGCCTCCATCAGGCGTATCAGTTCATCTGTTCCCTGCTCCTGAACAAACAGCTTGGCGAAGGCCGTAGACTCCAGGAAGTAGCAGCTCACAGGTTCCCCCGTTCCTCTTCAATGGCCTCGGCAATGGAGTCGCCATGAACCGCAACGGGATGAAATCGCTGTGCCTCTTCGGGCATGCCGGCTTCAGCGCGGTTGAGGCGGATGGTGGTGGTGGGGTAGGCAGGAGTCTTGGGATTGGCGATCTTGCTGGTCAGCACCACGCCGCGCTGAATAGCTTCGGCCAGCACCGCCTGGCGCGACTCGGGATGCTGATTCCAGCGAAAGGCCTTGCGCGGAAGGAACGAGTCACGGAACCACTTGAGCGCTATGAAGGCATGGCCACCACGTTCGGCCTCTGCCAGCGCAGCACACAGCTCCTTCACCCGGACGTCGAGATCGGCGGGAATCTGCGCTTCCTGGCTGTCATCCCCCTCGTCTTCGTATCCGTGGTCCGGCAACGAACGCGGCGCGCGGGCTGCACGCGGAACAGACTCGGCATCGTCGATGCGCTCAAAGTAGATGCGCACCTCGTCTTCTTCCGGCGACCAGGATTCAGCGGAAGCGTTGCGCCGCTTGCTGCGGCCATTTTCGCTGCATAGCTCGACGATGGCCTGATATCCGGGAGGAGCAAGGAAGTGAAGTGCGCGCGCCATTCCTGGATCGGGCGAAAATGCCAGCTCGCTGAGAGCTTCTTCAATAATTTCTTCGGCGTCTGGGATGCTGAGGTTGCTTAGATCTACGCTGCTTTGCACAGCCTTTATCGATTTCATCTTTTTCTCCGTTTGCCGCACCTTCCCCACGCCTGCGCAACGCCGCTCCAATGGCATGACGATCTTGACCCGAAGATAGGTCATGCCGCGCTCGACGGGTGAGAATGAACCGCGTCAGTTCTAAATCATCTCCATCCGCGGTTAGCCTTGGATGGGCTCGTTCGAGTCACAGCTGGGGTTGTCCGAAAAAATAAATCCGGCTAGGGCATTTTCTTGACTCTCAGAAAGTCTCTAAGGGGATATTCGGCAACTCACGGGCCCATTTTCAAGATAGGAGCCCTATCCCACTTATTCTTTTGTACCCTTCAGGGATTTGAAACCACTTTAAACTAATCCCTCGGCTCAAAACTAAACAAGCCACAGTGTACCCGATAATTTGGCTGTGCGCGGCGAGGAATTAAACATATGTGCGCGCAGTCACTTATAGGCAATTCCGATTTGGAAAGGGAGTTGGGCCCTCGGCAGTCCTTTTCAAGGCCCTGGAGTTCGTACAATAGAAGATATGCGTCGCTGTCTGCAGATTCTGTTGCTCTGGTGTTTGGCCTCAACCGGACTGCACGCCGATGGCCCGGCCTTCGATCTTTCGGGGCCCAAAGTGGACGTGCATGTGAAGCGCGGAGCGCTCACGCTGCCCATCGGCGAGGTGCCCAACCTGCAGCCCGGCGACAGACTCTGGATTCATCCCGACCTGCCCGAAAGCCAGTCGGCCCATTATGTTCTCATCGTCGCTTTCCTGCGCGGGGCGACTAATCCCCCGCCCCCGGAGTGGTTTACGCGGGTGGAGACATGGAACCGCGACGTGCGCAACGAGGGCGTGTTTGTCACCGTACCGGCGGAAGCGCAGCAGGCGCTCATCTTTCTTGCGCCGGAGACGGGCGGGGATTTCAGCACCCTGCGCGCGGCTGTGCGCGGACGGCCCGGCGCGTTTGTGCGCGCCACTCAGGATTTGCAGGCTGCCAGTCTTGACCGCATGCGCCTGGAAGCCTACCTGGCCGAGGTGAAGGAAACTTCGCAAAGCGATCCGGCGAAGCTGAAACAGCGTGCCGAAAAGTCTGCGCGCAGCCTGGGAATCAAGTTAGAGCAGCAATGCTTCGACAAGCCCAGCGACCAGCAGGCTCCATGCCTGGTGCAGCACACCGATGGCCTGGTGCTGGACGACTCCAACGCGCAATCCATGGTGAACCAGATAGCCAACGGCGCAACCGGGGATCTGATGAACCAGCTCAGCTACTCATCGATGGCCGGTGGAGGCACCTTCAGCCCCTATGTGGGCGCCATCGTGGATACCGCGCGGATTCTGGCTTCGTTGCATACGGCACATTTCCAGTACATTCCGGCGTTGGCGCTGCCTACCAAGGACACGCTCAACCTGCGCTTGAACGTCCCTCCTTCGTTTCGCGACCCCAAATCCGTGGTCGTCGTGGCCCTTCCGCCGGTTGGGCTCGCCAAGCCTCCACCCTTGCACCCGGTGAACGCCGAGGACAGGTTCTGCGCCCGGAAGCCCGGCCTGGTGCTGCCCGCCGAGGGGTCGCCGATCGTGTTTTCCACCCAACTGGCCTTCAACCTCACCCTGCACATCGAGACCCAGGAAAAAGGGAAGGCTCCCGTCGACATTCCGGTGAAGGCTGATCCGTCAGAAGGCGGCCTGGTCCCGGCAGGTCCTGTGCCCCCGCTTCCGGAGGGAGACTTAACCGCCGTTGTACGCGGCAAGTGGGGCTTTGATGACTGGGAAGGGCCGCGCTTTCACCTGCGGGCTGCTCAACCAGGCAAGTGGACCGTCGCGGCTGGCGACCAGTCTGCTCTGGTGGTGGGCCGCGAAGACACACTGCATCTTGAAGATGACAGCACAATCTGCGTCGACCGGGTTGCGAAGCTGGCAGATGGCGGGAGCGCCGTGCCGCTGACCTGGAAATCTCCCCGGCCGGAGTCGCTGGAAGTCTCCGTGCCTATGAAGGGTGCGGCTCCCGGACCGGTGACCCTGGAGATCTATCAATACGGCCTGGAGCAACCGGACCGGCTTTCCTTGCAGGCATACGCCGAAGCCGCCGCGCTGGACCGGCTGACGCTGAGCGCCGGAGACCCCATCGCAATTCTGCGGGGCAAGCGCCTGGACGAAGTGGCGAAGGCCAGCCTCGAAGGGGTCGTGCTGACACCATCCGCGCTGAGCCGGGTGCAGGATTTTGACCAGCTGGTGATGAGCGCCAATGGGCCCACGGGCAACCTGGATTCAAGAAAGCCCTATGTGGCCACGGTGCAGTTGCTGGATGGCCGCCAACTGAAGGTTCCCGTGACGGTGAATTCGCCGCGGCCGCAGGTTGCGCTGCTCAACAAAGGGGTACAGGAAGACACCTCGGCCACTCCCTCGCCGGTGCGGTTCGGCAGTCCGGACGATTTGCCGGTAGAGGGGCGGCTGGTGTTCTTTCTCAAGTCTCGTGTGCCGGCGAACTTTCCCCGCAACGAGAAGGTGGAGGTGGCCGCGGTCGACGGGAGCTTCCGAACCGTGTTGTCGCTGGCCGATGGCAGCCTGGTGCTGGAAGACGCACAGATTGCGATCGGCGTGGTGGACCCCCTGGCCCGCTTCGGCTCCTCTGCCTTTGGTCCGGTCCAGGTGCGGGTGGTGTCTGCCGACGGAATCACGGGCGACTGGATGCCCCTGGGGACGCTGGTGCGGTTGCCCGTGTTCAAGGAATTGCGTTGCCCGCACGTCGTTGCCAAGCCCTGTACTTTGACCGGAACCAATCTGATCCTGGCTTCCTCCATCGGGGCCACGCCGGACCTCGACAACGCCACCGATGTGCCGCAGGATTTTACGGGAACCCAATTGAGTGTGCCCCACCCGGTCAACGGTGTGCTTTACGTCGAATTGCGTGACGACCCGGCGACCGTGCAAACGCTCACCCTGCCTGTGACTCCATCAAGCCAACCGGTCTCGCAGATGCCGGCCATCCAGCCGCCCGTAGTACCGGCGCAACCAGCAGCGGAACCGGCCGGCTCGCCGGCTGCGGAACCTGAAAAGCCGGCGCCCGCGACCACGCCAAATCCGGATGCGGGACCAGGCCAGTAATTGATCGATCCCCCGGCAATGCAACCGCGGGAGGTCGAGTCAGCATGACTTAAGTCATATGGTGATGGTGGGGAATCTCCCTGATTACGGTACTTTACCAATCTCAACCCGCTTGTAATCAAATCTTGATGCTGTATTCGCACCATTTCTGCAGCATATTAGACATGAACCTTCCCAGTTATCCTCCTTTCCTGGCGAGGGCACTCGCCTGCTGGAACTGGAAGTGTGCGTTGATGAGCGCGACCGCTCGTTCCATGGTGTATCTGGCGGCCCTGACTCGCACCGGCACCAGGGGCGGTCTTTTGATAGTCCTGGTTGAGATTGCCTATGTGACCCTGACTGCGGGCCTTTATGCCGGCCTGCAGCAAAGAGCTCTGGGCTTTCATTCGCGGATGATCGGCAATTTAACCATCGTTCTGGGAGTTCCTTCGCTGGCGCAGGCGCTTGACTGGCTTGCGCATCGTGCCGCCGGGGCTGCCGCTCCAGGAAGAGCTACCTTGACGGTTTGTGTGTTCGCAATTGTTTCCGCCTTCTTTCACCTGCATGTCATGCGCCGCGGCGCCTTCCTCACAGGCCATCAGGGCCGCTCGCTCGCCGATGATTTCAGGCGCATGCCGCGTCTGATCGTTGCTTTCGTTTCGGCGCCTGTGGCTTTCCTGACGACTCCAGGCGGTCGCCTCGAGCGCCGAGTGGAATCGGAAGCCGCCTGATAGAAGTGAGGTCTCAACACGTTAAGGTCCATTCGGCCAGGAGGCGGGAAGCTGTGGCCGATGAAACCTTTCAAGGAAGGGTCAACAGGAACCAGCTGCCGCTTAGTAGCTGACCTTGCTGGTCGAAGCGATCCAGGCGGCAAAGCAATCCCAGGCCTCGTTGCCGAGCAATTGCGTGGCCGGCAGCGCGCGCGCGGACTGCTCCTTGCGAAACTCCTCATAGAGAAAGGCATCGTCGAAGCCGGCGCGAGCTGCGTCGGCGGCGCTGGAGCCGTAATAAATCGCCTCGAGCCGCGCCCAATAGCATGCCGCCAGGCACATGGGGCAAGGCTGGCAACTGGTATAGATTTCGCAGCCCGCCAGGGTGAACGTGCCCAGAGCCTTGCATGCCGCACGGATGGCGTTGACCTCGCCGTGAGCCGTGGGATCGTTGCTGGCGGTCACGGTGTTCACCCCTTCGCCGACGATTTTGCCGTCCCGCACGATAACCGCGGCAAATGGGCCGCCGCCGCCGGTGTCGACGTTCTGGATTGCCAGCGCGATGGTGCGGCGCAGGAACTCTGGATTGGGTGCGGTGGATGGGCCCAACTTGCTCACAGCCTCCCTCAAGGGTCAAAGTAATGACAGTATGTCACAGGTCTTTCGATCGACCCGGGTTCTGACTCCGCAGGGACTGAGGCCCGCCGCGTTGCTTGTGGAGGACGGGCGCATTGCTCAAGTGGGAAGCTGGAATGCCGCGCCGGCCGGGCTACCGGTCCACGACTTCGGCGAAGCGGTTCTGTTGCCCGGGCTGGTGGACTCGCACGTCCACATCAACGAGCCGGGACGCACCGAGTGGGAAGGCTTTTGGACAGCTACGCAGGCGGCGGCTTCCGGCGGCGTGACAGCCCTGGTCGACATGCCGCTGAACTGCGTGCCCGAGACCACGGAAACAGCAGCTCTGGAGGCCAAGCGGGCCGCGTCCCAAGGCAAGACCTGGATCGACTGGGCCGCCTGGGGCGGGGTCGTACGCGGCAACGCCAAGGCACTGCCGGGCCTGGCTGGCGCGGGGATCCCCGGATTCAAGTGCTTCCTCATCCATTCCGGCATCGACGGGTTTGCCTGGGTGGACGAGGCTGAACTGCGGCTGGCGCTGCCGAGGCTAAAGGATGCGGGGTTGCCGTTGCTGGCCCATGCTGAGGTTGCCGGGCCGGTGAACGCGGCGACTGCGGAGCTCAATGCCGCAGCGGCGGACTGGCACAAGTACTCCACCTATCTGGCCTCAAGGCCGGATACCGCGGAAGTTGAGGCAATTGCCTTGCTTATTCGGCTTGCCGAGGAGTTTGAGACGCCCATTCATATCGTGCATCTGGCTAGCGCAAAGGCCCTGCCGCTGCTGGCCGAGGCGCGCAGCCGAGGTGTGCCGGTAACGGTGGAGACCTGCGTACAGTATCTCTGGTTTGCCGCCGAAGAGATTCCCGATGGAGCAACAGAGTATAAATGCGCGCCGCCCATTCGTGGGAATGCCAATCGCGAGGCGTTGTGGGCCGCGCTCGAAGAGGGGTTGATTGACATGGTGACGACCGACCACTCGCCATGCCCGCCGGACCTGAAGCGCCGCGAAGAAGGCCGTTGGGACCTGGCCTGGGGCGGCATATCGAGCCTCGGCCTGGCGCTTCCGGTGATGTGGACGGCGATGCGGCGCCGTGGAATAGGGTTGAAGGACGGAATGGGGCGGGTGGGAAATTGGATGGGCATGCAGACTGCGGGCCTGGCCGGCCTGGCGGGAAGAAAAGGCGTACTGGCAGCGGGTGCGGATGCGGACTTCGCAGTTTTCGAACCGGACGCAACGAGGTTAGTTGGACCTGAAGACCTGCGCTTCCGCCACAAGCTCTCGCCGTACCTGGGCGCGGAGTTGTGCGGGCGTGTCCACGAGACCTGGCTGCGTGGGGAACAGGTCTTCGCAGCCGGCGGATTTGTGGGCTCGCCGCGCGGCCGAGAGCTGGTGCGCCGATGAGGGAACGCGCCTTGCGGGCCATTGCCGAATGCAGACAGATTGCCCGGATGACCGAAGAGCCGGGACGTATTTCGCGGCGGTTTCTTACCCCACCGATGCGCGACGTGCATACCCATCTCCGCGCCGGCATGGACGCGCTGGGCATGACGGTCCAAGTGGACGCGGCGGGGAATCTGCGCGGGTTGTGGCAGCCGGCCGGCGCGGGCGGCAAGCGGCTGCTGCTTGGCTCGCACATTGATACCGTGCCCGATGCGGGCGCTTTCGATGGCGTTCTCGGCGTGACACTGGCGCTGGAGTGGGTGGGTATTGCGCAGGAACTTGGGTTGCAGGTAGCGATGGAGGTGATCGCCTTCTCTGAAGAAGAGGGCGTTCGCTATGGCGTGCCGTTCCTGGGCAGCCGCGCGGTGGCGGGACGATTCGACAACGCGCTGCTTTCGCTGACAGACACCAAGGGCGTTCCGATGGAGTCAGCGATGCGCGCCTTCGGACTCGACCCCGGCCGGATTGGCGAAGCGGCAATGGACTCGGATGCGATGGGCTTTGTGGAGATGCATATCGAGCAGGGTCCAGTGCTTGAGGCGGAGGGTTTACGTGTTGCCGCGGTGACTGCGATTGTGGGCCAGACGCGGCTCAACCTGAGCTTTGGCGGCCAGGCAAACCACGCAGGAACTACGCCCATGCATCTGCGCCACGACGCGCTCGTCTGCGCCGCTGAATGGATCACGGCGGTCGAGACGCTGGCCCGGAGCACGGACGGCCTGGCAGCCACTGTGGGCAGGATGAGCGTGGAACCGAATGCGGGCAACGTGGTGCCGGGACTGGTACAGGTGAGCCTGGACGTGCGCCACGCCCGCGATGCAATGCGCATTGCCGCTGTTGAGGATCTGGTCGAGCGGGCAAACGCAATCGCCGCGCGCCGCGGCCTGACCCTCGAGCGCACTGACCGCCTGGATCAGCCGGCCGTACCCATGGATGAGCGGCTCACCGCCTACATGACCGATGCGATCGAAGCCGCTGGTTACCCGGCGAAATCCATGGCGAGCGGCGCGGGACACGACGCCATGGTGATGGCCTCCAGGGTGCCAACGGCAATGCTGTTCCTGCGTAGTCCCGGCGGCCTTAGCCACCATCCTTCGGAAACGGTTCTCGAAGAAGATGTTGAAGCTGCTCTGCATGTGGGCCGCGAGTTTCTGCTGCGCCTTGCAAGCGATGTTAGGTAGAATTCTCAAACGAGGTCGACATTGCATCATCTGGGACTGACAAGAAGCAGCCGCAAGCTGGATCACCTGCTGCAAACGCCGAACACCTTCATCCGCACGCCGTTGCCTGGAGCGATGGGCGTGGAGTTTGTGGTGCACGCAGCGCCGCAACTGGGCGCCCGCTTCACGCAGATGACGGCGGAGTTTGCGGCCGAAGGAATGCTTGGCCCCGCGCCGGCGCAGCGCTTCCTGTATGTGCTTGAAGGGGAACTGGAACTGACGACCGGAGGGGAAGACTATCGGCTGGGTGCGGGAGGGTTTGCATATCTGCCACAGGGAGCGCCGCACACGGTGCGCGCGTTGGTCCAATCACGCGCAGCGGTTATTGAAAAGCCTTATGAACCGCTGGCCGAATCCCAAGCTCCGCAGATCGTGGTGGGGAATGAATCGGCGATTGCTCCCGTGGCGCTGATGGGCGACGAGGCGTTGCGGGTGCGATCGCTGATGCCGGATGGTCATGCCTACGACTTTGCCGTGAACACCATGACCTACGAACCCGGCGCGGCGTTGAGCATGGTAGAGATCCACGTCATGGAGCACGGCCTGCTGATGCTGGAAGGGGGCGGCATCTACCGACTTGGAGATGCGTGGTATCCCGTCGAAGCCGGCGACTTCATCTGGATGGGCCCGTACTGCCCGCAGTGGTTTGGGGCGCTCGGCAAGCGCCCGGCAAAATATCTCATCTACAAAGACTGGCGCAGGCATCCGCTCGGAGAGTAATGGAGAACATGGCCATCCAGCCCAAACTCGAGATTGACTTGCTCTCTGCAGACTTGGCGGCGTTGGCGCGGATCTCCGAAGCCGAGCCACCGGTGGTGACGCGCGTGGTGTTCAGCGATGCGGATTTGCGTGCACGAGCCTTTGTGAAAGGGCTTTTCGCTGAGGCAGGCCTCGAGGTGCATGAAGACGCGATTGGCAATACCTTCGGTCGCTGGCAAGGCGTTGAGCCGGCGCTTGCGCCGGTCGGGACGGGCTCGCACATCGACGCGATTCCAAACGCCGGCTCGTATGACGGCACAGTGGGCGTGCTGGGCGGTCTGGAAGCGATTCGCGCCTTGCAGCGGGCCGGCTTTCGTCCCCGCCGCTCCATCGAGCTCGTCATCTTCACCGCCGAGGAGCCAACCCGCTTCGGCATCGGCTGCCTGGGCAGCCGCATGATGGGCCACGTTCTCAAGCCAGCGGCGGCGCTGGCATTGCGCGATAAGCAGGGGAATGGCCTGGAAGAGCTGCGCAGCCAGGCCGGATTCACCGGCGCGCTTGAAACGGTCGCGTCGCCTGCCGGGCGCTTCCACCAGTTTGTCGAGTTGCACATCGAGCAGGGACCGCTGTTGGAGCAGGAAGGAATTGATCTTGGCCTGGTCACGGCCATTGCTGCGCCGGCCAGCCTGCGCATCAACATTGAAGGCGAAGGCGGCCACGCCGGCGGCAAACTCATGCCCGGCCGCAAGGATGCGCTGGCCGCGGCTGCGGAGCTGGTTCTGGCCCTTGAGTCCGCTGCCAAATCAACCGGTGTCATCGATACGGTTGGCACTGTCGGAGTTTGCGAGGTCTTTCCCGGCGCGGTCAACAGCATTCCCTCGCGCGTCCGCCTGGAGACGGATATCCGCGACATAGACGGGGCGCGCCGCGACAGTGTGCTCGATGCCCTGCGGGCCGCCTGCGCCGAAGTTGCGCAACGCCGCGGTGTGACCATCGAGACAGAGTTGGTCAACGCCGATCCGCCTGCCGCGTGCGACCCTGCCATTCTTGCAGCCATGGAAGCGTCTGCGGCGGAAGCCGGCAAGAGCGCAAAGCGCATGGTGAGCCGCGCGTATCATGATTCACTCTTTATGGCGCGCATCGCGCCGGTCGCCATGCTCTTCATTCCCTGCCGTGGCGGGGTGAGCCACAGGCCCGATGAATACGCCTCGCCGGAGTGGATCGCAGGCGGCGTCGACGTGCTTGCACGCACTCTCGCCAGGCTGGCGGGTTGAACGAACTTCTTTGATTCCGGCGCGAGCCGTTGTATGCTATGCCTCAACCCGTACGAAGATCCAGGCTTCCCCAACCATGAGCACGAGCGAGAAAACCCGCATCGTAGGCGCCTCCGTC
>Ga0181519_10004469_pt1 | contig 11298 bp, 12 predicted proteins | sample PEATcosm2014_Bin_26_FD_121102 | JGI IMG/M metagenome (GOLD analysis project Ga0181519, IMG submission 121102) | Peatland microbial communities from MTU Mesocosm Facility, Houghton, MI, USA - PEATcosm2014_Bin02_10_metaG | ecosystem: Environmental > Terrestrial > Soil > Wetlands > Peat | place... | reverse complement strand
CGGCGGCGCCTTGGCGCACATCACCAACTTCCCTTCGACCCAGACAATCACCGGCGTCGTGACGACGAACGACGGGGGCGCCGCGATAACGGGCGCGACGATGCCGACGGGCGGTTCGGGCCTGGCCGGCTGGCTTTCCGCGATCTGGACGAAGCTTTCCGGCACGCTCGCGGTCTCCTGGACGGGCTCGCCGAACGTCACGGTCGCCAATTCCTCGATGGCGGTGACCGGGACATTCTACCCTGCGACGCAGCCGGTGTCCGCGGCGTCGCTTCCGCTGCCGACCGGCGCCGCCACGGCGGCGAACCAGCCAGCCCTGAACGCCGATGGCGGCGCTCTCGCGCACATCACCAATTTCCCCGCGAGCCAGGCGGTGAGCGGCGCGGTCTCGATCACGAATTTGCCGTCGACGCAAGCGGTCTCCTGGTCGGGTCAGACGGTTGGCGTCTCAAGTCTTCCCAGCCTTCCCGCTGGCGCCAACGTCATCGGCTCGGTCAACGTCGCCAATTTCCCGTCCAGCCAGTCGGTCTCGGACCTCCAGAGCGCGCCGTTTTCGGGCGCCGTCGCGATGACGGCCGGCACGACCTACGCCGCGCAACGTTCGCTCGGCGTTCTCTGCACATCCTCCGGGAATGTGCAGATGCAGCTCTCCGACGGTTCGAGCCTCGCCTTGCCGGTGACCGGCGGCTGGCAGACCTTTCCCTTCGCAGTCGTTCAGATCGTCGCGGCCGGAACCACCGCGACCGCCACTTACTTCAACCTCAAGTGAGTCTGCAAATGTCCCGTATCTCACGTCTTCTCGCGGCGGTCGGCTCGGTCGCGCTGTTCGCCTCGCCGCCGGCATGGGCGGTTCCCAGCGGCCAATCCGCGCCGATCACCGACGTTTCCGGCATGACCGTCACCGCGACGGGGTCGACCGCCGCGCGCACCACCGCGTCGCGCGCGGCCGACGAAATCAACGCTCTCGACTATGCCACGTTCCAGGCGGCCGTGACCAGCGCCCAAAGCACGGGCAAGGTTCTTCACCTTCCGCCGGGTTCCTATTCCTACACCAGCGGCGCGACGCTCGCGGTTTCCGCGCCGGTTATTTTCGACCCCGAGGCGGTGCTGACCTGTTCGGGCGCCAACGTCTCGTTTACCAGCGCCGTGCAGGCGCCGCGCTCCCAAATCTTCGCGTCGGGCTGCACGCCTTCGTTCGCCGGCACTTCCCAACAGACGGCCGCCTTTCCGGAATGGTGGGGCGGGGCGGGCAATGCGACCGGCGTTGTCGGCGTCGGAACCGACAACACCACGGCGATCGCCAACGCGCTCAGTTCAGGCGCCAAGCAGATCAGCTTCGCCCCGAACGGCAATTACCGCTTCACGTCGATTTCGTGCGCTTGCAGCCAGGTCGAAATCACCGGCGCGTCGCGAGACACGACGTTCCTGATGCAGGACGATCCGACCGGGAAGGCGGATGCTTTCACAATCGCCGGGGGCAATCGCCTGACGCTTCACAATCTCACCTTGGTCCGCTTGCAGCAGGGAATCGGGTTCCTGTCCACAGCCGCCGTGGTTTCGGGCGGCGCCGGCTATGCGGTGAACGACACCATCACGCTGGCGGGCGGAACATCCACGACGGCGGCGGTTCTCAAGGTCACGTCGGTCTCCAGCGGAGCGGTGACCGGCGTCTCCGTCCAGACGGCGGGCTCTTACAGCGCGCCGCCGAAGCCGACGCAAAGCCTCACGGTCAACCCGGCGGTCGGGCAGGCGTCCACGTCCGGTTCGGGAACCGGAGCGACCTTCAAGCTGATCATGGACGGCCCGGCGCTGGTCAGGCTCAAGGACGGCTACTGGATCAGGATCGAAGACAACCAGATCGCCCATTCCTACTGGCCTTACGCCTGGGACGGAATCACCGTTCAAGGTGTGTCCGCCGGGCTCAGCGAAATCTACATTTCGAGAAATCAGATCAAGACCGGTGCGGATGCCGGCGTCAAACTCTGGGGTCCCTCGACAAGCGCGGTCGTGAACGACACCTTCATCGACAACCACAATTATATTCGTGATTGGGGCTATGCCGCCGTTCTCGGCTACGGCTCCATGTCGTTTTTCGTGACCGACAACGTCATGTACAACGACAATTACGGCATCTATTTCGACAGCCTCGGCCTGTCGAGCGGTGGCAAGGTGCGCGCCAACGATCTGGACAGCGACGCCGCCGGCCAAGTCCTGATCGGCATGGGGACAACCCATTTCCAGAACAATTGGGTCGCCAGCGGCGGTCCTGTCGTCTTCACTGGCGGAAACGGGTTCGTCGGCGGCGGAAACCAGTTCAACACGCTCACGGGATCGGTCTGGTTCAATGGCGTCGTCGGCGCCACGTTCCCGAGCGAACTATTCGTCAACTTCTCGAACCCGATTCAGCTTGGCGTCTATGGAGGCGCTGCGACGACCGCTGCCTCCTTTGGCGGAAACGTCTATTACGGCTCCGGGTCGTTCGTGACCGCGAGCGGGTCGCCGTCGCCCTCCTATATTACCGTCGCGGGGCAAATGGGCTCCAGTTTCACCAGTTTATACAGCGGCGCCGGCTCGAACATCAACATAATCGGAACGTCCACGTCCTCTACGAACGTGAGCCAGCCGAATTCCAGGGAACTCTGGGGCTCGAACAGCACCGTCAGCGGAAGTCTCTCCGCTTCGGGCGGCTACGGCAACAACGTCAGCGGCTACGCCAGCGTTGGGCTTGGGCAATACAACAACGTGACGGGCGCATATTCGTCCGCCAGGGGCGTGGCTGCGTCCGACGATGGTCTTTATGGCGCGGACTGCTTCGCCAGCGGCGAGCCCGTCACCGGCGTCAGCGGGATTGCCGGCGCCGGCTGGGGCATGGCTTGCACCCACGTTCTCTACGGTCAGAGCACCAGCACATCGCCGGTGCGCCTCACCTCGGATCAGAACGCGGCCGGCGCGGCGAATTGCATCAACCTGGGCGTCTATAATCACGCGCTTTTCGACATCAAGGTCTCCGCCTACCAGCAGGGAACCTTCGAGTTCGCGGATTGGGTGTCGGCGAACGCCAACAGTCTCACGACCGGGGCCACCAATACAGGTTCGGGGATCTCCTATGTCGGCGACTTCAGCACGGCGAGCGCGCCCACCCGCGCCAACGGCTTGAGCGCCGCGACCTTGCAGGTCGGCGCCGATGCCACCAATGGCTGCCTCAATGTGACCGTCACGCCCGCGAACGCCGCCCAGACGGAATATGTCGCGGTCATTCGAAGGCTGAAAGTGCGCTGACGGCCCGACTCGCGCGTCCCATGGCGATGGAACGCGGTTTTCACCTGATAAGCCTGGAGGAAATATGACCTTCCTGACCAATCCGCGCGGGCTCACCGCAGCGGAATTTACGGCCTATATCCAAGGCCTGAAATGGGACAAAGGCTGGCGCCCAAAATTTTGCACGATTCACAACACCGCCGAACCGACCCTGAAGCAATGGGCGCAGCTCGGCGGCCTCCAGCGCGTGCGCAATCTCAACCATTATTACCACGGCCTGAGCTGGCACAGCGGGCCGCACCTGTTCATCGCGCCGGACCTGATCTGGCTCGCCTGCGACCTCGAACACGACGGCGTCCATGCGTCGTGCTTCAACAAGACCTCGATTGGCGTCGAAATGGTCGGCGACTATGCGGTCGAGGCCTTCGACAGCGGCGACGGCGCCAAGGTGCGCGACAATGCCGTGGCGGCGGTGGCCGCGCTCTGCCGCGCGCTGCATGTCTCGCCGGTCACGCTGAAATTCCATCGCGAGTGCCTGCGCGACCACCACGCCTGCCCCGGCAAGAACGTGGACAAGTCCGACTTCGTCGTGCGCGTGAAGGCGGCGCTGGCATGATCGGGGGCGCGATCATCGCCCTCGCGGGCCTGTTCATCATGAACCACGCCCGCTCGCCCGACGAAGGCAACATCGGGTTCCTGACGTTCGCTATCGGCGCGGGCGTCCTCATCATCGGAATGACCGTCGCGGCGATCGGCATGGGGGGCGCCCAGCCATGATCGGCGCCTTCGACATCAAATTTGTCCGCGAGCTTGCGGGAAAGTTCTACCGGTTCATCGGAGCGGCTATGGAAAGCGCGACCTATCAAGCCAACGCGGCGACCATCTTCAAATTCTTCACGGGCAAGGGGCTGACGCTCGAACAGGCGTGCGGCGTCCTCGCCCAGGCGGACGCCGAATCCACGCTGCGTCCGGACGCCGTGGGCGACCACGGCGAGGCGCACGGGTTGTTTCAACTTCATGAAGACCGGCGCGCGGCGATCAAGCGCGGCTCCGGCATCGATGTCGCCACCGCCAACATCGAGCAGCAATGCGCGGCGGTGTGGTGGGAACTCCAGCACAGTGAACACACGGCGTATCGCGGCTTGCTGGCCGCGCTCACCGACGACGAGGCCGGGCAGACCATGTGCCGGCTCTACGAGCGCCCGGCCTCCGCGCTCCAGCCCGTCAAGCGCGGACAGTGCGCCGAAAAATGGGCGGTCTATTTCCGCGCGCATCCGGTCACCTGACCTAGGAATACCGCACTCGGAGCCAGCGGGGGCGAGTGGTCCCTTTCAGCCGCGCTGGCAGCCCTGAAAGGCGCCAATCCATCATGGAAATGCTGGACATTGTAACCTGCGTATTCAATTCGATACGCTGGGCCAACGCCGCGCCTCGCGCGCGCCGCGATCCTCGATTGGCTCAACGAGCCCAACGTGCGCGTCACGCTCGTCGAGTGTGCCGTCGCCTGAAGCGCGGCATTGATGGCGTGCTCGAATGGGCCGGCGATAAGCCGGAACTCCAGCGCGAACTCCACCGCTATCTGATCAGCCGGCAGGAAGACGCCAACACGATCTGATTTCCGCGCCGGGCGGTTCTCTCGGCATTCCTCCTGAAAGGAAACTCAATGAAGACCCTGCATTATCTGCGGGCATCGCTGGCGCTCGCGCTGGGGATCGTCCTGTTCGGCTGGATGCCCGCCCACGCCGCCGACGCCGCATCCTCTGATGTCGTGGTCCCCTGGGGCGCGTGGATGTCGTCTGCACTGTCGTCGCTGGCGTCGTTCGCCGTCGCCGTGCTGTCCGTCGCCGTCGCCAAATGGGCGCCGATCTACGTCAAGATGGTCGTCACCAACGACCTGATCGCCAAGGCCGTCAACTTCGGCATCGCCTCGGTCGAGGGCGCGGTCGCGGGCAGAGAACTCGACGTCAAAACCGCCAACGTGGTCATCGCCGCCGCGACCAATTACGCCGTCCAGTCCGAGCCCCAGCTCGCCGCATGGGTCGGCGCGAATATCATGCCGCTGATCCTCGCCAAACTGTCGGAACTCGGCGCGCTGCCGGCGGACGCTTCCGCCGCAAACACCGGCGTTTCCGTGGCGACCTCGAAATGATGGCGCGCATCTTCGGCTTCCTCGCCGGCGCCGCGCTCGCGCTCGTCATCGTGGCCGCGTCGGGCGCGATCTATCTCGAATTTCACACCTGGCAGGGAGCCGCGCCGTGAGCTGGTGGAACCGTCTCTCAACCTGGGTCGCAGCCGCCGCCGCGACGCCTGCGGGCGAAGCCGCCGCCGCCACGACCATCGGCGCCGATGTCGCAGCCGCCCAGTCGGGCGTGAAATTTGTGCAGGATGTCGCCGCCCACAAGGCGACGATCCAGGAGGGGCTTGCCGCTGGCCTTTCCCTCGACAAGGCGCTCGCGCCGGTTCTCCCGGTCGCAATCGTTGACGACGTGGAACTGGCGATCTCGCTCGCGGAGGCGCTGGTTGCGCTCTATTCCGTCCTGCCGCCGAAGTGGCAGGCGATAAAGGTCACGCCGTCGAAGCCGTACAACGGCGACGGCATCAATTCTTACACCGGGGCGCCGCTTGGCGTCTGACCGCTCCCGAAAGGACCAACCCATGAAAACCCGCATCCTCGCGGGCGCGCTCGCTTGCGCGCTCTCCGCTTCTTCCGCTTTCGCCATGTCCTCGACCACGCCGATCACGACGGACCAGCTCCAGCAGGCGGCGCAGAACGCCGCCGCCGTGGCGCAGATCTTCGCCTGCGATGTCTCGACGCTCGCCAATGTCGCGCTCGCCGTCGAGGACGCCGTGAACGCCGGCGGCCAGGTGGTGCGCGTTGGCGCCACGACGAAAGTCGTCGGTGTCTCGACCGTGCTTTGCCAGCAGATCGGGGGCCTCAATTCCGCGGTGACCGCCGCGCAGGCCGCGACCGCCACCACGAAGTGAGTCGAGGGGGCAATGGACGGCGAAACCGCCTGCAAACTCGCGCGCCTCAAGTCCATCCTCGATGACCTCGACGCCAGGATCACCGCCCTCGGTCAGTATGAGCCGCTGGTTGCTCACGCCATCGCGGAAATGCATGTCGGCGTGACGCAAGCCAGGCTTGTGGTCATCGAGGACGGCCCGACGCGAACTTCATGAAAAAGAAACAGGACGGCGAATGTGATGGTTGGTGAAATTCCCAACTGGCTGGTGACATTGGGCGCCAGCGTGCTGACGGCGGCAGGCGGTTTCATTCTCGCCCTGGTCAATCGCGGGCCGGCGATGCAGACCGCCTTGGACGCCCGCCTGCAGACCCTGATCGACGGCTACGAACGGCGGGTCGATGACCTGATGCTTGAAGTTCATGGCCTGCGCGAGGAAGTCATCAATCTTCGTCGCGCGCTCGCCGAAGCGCATTTCAAGAACGGTTTCGGCGCCTGATACGGTTTCCGAACGATCCGTTTTGAAACCGTATTCCGCTCGCGCGGAATTCCGCCTTCACGCGGAACTCCTTGAGTCTCGCCCCTCGGGGCCTTTGAAAGCCCGCCCGGCTCGCGCCGGGCGGGCTTTTTTTGCGTTTTCGGCGCTTGCTTTGGGGCCTTGACTCTCGCGGCGTTTCGGTTTTGAGTATGAACATATCAGGAACATTCTGTGGGGCGCCCATGCAGGTCGTGCAGAGGGGCGAAGGATCGCCTCGTGTCAAAACCTTGGCCGACCTGCGTCTGGTCCTCGCCAGGATCTCCGTCCGGCATGGTCTTGCCGCGCCGGAGCGCGAGGCGGCTTTCACTCTCGGCGCAAGCGAGGTGGATGATGCTCTGGGCGGCGGATTGAACCGCGCCGCCTTGCATGAAATCCATGCGCCCTGGACCGATTGGCCGGCCGCGGCCGGCTTCGGCCTCGCCCTGGCCCGGCGCGCCGCGCCAGGGCGTCCTCTGCTGTGGGCGCGGCCGGATTTTTTAGATGACGAGGCCGGGAGGCTGAATGGAATCGGCCTCGCGGAATTCGGCGCCGATCCCGGGCTGTTGTCGTTGGTGCGGGGGCGCGACGCGCAGGCCGTGCTGCGCGTCGGGGTCGAGGCGGGGCGCTGCAAGAGCCTCGGCGCGGCCCTGATCGAAATTTTTGGGGCGCCGCCTGTGCTTGATCTCACCGCCACTCTGCGGCTGGCGCGGGCGGCGGAAAGATCCGGCGTCACCCTGTTCCTGCTGCGCATTGGTCTCGAAGGCGCGCAGACAGGGCCCCCCCCCAGCGCCGCCTTTTCGTGCTGGTTGGCGCGCGCCAGTCCGTCGCGCGCGCTCGCCGCCAATGCGCCGGGCGCGCCAGGTTTTGAAATTACCTTGCTGCGCCATCGCGGCGGCGCGGCGGAGCGTTCGTGGCGTTTGGAGTGGTTGCGTGACCAGGGCCTGTTTCATCACATCCCAGAACCGGACGATGCGGCTTTACCTCGCGCTCTTCCTGCCCTTCCTGCCGACGGAGCGCTTGCGTCGTTGCGGCGGCGCGCCGGATGAGGGGACGCCCTTTGCGCTGGCGGAAAAGCGCGCCAATGCGCAAAGGCTGTCCGCGCTTGATCCCGCCGCGCTGGAACAGGGATTGACGCCCGGCCTGTCGCTGTCGGATGCGCGCGCGCGTGTGCCGTGTCTCGTCGTCGCGCCGGCCGATCCCGAGGCGGATCGCGCGCTGCTGTTGCGCCTTGCGGTGCGTTGCGAGCGCTATACGCCGCTGACGGCGCTCGACGAACCTTATGGACTGACGCTCGATATCGCCGGTTGCGCGCATCTTTTCGGCGGCGAAGAGGCGATGCGGGAGCGCATCATCACCGATTTCCGCGCCTGGGGCCTCACCGTTCGCGCTGCTGTGGCGCCGTCGCCAGATTGCGCGCGCGCCCTGGCGCGTTTCTCTTCCGGCGGAATTTTTACGGACCAGGCCGAAGCCGCCGTCGCGCGTTTGCCGCTCGCCGCGCTGGAAGCGGGCGAGGATATCCATTTCGCCTTGAGCCGCGCCGGCTTCAGGACGCTCGGCGATTTGGCGGCGCGGCCGACGCGGGTGTTCGCCGCGCGGTTCGGCAATGAATTTCCATATCGGCTCGAACGTCTGTTCGGCCGCGTGGATCATCGCATCACCCCCCTGCGGCCTCCGCCCGACCGCATGGTCGAACGGCATTTTCTCGAACCTGTCTCGCAGCGCGAAGCTTTGGAATCCGTCATCGGCGATCTGCTGCGCGAAGCCGCATTTTTGTTGGAGCGGCGCGGCGAAGGTGGTCGAAGGTTCGAGCTGTCGTTTTTTCGCGCAGATGGCCATGTGCGTTGTCTGGATATCGAAACGCTGCGCCCGACTCGCGACGAAACATTTCTCGCGCGTCTGTTTCGCGAAAAACTCGACTCGCTCGCCGATCCGATGGACCCCGGCTTCGGCTTCGATGCTTTGCGTCTCGCCGTTCCGCGAGCGGAACCGTGCGATGCGCGTCAGGAGAGTTTTGACGGCGCCGCCCAGAGCGACAACGAACGCGAGTTGAGCGAATTGCTCGATCGCCTCGCCACGCGTTTCGGCCGCGCGCGCGTGCTGCGTTTTATGCGCGAGGATACGTATGAGCCGGAGCGCGAAAGTCTTGTCGGTCCCGCCTCCGCGCCGCCTTCGAAATGGCCCGCGCCCATCCCCGGCGAGCCGCCGGCGCGGCCTCTCAGCTTGTTCGATCCGCCGCAGCCGGTGGAGGTGGTGGCGCTGGCGCCGGACGGTCCGCCGGCGCGATTCCGCTGGCGGCGCAAAATGCATGACGTGCTGCGCGCCGAAGGACCGGAGCGCATCGCGCCCGACTGGCATGCGCACGGATTGGGGGCGCCAGAGCGGGATTATTACCGCGTCGAAGACGTGGACGGCCGCCGTTTCTGGCTGTTCCGCAACGGGCTTTACGAACGCGGCGAGACGGCGCCGCGCTGGTTTCTTCATGGGCTGTTCGCATAGGCTTTGCCGAAAGCAAAGCCGGGATCGAAAGAAATGAATTACGCCGAACTCATCTGCGCCTCCAATTACTCGTTCCTGCGCGGCGCCTCGCAGCCGGAAGCGCTGATCCTCCGCGCGCTGGCGCTGGGCTATTCGGGGCTGGGCCTGTGTGATCGCAATTCGGTCGCGGGCGTGGTGCGCGCGCTCGGCGCCTTGGAGGACTTTTGCGAGGACGAAAAGTTTTGCGCGAAAGCCGGAAATTTCAAGTTTGCCGCAGGTGCGCGGCTGGTGTTTTCCGACGGCGCGCCGGATGTCATCGCCTATCCCCGAAATCGCGCCGGCTGGGGGCAGTTGTGCCGCTTGCTCACCATCGGAAAACGCCGCGCGAAAAAGGGCGAGTGCCTGCTGGTCTTTGACGATCTGCTGTCCGACGCGCGCGACCTGCTGCTGATCCTTCTGCCGCCGTCTCCGCCGCAGGAATTTGAATCCTTTTTCGCGCGCGCAAAAAGCCAATGCGCGGGGATCTGGCTTGGCGTCAACATGCCGCGCGGCGGCGCGGATCGGCGCCGGCTTCATGGCTTGCGCGAGATGGCGCGGCGCCATGGCGCAAAAATTCTCGCACACAATGATGTGCTCTACGCCGGTCCCGAACATCGTCCCTTGCAGGATGTGCTGACCTGCGTGCGCGAGCATGTCACGCTGGCGCAGGCGGGCCGGCGGCTGGAGCGCAATGCCGAGCGTCACTTGAAGGCGCCGGGCGAAATGGCGCGTCTGTTTTCCGATGCGCCCGAGGCTGTTGCGGAAACCCAGGCTTTTCTTTCGCGCGTAAAATTTCATCTGCGCGAACTTGCCTATGAATATCCCGACGAGCCCGTTCCAAAAGACTGGACGCCGCAGGCGTGGCTGGAGGAACTGGTGCGCCGCGCCTTGCCGGAGCGCTACCCCGGTGGCGCGCCGCCGAAGGTGCGCGATCTGCTGACGCATGAACTCGCCTTGATCGCCCAGCTCGATTACGCGCCCTATTTCCTCACCATCCACGACATCGTGTCTTTCGCGCGGGAGAAGGGTATTTTGTGCCAGGGGCGCGGGTCGGCGGCCAATTCGGCGGTGTGCTTTGTGCTGGGCATCACCGCCGTCGATCCGGCGGTGAACGATCTCCTGTTCGCGCGTTTCATCTCTTCGGAGCGGCGTGAGCCGCCCGACATCGATGTCGATTTCGAGCACGAACGGCGCGAGGATGTGATCCAGCACATCTACGCCAAATACGGTCGTGAGCGCGCGGGGCTGGCGGCGGAGGTGGTGTGCTACCGCTCACGCAGCGCCCTGCGCGATGTGGCCAAGGTGTTTGGCCTGTCCGAAGACATGATCGGCGCGCTCTCGTCGCTGCAATGGGGTTCGCATGGCGCGCCGCGAATTGGACGCGCGGAGATCGCCGGAACGGGCGTCGATCCCGACAATCCCGTTATTGCTCAGGTGCTTTTTTTCGCGCAAAAAATTCTCGGGTTTCCGCGACATCTCTCGCAGCATGTCGGGGGGTTCGTGCTTACGCGCCGGCGGCTCGACGAGATTTGTCCGATCGGCAACGCGGCGATGGCCGAGCGCACCTTTCTCGAATGGGACAAGGATGACATCGCCACGCTCGGGCTGATGAAGGTCGATGTGCTCGCATTGGGCATGCTCACCTGCATCAGGAAGGCGTTTGATCTGCTCCAGGCGCATGAGGGTTTGCGCATCGGTCTCGCCGATGTGCCGCGCGAGGATTCCGGCGTCTACGACATGCTGTGCAAGGGCGATTCCGTCGGCGTGTTCCAGGTGGAGAGCCGCGCGCAGATGAACATGCTGCCCCATCTGCGCCCAAAGGCGTTTTACGATCTGGTGATCGAGGTCGCCATTGTCCGGCCCGGTCCGATTCAGGGCGACATGGTGCATCCCTATCTGCGTCGGCGCGCCGGGCTGGAGCCGGTCTCGTTTCCCTCGCCCGCGCCGGGGCGCGGCGATGCCAACGAATTGGAGAACGTGCTCGGCAAGACGTTGGGCGTGCCTTTGTTTCAGGAACAGGCGATGAGCCTCGCCATGGTCGCGGCG
>Ga0181519_10004468_pt1 | contig 11298 bp, 19 predicted proteins | sample PEATcosm2014_Bin_26_FD_121102 | JGI IMG/M metagenome (GOLD analysis project Ga0181519, IMG submission 121102) | Peatland microbial communities from MTU Mesocosm Facility, Houghton, MI, USA - PEATcosm2014_Bin02_10_metaG | ecosystem: Environmental > Terrestrial > Soil > Wetlands > Peat | place... | reverse complement strand
CGCTACGGCTTCAGGTGATGGCGCGTGGAGCTTCATTGCCTCTCGGATTTCAGCCTCGCGCCCCGAGCCGGCGAGGGCGGCGAGGGCCTCTCTCAGCCCGCACGTACAGGGTGCCCGTGTGTCAATGGCAATATCCGGCGCAGTCGGATCGGTTTGAATCTTTGAGGCGTCGCACCATAAGCTGTGGACCGTCCACCGCTTCAGCGTCGCCCGCAGCTCGAACGCTTCCTTGTAGTGATGGTCAGCCGTGGACTGCCATGCATCACGCTCGGCCCGCAGGCGCGAGACCGTGATGTCATGAGCGGAGGCCAAAACGACCAAAACACCGTTTAACGAATTTAGGTGTCCAATGAGGTGCGCACGATATCGCGTAACGCCATCTGTGACGGGAGCGGCGTTAACGGATACCGGGTACTGAGAGCAATGCACGCAGGTGGCAACGCCGTGAATTTCGCAAGTCATTTGACTGACCTCAGACGGCGGAAGTGAAGGACGCCGAACCGTCGATCGTGCATCGCGCGGGCTTTGCTGCGGAGCGACGCGGCGCGCGCGTGTAGGTCGCACGCCGCATCTTGCTCCCGCCAGGTTCGGAGATCACGCGGCGTATCACCGCGCGCCCACGCATCCATCCAGCGCAGTCGGTTGTCGCGGTTGCGTGCGTCGAGCACCGTGTCGCGAATCGTCGGATAGTCTGTTACCACCGGATTTTCCCCTCACGAATTAGGACGTCCTGAGTTCTAACAATGCCTTCGAGCATCAGGACTTTAGTGGCATCGTCGTGATGCGTGTCGACCCAGCGATGGCAGGCCGCGCAACCCCACGCGATGAACAGATCAGGCGCTTTGTAGCCCATGCCGGAGACGCCAGCGAGCCGGTAATGGCACCCGACCGTCGTCGGGCCGCCGCCGTCGCATACGTGTGGCACGCGGATCATGCACGGCCGGTCGCGCGCGAGCTTGCGAAGGTCTGTCACAGCCTCCCTACCGGAGCGAAATGATCCTTGATCTTCTGAATATTTCCCTTGTATGCGACGATAATTTTCTGTTCCCGCTTCGGAAACTTCCGCATGTGGAGCGTTTTTTTTGCCTGCGCCAACCGAGTGAATTCACACTCCAGGTAGACGATCTTGTTATAGACGGACATACCTTCGGCTTTGAAAAACAGTTCGGTCTCAGATTCAGAGCAATGGTAGGCGCCCTTTTTGTCGCGGCTATCGCCGGTCATCACGACGAAAAAGCGATTGTCATTGAGGTGCTCGATAGCCTTGCGATAGCCAGCGAACAGCGCATCACGGAACTGTTCGTAGGTGTCGAAAGTGTTTATTTCCCCGGCCGGCGAGGTGCCGTCGTAGTCCACGTATCGCTCGACGCGATAGTAGGGTGGGCAGGTGAATATTAGATCGAACATCCCATCAGGCTCATATATGGAACTATCGCTCTGCACCCATTTAACGTCCGGGAATTCAGAGCACAGTTTGTTATTCGCATCGCACTGATTCTGCCGGATCTCGCTTGCGACATATTCGTACCCGCACGCACCTGAGATATAGCCGAACTGCACGCCACCGCCGAACGGGTTGTAGACCCTGCGGCATCCGGTTGGCATAAAGAAGCGTGCGATTACTTCACATGCAACCGGGTCAAGTACTGAGGCGTTACCGTTGTGAGCGCGGCCTTCTTTGCCCTTGCTCGGATCACGGGTGACAACATTGGCAAAGCCATTCTCACCCTGCCAGCAGCCTTCACGAGTGGCAAAGGCGGGATTCGCAACCCCGGTCCGTGAGCCGGCTTCTTCGATACGATCACGCCATTCCTTTTTAAGCCGTAGCCAGTCTCCCTTAACGGAGTTCCACACATTCGTCATTGTGATGTGCGCGAGTAGCTTCATGCGCATGTCGGACATATCGCCATAGACCATGTAGTGAAAGCCGGACATTTTCAGATAAGTCTGAAACCCGAGCTTTTCGAACAGCGCAGGTGTTTCAAATTTGCTCTTAGGGTCCGTCGTGATCATCGCCGGGTAGCCGTTCACGTTGCGCGCAATCACATGACGCACCATCTGCTCATACAGATCCGTGGTGTAACGGGCAGGCTTAATGACCGATTGCAGCAAGCAAAATTCGCGACTCACGTCGTTATTCTGGAACGTGAAAAAACCGCTGAACTCGCCACCAATCGTCAAGACTATGGCGGAGTGAATCTGCATGTTCTTTCGAGCGGCCCGCTTGGCAATGCCATCCTCGATCGCGAGCTTTGAAACATCGGCAGCATAGGGAGATCCCAAGACGGTCGGCACATACACGAACTCGACGTGTTCGTAGAACATTTGCGTCTGAGCCGCAGGCGCGTCGCTAGGGGTATTCAGGATTTCAAGTTGCATTTTCGTCGCTCCACATTGGTCGGGGCACCCGGCGCAGGTGCCAAGATAAACGCCAGAATCATGCAGCGAGACTAATTTCCCGCCGCCAATAGCAGAATCGATGCGCGTCAGTTTTATATCTCCAGAAGCAACGCGCTCACTTGATTTGGAAGCCCGCAAAGGATTGTCGATGACTGGAAGTATTTTAAGTAACTGATCTTGCCGGCGCTTTCTATCCTGCGCCCACGAACTGGTACCGTAGTCGCAAGTAACGACACGATTTACGCTCTCGATGCCAGCGGATCTAAGTCGCTCAATCTGTCGCACCCTATGCGTCGTTTGCGCTGGAGTGTCGAGTCCGCTAGTTGAAGTGTTGACAACTGCACCGACAGCCTTTAGCCGAACAAGTTGCGCATCGGTTAACGGAATCCAATGCTTTGTAATGATCACCGGTATTTTCCCGGTGGGTTGCATCGCCTCGCAGACTTCAAGAGTTAGCTCCCAGTCGTGGCATGGATCGCCAGCCGTGCCGATGCGGTACCAGGTTGCGGGGAAGTTCTTGATTGCGTGAAAAACCGCACGTCGAGACCAAGGTGTAAGCCGGCGCGATACGCTGACGGAAAAGTCTATGCCGTAGCGGGCAGCTATCTTTGCGGCATAGCACTCTCCGTAGCAGCCACCATTAGGCTGCGCACGCATTCCAAGCGTGCAACCCTTCACGGTATCTACGTCGAGCACCCCCTTTTGATTCTCGCTTGCGGTCAGCACTGGCTGATATAGCCTTAGTTTTGGCGCAGCAGTCGTTGGGAATAACTCCAAGGTCACGGGCGATCACCAGGTAGTTCGAGAACGACGCCACGCTCGGCCATGTAGCGAACGATGGAATCGATAAAGTCGGAAAATTCCTGTTTGTTGAGCTTCGAACTCGTGCGAAGGGGAATGTGCACGGGATGGCCGAGCGAGCGATTGACCTTACTGCCGAAATGAGTGATCAGGAAAAAACGGTGTAGGTCCTCTTTCGTCCACCCCTCCATATCCGGACCGCCGCGCTTCAAAATGTCCGAGTACAGCGCCCACAACAGAGCATTCTGAGATCCGGTGCGGTGCGGCTTGTGGCGCTTGATCACCACCGACCATTGATAGCGATCGTCGATCGAGTCGAGCGCGCGAATGATCCGGCGCACGACCGACTCGCGGCCGGCGCCGGATGGAACGTAGAAAGATTCCTCGTCGATCATAAAACCTTGCCTTGCATTACCGCGCCCCGCCACGCCATGCCCTGCCGTGCCTCGCCTTGCCATGCCCCGCCGCAATCAATCCCTGTAATGCTTCAGTTGCCCACGGATGGCGCGGAGTATCGTCGCCTCGTTCACGCCGTAAATGCTGCAAAGCTTTTTCATGCTCGGGATCGCCCGGCGCTGGCGATCCCATTCACGCAACTGTGCCGCCTGTTCGCGGGTGAACTTCGGTGGCCGGCCGCAAACCTTACGCATCGCGGGAATCCAGATCGACGGCCTGCCAGTCGATCGAGCGGAGCCATGCCAGCGCGTCCGCTGCCGACACCGACCATATCGAAGCGATGGCGTCAATCAGGTCGGATGCCTTCGGCACTGCCGGCGGATTAGGTTCGAACACGTCCGGTACGAAAACCTGATACTCATCCGGGACGGGCGCGGGAGGGCTCGGGACGGGAGCCGCCGCCGCCTTCTGGCGTTCGAGTTCGGCGGCTTGCTCTGCTATGGCCGCCGTACGGGCGGCGCTCAGAGCCTCCTGTGCGGCCGTATCGCGCTCCAGCGCTTCCCGGGCCTCCTGAAGCTCCCGGGCCTGCCGGTCGGATTCTGCCTTCTGTTCGGCCGCTACCCGGTCGGCCTCCGCGCGGTCCCGTGCCAGTTGCTCGGCCGCCAGACGGTCACGCTCGGCTTGCTCAGCCTTCGCCCGCTCGAACTCGGCGCGCTCCGCGGCCAGCCGGGCGGCCTCCACATCATTGGCGGCGCGAGCGGCCCGGGCGGTCAACAGCTTCGCCCGGGTGCTTTCGTGCGTGGCCTTCGCTTGCTCGGCGAACTCGGCGAACTCACCCGCCGCCGCGGCGTCGGCGCGGAAAATCAAGTTCTCGATGTCGTCGACCGAAGCTCCAACGGAGTCGAGAACGAGCGCCGCGATCGAGGCGATGCGCGTCTGGATGTCAGCGACCCGCTTTTGCTCGGCGGCGATGCGTTCCTGTTTCTCGCGTTCCTTCCGCTGTTCCTCTGCCTTGATCTGCGCGTCGATGGGATTCTCAAGTGCCTCGATGGCCGCTGTGATCCGTGTAGCTTCGGCATCGAGCGTCTTGCCGAGCGCCAGGATAGGCGCCTTCGCCTCTTTGCGGATCTTCTCGATGGCGAGCCGCCGCTCGCGGAGATCCCGACGCGCTTCGACGGCCGCAGCCTTGCCGTCGGTGCTCGCCACGTCGAAGGTCACACCCTTGTACTTGTCCGACAGGATGGACAAACCGGCGTCGACCTTCGAAAACTCCGTGAGTGCGAACTGCACCTTGACAACATCGGTATTCACCGGCAGTTCGGTTTGTGCGTTCACTTCTGAAACCTCTTTACTAGCGCATCGATCTGCGCGTTAAAGTCTGTGACCTCGACCGCTAGGCGCGCGATGTATGCCTCGTCCCGCGTGACGCGCTTCACGAACAGCGGGAGCCTCGGCCAATACGAAACGAAATCGCACCATGCCCGGCCCGTCACCCATAGCGCGCCCTGCACCTGCGCGACGTGATCCTCGGGGAGCACGTCGTCGATCAGAACCTGAAGCTGCAGGTGCGCGGCTTTGGTCTTGATCTCAATCATGCCGTCCGTGCTGATCAGGGAATCCGGGCTCGCGCCCGCGCGCTTCACGTCGTCATAGACGTGGCCGACGAGTTCGCAGGCGTTGTCCGTCTGGAATTCGTACAGTTGCCGCGCTTCGGCTTCCATTTCCTTCCCGCGCGCTAGCGCGTTGCCGCCGAACGTCTCCGGTGCCTCGCCGGTAAGGATCTCGCCGACGATCTGTAGCAGATAGGCGCGATACGCCGCGGTCGGCTTGCCGTCCCGCTTGCGCGCCGTGATCGCATCAAAGCCGCTGGCCGTGACGTGGCCGATGCGCGCCTTCCGCCACTCGTCGGTGCCTTGTTCCGCGTTGCTGATGATCAGAGCCATGATTCATTTCCTCTTTGCTTCGAGCAATTTGATGACCGCGCTGTATTCCTTGGCCGGGATGTCCTCCAGCGATTCGACCTTGAGGTAGAGCAACAACTTCCCCTCGTTCGCTGCGACCTCGGTCATAAGCGCGCGGATGTTGGCGACTTGCTCCTCACTGACTGGCTCGAAACCCGACGACGCCCTGGCGCCGTCATCGTCTTGCTCTCGCGTAGCAAGGCCGGTGGCGGCGAGCAAGGTGTACCGCTGCAGATATGTGATCGTGCTCGCGACTTGCTGGATGCTGTTTTTCTTTCCGCTATCGTCGGGGGCGCCCGACAGCCAGGTCGACGTGTGATGGCCGCCGACGTGAGCCAGTACGCACGTCACGCGCACAGTCCCGTCGGGGGATTGCTCAACGTCCCACCGATGCGAAATACCGACCTTCGCGAGCCCGCCTATCGCGGCGGCGCAGACGGCGCCGAGCGTCGCATGGCAGTAGCCGGTGAAAGTGCCATCGCGGTTGGTGTAACCGACGGACTTGTCTTTGATGATGTCCGGGGCGCTTTCCTTGAAGCGCGCCATGGCGTCGATAAACTCGCGCTCGGCACGCTGAGCACTCAGCCGTTCCTGCATTCCTAGTAACCGTTCCATGCGGTCAAGGTCGATGCTGCGATCCTGCGCGGCCCGGGCGATCACCTGTAGCAGTACCGTTTCCTGCGTCAGTTCTCCCGCCGGTATTGGTGCCGGCAGGTCCGCGACAGTCGCCGCGGAGCGCCGATCGTGAACGATCAAGGCGCCTTCATTCTCCGTCGTCATTGTCTGTTGCTCCATGTTGGTCATTGTTGAAATCGAGTTCGTCGATTGAATCGGTGTCCGGGTCGTCTGTCTCGACCACCTCACCGCCGCAGCTAGGGCAAGTGATGGAGTCGATTAAGTACTCCTCGGCGAATCCCATGCCGTACGGATGGTGCTGCGTAATCGTGTGGACGATGGCGTTATCCTCGTCGCCCAACCAGCCGCACGAAAGACATTCGTAATAGGTCATCGCGGCATCACCGTTTTCAGCACCGGGAATTCCTCGCCTTCGACGAACACCCACCGGAGGCCGGCGTAATCGAAGCGCGTCGAGCCAGGTTCGTCGCTGTCGCACGGACGCCCGCGCTCGCGGGCCTCGCCGCCCATGCGCATCAGCCACGCATGCAAGCCCTCGCCTTCGTTCGCGGTGCTGTGCCACACTTTCCGGCAGTTGAGCGAAGCGCGGTCGATCGCATGGCCGCTGATCTCTAGCGTCGGCATGGTGGTTCCGCGCCGGTCGAGTTCGGCTTTCGCCATCGCTTGCAGCGAGTGGCCGCGTTCATTGGATATCCAGCGGAGATAGGACACCGGGACGCGCGTCAGAAGCTCGCCACGATGCTTGCCGTGAGGCATGCGGAAGCCGTGAGTGTTGGCAACTTCAGACATCAGCGCGCCCCTTTGCGGTGAGGACATATCGCGACAGCCTTAAGGAATCGTCCTTGCGTCGGCATCGGCACAGAGTGATGACGAACGTCGCGACGGGAAACGCGCTCTCGTTAGGTTCACTCATGACACCCACCGAGACCACCAGGACCGGCGATACCGTGCCATCGGCGGTTGACGCATCTGGTAGTGCTCGACCGCGCACGCGATCACAGCGATACCGGAGACCAGCACAACCGCGATCAGAATCCCGATAACGTCGTCGGCGTTCATGACTTCCCAACCTTTGCGCGAAGCGCGTCGATAGCGTCTTGCCAGTTATCGCCATCAGCTAAGACATGGAAAAATAGGCCCGTATCGCGTCCAATGGTGACGCGCCGGCTTGCCGCAGCCGCATGGGCAGATTCGCCCCGCGCTCATGAGTGCACCGCCTTGGCGATGGCGGCGAGGGCCGCGTCAATCGTTTCCGGGTAGATCCGACAGTTACCGGCTTCGGTCGCGAGCACCGTCAGCGCCGCCAGCAAGTCAGGCGCGGCGGCGATCAGGCGGGCGTCGGCCGCGTGGATCACGTTGCAAGCGACAAATCGGCTGGCGCGATCGGCGCGCATCGTGTCGTTGTCACCCATGCGCACGGCATAGTTGCCGTAGTCGCTGCGGTTACGCTCCGCGATCCACGGTCCGGGGGTGTGTGAGGCGCTCATGACTGCACCGCCTTGGCGATGGCGGCGCGAGCGTCAGTGAGAATCTGACCGATCAGAGCGCGCGGGAGTGCTTGTGCGTACCGGCTAACGTGAGCGACGATCACGCCGCGCGCATCCCGCACCTTGTACCAACGGCAGCCGGTCCAATACGGCTCAACCTTGCCGATGCCGCCCGTCGCGTCATAGACGATAAGCGAGTCCGAGTCATTGAACGCTTCGGCAAAACGAGCCAACGTCGGAGAGTCGTCGAGGCTGTATAGGGCGCTCATGCGGCACCGCCTTCGGCGCGATCCAAGTCGATGAGGAGGACAACCTTATAGGCAATGAGCGCCTCGCGCGTGAATTCACGCATGGTGCACTCGCTGAAGTCGACGCCAGCGCGCGCCATTTCCTCCTCGACGCGCAGTGCGAGCGCCTCATCGCTCGACTTGATGATCTTCAGGATATCGCGGGTAATGCCGCGAACGAGCGTGTGTGCGGTGGTCATGTTCGTTACCTCGTCTCTTGTTGTGGGGGATCAATCGTCGAAATGGATAGTGCGCCTTCGCTTAGCGGGCTGTCAAGCACTGCGTCACATATTGCGCGACCGGCTGGCAAGTGCTACCGTCGGCGGCATGGACAAGCAATTTCCGGCCGCACTGACGGCCTACCTAGAAAAGACCGGGCTAAAGCAGGCGGAACTAGCCGCGAAGCTCGGCGTGAACTACGCCACGGTCTATTACTGGTCGGTCGGCCAGCGACAGCCCGGCCCGAAAATGGCCCGGCTGATCAATACCGTTACCGGCATTGCCCTATCCCGGATACGCCCGGACATCTGGCCGCGAGCCGACGTCGCGGCGCCAGGCGGCTCTAATGCGGTCACAGAGGGGTCGACATGAATCAACCGGATATGTTCACGGCGGATCGCGTGGTAGCCCGCGCGCGAGCCCGTGCGGAGCGCGACAAGGGCATGACTCGGGCGGCCGACCATGCCGATCGGGTCGCGGCGGAATGGCAGGCGAAGGCTTACGCGGCCCTACAGGCGTATCTGCCGACGGTCCCGGCCGAGGGGTTCACCAGCGGCGATTTTCGCCGGCACGCCTCGGTACACGTCCCCGCACCGCCCGACGAGCGAGCCTATGGCCAGATCATCATGAGGGCGGCCAAGGCCGGCCTGATCCGCAGGGGTGGCTACACGACCCATCCGGACCCGTCGCGGCACGGTGCGCCTGCGGCGCTTTGGGTGGTGGTGCGGGAGAGCTAGGGGAACCCGGTCCGGGGAGCCAACCCGGACCGAACCCAGTCGGCAGGTAGTGGCGGATAACGGCTTGCCTGAACCGACGGGCGAATATTGACACGTCACGTCAAACGGCGTCAACTCGGCATGTCAAACGCGGTCACAACTGAATGAGAACATGGAAACCGCTAGTGCCGTTCGTCGCGGATGGGTCGCTGGATTTGATCTGCCCTTCATGCGGTACTGAGGCATCGATGCCGACGCACGGACACCCGGGATGCCTGATCATCGCGGCGTGCGGGCTCAACCTAGTCACCGATCCGCCCAACGCGGAACCCTCTCCGTTCTACATGCCGGCCCTCATTGAATGCCGCGTGTGTCATAGCAAATTCGCGAAGGCCATCGTTGCCGCCGCGCTAGAAATCGAGGCGGAAAATCGTGTACGGCAAGCTCTTTAAGTCGACATTCACCGGCTCGATGTTCGGTAAGGGCGCGGTCGTGTTTGCGGTGTGGGGCTACGCCATCGCGAACACAAGCCAAGATTCGCTCGTCGAGCTAAACCCCCTCATGGTCGCTGCGGCCATAGGCTGCAAACCTGACGAGGTGGCCGCAGCGATTGAGTTTTTCTGTTCCCCGGACAAGCAAAGCCGCACGAAATCTGAGGATGGGCGGCGCCTGATCCGCGAGGGCGAATATCTTTACAGAACAGTCAATTACGCTGCATACAACACGCTGAAAAACGAGCCGGCCCGCCGTGAATACAACCGGCTAAAGCAACGTGAGTCTCGCGCGCGCCGGTCAGGTCAACTCTTTGACGGTGCTGACAGTCAAACGCCGTCAAGCGATGTCAGCACGGATTGCTCTGTATCTGTACCTGTATCTCTATCTGAAGAGAAAGACAGCAGAGCGCGCGCCGCGACCGGCACGCGTCTGCCGGCCGATTGGCGGCCGAGTAGCGAGGACGAGAAGTACGCACGCCAGCAAGGGCTAGACCCGGCGAAGGTCGCGGAAGAATTCCGGGACTACTGGCATGCAGTTCCCGGCGCGAAGGGCCGCAAAGCAGATTGGGCAGCAACGTGGCGGACGTGGTGCCGCCGTGACTCGGAAAGAAAAGGAGCGAAGGATCATGGGGGACGAGCCAAAGAGACCGCATTCGACCGGAGCCGCAGAGAACTCCTCGGAGGTATCAGTCAGGACACGGCGCTTTTGGTCGGGGATGCACGAACTGTTCGGCCAGCGCTGGATGGAAAGCTACGGATCGGTGCCGACGCCGCTGTGGAACCAAGCGCTAAACAGTCTGACAGACGCGCAGATCAAGGCGGGGATCGCCAGGCTGATGCAAAGCGGGGCCGAACACCCCCCATCGCTTCCTAGATTCACGGATCTTGCGCGCGGCGTCAGTCGCGTACCGGAAGCGCCATCGGCGGTCGAGTGCGACGCCGCGATCAGGCTCTCCGGGCAATGGTTCGTTCATCGCAGCGTGCGCTTGCGGTTCGTCGGCATGAATCTGGATGATCACCGAGCGCTTTACCGTGAAGTGGTAGACGCGGCAAAAATGCATATGCTGTTGCTGGAGGACGAAGATCCCGCAGCGACTCCGGAGAAATTCACCGCCGCCGCCGATGAGATCGCGGAACGGATCTATCCGGCGCGCTACGCGAAAGCGTGGCTGTCGAAGCCGCACCCGAATCTCGGTATGCACAATTGGAGTTTATCGAGCGACAGATCTTCTCATTACTCGGAGGTTCCGCAATGACGAAGCCAAAAGCAAAGACCGTCAAGCCGCACAAGGGCAAGGCGCCGGAGAAACCGCGGAGCCGCAGCGGTCCGATCACGTTCACGAAGCGAGCGGCCAAGCTCTCGACGCACATCAACGTGCGCACGGAGACGCATGGCGACAACGAGGTGCAGGCGATCGATGTCGGTGTGACGGTCGGGCTCTATGCCCGCGAACTCGACAAGTTGCTCGGGGCCGGGGCTCATGACCGGCTCTACACGCGCACGCCGACGACGGACCCGGTGCCGTTTTTCAAAGAGACCGGGCCAATCGCGATCGGCATTAAGGTCGAGAATGTCGCGGTTACGATGCGGCTCGGTCTCGCGCGCGATGAACTGAAATTCGGCAAGTCGAAGCTGGCGAAGATCCAGTTGACGCCGGAAGATGGCGGCATGACCAGGTGCAAGCTGCAGTTGCAGCTATACCCGGAGGACGAGCAGATTTCGGACCTGTCGCGTCACCTCAACACCGAAATCGAACTCGACCTGCAGGGCGGCCGGATGGGCAAAGAGGAGAAAGCGCCGGACCCGAATCAGCCGACGCTGCCGCTCGACGGTGAGGCGCCGGAGCCGCCGCCGGAAGGGGCTACCGTTCAGTGAACTACCTCGGGATCGACCCGGGAAT
>Ga0181519_10004467_pt1 | contig 11301 bp, 10 predicted proteins | sample PEATcosm2014_Bin_26_FD_121102 | JGI IMG/M metagenome (GOLD analysis project Ga0181519, IMG submission 121102) | Peatland microbial communities from MTU Mesocosm Facility, Houghton, MI, USA - PEATcosm2014_Bin02_10_metaG | ecosystem: Environmental > Terrestrial > Soil > Wetlands > Peat | place... | reverse complement strand
GCAACACCGTCCTGGCCACCGACAATCTGGCCACGACCTCGCCCAGCAGCTCGGGCTTTTACGCGCTGACCGTGCCCGGCGGCCTCCCAGTAGGCACCGACGTGCTCACAGTCGCCTATAGCGGCGACGCCAACTACGGCGCGTCGAGCAACACGGCCACCCTGAAGGTCACCACGATCGCCGACGCCCTGGCGCTCTCCTACAGCACGACGGCATCGCCCGGACAATCGTATTCGGTTGCCGTTGCGATCACGCCGGCCATCGCAACGACGCTCGCGCCAACCGGCACGCTCACGCTTTACTCCGGCACGACCATACTGACCACGATCAACCTGGCGCAAACCAAACCGAATAGCCAGGGTCAGTACGTGCTCACGGCTCCCAATGGCCTGCCATCCGGGGCGACCAGCCTGCGCGTTGCCTACTCGGGCGACTCGAACTTCGCCTCGACCAGCGCAACGACCTCGACGATCACAACCAGCGGCGTTGCCTGACATCAACCGACAGCGCGGTCGGCCTAGCGGCGTCTCGCAAATCGTGGGGTGACCGACGACTGTCGGGCGTTGTCCCACGTTGGGTAGCGTGCTAAATTGCCGGCGCTCTATCCACGCGTCCCTGTCGACCGAGTCCATGCCAAGTCCGCTGGCCGATCATCGCGTTCTCACGCGCCACTTCCGCAAGGCCGATCCGGTCATTGCCGAGGTCATTCGCCAGGTCGGGCCGTTCTCCCTGCAACTGGAGCGCAATCGGTTCGGCATGCTCGTCCGCTCGATCACCTCGCAACAGATCTCGACCAAGGCGGCCCGGGCGATCCGCCTGCGGCTAGAGCAGCTCGTCGCTCCGGCGCGTATTACGCCCGAGAGCATCGCCGCGCTGTCGCTCGACGAGCTGCGTTCGATCGGCCTGTCGCAGCAGAAGGCGAGCTACGTCCACGACCTGGCTGCCAAGACATTCGACGGGACCGTCCGCCTGGCCAGCATCGGCCGACTTGACGACGATGCGATCATCGATCAGCTCACGCAGGTTCGCGGCATCGGCCGGTGGACAGCCCAGATGTTCCTGATCTTCGCGCTGGGCCGGCTCGATGTCTTTCCGCACGACGACTTCGGCGTGCGCAGCGCCATTCGGCAGCTCTACGGCTTACCCGAACTACCGCGCCGGGCCGAGAGCCTGGCGATCGGCGCCCGCTGGACGCCGTACGCGACGATCGCCAGTTGGTACTGCTGGCGAAGCCTCGACCTGGCAAAGCAGCAGACGCCCGAAGCCGGCTTTCCGTCTTGAACCGCGATCGCCTCGTTCAGACGACGCGCCGTCGCTCCTGTTCCAGCCGCTGGGCGACAAACCCCACGGCCCGCGGGGCCATATGGTTGTAATAGGCCCAGCCGTGCCCGCCGGCCGACGTCTCGAGGTCGCACTCGTGCATGATTCCCAGCGCTGCCATCTTCATGTGCAACCGCTCCGAACTGGGAAGCCAGCGGTGGTCGGCCGGATCGCAGGCGAAGAACGTATTCCGCGGCCAGTTGAGCGGGTGAACATGGAGCGTGGCCGTGTCCTGCCGCACGCTCTCGGCGTCGGGGTACATGGCCCGCAACTCGTCGGCGTCGTGATCGTCGTAGCGAATCTGATGGTCGATGGCCGGCGCGAGCGCCGCCACGATCGGAAACACCCGCGGATGCAGGAATGCCAGCCGCAGGGCGCCTTGGCCGCCCATGCTCGTGCCGAGCAACGCTACCTGCGGCGGCCGACTCTGCCAACGTTCGGCGATCCATGCCATCACCCGATCGGGCACATGCCGCTGCGGGGAGACGTGGGGGTCGAACTCCGGCAGGTTCTTGTCGGCCCACCAACTGCGGCCCGTATGCGGAGCACAGACGCGCAGCCCATGGCGCTCGAACTCGCGTGTGTAGGTCGCATTCTCCGCCATTCGCGCCAGGTGAACGCCGTGCAAGTAGATCACGACGAAGCCGTGCGGACTCGGCTGGCGCGGTTCGTAGACGTCGCAGGGATGGCCCCCGACCGTCTCGAGGTTCCAAGTGCCGAAGCTCGTGCTCATGAGGAAATCGCGTCGACCATTGGTTCGGGCCGCTCAGTTTCCCCGGCAGAGACGCACGTCGCCAGCACGAGGTCGCCGGTCACATTCAGCACCGTACGGCACATGTCGAGCAGCCGATCGATGCCCAGGATCACGCCGATCCCTTCACCCGGCACGCCCACGCTCTTGAGCACGAGGACGACCAGCGGCAGCGAACCGCCCGGAACGCCGGCCGTGCCGACCCCGGCCAGCACCGACATCAGCACCACGGCCAACTGCTGGCCCAGCGTCAGTTCGACGCCGAACACTTGCGCCAGAAACAGCACGACCACGCCCTCATAGAGCGCGGTGCCGTTCTGATTGCCGGTCGAGCCGATCGTGAGCACGAACTGGGCGATCTCGCGCGGCAGGTGCAGCTTCTGCTGGGCAACGCGCAGAGCGACCGGCAGCGTGGCGTTCGAGCTGGAAGTGCCGAAGGCCGTGAGCATGGCTTCGGAAATCTGGCGGTAGAACTCCCGCGGTGAACGGCCTCCGATGAACCACACACAGGCCGTATAGACGACGCCCATGTGCAGCGCCATGCCCAACAGAACCGTCACGGCGAACCAGACCAGCGTCGTGAGGATGTCGATCCCCAGCCTTGACGTAACGGCAAACACGAGCGAGGCCACGCCCAACGGCGCCAACCGCATCGCGAACCCGATGATGGTCATCGAGACGTCGAACAAGCCTTGCAGCACCGCGACCAGTGCTGCCACGCGCGGGCCGGCCACTGCCAATGCCGCCCCGAACATCAGTGAGAAGAACATCACGGCCAGCATCCCGTTCCCCTTGCTCGAGCCGTCGAGCGCCCCGACCGCTTCCTGGAGCGGGTTCTCGGGAATGATGTCGAGCAGCGTATCGCGCAGGCTTTTGGCATGTTTGGCTTGCTCGATGGCCTGCGACGTGCGCGCCGTGTATTGCTCGGCAAGCATCGTTTGCTGGGCGGGCGTCAGCCGCTTGCCGGGCGCGATCATGTTGACCAGCAACAGCCCGATGCCCACGGCCGAGAGGCTCAACACCAGTGTGTAGACCAGCGTCTTGAAGCCGACTCGTCCCAACCGGCTGACGTCGCCCAATTCGAGCACACCGAGCGCCAAGGCCGAAAAGACCAGTGGAACAACGACCATCATCACGAGCCGCAAGAACACACGCCCGACCGGATCGGCGATGTTCAGGGCCACGTAGTCGACGCCCGAGCGCCAGGCCGTCGTGTCGAGCCCAAGCTTGTCGTGGGCCAGCGTAGCCACGGGGCCCGAACCCAGGGCGTTAGCCGCCAGCCCGAGGCCGGCCCCGATCGCCAGCGCGATCAGGATCTTGAGATGCAAGGGAATGCGGCGGCGCGGCTCGCCAGGCGGCAGCCCGGCGTCGCTAGCAGTCGGGGGCAGGACGTCGTCGCTCATGCGTGGTTGCCTCAAGGCAGGGGGGGGTTGGCCGAAAGAACCAGTGTAGCCGCATTCCCCCCCGCCGCGATAGAATCGTGCCCCAGGGGGGACGACCTGACTTTTGCGAAGGAACGACGCGCGTGCACTGGATCCTCGACCAACTCAAGTGGCTCGTCGGCCTGGCCGACCCCGACAACCTTCGCCAGCTCGTACAGATGGGCGGAACCTGGTGGATCGCCTATGCCGTGCTCGGGGCCGTGATCTTCGCCGAGACAGGCCTGCTCGTCGGGTTCTTCCTGCCGGGTGACTCGCTGCTGTTCGCAGCCGGGTTCCTGGCCAGCCAGGACGTGTTCAGCATCTTCCTGCTCAATGTCACGCTGATGGTCGCCGCCGTGGTGGGCGACGCGGTGAACTATTTTGTCGGCCGGCAGATGGGCGAGTACGTCTTCGAACGCGGCCGGCTGCGGTTCGTCAAACACGAGCACCTGTTGGCAGCCAAGGACTTCTACGAACGTCACGGGGCCATGGCCATCATCCTGGCCCGCTTCGTGCCGCTGGTGCGGACGTTCACGCCGTTCGTGGCCGGCGTGGCTCGGATGGGCTACCGCAAATTCGCGATCTACAACCTGATCGGCGGTGTCGGCTGGGTCGCTTCGATGACGCTGGCCGGCTTCTGGCTGGGCCGGATCCCACTCGTGGCCCGCAACTTCGAGAAGGCCGTGCTGTGCGTGATCTTCGTCAGCCTGTTGCCGGTCCTGATCGGCGTCTTCAAGAGCTGGCGACAGTCCGTGGCTGCCAACGCCCTGGCGAGCGAAGCGGTCGACGGCTGACCGTTCGCCCGTGTATGCTGGCAAGGCTGCCGTGAGTCGCCCGAACCGAATCGGGCGGCGCCCCACTAGCGGCTTCGCTCGCGAACCCTTGCCGTGACCGACACCGAAGATCCGCTGGTTCGCTCCGCCCGGCGCGAGGCGCTCATCGTCCTCGGCGTCTGGCTGGGGGTGCTTTGCTACACGCTGGGCGTGGCCGCGCGCTGGGGCTACGGCCGACCTCTCGACGACCTGACGTTCGTCTGCGGCTTTCCCGATTGGGTGTTCTGGGGAATCGTCGTGCCCTGGGTCGGCTGCTTCGTGTTCTCGACATGGTTCGCGCTGTGCTACATGAGCGACGTGCCGCTCGACGCGGATGGTTCTTCGGCGGCCGGCAATGAGGAGCCGGCCAATGGCTGAGCACCTTCCCGAAGCCGGCTGGGGTGTGTCGGTCGCCTTGGTCGCGATGATCGTCGTGTCGGCCTGGCTGGGAGCGGTGGCGCAGCGCGTCGTCGAACGCGGCTCGTTCCTGCAGGGCTACTTCCTCGGCAACCGCGGGCTGGGCGTCTGGACCATGGCCCTGACCGCCACGGTCCAGAGCGGCGGCACGTTCATGGGCTTCCCGTCGTTGGTCTACAGTCACGGCTGGGCCGTCGCGCTGTGGATTGCCGCCTACATGCTGGTCCCTCTGACCGGCTTCACGCTGCTGGGCAAGCGGTTCGCGCAGCTCTCGCGCCGCACCTCGGCCCTGACCGTGCCCGACCTGTTCCGCGGCCGGTTCGAATCGCCGGTCGCCGGGCTCGTGGCCTCGCTACTGATCATGTTCTTCCTGTCGTTCATGATGGTGGCGCAATTCAAGGCTGGCGCGATCGTCATGAAGCTGGCCATGCCCCAGTTCGCCGGCGATTCAGCCTCGCTCACTCTGGCTGACGATCTGCCGACGGCGGCGACAGGCCTCGGCTGGGCCTATTACGTCGGGCTCGGCGTGTTCTCGGTCACGGTCGTCGGCTACACGCTGTTCGGCGGTTTCCTCGCCTCGGTCTGGACCGACTTGTTCCAAAGCGTGCTGATGCTGCTGGGGGTGGTGATCTTGCTCGCGCTCGCGCTGCCGCTGGCCGGCGGCTTGGAACATGCCACGCGCGCAGCCGTCGCACAGACCGGCCCGGAGTTCGCCCTGGCCTCGGGCTATGGCCCGGCGGGGCACACGTTCCTGCCACTCGGCCTGGCCGGATCGATGTTCTTCGTCTGGATCTTCGGCGGCGCCGCCTCACCGGCCAGCATGGTCCGGGTGATGGCCAGCAAAGACACCGGCACGCTCCGCCGCTCGATCGTCGTTCTGGGCGGATACAACCTGCTGATCTATTTACCGCTGCTGGCGATCTGTATGGCCGCTCGCGTCATTCTCCCCTCGGTGCCGCCCAGCAATTCCGACGAAATCATCCCGCGGATGGCGCTCGCGACGACGGCCGGGCTGCCGGGCGGTTCGCTCGTGGCCGGGCTGATCTTGTCGGCCCCCTTCGGCGCCGTGATGTCGACGGTCAGCTCCTATCTGGTGGTGATCGCTTCGGGGCTGGTGCACGACGTCTACCAGCGATTCTTGCACCCTTCGGCCAATGACCGGCATCTCCGCAACGTCACCTATGGGGTGATGATGGCCGTGGGGATTGTGGCGCTGGTGGCCAACCTGAACCCGGTGCAGTACCTCCAGGCCTTGGTCGTGTTCTGCACGTCGAGCGGAGCCGCCGCGTTTCTGGTCCCAGCCGTGATGGCCGCCTACTGGCGGCGCGCCACGGCCGTCGGGGCCATCGGAGCAATGCTCACCGGCTCCGGCACCGTGCTAGGCCTGTCGGCGCTGGGGTGGTGGGAAAAGTCGCTGGCCGCATCGGGCTGGCTGGCGCCGGTGCCGCCGGCAGGGCAGGTGACGAGCTTTCACCCTTACTACCTGTGCGGGGTTGAACCGGTCGTCTGGGGACTTGCGATGTCGGCCGTGACCGGAGTGGGACTCAGTCTCTTGACCCGACCGCCTGCGGCAACGACGATCGAACGATTGTTCGGCCCCAGTTGTCGAGAAGCCTAGGAGCGTCGTGTGTCGTCCGGTTCGCCAAGCCCCTCGCCATCGCCCGCCCGAGCGTTGCTCGACGAGGCCCTGCGACTGCACCAATCCGATCAGCGCGCCGAAGCTGAGGCGATGTATTTCCGGATGTTGGAGCTGGACATCGGTTACGCCGACGCCTGGCACTTGTTGGGCCTGGTCGAGTCGCAGACGAACCGGCCCGAGTTGGCGCTGTTGCACATTCGCCAGGCCCTGAAGCTGCGTCCCTCGGCGCTGTACTGGACGAACCTGGGCGCCGTCTATTCGGCGCTCAACCGGCCAGCCGACTCCGAGCGTGCCGTACGCGAGGCCCTGAAGCTGAAGCCCGACAGCGCCGACTCGTATGTCCACCTGTCGGTCGCCTCACGCCGGCAAGGAAAGCTCGATCAGGCCCTCGAAGCCTGCGACGAAGCCGTGCGGCGCGGGCCAGTCAACCCGGGCATGCTGCTCGAGCGAGGCGCCGTGCAGCGGCTGTTGGGACGCGCCGAGGAGGCCGAAGCTTCGTTCGCCGAAGCCAGTCGCCTCGATCCCGAGCATCCCGACGGCTACTTCAATCGCAGCCTGCTGAAGCTGGCCCGCGGCGAATTGCGCGAAGGGCTAAAAGACTACGAGTGGCGCTGGAAGTCGTCCACCGGCCCGCGCCACGAGGCCTTCAATCAGCCGCGTTGGGACGGCTCGCCGCTCGCTGGACGTACGCTGCTGTTGCACGATGAACAGGGCTTCGGCGACTCGATTCAGTTCGTGCGGTTAGCGCCGCAACTGCGCGCCGGCGGGGGACGGCTACTGCTCGAATGCCACGACGCCATCGCGACGCTGATGGAGCAGATGGGCTGCTTCGACCAGGTGATTCGCAAGGGACAGCCGCTGCCGCCGCATGACATCCAACTGCCGCTGATGAGCCTGGGCACGGTGCTCGACGTGACGCTCGACACCCTCTCCGCCGAGGTGCCCTATCTGTCGGCCGCTCCGGCGGACATCGACCGTTGGCGCGGCCGCCTGGGGGCGACCGACAGTCTGCGGATCGGAATCTTCTGGCGCGGCAATCCGGCACACCAGGAAGACATCTACCGATCGATTCCGCTGACCAACTTCGAACGGCTGCTGTCCGTGCCGGGCACGCGATTCTACAGCCTGCAAAAGGGAGCCGGCAGCGAACTCCAACAGTATCCCGCACTGGAGCGGGTGATCGACTGGAGCCACGAGTTCGTCGACTTCCGCGACACCGCGGCGTTCATGACGCAGATGGACCTGATGATCGGTTGCGACTCGGCGCCGATCCATTTGGCCGGTGCCCTCGGACGTCGCGCTTGGCTGGCGCTGCCACCGGTCCCGGACTGGCGCTGGCTGCTCGACCGCGACGACAGTCCCTGGTATCCGACGCTCCGGCTGTTTCGTCGTGCGCAGCGAGAGAACTGGGATACCTTGTTCGCACGGATCGAAGCGGCCTTGCGCGATCTGGCTCAGCCGGCAAGCATCGCTCGCCTGGCGACTACTCGAGGTTCGTGAACCGCACGCACACCGGCCGTGGTACCGCTACGGGCGATCCGGTCGGCGTCAGTCCGCCCGTCTGCTGGTCGATCCGAAACACGACCAGGCTGTTGCCATCCTGATTGGCGACGATCAGATGATTGCCACCCGGGACGATGGCGAAGTTGCGCGGGATCTTGATCCCTTGGCGAGCATGGCCACGCGGCTCGAGCGTGAACCGTGATGGGTCGACGGCAAAAATCGCGATGCTGTCGTCACCGCGATTCGAGCCGTAGACGAACCGACCCGACGGATGAACGACGACTTCGGCCGTGCCGTTGCCCGGAACCGGAGCATCGACCGTCGAGACGGTCCCGATCGTCTTGAGCACACCGGCGGCCGGGTCGTAGTCGAAAGCCGTGATCGTTTGCAGCAATTCATTGATCAGGTAGGCATGCCGCCCATCGGGATGAAACGCGAAGTGCCGCGGACCCGAGCCGGGAGCGACGTCGACGCCCGGCGGATCGTTGGGCGTGAGCGTGCCCGCGCTCTCGTCGTAGCGATAGATCATGACCTTGTCGGTGCCCAGGTCGGCGACGAACGCAAACCGGCCGGCCGGATCAAGGTTGATGCTGTGGGCGTGCGGCTTTTCCTGGCGCTGGTGATTGACGCTCGAGCCGTGGTGCTGCACGAATGCCGTGCGCTCGCCCAATCGGCCTTGGCTGTCGATCGCCAGCACGGCCGCATTGCCGCTGCCGTAGTGCGCGGTCAGGGCGTGGCGTGCCTGGCGGTCGAGCGCGACGTGGCAAGGACCGGCGCCCCCGGTCGGTTGATGATTCAGGAACCGCAAGTCGCCCGTCGAGGGATCGATCGCAAAGGCCGCCAGCGCGCCGGCCGGCTTGCCTTCACTCGTCTCGACTTCGCTCACGGCATACAAGTACCGCTGGGTCGGGTCGATCGCCACGAACGACGGGTTGACCGTTTCGCCCGCCAGCACCGGGATCGTGAGCGTGCCGGTGGCGTCGTCGAATTCCGCGCGGTAGATGCCGCGGCTGTCGCTCCCGCGCGTGTAGGTGCCGATGTAGACGCGAAACTTTCGGCCGCCGCCTTCTTTCTCGCCCGCCGACAACACGCCAGCTACCAACAGTCCTTGAAGCAGCACGACCAGCAAAGCCAGCAATCGCGGCGCGAGCGACGACGTCAGATCCATGGTGACCTCGGGGGGAGCGATGAGTGGAATTCGACCAGCGGCAAAGTCAGTTCGCGATCCGGAGCTTCACCAGTTTACCCGCTCGAAATGATCGGCAAAGTTGTCTAATGCGGCACAACCCGCTATGACGAAGGTAGCGGATGCCCGTCCGTGCGCGGGTTGATCATAGCATGACTTGGTGTCGGATGCCCGCTTGCGGGCCATTCGCAAAGGACCGAACATGGCCGATCGTTCGTCGTCGGGAACCAACGGGCAGCGTGGCGGGCTGTTCCATGCGCTGACCGAATGGGTCTCCGACGTGGGAGCGGTGACGCTAGCCTGGATCATGGAGGTCGGCGACGTCGCGCTGTTTTCGCTGCGGACGATGCGCTGGCTGTTCACGCGGCTCCCTCCCCGGGAAACGATTCTGCCCAACTTCTACCAGATCGGTGTCCTCAGTTTGCCGGTGATTGCCCTGACCGGGACGTTCATCGGCATGGTGCTGGCCGTGCAGAGCTACTCGCAGTTCCGCATGATGCACTTGGAGACGCGACTGGGAGGGGTCATCAACCTGTCGCTGGTGCGCGAATTGGGGCCGGTGCTGGCGGCCACGATGCTGGCCGGGCGTGTCGGCAGCGCCATTGCCGCCGAATTGGGAACCATGCGCGTGACCGAGCAGATCGACGCGCTCAGTAGCATGGGCGCCAACCCGATTCACTACCTCGTGGTGCCGCGATTTCTCGGTTGCCTGGTGCTGATTCCGACGCTCACGATCATGGCCGACTTCATGGGCGTGTTCGGCGGCTGGTTCTACAGCACGGTCCTGTGGAAGATCGACCAGCACCACTACCTGGAAAACTCGCAACGGATGGTCTGCACGTTCGACTTGTTCGCTGGCGTGCTCAAGAGCTTGTTCTTCGGCGCGGCGATTGCCCTCATCAGTTGCCACCGTGGGTTCCATTGCGACCCTGGCGCCGAAGGCGTCGGTCGGGCGGCCACGAGCGCGTTCGTGGTGTCGTTCGTACTGATCCTGATCCTGGACCTCGAATTGGGGATCATCCTCGACCAGATCTATTCGATCATTTGGCCGCAAGGTTTGAGCTTTATCTAAGCTGCACCGGTTATTCAAGCCGCACGAGTCATCCAAGCTACACGAGTCATCCAAGCTACACCAGGCAACCCGCATGGCCAAAGACGTTCGACTAGCCGACACCACCACCGCCGACGAGAAATCGTCAGGGCCACTGGTCGCGCTGCGCGCGATGTCGGTGCAGTTCGGCAATCAACGTGTGCTGGCGAACATCAACCTGGAAGTGCCTCGCGGCCAGACGCTGGCGGTGATCGGCGAAAGCGGCTGCGGTAAGACCGTGCTCTTGAAGACCATCATCGGCCTGGTACGTCCGACCGAAGGCAACGTGCTGTTCGACGGCCGCGACTTGTGCCGACTGAGCGAGCGCGAGCTGTCCGAGGAGCGAAAGCGGTTCGGGTTCGTCTTCCAACAAGCGGCCCTGTTCGACAGCATGACGATCGCCGAGAACATCGCGTTCCCCTTGCGTCAGCATGGCAAGCAAGATCGCCACGAAATCGAACACCTCGTCCGCGAACGGCTGGCCGAGGTCGGACTGCCGGAAGCGGCTGCGTTCAAGAAGCCGGCCGAGTTGTCGGGCGGCATGCGGAAGCGCGTCGGTCTCGCGCGGGCGTTGGCCATGAACCCCGAGATCGTGCTCTACGACGAGCCGACGACCGGGCTTGACCCGATCATGAGCGACGTGATCAACGAGTTGATCCTGCGCACGCGCAAACGCTATCCGGTGACGAGTATCATCGTCACGCACGACATGAACACGGCCCGTAAGGTGGCCGACCGGGTCGTGATGCTGTATCCGCTGTCGCGCCTCAAGGGCGACTCGCCGCAGATGATCTTCGACGGTTCACCCGCCGAGCTCGACCGGGCGCGCGATGCGCGGGTAGCCCAGTTCGTGCGTGGCGAGGCGCGCGAGCGCCTGATGGAAATGCGCGAACAAGCTCAATTGGCCGCGGCGCGAGACTGACTCCCTTGAACGAACGCGTGATGCAATTCCGAGTCGGTGCCATGGTCCTGGCGACGGTGATCGTCACGGCCATCCTGGTCGTGTATTTCGACGGCGTGCCGGCCGTTGTCGACCGTCCCTACACGCTGTACCTGGATTTTCCCGAGGGAGCACCGGGGGTCGGCATCGGCACGCCGGTGCGCAAGAATGGCATCCGGATCGGGCAAGTCAGCGATGTGCAATTCGCCGAGGATGTCGATC
>Ga0181519_10004466_pt1 | contig 11306 bp, 10 predicted proteins | sample PEATcosm2014_Bin_26_FD_121102 | JGI IMG/M metagenome (GOLD analysis project Ga0181519, IMG submission 121102) | Peatland microbial communities from MTU Mesocosm Facility, Houghton, MI, USA - PEATcosm2014_Bin02_10_metaG | ecosystem: Environmental > Terrestrial > Soil > Wetlands > Peat | place... | reverse complement strand
CGCGCAGGAAATCGCCGTGGCGCCGACTGGTCTCGACCCACGAGGAGATCGCGCGCGAGGGGATTCCGAGGTCGCGATTGAGCGCGCTGGCGACCCGCCAGGCGACCGCGGCGCCCATGACCCGCCGGCCCGTCGCCCGATGCGCGTCAGCGATAGGTTCCAGCAGCGTGGTCTTGCCGACTCCTGCGCCACCTTCGATCTGCGCGATCGCTCCGGGACCGCTTGCGCCGATCGCGGCGGCCGTCTGCTCGGCCGACAGGCCAGCGCCGGCGCAGCGCTCGGCGACGTCACGCGGGTCGAGGCCATGGCCTTCGGCTTTAGCGAGACGAAGGGCGCAGTCGGCGACCCCGCGCTCCAGCGCGATCATCTCGCGCGTCGAATATTTGGGTCGGCCGTAGCGATCCTCACCGATTTCGACAATCCGCGCGGCCTTCACCAGCTCGGCGACCGCCGGTTCGATCCGCTCGACCGGCAGACCCGTTCCAACCATCGCCGCGGCGACGGCGCGCAGGAGTTCGATGCGCTCGATGACCGACCGGTTCTCGGTAAGGCTCGCTGGCAGCGTGGCGAGCCGTTCGGCGAACAGCTGCTCGCCTCTGACCGGATCGCGGGTGGGTTCGCTTTGCAAGCCGGCGAGCAGCTCCCGGATATCGAAGCCCTGCGACTCGGCAGCCTCGGCCCAGATCGCCTCGCGGTTCTTCGAGGCTGATTCGTTCTTTGCGCCGCGCGTCGCCTTTGCGATCGCCGCGGCGAGGGCCGGCGCCGCCGCGCTGGTCGTATCGCACTTGGCGAGCTCAGCCTCGATTTCGTTGCGGCGCGCCGAGAAGTAGCGGATCAGATTGTCGGGGATTCCGGCAATCTCGAATTCGCCGTTCGCTCCGATGCGATCGATCGTGAAGCCGCGCGCTTCGAGATCATGAGCGATCGACAGGTTCGCGATCGCGCCGCCAAGTTTCTTGGCGTCCCTTAGCGGTATCGAGGCCCGGGCCCCGATCGTGCCGTCGGAGCGGGTCGCCAAATTGGGGACGACGGCATGATAGTGCAGGTTTGGATCCGCGAAGATCTGGCCATCGGCATGCTTCGCCGGACGGCTTTCGCCATGACGGAACACCGCGGCGGACAGTGGAACTTTCTCGCAGCGCTCGCCGCCTTTGCCCCGGCGCGCGAAGGAAGCCTCGTGTTCCACGAACATCAGGGCGTCGCGGACGGCCTTGAAGGCGGCGGCCTCGATCCAGGCTTCCACCTCTGCGGGCGTGGTGCCCCAGATGATTGAGGCGGCTTTCGGGAAGGAGATCGTGACGTCATAGGCGGGGACGCGATCCGCTCTGCCACCCTTCGTCGTGGCGAGGGGCCGCCCGTCCGGCCCGACGCCGGCGTACAAGCGTTCGAATTCCGCTTGGTCGACCTCGGCGCCGTCCCGCAGGCCGAAGTCGCCGCTGGGCGCGAACCAGCGTCCGCACGGCTCGACGCCGTGGGCGTAATAAGCGGTCTGTTCGCGGTAGTACCGCGAGGGAGCTGCCGGCTGCCAAGTTGCGACCATGAGAGAGACGCCGCTTTGAGTTCGGCGTCTCGATTAGGTCGTCAGCTATCCGGTCGCTGGGAAATGAATGCGCCAATTGCGAGCTGGCTGAGACATCGGCCTCAGAGTGACGGGCGTCGCGGCGATCAGTCCTCCGCGTCGAGCCATCTCGCCGGCTCGAAAGCAAGGCGACGGGCCGGCCAGATCGTCATCGGGACTTCGACCATCGCTTCCGTTCCAAAGCCGTGGATCAGCGCGTGGATCGTCAATCTGTCGCCCTCCTCGAAGACGCCGAGCTCGTCGGATAGCACGGAAGGATCGATCGCGAGCTCCGCGATTCGCTCGGTTCGCTTGGTCAGGCCCCCCTTCAGTTCATCGACGGTCGACTCGCGCCGTCGATCGATTTCGCGGATGCCGATCCACTCCTCGCAGATCTTTTTCACGGTGGCGCCGTCCTCAAGCCGCATGATGCAACGGATCCCGAGTCGAGCTTCGATCAGCCTTGCGTCGATCGCCCCGTAGATGCGCTCCAACTGGCCGAGATCCTGGAGGGCGGCGATGGTCGTCACATTCGCCTCCCGGCCGAGGTTGAGGAGCTTTGGGAGTTTCGTCGCCGCCGCTCCGAGCTCGGGAAATTCGTCGAGCACGAAGGCGTATGATTGATGATTTCCGCGATTGGCCGGGCTGAGGATCAGCGACGTCAGCATGTCGATCATCGCCGCGCCGATCGCCTGCGAAAGCTGCGGGTATTCCGGCGAGAGCTGCAAGACAATGGTCGACGGCAGCTGCCCGCGCCCGCTAACCCATTGGCGCAGGCTGAACCGCCGTTCCGCCTCCAGCCGCTTCCAGGCCCTCGCCAGCGGAACGATTTGCGTCAGCGCCGCGACCCAGAGCGTCAGCATGATCGAGGCGATGGTGCGGTTCTCTTCCGGATCGGCTCCCCATTCGAGCAGGCTGGCGCTTGGCGCGTTCGTCTCGGCGAGCGCGGCGCGGATCGTCGGCAGCGGCGAAAGCAAGATGGCGCAGAGTTCGAACCAGCCCCAACTCGCGCCCAAGGTTTTGACGAGATGCATGATCAGGTCGGTCCAAACGGCGCGAGCACCGTCGCCCCAAAAGCGGTCGTTATCCGACAGCGGCACGTACTTAGCGACCAGCTCCGCCGCTTCCATCCGATTGCGTATGTCGCGCGCGAGGTCCCAAATCCAAGTGCGCCGGTCCGCTGGGGCGACCAAAATGAATTCCTCGGTTGGCAGCCCTTCGACCACGTCGCCCTTCACGTCCAGGATGAAGTTTCGGCTGCCGCCGCAGACCAGCTGATCAATCAACGCCCTCAGCCAACCTGTCTTGCCAGAGCCATGGCCCCCGAGCATCAGGAGGTTTCGGGACTGCTGGGCTGCGCTGAGGCGGACGTGCGGCAGCAGCCACAGCGCGGTCGGCTTGCCGTGGCTCCGTCGGTGAATGTACGTGCGGATGCGGCGACGCGCGTAGACGCCGAAGGTGACGTCTCGCCCGCGACGCGTAACGACGCCCTCCTTCAGAGGCGTGCCGATGTAGGCGCGCAAGAAACTCAGCAGAGCCGCTCCGAAAACGGCTGTCGCGATGCCGATCGCATCGAACCTGATCGAGGGCGCGAGCCAGGCATTGATGAACTTGGCGTGCGCCTCGCATGCCCACTTCAGCGCCTCGATCTTATTGGCCTGGCAGACATCGACGTCCATCAGCCCCAACTCTTGCGCCGCGGGACCGCTTGGGATGGCGAGCGGCCAGAGCGTCAGCATCGCCCATACCGCCAACATCATGATCATCGTCGACACCAGCGCGGCGAAGAGCGCCGGCCAAAGCGGCTTCAAGGCGTACGAATTCATTGGTCTTCTCCCTAGGAGCGGCAAAGAGGGCTACAAATGGGTAATGACGTACCCGGCGAGGCCGAGGGCTCCGACGGTCAAACCCCAACCGATCGCCGCGATCTCGAAGCGACCTTCCGCAATACGGCTGCTCTCCCAGTTTTGCGGCGGCGCCGAGCGCTCGGGATCAACACCCTCCTCCGCCTCGACGGCGTTCTTCGCCTTGGCGGGCAGGATCGTCGCGACGAACTCGGCGACGCCCGCGGCACCCAGAGCCAGGACGTCCCTCGGGTCGAAATTCTCAATGTCGTGCTTGGCGTCGGTCGCCAGCCGCCGCCCGTACTCGCGGCGTTCGGCTTCACCAAGTTCCACGTGGTGGCCGAGCGCGACGCGGAACGCCTCGTAATCAATCGGCATGGTCCGCCTCCCGGTTGAAGTCGATAATGGAATCGAATTCCTGGAAGACGACGCTGAGCCACGCCGCGACGTCGCCGCGGGCGATCTTGGCTTCCGGCTTGGGCAAGCCGGTCAGCTTCATGATCTCGGCGATCGGCAGCGACACGACGTCGGCGGGCCGGACGCCGGCGGACTCGAAGAGCCGCCAGGACGACCCCTCGATCAGCGGCATCCGCAGCACCGTCGCGTGGGGGCGAAGCGGCACGATCGTCTCGCGATACGCGGCAGCCGCGTCGGAAGCGGGATGGAGGCCCTCGATCAGCCCGTCGCGCTCGTTCTCAATCAGGACCAAGCGGGCCCGCGGCAGCTTCGCTAACCAGCTCGTCGCCGCGCGCGCCCCGAGGCGCATCGATTCGGGGCTCGTTCCGAACGGCGTGACGATGAGCGGCGTCATGCCCATCTGTTCGAGCTCTTCCTCGAGATCTACCATTCCCGCCCATAGCGCGCCGCGTTCCGACATGTTGGCGCCGAACTCGACGATCGCGAGGCCTTTCGCCGCCGCCGCGGCTTCGAGCGAGTGGTAGAGCGGCGTGAATGCGCGCTGCTCGAGGCTCGGGTCCTTACGCGCCGCTTTCGGGTCGATGCGGATCGTCACGACATCCGGGCCGAGCATCTTGGGCAGGCGGCCCTGGTCGTCGACCTGAACGACCATGGTCGGCACACCGGAAATCCTTGCGCGGTCGGCTGCTGCGAGCACCGTGAGGCTCTTCCCTTCACCGCCTTTGTCCTGCGCGAGGATGGCCGCGGCGGGCAGATTGGCGAGGGCGAGCTTGATGGCATTGGGCGTCTTGTGTTTGGGCATGATGAGTCTCCGATGAGCGCAAAAATCGCGCTCATCCGCCATCATGCCGATCGCTGGGAAACTCTCTGGGAAATGAATGCCCGAAATGCAGATGCCTGCGCCGCGCGGCGAGTTCGCTAAGGAATTTGAGGCGCCGATCTCACCAATTCGGATTAGTGGCGAGCGTTCCCGAGTGCTCGCCGCCAATCTTCGATCGGCCTCAGACTAAGCGCTTGGGCGCGAATCACGGCGCGCACATCGGCATATATTGATCCCGCTGAGGCATCGGGATCGAAGACGATCTCGCGGGCCACCTTGCTCTCATCGACGCTCAGTCGAGGGTCGCCGCCGCGAGCCAATTGGCCGAGCTGGCGGGCAGCCACAAACTCAGGCCAGGCGAGAGCGTGGCTAGGGCAAAGTTCGTTTGCGTCGATGTCGGAATAGAAGGCGACTTGGGCGAGTTCCCCGGCGCTGAACTTTCGTTCAGCGAGCACAGCGTGGTCGCGCCTCGTCATTGGGTCGATCGAGTTTGGATCAAAGGGCCGAGTCCGGCGGGCATCCGGCTTCAGATTCGCCTCGCGCCGCTTTGAGGCGTCGATCTTGATCTGCGCGCACTCGGTTGCATGCAACCAAGCCCGGAGCAGCAACTTCACGCGGCTCGCCAGCCCCTCCATCACAGGTCCAATTTTCTCCGGCTGGACATCTTGCGCGTCCCTTAATACCGATTCGATGATGGTGTTGCGGATGCCGTTCTCTCCGCGTTGTTCCGGCGCTCGCGAAAGTGCGAGCTTTCGACCCTCGTCCCACAATGACTGGAAGAACGCCATGCGTTCATCCGGAGTCGCTGGCGCTTCGGCAACGCGGCGGCCCTTAACGGAGGCGCCATCGATCCAAGCGTGTTCAGCGAGAAAAGGAATGCCGTCGATCTTCGTCGGGTCGGGCGTCTTATGGTTCTGTACGATCTGCGCCTGTTCGAGGGCGGCGATCAACGCTTCCTGGGTGAACACCTCAAGCGCCAGAGCGATGCGCAAAGCTGTCTCGAGCTGATCTTTCTTTCGCCCCCCCTTAGCCAGCTTTTCGCGAAACGCGAAACCGAACGCGATCACCAGGACGGGGAGACCAGCGCGGAAGTCGCGCCACTGGCTCGGGGTCAAGACAAGAGTGCTCTCTCGAATCCGCTCCTCGGCGTCGATCCAGAATCTGGGCGGCGGGAACGGGCGCAGGCGAGCGATCAGCTCTGGATTGAGCTCCTCCCACCAATTCTGCAAGTGTTGCGGACGAAGAAGAAAAATCGGCATCACCGCGTCGAGCGGAAAGACGTCGACGCGTCGCCTTGGCTCCTCCTGTGGTTGGCCGTTGCCATTCAAGAGCCGCTTGACAAGATGGCGGATGTCGAGCCGGTCACTGAGCCTGCGCCAAAAGGCGGCAGTCGCGACGGCCTCCTCTCCGACGTCTAGCAGAAATTCCATCGCATCTGCGGCGTCGATGCGTTCAAAGCAGATCCCGTCACGCCACTCATAGCGGCCACGCGCGGATTGATCAGGCATCATCCGTCGTCCTTCTCAGTCTTGCCGCGCGATCGAGCGTTGCCCGAAATGCGCCATCGCCCTTCGCAGCGGAGTCGTCCGGCCTCGGCAGCGAATTCGAACGCGCATCAAAGCTCGCGTTGCGATCGGGAGCGCGATAAGTCTCAATGGCGTCGAGATGCGCGCGGTCATCCCGCCGCAGCGGCTCGAACCCCGGGGTGGAAACGATTGCGCTCTTGCTCGTCTTGCTTTCACAGCCCGGTGCGTTGTGATCCGTGCGGCGGCGTCGCTTCCGCTGAACGCGCTTGCGCTGGCGCGAGACGACGGAGCTCAGTTGGTTTTCGGAAAACGGAAGACCGTTGGCGCGCCCGGCGCCGGCGCCATGTAGCATGGCGGCAATCTGCCGCCAGGTCATGTCGCGCTCATCGCAAAGGTCAAAGAAGCCAAGATGCCGCGCCACCACGCGGTCGAGCGCAATGCGGCCTGCTGGCCCCGTCAAGTCCCGCGCTATAGTCCGCGCGCCATCGGCGATCCGTGCTTCAGCAGCATCCGTCGACCGCTTGGCGCCCATCGCCGATCACCGCTTCACCAGCGACTGAGCGTCGTTCGAGTCAACGGCGTCCTGGAGCGCGTCTACGTCCGCGAGCACGACACCCCGAATCGACCCCTCGTAAATCGATTGTTCCAGTTCCCGCAGCGTGATCTCGACGATCCGCGCGCTCGCTCCGTCTTCGCTTGCTTCGATTCGGAAGCGCCGCAATCCGCTCTTGACCGCGATCTGGTACGCCAACGTGAAGCTCGCCGCATCGGCCTCGGCGCTCGCCGAAGCGAAAAGCGTCCGGCTCGCCGCAACCAATTTCATCGCCAGCTCATCCACCGATTCGACCGTCTCCTTCACTCCGGCGGCGATCGGGTCGGGCCTCAGGACGAATTCGTTCATGAACCCGGGCTTATCTTTGACGTAGGGATGGACGACGACGCAATAGCCCCAAGCTGCGGGGCCGAAGGCGCTGACGAAGCCGAGCCGGCGCAGCGCGACCAGCGACGGCAACCCGTTCGGACCGACCGCCTTCTCGATTGGCATTCGCCGCAGCTGCGCGGCCCCATCTTCTAGCGCCCGCTTCGCGCCGGGCGTCAGAGAACGCACCTTATTGATCAAGGCGTCGCTCTCGATCTTCAGACGCGCTGCAAAGTCCTGTGCCCACGACTCAGACAGGCCGGTCGCGAGACGCGTCTCCAACGCCGCCGTCTCATCCCGGACGTCATAGAGCGCCAGGAAGATGATCTGGGCCTCGGCCGGCCGAAATTTCATCCGCAGCCCGGCCTTCTCCGCCTTCATCGTCTCAAACCAATCGGTGACGATACCTTTGGCGATGAGGGACATTTCCGCCTCGTCGCCGCGCTTGAGCAACTCTTCCGCCAACATCGGCCCGGCCCGGAAGGACACGGTCGGATGCTTTTTCACGTCTTTCATGTGTGCCTCGTTAAGCATTCCCACGGATTCCCGCCCGAGAATCAGATTAGCGGATCCATCTCCGGTTGTCCACAATCTGTGAAGTGTGTTACATAATGTCAACATACATCGAATCACTTGCGAGCGATCAGGCGTGACCCAAAGCGAAACCCACCCAGAAAATCGCCAGCCGACGACCGTCGGCGCCAGCTCGCCGCCGCAGCTTCCCGAATTGCTGATCGACGCGGCAAATCTCCCCGCTGGCGCGAGAAAGCTCGCAGACCTGTTCGCCGCCGACGGCCGCCTGTTTTTGCGCGGGCGCAACGCCGTCAAAGTTGTTGAGGTGAACGGAAAGCCGGTCGTTCAGATCCTCAATCACATTGCTGTCGTCGACGATGCTCACCGGATTTGCCGCCCCGTGATCAAGAAATGCCAACGCGGCGAAATTGTCGTCGAGCCCGTTACGCTGCCTCTGGCCGTCGCCAAGCTGTTCGCCGAAATTCCCAGCGAATGGGGATTTCGCCCCTTGAAGGGGGTATCCTTCGGGCCGATTTTGGCCGCGAACGGCGAGATTCGCACGGAAGCGGGCTACGATAAGCCGACCGGCCTGTGGTGCGTCGGCTCCACAGCGATCACCGTTTCCGAATCGCCGTCAGCCGCGGACGCGAAGGACGCGCTCGCTCGATTGCGCGAGCCGTTCGCGACGTTTCCATTCGCCGATCGGCAGACGGAGCCGCATAATAAGGATCGCGTTGATCTCGCGCGGCCCCCGGGCCGCGACGAAAGCACCTATTTGGTCGCGGTGTTGACCGCGCTTTGCCGGCCCAGCGTTCCTCTCAGCCCGGCGATTCTGATTCGGGCGCCGGCGCTGTCGGGAGCGGGGACCGGGAAGGGCCTGCTCGCTCGCGCTGCCGCTGTGATCGCCAACGGCTTCGCCCCGGACGCCGTCACCCGCGGCGCCGACGGCGCCGAGCTAGACAAGCGCTTGGCAGCCTCGCTGGTCAAAGCCGAGCCGTTCTTCCTCTTGGACAATGTCAACGGCGCCATTTTGCGCTCTAACCTCCTCGAGCAGGTCATCACCGAAAACCCTTGCTCGACGCGCATCCTCGGGCGGACTCAGATGGTTCCGTTGGAAACCCGCGCGGTCGTGTGCGTGACCGGCAACGGTATCGATGTGTCCGAAGATCTCGTGCGGCGGTTCATCGTCGTCGCCCTTGACGCCAGGGAAGAGAGCCCGGAGTTGCGCGAATTTGACGGTGTGTTCCTCGATTCGATTCGCGATAGCCGCAATGAGCTCGCGAGCGCGGCGCTGACGATTTGGCGCTGGGGGCGTCAAAACGCCATCTCGCGTGGACTGCCGCTTGGAAGCTTTGAATTGTGGGCGCGCTGGGCTCGCGATCCGCTGCTTGCGCTAGGCTGCGCCGATCCCGTCGCCCGGATCGCCGAGATCAAGCGGGATGATCCCGAGCGGCTTCAGGCCGTCGAATTTCTCACGGAATGGCACGTGCGGTACGGCCAGCAGCCGACGCCACTGGAAGCGTTGCGCACCGATCACCGCTGTCTCGCGGGTTCCCACGGCAAGTCGCGCCAAGCGCTCGCGCTGTATATGAAGCGTTTCTCGGAAACGCGGATCGGAGGGTTCCACGTCATCAGGGAGACCCACGGAAAATGGGGAGCCTCGAAATACATCGTCACGCGGACGGAGGAAGCTTAGCGGACCATTGAGGAGGTACTAGCCAGCGGAACTGCGATGCCGACTGCTCAGCACCGATCACTTCTCAGTTGACGGCAAGCTGATCGATGCCTGGGCATCGATGCAGGGCTTCAAGCCATGGGACGGTTCCGACGAATCGCCGCCGCCGTCGCGCCAGCGTTTACGATCGCATGGAATCCTGCTCAGCTTCCCGACGAACCGGCGCCTAACGTTAACGAAACGCGCTTCGGTTCCGGCGCGTTCATAGGGGTCATAGGGGTCATAGGGGTGCAGGCCAACGCCATGCGCGCCAAGGGCAGCGACGCTAGCTCTCTCATCGACCAGTGCACGAACAACAAGCCACCGGCGCGAGCCGACCATCTTCTCCTCTACGAGCGCGAAAAACCCCAAGACGCGAATAAGGCTCATGCCGTTATGCGCGTCAAAACACACCAATCTGCGTCAAGATCCAACAGCTGCATTTTGTCGTGAACTGACGGAAGTTGACGAACTCACACCTGTGCATCTCCGATGCCTACTTCGAGGCGTCATCAACCTCTCGGCAACGAACACCGGCCAGCGCAGCGCGTCGGCGACATGCGCCAGCGCGCCGTCGGAAGTCTGGAACGACGATGAAGCAGCGTCGGCGCGGAAGCTTATTTGGCTTCAGCCTCAAGTGCGGATTTCGCTTTCGCCGGCAGCTCAAAACCGGCCCGTTGCATCTTCTCCAGCATGTATTTGAGCGCGTTCCGCTCGGACCCCAACAGCGCGATATCGCCACGGGTCAGTCGCCGAAGCGCAGCAGCCGATTTAGGCGTCAAGAACCCTCTTGAGCGGGCGAACGCGAGATAGGGCTCTGTGTCCGACAGCATCGCTACGATCACACGATCGAAGTCGATATCCGTATCGAGTTTCCTCGCAACGACCCCTTCCCTGCGGACTCGGTCGGCCTCGGCGCGATCCACCGTGGCGCCGTCGAGCGCGCCTTTGAAGGCATAGGCTGAACCGGCGACTGCGGCCCAACAGGCTTGCTGTTTGCAGTATTCGCCAACGTTCTTCATTTGCGGCGGCGCATCCTTGATTGTCTCCGCGACCTGCGGGGCAATCTGCCGCAGCACCTCGCCTACTTCGTCGGGCAGCTCCTGACGCTGCCAAATCAGGTTCAGGTCGAGTTCGAGCGCTTGCGCGTGAAGATGGTTCACGAGCCACGCCAGGGTGTAGGGCACGATATGAGCCTTGTATCCGCGGTCAGCCTGGTACCAAGTCGAGGCCGCAACCATCCGGTCAGTCCAACGGAAAGCGATCGCCTTGGCCACCACGCCGAAACACAATGGATCACTTCAAGGGGTGCAGACGGGGTCGGCCAGCGCCCTTTCGAGTGGCTCGACGGCCTCGGGTGTCGCCAGCGAGTCGACCGCCACGAGGTCGCCCGCGTGCGACGTTCGCGCGCAATGACATTTTTTCGATAGAAATAGTATATCATTTTCCACGCCTCCTCGCAGGCCGACCGTCTCCGGAGGCCGGTCGCGAGGCAGGCGTTGTATGGGAGCGTTTGCGAATCGTTGCGGCTGAGCGGAGGGACGCTTCGCCTTGGAGGCGACGTCGACATTACGCTAGTGGGCTCAGAAGACCATTCGGTGAGGACCGATCGTATGCGGAGCGTAAAGGGCATCGAAACATTCCCGTCGGGCATCAACGTTCGGGCGACTCTGTCCGAGTCTCCGCCGCGCGTCGGCGCCGGCGCCTGAGCGGAAGCGTCACATGTCTGCTCCGAAGCCGCCCGCCTTCGACACGCTCGCCCTGCACGCCGGGCAACGTCCCGACCCGAACACCGGTGCCCGCGCCGTGCCGATTTACGAGACGACCTCCTACGTCTACCGCGACACCGAGCACGCCGCGGCGCTGTTCAACCTCGAACGCCCAGGCCATATCTACAGCCGGATCTCCAACCCCACCGTCGCGGTTCTCGAGGAGCGCCTCGCCGCGCTCGAAGGCGGCGTCGGCGCGGTGGCGACGGCGAGCGGCATGGCGGCG
>Ga0181519_10004464_pt1 | contig 11310 bp, 9 predicted proteins | sample PEATcosm2014_Bin_26_FD_121102 | JGI IMG/M metagenome (GOLD analysis project Ga0181519, IMG submission 121102) | Peatland microbial communities from MTU Mesocosm Facility, Houghton, MI, USA - PEATcosm2014_Bin02_10_metaG | ecosystem: Environmental > Terrestrial > Soil > Wetlands > Peat | place... | reverse complement strand
CGCAACGGCATGGCGCTGGTGCTGATCACCCACGACATGGGCGTCGTCGCCGAGACCGCCGATCGCGTCATCGTCCAATACGCCGGCCAGCAGGTCGAAGAGAATACGACCGCCGCGTTGTTCGCCGACCCTCATCACCCATACACCGCGGCGCTGCTCGCCGCTTTGCCGGAGCGCGCGACGGCGCGCCGGCTGCCGGCGATCCCCGGCGTCGTGCCCGGCCAATTCGATCGGCCGCGTGGCTGCCTGTTCGCGCCGCGCTGCGGCTTCGCCTTTGACGCCTGCCGCCGCGCCGCCCCGGGCCGCGCCCCGGCGGCGCTCGGCCGCGCCTTGTGCTACACGCCGCTCAGCGGCGGCCAGCCGGCGCCGGCCGGCGAGGGGGCGGCGGCATGAGCGCGGTGATCGAAGCGCGCGCCCTGTCGCGCGACTACGCCGTCTCGCGCGGCGCCTTCCGCCTGCCTGCGACTGTCCATGCGCTGGACGGCGTGTCGTTTTCGCTCGAAGCTGGGCGCACGCTGGCGGTGGTCGGCGAATCCGGATCTGGCAAGTCGACGCTGGCGCGTTTGCTGACGCTGATCGAACCGCCGACCGCCGGCGCGCTGCTGATCGAAGGCGAGGATGTCGCGACCGCCGACCGCGCCCGTCGCCGGCGTTTGCGCCAAGACGTGCAGATGGTGTTCCAGAACCCCTACGGCTCGCTGAACCCGCGCCAGCGGATCGGCAAGGCGCTGGAGGAGCCGCTGCTCGTCAACACCCGGCGGTCGGGCGCCGAGCGGGAGGCGGCGGCCCGCGCGATCATGGCCAAGGTCGGCCTGCGGCCCGAGTTCTTCCACCGCTATCCGCACATGTTCTCCGGCGGCCAGCGCCAACGCATCGCCATCGCCCGCGCGCTGATGTTGAGGCCGAAGATCCTGGTGCTCGACGAGCCGGTGTCGGCGCTCGACGTGTCGATCCGCGCCCAGGTGCTCAACCTGCTCGCCGAGCTGCAGGAGGAGTTCACGCTCGCCTATGTCTTCATCTCGCACGACCTGTCGGTCGTCCATCACATCGCCGACGAGGTGATGGTCGTCTACCTCGGCCATGCGGTCGAGCTCGGCGGGCGCGAGGCGATTTTCTCTGCGCCACAGCACCCCTACACGCGCGCGCTGCTATCGGCGACGCCGGTCGCCGATCCGACCGCCAAGCGCGAGCGCATTCTGCTCAAGGGCGAGCCGCCGTCGCCGATGGCGCCGCCGCCCGGCTGTCCGTTCAATCCGCGTTGCCCGCTCGCCTTCGACCGCTGTCGCAAGGATAAGCCGCCGCTCGAAGTCAAGCAGGGGCGCGCGGTCGCGTGTTGGGCGGCGACGCCGTGAGCGAGGACTACGACTTCATCGTCGTCGGCGCCGGCTCGGCCGGCTGCGTGCTCGCCAACCGCCTCTCCGCCGATCCGCGTCATCGCGTGCTGCTGCTCGAAGCGGGCGGCCGCGACAACTGGATCTGGCTGCATATTCCGGTCGGCTATCTCTTCGCCATCGGCAATCCGCGCGCCGACTGGCGGTTCAAGACCGTGACGGAGCCGGGTCTCAACGGCCGCGCGATCGGCTATCCGCGCGGCCGCGCGCTCGGCGGATCTTCCGCCATCAACGGCATGATCTACATGCGCGGCCAAGCCGCCGACTATGACGGCTGGCGTCAACTCGGTCTCGACGGCTGGGGCTGGGACGACGTGCTGCCGTTCTTCAAGCGCCACGAGGACTATCACGGCGGCGCCGACGCGCTGCACGGCGCGGGCGGCGAATGGCGGATCGAACGACCGCGCATCGCTTGGCCGATCCTCGACGCGGTGCGCGATGCGGCGGCGGAGGTCGGCGTCCCCAAGGTCGACGACTTCAACCGCGGCGACAACGAAGGCTCCGCCTATTTCGACGTCAACCAGCGGCGCGGACGGCGCTGGAGCGCGGCGCGCGGCTTCCTCAAGCCGATTGTCAACCGCCCGAACCTGCGCATCGTCGCCGACGCCCATGTCGAGCGGCTCGTTTTCGAGGGCCGACGCGCGGTCGGCGTGCGCTACCGCGTCGCCGGAATCGGCCACGAGGCGCGCGCCGGCGGCGAAATCGCGCTCGCCGCCGGGGCGATCGGCACGCCGCAATTGCTCGAATTGTCAGGCGTCGGCCGTCATGAGAAGGTCGCTTCGCTCGGCCGCGACCTCGTCCACGCTTCGCCCGGCGTTGGCGAGAATCTGCAGGACCATCTGCAATTGCGCACGATCTTTCGCATATCCGGCGCGCGCACGCTCAACGTCGAATACCGCTCGCTGGCGCGTCGCGCTGGCATGGCGCTCGACTATGCGTTCAGGCGGCGCGGGCCGATGACCATGGCGCCGTCGCAAGTCGGCGTGTTCGCCAAGAGCTCGCCCGAGTTCGCCACCGCCAATCTCGAGTTCCATGTCCAGCCGCTGTCGCTCGACCGTTTCGGCGAGCCCCTGCACGCCTTTCCCGCCATCACGCTAAGCGTCTGCAACCTCAGGCCGACAAGCCGCGGTTCGATTCACGCGGTCAGCCCCGATCCGCTCGCCGCGCCCGAGATCCGGCCGAACTACCTCTCGACCGAAGAGGACGCGCGCGTTGCGGCCGATTCGATCCGGCTCGCGCGCCGCATCGCCGCGGCGCCGGCGCTTGCTCCCTTCCGGCCCGAAGAACTCCTGCCCGGCGCGGCGGCCAAGAGCGACGCCGAACTCAGGCGCGCGGCCGGCGACATCGGCACGACGATCTTCCATCCGGTCGGCACGGCGAAGATGGGCCGCGTCGACGATCCGGCGGCGGTGGTCGACGCGGCGCTCAAGTTGCGCGGCGTCGCGGGAATTCGCGTCGCCGACGCGTCCGTGATGCCGCGGATCACCTCCGGCAACACCGCCGCGCCGACGATGATGATCGCGGAAAAGGCGGCGGCGATGATCCTCGCCGACGCGAAGGCGCGCTGACGTGAGCGGGCCGCTCGAAGCCCCGATCGACGGCCGCCAGTCCGAGAAGGCGCTGGCCATCGCCCGCGGCGTCAGGCGTCTCCTCAGGGCGCGCGGCTTCGCCACCGTCACCGAGCTGCCGCTGACCAGCGGACGGCGCGCCGATGTCGTCGGCGTCAACGGCGACGGCGCGCTGCTGATCGTCGAGATCAAGTCGTCGGTCGCCGACTTTCGCGCCGACCACAAATGGCGCGACTACTTCGCCCATTGCGATCGACTGTATTTCGCCGTCGACGCCGGCATGCCGCTCGAGATCATGCCTGAGGAGGCGGGACTGATCGTTGCCGATTCCTACGGCGGCGAAATCCTGCGCGAGCCGCCGGCGCGCGCGATCCCGCCGGCGGCGCGTCGCGCGGTGCTGCTGCGCTTCGCGCTCGCCGCCGCCGATCGCCTGCACCGGCTCGCCGACCCAGGCGCGGCGCCGGAAATCTGATCGCTAAGGCGCGGGCTTGCGACGACGCGGCGATTTGGCCACAATTGCTTGTCGTCCGAGCGGCGCTCAAGCCGCCGGACAGACGTCAGGGAGGATTACGGCAATGCGGAAATTGGCTTTCGCGGCAGCAATGTTGTTGGCTGGCGGCGCAAGCGCGAGCGCGGCGCAAATGACTGTGGCGAGCCCCGACGTCAAGTCGGGCGCACGGATCGCCGACGAGCAGGTCGCCAACGGTTTCGGCTGCTCCGGCGGCAATGTTTCGCCGGCGCTAAGCTGGTCGGGCGCGCCTGCGGGGACGAAGAGCTTCGCGCTGAGCGTCTACGATCCGGATGCGCCGACCGGCAGCGGCTTCTGGCATTGGGTGATGTTCGACATTCCCGCCAACGTGACGTCGCTGCCCAAGAACGCCGGCGATCCCAAGGCGACCCTCGCCCCCGCGGGCGCCATCCAAGGAAACAATGACGCCGGCTCGCAGGGCTATTTCGGCCCTTGCCCGCCTAAAGGCGACAAGCCGCACCACTATCATTTCCAGATCTTCGCTGTCGACGTCGACAAGCTCGACGCCGACGCGAGCGCTTCGCCCGCCGTGGTGGGCTTTAACCTGCACTTCCACACGCTGGCGAAAGCGACGCTTATTGGGATTTGGAGCCGCTAGCGGCGGATGGCGCGTCGGTGGCGCGCGACACGATCGGCTTTGGCGGGCAGGCTTCGTCCAACAGGGCGGGGCCGCCATCGGCGACGAGCGGGCTCAGCGCCACGGGCGCGGGACGGGGCGCGTCGGGCGCGTCGGCGATGAAGCTGACCACGGCGCGACCGCCACTCCGCTTCAGCTTGCAGAAGCTGCGCAACGACACGGAGACCCGCGCCGGCGCCGCGGCGGTGAGGCGGCCGACGCGGAATTCGGCGCCTTGGGGATAAAAGATGAGATAGGCGCCGGCGCCGGGCAGGTCGAGCGCGGCGCCGGTGTCGGCGTCGCGCGCCGTCAAGACGGTCGTCGCCATCGCGCCGCCGCGGCGATAGGCGAACGTCACTTCGAGGTTGGCGCGATGGCCGCTGACCGGGTCGGCGAGCGGCGCCGACGCCTTGGCGACGAATTGCGAGGCCGACGACGGCGTGGCGTCGATCGCCGAGCCGGCGAGTCCGCTCGGCTCGGCGTCGGCAAGGATCGGATTCGCCCGGTCGACCCACGCCGTCGCCAGGCGCGACACCCGCAGCTCTTCGGCGCTCATCCAGTGGATGGACTTGGAGGGCGTCGTCATCGTCAGTTTCATCACCGGATCGGCGACGCCCATCTCGGCGAAATAGTCGGCGACGTCGTAGTCGACCGAATCGTCGGCGGCGAGTTTCGCGGTGGTGGTCGATTTCTCCTCGCCGACGAAATGGCGCGACAGCTCCAGTTTGATGCCGGCGAACCTCAGATAGCGAACCTTGTAGAGCTTCTTGACCTGCGTTTGCCTGATGACTTGCGTCATCTGGTGGACGCCGATGTAGGATTGCGGACTGACGTAGCGCTCAATGCCGCCGGCGAGCGCCAAGGTGCAGGCCGACGCGCAATAAGCGCCGCGCGAGTCGACGGCGCCGTTCGCTTCGCCGCAGGTCTTGGCGCCCTTCGGGCAGGGTGAGAGCGTGGTATGGGCGACGACCACCGCCAGACGCCTGGCGCGAATCAGGCGGCCCATCGCCATGGCGTCCTCGACCGCGCCGCCCGCCGAGTTGATGACGACCGGAAGGCGGCGGCCGCCAGTCGCGTCGAGCGTGCGCTCGAGCGCGTCGACGGAGCCGGTGACGATCTTGCCCTCGGCGGAAATCCATTCCGGACAATCGGGCCGACAGGCTGCGCTGTCGCTACGAACCTTGATGAAACGCATTGGCGCTGCGGCGTTCGGCGCCGCGTGCGGGCCTGCCAGCGCATAAGCGACCCCCGTCCCGCCTGCCGCCACGACGCTGAGGACGAGGAGGGCGAGAAGCGATATAGCGCAAAAGAGAGATCGGCGTGCGCTGATTGAGCGGAAGCGGACCGACGACATCCTTCGCATTATCGCGTCGCCGACGGGCGATGTCGAGGACTTTGGCAATTTCCCTCTCGCCCTCTGGTGTGCTAACGAGCCGCGCATGACGACCCGCATCGACCGCCGTTTTGCCGCCTTGCGCGCCGAGGGGCGCGCCGCGCTCGTCACTTTCGTCATGTCCGGCGACCCCGACGTGGCGACTTCGCTGGCGATCGTCAAGGCGTTGCCGAAGGCCGGCGCCGACGTGATCGAAATCGGCATGCCGTTCAGCGATCCAATGGCCGACGGGCCGGCGATCCAAGCCGCGGGACTGCGCGCTTTGCGCGGCGGTCAGACCCTGCGCAAGACGCTGGCGCTGGCGCGCGCGTTCCGAGAAACCGACGCTGACACGCCGATCGTGTTGATGGGATATTACAACCCGATCTACGTCTATGGCGTCGCGGCGTTCCTGCGGGACGCGAACGCGGCCGGCGTCGATGGCTTGATCGTCGTCGATCTGCCGCCGGAGGAAGACGAAGAATTGTGCCTGCCGGCGCTCGAGGCCGGCCTCAATTTCATCCGCCTGGCGACGCCGACGACCGACGACAAGCGCCTGCCGGCGGTGCTCGCAAACACATCGGGTTTTGTCTATTACGTTTCGATCACCGGCGTGACCGGCGCGGCGGCGGCCGATCCCGCCAAGACCGGCGCCGCCGTCGCGCGGATCAAGCGTCATACCCATCTGCCGGTCGCGGTCGGGTTCGGCGTCAAGGACGCGGCGAGCGCGGCCGCGATCGCCGCAGTCGCGGACGGCGTGGTGGTCGGTTCGGCGCTGGTCGAGGCGCTTCGCGCCTCGCTGGTCGACGGCAAGGCGGGGCCGAGGACGGTCGAAGCCGTTGCCAACCTGGCGCGGACGATCGCCGCAGGCGTGCGCGGCGCCGCCAAAGCGGACGAGCAGACGGGGGTTGGCCGATGAATTGGATCTCGAACGTCGTTCCGCCGAAGATTCGCTCGCTGCTGCGTCGGGAGACTCCGGAGAATCTCTGGGTCAAATGCCCCGAGAGCGGCCAGCTCGTCTTTCACAAGGACCTCGAGGCCAACCTGATGGTGGTGCCGGGCTCCGGCTACCACATGGCGATCGAGCCCAGGGCGAGGCTGGCGTCGTTGTTCGACGACGGCGTCTATGAAGAATTGGCGGTCCCCGAGACGTTGATGGATCCGTTGAAGTTTCGCGACGTCAAACGCTACGCCGACCGGCTCAAAGAACATCGCGCCAAGACCGGCTCTGACGATTCCGTGATTGTCGCGCGCGGCGCCATCGAGGGCATGGCGACAACGGTCGGCGTCCACGACTTCGCCTTCCAGGGCGGCACGCTCGGCCTCGCCGCCGGCGAAGCGATCGTCGACGGCATGAGCGAAGCCGTCGAGCGCCGCACGCCCTTCGTCATTTTCACCGCCTCGGGCGGCGCTCGCATGCAGGAGGGCATGTTCGCGCTGATGCAGATGCCGCGCACCACGGTCGCCGTGCAGCGCCTGCGCGGCGCCAAGCTGCCTTATATCGTCGTGCTGACCAATCCGACCACCGGCGGCGTCACCGCTTCGTACGCTATGCTCGGCGACGTGCATATCGCCGAGCCGGGCGCCGTGATCGGCTTCGCCGGCGCGCGCGTGATCGAGCAGACCGTGCGCGAGCGCCTGCCGGAGGGCTTCCAGCGCGCCGAGTTCCTGCAGGCGCACGGCATGGTCGACATGGTGGTGCCGCGGCCACAGATGCGCGCGACGCTGGCGCGGCTGTGCCGATTGCTGACCGCGTCGCAGAGCGCGCCGGCGGCGGCCTGACCGCCGGCCGCGGACGGAAAGCGGCATGACTGCGATTGACGCCGCCCTCGAGCGATTCGCGCTTCTGCATCCGCGCAAAATCGACCTGTCGCTCGACCGCATCGAAAGGTTGCTCGCCGATCTCGGTTCGCCGCATCGGCGCCTGCCGCCGGTCGTCCATGTCGCCGGGACCAACGGCAAGGGCTCGACCGTCGCCTTCATGCGCGCCGCGCTCGAGGCGGCCGATAAGCGCGTTCACGTCTACACGTCGCCCCACTTGGTGCGGTTCAACGAGCGCATCCGCCTCGCCGGCGAGTTGGTCGGCGACGAGCGGCTCGGCGACGCGCTGGCGCGCTGCGAGACGGTCAACGCCGGCCGGTCGATCTCGGTGTTCGAGATCACCACCGCCGCGGCGTTCGTCCTGTTCAGCGAGACCCCCGCCGACTATTTGTTGCTCGAAGTCGGGCTCGGCGGACGATACGACGCCACCAACGTGATCGAGCGGCCGGCGGCGACGGTGATCACGCCGGTGTCGATCGACCATACCGAATTTCTCGGCCCGACAGTGGAGAAGATCGCCCACGAGAAGGCGGGCATCCTGCGCCGCGGAACGCCGGCGATCGTCGCCGAACAGGACGAAGGCGCGCTCGCCGTCATCGAACGCGAGGCGTTGAAGCTCGGCGCTTTGCGGCGCTTCGCCGGGCGCGATTTCTTCATCCGTTCCGAGCACGGCCGGCTCGCCTACGAAGACGCTGAAGGCCTCGTCGACCTGCCGACGCCGCGGCTGGCCGGCCGCCATCAGTTCGGCAACGCCGCGACGGCGGTGGCGACGCTCAGGGCGATCGAGCCGGGAATCGCCAATCGCGCGCTCGAGCGCGGGCTCACCGAAGTCGATTGGCCGGCGCGGCTGCAAAAGCTACGCGGCGGGCCATTGGTCGCGCTCGCGCCGCCGCAGGCCGAGGTCTGGCTGGACGGCGCGCACAACGAAGCGGGAGGGCGCGCGCTCGCCGAGGCGGTCGCCGATCTCGAAGATCACGCGCCGCGGCCGCTGGCGCTGATCTGCGGCACGCTGGCGAGCAAGGACGCCGCCGGTTTTCTCCGCCACTTCAAGGGGCTGGCGCAGGAGGCGCTCGCCGTGCCGATCGTCGGCGAACACGCCGCCCGACCGGCCGAGGAAGTCGCGGCGATCGCCCAGAGCGTCGGCCTCGAAGCCGCCGCCTGCGACAGCGTCGCCTCGGCGCTCAGATTCCTCGCTGCGCGCGACTGGCCGACGCCGCCGCGCATCCTGATCGCCGGCTCGCTCTATCTCGCCGGGACCGTGCTCGAAGCCAACGACGACGCGCCGCGCTGACTTAGGCGCGGCAAGGCGTCAATTGTCGCCGCTGGTCGCGTCCTTCGCCTTGGCGGTCGTACGGCCGTGCAGGAGGTCGACGGCGGCGATGAGCTGCGCATCCTTGGCCGGGTCGGGCGGCACATAGGCCTCGGAGCCGGTCTTCTCGTCGTCGCCGTTCTTCAGGTGGCCGGTGAGCGAAGCCTCGCCTTTGCTGTCGACCTTGCCTTTGAGGTCGTCGGGAATGGCTTCGCGCACCTTGATGTCCGGTTCGATGCCCTTGGCCTGGATCGAGCGGCCCGACGGCGTGTAGTAGCGCGCCGTCGTCAGCTTCAGCGCCCCGTCTTCGCCGAGCGGCAGCACGGTCTGCACCGAGCCCTTGCCGAACGAGCGCGTGCCGATCAGCGTCGCGCGCTTGAGGTCCTGCAGCGCCCCGGAAACGATCTCCGACGCCGAAGCCGAGCCGCCGTTGATCAGCACGACCAGCGGCTTGCGCTGTGAGAGGTCGCCGCCCGAGCGCGCGTAATATTCCTGCTGCTGGTCGAGCGCCCGCCCGCGCGTCGAGACGATCTCGCCGCGGTCGACGAATGCGTTGACGACCTCGATCGACTGGGTGAGCAGGCCGCCGGGATTGTTGCGCAGGTCGAGGATGTAGCCCTTGATCTTGTCCGAGCCGGGATCACTGCGGAAGTGGGCCATCGCCTTCTGCACGCCGTCGTAGGTCTCCTGGTTGAACTGGGTGATGCGGATGTAGCCGACGTCGCCGCCGCCCTCGAGCCGCGCCCTCACCGGCAGCACTCGGATGATCTCGCGCACGATGGTGAATTCGCGCGTCGACTTGTCGCCGTCGCGCTGCACCCTGAGCTTGACCGACGACTTGGCCGGCCCGCGCATGCGGTCGACCGCCTCCTTGAGCGACAGACCCTTGACCGGCGTGTCGTCGATGGCGGTGATGACGTCGCCGGACATCAAGCCGGCGCGCGCCGCAGGCGTTTCGTCGATCGGGCTGACGACGCGCACCAGGTCGCCCTCCTGCATGACCTCGAGGCCGAGCCCGCCGAATTCCTCGCCCTTCATCGTGTTCTGGAATTCGCCGAGCGCCTTGGCGTCGAGATAGGTCGAATGCGGATCGAGCGAGGCGAGCATGCCGTTGACCGCGCCGACGACCATCTTGTTCTCGTCGGGCGCGTCGACATAGGCGTCGCGCACGGTCTCGAATACGTGCGCAAACAACGCCAGATGGTCGCTGGCAGGCGCGTCGGCGCTCGACGTCGCGTGCGAAGCGCCGCCGCCGCCGAACGCGACGGCGAGTGCGCCGCAGGCCACGCCCACGGCCAGATAGGGAGCCGCGCGCGACGTTCGGGTCATGATCCCTCGCGTCACTTCGGCGAGGGGGTAGGCGAGGCGGCCGGCGTCGGCAGCGCGTCGCCGCCGGAAGCGGGCGCCGCGGCAGGCGTCGCCGTGCTCGAATCCGGCTTGGGCGCGGCGGCGTCGGCGCGCTTGACGCCGTGCAGCAGGTCGATCGCGGCGACGAGCTGCTTGTCGTCCTTCTCGTCGGCGGGCACGTACGCTTGCGAGCCGGTCTTCTCGTCGTCGCCGTTCTTCAGGTGGCCCTTGAGCGACGCCTCGCCCTTGGTGTCGTCCTTCCCCTGCAGGTCGGCGGGAACGTCCTCGAGGATCACCGTGTCGGGGTCGATGCCTTTGGCCTGGATCGAACGGCCCGACGGGGTGTAGTAGCGCGCAGTGGTCAGGCGCAGCGCGCCGTCCTGGCCCAGCGGCATGATCGTTTGAACCGAGCCCTTGCCGAACGAGCGCGTGCCGATCAGGGTCGCGCGCTTGTGGTCCTGCAGCGCGCCGGCGACGATCTCGGAGGCGGAAGCTGAGCCGCCGTTGATCAGCACCACCATCGGCTTGCCGCCGGAAAGATCGCCGCCCGGTCGCGCGTTGAAGCGCTGCGCGTCGTCGGGATTACGGCCGCGAGTCGAAACGATCTCGCCGCGATCGACGAAGGCGTTGACGACTTCGATCGACTGGTCGAGCAGGCCGCCGGGGTTGTTGCGCAGATCGAGAATGTAGCCCTTGAGCTTGTCGCCGAGGTCGGTGTGCAGCTTGTCCATCGCGCTCTTCAACCCGTCGCCGGTCTGGGCGGTGAATTGTGTGATGCGGATGTAACCGATGTCGTCGCCCTCGACCTTGGCGCGCACCGACTGGACCTTGATCACGTCGCGGACGATCTTGAATTCCTTCACCTCCTTCGAGGCGCCGCGGGTGATCTTAAGCTTCACCGGCGAGTTGACCGCGCCGCGCATCTTGTCGACCGCCTGGTCGAGCGTCATGCCCTGGGTCGAATCGTCGTCGATCGCCGTGATGATGTCGCCCGACATGACGCCGGCCTTGGAGGCCGGCGTGTCGTCGATCGGGCTGACGACCTTGATCAGGCCGTCCTCCTGCGTCACTTCGATGCCGAGACCGCCGAACTCGCCGTTGGTCTGCACTTGCATGTCGCGATAGGCCTTCGCGTCCATGTAGCTCGAGTGCGGGTCGAGCGAACTCAGCATGCCGTTGATCGCCGCTTCGATCAGCTTCGACTCGTCGGGCTTCTCGACGTAGTCGTTGCGAATCTTTTCGAACACGTCGCCGAAGAGGTTGAGCTGGCGATAGGTGTCGGTGGCGGCGGCGAAGGCGCTCTGCGTCAATTCCGGCAGCGCGTGCGGGAGGATGCCCGCAGCCATGGCGCCGATCG
>Ga0181519_10004461_pt1 | contig 11313 bp, 8 predicted proteins | sample PEATcosm2014_Bin_26_FD_121102 | JGI IMG/M metagenome (GOLD analysis project Ga0181519, IMG submission 121102) | Peatland microbial communities from MTU Mesocosm Facility, Houghton, MI, USA - PEATcosm2014_Bin02_10_metaG | ecosystem: Environmental > Terrestrial > Soil > Wetlands > Peat | place... | reverse complement strand
GCGGCGATTTCCCAGGCGCCTAGCGTGTTGCCGCGCTGGCGGATCTCGAGACCGTTTTCGATAGTCGTCCCGATCACGACGGCTTCGACGCCATGCTGCACCGCAATCGCCGCAACGGCCTTGGGATTCGCCGTGGAAACCAGGATACGCGACGGCCCTTCGTGGAAGAGCAGGATCTCCGGCCGCAAGTCGGAATCGAGATCCACCTGCGCGCCGATCTGGCCGGCGCCGAAGCAGCATTCGGCCAGCGCCACCGCCAGTCCGCCATCACTCAAATCGTGAGCGGATTCGGCGAGACCTTCCGCGGCGATCTCGCGCATGGTCTCCTGCACGCGTTTTTCTTGCTCGAGATCGAGCGCCGGCGGCAAGCCCCAGAGCGAGCCGACGATTTCCTTGGCGTATTCGGTAGAACCGAATCGAACGTCATCGCAGGCGCCGACTCCGCCCAGCAGCACCACCGCGCGGCCAGCGTTGACAAACGGAATGGTGAGCGGCGCGGCAATTTTGAGCAGCCCGACGATGCCCAGCACGGGCGTGGGGTAGATTCCCTCGCCTAGCGTTTCGTTGTACAGGCTGACATTGCCGCCGGTGATGGGCGTTTCGAAAAAGCGGCAGGCATCGGCCATGCCTTCGATAGCTTCCACCAGTTGCGCCATGATTTCCGGCCGTTCCGGATTGCCGAAGTTGAGGCAATTGGTTGCCGCGACCGGCTGCGCACCGACCGTGGAGAGATTGCGGCAGCACTCCGCCACGGCCAGTTGCGCGCCCTCGCGCGGCGAGAGATATGCGTAGCGGCCGTTGCCATCGAGCGACAGAGCGATAGCCGTGCCGGTTTCCTTGATGCGCAGAATCGCGGCGTCGGCGCGCTCAGGCCCAGCGATGGTGTTGGTGCGGACCTGGTAATCGTACTGCTCCCAGACCCAGCGCTTGGAACAGATGTCGGGCGCGGAGAGCAGGCGCGGCAAGGCGTCGACGATGGCGGGCTGGTTCCAATCCGCCGGCGGCTTGGCGGGCATGGAGGGCGGAGCGGTGTGCGGCCGATCGTAGAGCGGCGCTTCGTCGGCCAGTTCGCGGTTGGGGATTTCGGCAACCACCTGCCCGTGATGGCGCACGCGCAGCCGGCCGTCGCCGGTGACCTTGCCGATCTCGCTGGCCTCCAGTCCCCACTTGCGGAACACCTGGTAGACCTCCTGCTCGCGGCCGGAGGCGGCCACCAGCAGCATGCGCTCCTGCGATTCGGAGAGCATGATTTCGTACGGCGTCATGCCGGTTTCGCGCTGCGGCACTTTGTCGAGCTCGATTTCGATGCCGACTTCGCCGCGGCTGCCCATCTCGCAAGTGGAGCAGGTGAGGCCGGCAGCGCCCATGTCCTGGATGCCGACGATGGCGCCGGTGTGCATGGCTTCGATGCAGGCCTCCAGCAGCAGCTTCTCCATGAACGGATCGCCCACCTGCACGTTGGGGCGCTTTTGCTTGGATTCCTCGGTGAATTCGGCGCTGGCCATGGAGGCGCCGTGGATGCCGTCGCGGCCGGTGCGCGCGCCCACGTAAATGACCGGGTTGCCGATGCCGGCGGCCTTGGCGTAGAAGACGTCTTCCTTGCGGCAGACGCCGAGCGCGAACACGTTCACCAGCGGGTTGCCGTCATAACACGGCTCGAAGAGGCACTCGCCGCCCACGGTCGGCACGCCGAAGCAGTTGCCGTAATGGGCGATGCCGGCCACCACGCCGGAAAGGATGCGCCGATTGCGCGCGCCGGTCTTGGGATCGTCCAGGCGGCCGAAGCGGAGCGAATCGAGCACCGCGATGGGCCGCGCGCCCATGGTGAAAATGTCGCGCAGAATGCCCCCCGAGCCGGTGGCCGCGCCCTGAAACGGTTCGATGAAGCTGGGGTGGTTGTGCGATTCGATCTTGAAAGCGATGACGTAGCCGCCGCCGATATCGATGATGCCGGCGTTTTCGCCCGGGCCCTGCACCACCAGCTTGCCGCGCGTGGGCAGCTTCTTGAGATGGATGCGCGAGCTTTTGTAAGAGCAGTGCTCGCTCCACATCACGCTGAAGATTCCCAGCTCGGTATAGCTTGGCTCGCGGCCCAGAATCTCGACGATCTTCTGGTATTCGCCCGGCGTGAGCTGGTGCTGGGCGATCAGATCGGGGGTGATGGCGATGGTGCTCACGGCCTCACCTCCGCCACTAGCCGCGCGGCTTCTACGGCGGCCAGCATGGAACGGAAGACGCCCAGGCCATCGGCCGAGCCCATCAGCGGGTCGGAAGCGCGCTCGGGATGCGGCATCATGCCCATCACGTTGCGCTCGCGGCTGAGGATGCCGGCGATATCGCGCAGCGAGCCGTTGGGATTATCCAGATAGCGGAACGCGACGCGGTCCTCGGCCTCGAGCTCGTCGAGCGTGCGGGGTTCGGCGAAGTAGCAGCCTTCGCCGTGGGCGATGGGCAAGCGCAGCACCTGGCCCTCGCGGAGTGCACCGGTGAAAGGGGAATGCGTGGTCGAGACGCGCAGCCGCAGCTCGCGGCAGATGAACTTGAGGCCGCGGTTGCGGATCAGCGCGCCCGGCAACAGGCCGGCTTCCACCAGAATCTGAAAGCCGTTGCAGATGCCGAGCACCAGGCCGCCCGCGGCGGCGAAGCGCTGCACGGCCTGCATCACGGGAGAGAAACGGGCGATGGCGCCGCAGCGCAGGTAATCGCCGTAAGCGAAGCCGCCGGGAAGGATGACCGCGTCCACGTCGCCGAGGGACCGTGAATCGTGCCAGATGTACTCGGTGGGCTGGCCCAGGTTGTGACTCGCCGCGTAGAACGCGTCGTGATCGCAATTACTGCCGGGAAAAACAATGACGCCAAATTTCATGAGCTTGTTGGGAGGGGAGGCAAACTTGAGTTTAACAAACCGCGGCACAACGGCGCGCGGAGGAGGGCGGGAGCCTCTCGTTATAGAAGATGGTCATGGATGAAGACAGGCCGCGGCCGTCCGGCGGGGTAAGATATAGCCTTGAGACCGTCCGCATTGAACCGGCTTCCAGTCTGGACGTTCGCCTTCGCAGCAATCGTTCTGGTTGCGCTGTGGCAGTGGGCCACGGTTGCCGCAAACTACAGCGGCAATTGGACGGCGTTGTTTTTCACCGGAGATCTCTTGCATCACCCGCCATTAGCCGGGCAGGAGCACATCTATTCGTTTCCAAACTCCTTCGGCTATGATGGGCAGTTTTATCGTTACATCGCGCACGATCCATTCCTGCGCTCCGATTTGAAATCATACGTCGACGATCCGCGCCTGCGCTACCACCGCATCCTGCTCCCATTCCTTGCATACGCGCTTGCCTGGGGACATTCGGAACGGATCGATCCGGCATACGGGCTCGTGTGCCTATTGAGCATCGGGCTGGGTGTGTACTGGAGTTGCCGGTTCGCGCAAAAGGCCGGACTGAACGCGGCTTGGGGGCTGGTGTTTCTCGCGATGCCCGCGATCCCCGTCACCATGGATCGTCTTGTGATTGACGGGGGGATGGCCGCGCTCACGGCGGCGTTTCTCTATTACCGGCAGTCGCCATCGTGGAAGTTGTTCGCGGTATTGCTCTGCGCTGCGCTGACACGCGAAACCGGCTTCCTGCTGGTGCTGGCGTACTGCGTACACCTGGTTTGGCGGCGAGAGTTGCGGATGGCCGGCGTTTTTCTATTGAGCGCAGCTCCGGCGGCCGCCTGGTATGGCTACGTTCAGTCCCAAACTGCGGGCATCCATTACAGTGACGTTTGGATGGTCCCTTACTCGGCGGTTTTTTGGGTAATGGCACATCCCTTGACTTACCCCGACCGGCCATTCCTTGCCCCGGCGATCCTGGTGGCGGACTACCTTGCCTGGGCGGGCATGCTGCTCGGGATCGGATTGGCGTTTTACCGGTTCGCCCGGAAGCCACGCGACCCGATGCAGATTGCCGCTGCGCTGTTCGCGGCGATGGCGTCGGTCTTGCAACGCACCGATATTTGGGCGAATGTCTACGCTTTTGGGCGGGTCTACACGCCTCTGCTGCTGTGCCTCGCGGCTGCCACGGCGCAGTATCGGAAACCGTGGCTGCTGACGCCTCTCGCAATGACGCTGCCAAGGCTGGCGATTCAATTCGTGCCCCAGGTGTGGGGAATCCTGCGCTGGGCGGCTTAGCCTCCGAACATCGCTTCGGTATAGCTAGCGGCGGCCGGGCAGAGTTACCTGCAGGGTGCTGCCGTCATCATCGCTGACGATCCTGGTTCCTTTGGCCGGCTGGCTGGGACGCGCGTGGCTGGACGAACCCGGCGGCGGAGCGGTAAACGCGCTGAATCCCTGACCCGCCCTGGCGGCGGAGATCTGCTGCGGCAATTGCGCCAGGCGCTCGGCAATCATGGCGCGCTGCCGCTCCCACGCCTGCTTTAGTTCTTCTTCCGGAACCCGCAGCGAGACATCCAGAGTGTTGCCCGTGACGCGGCTCTCGATCTTAACCTGGCTCGACGCGTTGGGCTGGCTTTTGACCATCATCTGGAGCATCGCCATGGTACCGAGCAGTTTCTGCGCGTCCTCTGGCGTGTGCATGTGGAGTTGCGTCACTGCCTCGAAGTCATGGTTCACGGCCAGGCCGAATTCGAAGCTATCCACGGCGTCCATGCCCTGCGACGCACCCTTGGACGCGGAGGGCCCATCCAAACGATTGGCCACCACCCAAATCCAGTAGCGGTCGCGCAGTGCGGTTGCGGCGTCCGCCAGGCGCGCATCCACCGTTTTCAATCCGTGCCGGTCAATTGCCCGCTCCACGATGAAGCGGTCGCCGGCGAGGATGGTGGTTGGGTCCAGGATGGCCACCAACTGCTCCCGTTTGGCGTCCACCGGGATGAGCGCCACCGAGTGGTAGCGGCCGGTGGCAGCCGGAAGCCGCGATAGGTCAAACCGGCCGCGCAGGATGGCCAGCGCGGGCGCCGACTTATCCATCGAGGAACTCGCGATCCACAGTTCGTCCAGGTCCTTCAGCGGATCGAAACCTTGGAAGGGCGGCTGCTTCAGCCATTGATCGCCGTAGGCGCTCTTCACCTGTTCGATGATGGCCTTGCCCCATTCCGAATCCATGATCGTGCGGACTTGCACGCCGATCAGCATTCGGGTATCGATCGGAACAAATTCCGGCAAAGTTGGATCGGCGGCCACCAGGACTCGGGCCGCCAGTAAGAGCGCGATCAAAGCAGACGAACGCAGCACGGGAATGACTCCTTGCTACCAGCATGGCCTGACTCCGCGGCCCAGCGCCAGATGTCTTGGGTTAGCAGCGGGGTACTGACAATTTGGGACCGGGGCGGCCTCCAGCGGCGACGCTGGTTATTTCAGCCACTCCGACAGCGGAATGCCGCTGCCTTCGATGATCGACTTCATGGTTCCCAGCGGAAGAACGCGGCCTCGATGATGGGCGACAATCACCTGCTTGCCCGTGAGGGGATGCCGCCACTTCTGATGGCTGCCCGATGCGCCGACTTGCAGAAAGCCGTGATGGCGAAGGATTCCGATCACGTGGTCTGAGGTGAGCCTCGGCGCTCCGCGCTCACCCAACCGTCACCTCAAAGAGTTTCGCATTTTCGGGCAAATCTATCTCTCCAGGCGCCAGATAGAGCTCGATAGCCTCTTGGATGTTCGCCCTGGCCTCCTCCTCGGTTTCGCCGGCAGAGGCGCAACCGGGGAGATCGGGGCACACGGCAGAGTAATCGCCGGTCTCGGAATCATGTTCCAGAACGACCCTGAACGTCATAACCTCAGTATATTGCCGCGCAGTTGAGGATAGCAAAACGGCAGGCGGACTGGCGGGCGAAATTCTAGCCAGTCCCGGCTTTGCGACTTCCTCAGCCGGTCTTGACTTTGCGCGCGCGGGGCTTGGGAGCGGCTTCGACTGGCGTTTCGGCGGCTTCGGCAGACGCGGCGGCCGCGGCGGTGGCGACCTGGGCGGGCTTGCGCTTTTCGGCCAGGCTCTTTTTCAGGGCTTCCATGATATCGATGACCGGGGCGATGTGCGCCTCGGGCGTCTCGACCACCTTCTTACCTTCGATCTTGGCCTCAATCATCTGTCGCAGGTTTTCGCGGTAATTGTCGTGGTATTTCTGCGGCTCGAACTCGGCCTCGAGCGAACTAATCAGCATTTTCGCCATGTCGAGTTCCTTATCTTTGACCAGGCTGGTGTCGGTGCGGAACTCATCCACCTGGCGAATCTCGTCCTGGTAGAACATGGTGTGGGACAAGATCCCCTTGGCGCCGGGCCGCAGCACAATGACGTGCTCGCGGTTGTGCATGGCTACCTTGGCGAGAGCGAAGTAATTCGATTCGCGCATGGCCTGGAACAGCAGCGCGTAGGGCTTTTCGCCGCCTTCATCGGGCGCCACATAGTAAGAGCTTTCCAGATAGACCGGGTCGACGTCGGCGGCTTTGACGAACTCGAGAATCTCCATCACCTTGGCGGTTTTGGGCGCGACCTTCTTAATATCCTCGTCGTCGATGACCACGTAGCGGTCTTTCTCGTATTCGTAGCCTTTGACCAGCTCGGTGCGCGGCACGGGCTTGTCTTCGAGCTGGCAGTAAGTGACTTGGCGAATGCGCGAATTATCGTCCTTGTGGAGTTGATTGAAGCTGAGGGTTTCGCTGCGCGCGGCGCTGAACAAGCGCACGGGAAACGAAACCAGGCCGAATGTGATGTGCCCCTTCCAAACGCTGGATGCCATAAGCGCGGCTCCCGAACCGCGGCGGAACTCTGAGGCTCCCAACATACTACAATGCCCCATAAGATGTAAATGGTGCGCTGTAAGGGTACTTATGCCGCTTGAAGAGTACGCGAAGAAACGCCGCTTCGGCGACACGCCGGAGCCGGCGCCGGGAGGCAAGCAAGGTTCCGGCAACTATTTCTGCGTGCAGAGGCACGATGCCACGCGGCTGCACTACGATTTCCGGCTGGAGATCGACGGCGTGCTGAAATCGTGGGCGGTGCCGAAGGGCCCGACGCTCGATCCGGCGGTGAAGCATTTCGCCGCGCACGTGGAGGATCACCCGGTCGAATATGGCGATTTCGAAGGCAACATTCCGGCCGGCAATTACGGCGCGGGCAGCGTGATGCTGTGGGACCGCGGGACGTTCGAGCTACTGGGCGGCGTTTCCGGCGCCGAACAACTGGCGCGCGGTGACCTGAAGTTTCGACTGCACGGCGAAAAGCTCAACGGCGATTTCGCGCTGGTCCACATGAAAGGCCGCGGCAAGGGAAACGACTGGCTCATCATCAAGAAGCGCGACCAGTTCGCCACGCCGGATTGGGATGTGGAGGCGCACGCGACCAGCGTTCTTTCCGGGCGCACGCAGCAGGAGATTGCGCAGAACCTTCCGGCGCGCAAGAGCAAACGCAAGACCGCCGGCGCGGCGGACCGGGTCTGGAAGAGCAGCCGGCCGGCGGCGCGGGCCGGTGCCAAAGCCGCGGCGGCCGCGCAACCGGCACGGACGAGGAAGCGCGTCAGCGTCGATTGGGAGAAGATTCCCGGGGCGCGCGCCGCGGAAATGCCCGCGGCTTTGGAACCGATGACGGCTACGCTGGCCGGCCAGCCGCCGCGCGGCAGCGAGTGGCTGTTCGAGGTGAAGTGGGATGGCGTGCGCGCGATTGCGTTCATCGAAAACGAAGAAGTCCGGCTGACTTCGCGCAGCGGCGTGCGCTCGGAGCGGCAGTATCCCGAGCTGGCGGTGATCCCGCACCAGGTGGCCGCCGCGCGCGCGGTGCTGGATGGCGAAATTGCGGTGCTCGATTCGAAAGGCGTCTCACAGTTTCACCTGATCCAACCGCGCATTTCGAACACCGATCCCAACACAGTGGCGCACCTGGCGCGCTCGCAGCCAGCCATCTATTTCGTCTTCGATCTGCTCTACCTGGATGGTTACGACCTGCGGCGAGCGAGCCTGAGCGAACGCCGCAAACTGCTCGAGCAAGTGGTGACACCGGGCGCGGCGCTGCGCATCTCCGAAGCCTTTCCGGGCGCCGGCGCGGAGCTGCTGGAAGCGGCGCGCGAAACCGGCCTGGAGGGCATCATGGCCAAGCACGCCTCGAGTGTCTACGAATCGCGCCGCAGCCACCAATGGCTAAAAATCAAAATCACCGGCAACCAGGAATTCGTCATCGGCGGCTTCACGGCGCCGGAAGGCGCGCGGTCGCATTTTGGCGCGCTGGTATTGGGCGAGTATGACGAAGGCGAATTGCGCTGGGTGGGCAACGTGGGCACCGGCTTCGACCAGAAGCTGCTGACGGCGCTGCACGACAAGCTGAAGCCGCTGATCACGAGCGACTGCCCGTTCCGCGAACGGCCGACACCCGACCGCGGCATCACCTGGGTCAAACCCGAGCTGGTCTGCCAGGTGAAATATGCCAACTGGACGCCGGATCATCATCTGCGCGCGCCGGTTTTTCTCGGGCTGCGGGAAGACAAGCGTGCGGTTCAGGTGGTTCGCGAAGAAGCCGCGGACGAGACGGAAGACTTGCTCGCGGCCACCGAGAAAGAAGCGACGCGCGAGATCGATGGCCACGCGCTCAAGTTCACCAACCTGGGCAAAGTGTTTTATCCGGACGAAGGCTACACCAAGCGCGACGTGCTGAACTATTACCAACGCGTGGCGCACCTGATTGTGCCGTACTTGCGGGATCGGCCGCTCTCGCTCAAACGCTACCCGGACGGCATTCAGAAAGAGTTCTTCTTTCAGAAGAACGTGCATGAACACTTCCCGGACTGGCTGCGCACGGAGCTGATCGAATCCGACCACGCGGGCAAGCCGATCAAATACTGTTTCGCGCAGGACCGCGCCAGCCTGCTGTACCTGGTGAACCTGGGCTGCATCGATCACAATCCCTGGATGAGCCGCTCGCCGCGGCTGGATTATCCGGATTACGTGTTGATCGATCTGGACCCGCAGGAATGCTCCTACGACCGCATCGTGGAAGCGGCGCTGGTGGTGAAGGGGCTGCTCCACCGCATCGGCCTGACTGGTTATCCCAAAACCACCGGCGGTGACGGCATGCACGTGTACGTCCCCGTGGAACCCGTGTACACATTCGACGAAACGCGCGCCTTCGCCGAGCTGCTGGCGCGTCTGGCGGACTCGGGGCACCCCGGCTTGTTCACCATGCCGCGCACAGTTTCCAAGCGGCATAAGGACCGCGTGTATTTCGATTACATGCAGAACGCAAAATCGAAAACCATCGCCGCGCCGTATGTGCTGCGGGCATACGCGGGAGCGCCGGTGGCGACGCCGCTCGAATGGAGCGAAGTGCGGCCGGGCCTGCGTCCCACGCAATTCAACATCGAAAATGCGCCCGACCGTTTCGCCGAAAAGGGCGATCTTTTCGGCGGCGTGCTGAGCAAGCCGCAGCGGCTGGATGAAGCGCTGGAGCGGCTGGAGGGATTGATGCGGTGAAAAGCGGGGACAGCGTTTCGGAACTGCGTTTCGTTGTGCCCGACGCGGGTGGGCGTTATTCTGGGAATGAGGAGGCGGTCGATGGCGAGTCTCGATTGGTCAAAGTGCCCCGCCGTGGAGAGCGTTCCGGGCAAGGTTAGCGGCGCGTGGGTGCTGCGGGGAACCCGTATGCCCGTCGCCGCGATTTTCGAGAACATCGAAGCAGGGGCCAATATCGACGACATTATGGAGTGGTTCGACGGGCTGGACCGCGAACAGGTCAAGGCGGTAATCGAGTTCGCAGTTCGCAGTCTCGACAAAGCGCCCGCTTACATGCCGTAGATGCCGATTATCTTCGATCAGGCCACGCCCGTGCCGATCCGTCCGTTTCTTGAAGGCCACACCGTCCGCACAGCAGCTCAGCAAGGGTGGGACAGGCTGAGGAACGGCGATTTGCTGACCGCGGCGGAAGAGGCCGGGTTCGACCTATTGCTGCCGACCGACAAGAACATGCGCTATCAGCAGAATCTTGTGGGCCGCAGAATCGCCATCGTGGTACTCGGCCGGCAGCAATGGCCGCAACTTCGAGCTCACATTCAGCGCGTCGTGGATGCCGTCAATGCGGCCACACCCGGCAGCTTCGTCGAGGTGGAGATCCCTTACGAGTAAGACCGGGGCGAATCGATTGGAGCCAGGGCTTGGAGCGGTGGTGAGCTGTGACGAACGCGATGCCGGCGCACACTACGCCTGAGTTTGTTTTGCGGGTCTCTTGGCTCGATCATGCGTAATCGCCGGCGATTAGGCGCCGGGGCTGTGAGGAACCGGTTCCTTTCTCCTCTCGGGGAGGAGTACAAGCCTCTGTGGCCGCCTATGCGAACGTTGCACCGCGCGACCCGGTTTCAAATTGCCCCCTGCAGGCGGATAGGCACCGGACGTGGCTCCGAAACGGGCTGCATCTTGGCGAGCGAGCAGCTCTTTTTCGATTTCACAATAGCGCGCGAGTTGGGACTGAGGGCTGGAGCGTCTAGCCCAGGCAGTTGAAAATGGACGGGAAATAGTTTTAGCAGGCGTGGTGACTGGAACAGCGCGAGGAAGCAAGGTTGAACTGTCTAATTGGGCGAACGCAGCGCGGCGTTCCACCAGAAGCCCTATCCCAGCAGCCCTTCCAGGCGCGAACCGGCGCGCACGATGGTTTGCGTGCGTTCGGGGCCGGTGGAGACTGAACCGACCTCGACGCCGACGCGGGTTTCGAGAAACGCCAGGTAGTCCTTGGCGCGGGCGGGCAGGTCGTCGTAGTTAGACACGCCGAAGGTGGACGACTTCCAGCCGGGCAGGCGCTCGTAGACGGGTTCGACGTTTTCCATGCAGGCCACGCGCGGCGGCATCTCGGTCAACTCGCGGCCGCCGGCGCGGTAGCCGACGCAGACGGGAATCGAATCGAAGTCGTCGAGCACGTCCAGCTTGGTCACCACCAGGCTATCGAAGCCATTGATGGCAGCGGTGTAGCGCAGCAGCGGGGCGTCGAACCAGCCGCAGCGGCGCGGCCTTCCGGTGACGGCGCCGAATTCGCTGCCGCGGCGGCGGATCAGTTCGCCCTCCGGATCGCGGGCTTCGGTGGGAAAGGGGCCACCGCCGACACGCGTGATATAAGCTTTGGAAACGCCGACCACGCCGCCGATGCGCGTGGGAGCGACGCCGGTACCGGTGCAGGCACCGCCGGCCGAGGCGCTCGAAGAGGTGACGAACGGGTAGGTACCGTGGTCGATATCGAGCATGGTTCCCTGCGCGCCCTCGAACAAGACGCGTTTGCCCTCCCGAATGGCGCTATTGAGCAGCATGGCGGTGTCGCACACCATGGGGCGTATGCGCTCGGCCATGGC
>Ga0181519_10004459_pt1 | contig 11314 bp, 8 predicted proteins | sample PEATcosm2014_Bin_26_FD_121102 | JGI IMG/M metagenome (GOLD analysis project Ga0181519, IMG submission 121102) | Peatland microbial communities from MTU Mesocosm Facility, Houghton, MI, USA - PEATcosm2014_Bin02_10_metaG | ecosystem: Environmental > Terrestrial > Soil > Wetlands > Peat | place... | reverse complement strand
GGATTCCGCAAAAGGGTGAGGTGATCGAGGACGACGGCTTGAGATTCGAAGTCCTCGATGCGACCGACCGCCGCGTGGAGCGCGTGCGCATCACCACGGCTGTGCCGAAGCAGGTGAAGCTGATCTGAGAGATCTGAGCCGCGAGCTTCGCGGCATCCAGTTCTGCGGCGGTTGCCTTGTCCCGGCTAGCCACAAGTCTCAAAAAATGTCACTAATTAAAGATCGTGACACTATGATAATATAGTGGCAGTTCATCGATGGTGTGACACATGAATCCCGAAACCCGAATCCGCCTCAACGAAAACGGCCGGGTCGTCATCCCCGCCTCGTACCGGAAAGCCCTTGGCATCAAGGCCGGAGACGAAGTGATCCTGCGCATGGAAGACGATGAACTGCGCATTACGACGATGAAACGCAGAATTGAGCGCGCTCAGCGGCTGGTCCGCAAGTATGTGAAGCCCGGCGTCTCGCTGGTTGATGAACTGATTGCCGAAAGGCGCGAGTCCGCCCGGCGTGAATAGGGTGGTGCTGGATGCCTCGGCGCTTATGGCCGTGATCAACGGTGAGGCTGGAGTCGACACGTTGACGCCTCAAGTTCTGAGCCGTGCTGCGGCCAGTACGGTGAATCTGGCTGAGGTGCACGGGAAGCTCGTGCAGCGAGGCTTTACGCTCGAAGATGCATGGACTGCCGCTAACGGAACGATTCAGGAAGCGGTTGCCTTCACCGCCGAACAGGCCCGGACCGCGGGAGATCTCATCCCCCACACTCGCGCTCTGGGTTTGTCGCTGGGGGACCGCGCCTGCCTGGCACTCGGAATCGCCCTGCACGCGCCTGTTTACACGGCTGACCGATCCTGGAAGAATCTCAAGCTTGGGGTACGCATTCACGTGATCCGGTGAGGCTGGATGCGACCAGCCTTCGCATTGAACCTTAGGCGAGCAGGATCTGTCATCGGGACCGTCCCAAGAAGAGAACCCCGCTCTCCGCTGTTTGGCGGAAGGAGCGGGGTTTGGAAGAGCAATTGGTACCGGCTGGTTAGTTTTCTCCAATCGGCGTGACGAAGGCGGCGTCGCCCAGGTTGAACGACGTTCCCCACACCACGCTGCTCGCGGAAGTCGCCGTCGTGCTCCAGACCACGCTGAATCCGGTGTTGGAACTGGTTCCCCAGACTACGGAGCTTCCCCACACCACCGAGCTGCCGGCTACATTCGTTCCCCAGACTACCGAGGTTCCCCAGACCACCGAGGTTCCCCAGACTACCGAATTGGCCGCCACCTTCGAGTTGCCGTTGGAGAGGGTGACGGTGTTGTTCTTGGAGTTGTAGGTGGCTGTTGGCGACAACGCCGAACCTGCGGTCGCCGGCGCCAGGTCGGTGTTGCTGAAGGCGGAGGGCAAGTCGAGGTATCCGGCGCCGACGGTGAACAGATCATAGTAGGAGGTGTAGGTCTGTCCGGTATTCGGATCGGTGGCCACGCTTGACGTGGGGAAGGTCTTGTAGGCGCTCTTCATCAACCGCGCTTTGACTTGATCCGGCGTCAGCGATGGGCTCTGCCCGAGCAGCAGGGCAATCCCGCCCGTTACGATCGGCGTCGCCATGCTGGTGCCGCTGAGCTGGAAGTAGTCCGGGTTGCCGTCGGTGCCGAGTACAACATTCCCGGGATATTGGTTCACCAGGGTGCTGCCGGGGGCGATTACGCTGTTGGCGTAGTTGCCGGGGGCAACGATGTCGGGCTTCACGACGTGATCGTAGGTTGTCGGACCTTTTGAGCTGTAGCTGGCGATGCGATCGTCAGAGCGGCCGTAGGTTTCCATGGTCTTCATCGCGCCCACGGTGAGGACGTACGGGTCGTTGCCGGGGGCGGCGATGGTGCCGTAGCCGTTGCTGCCGTTGAGGGTGACGCGGCCATAGTTTCCGGCTGCGACCACGACCACGATGCCGCTTTTCCAGGCCGATTCGACAGCCTGGCAGAGCGGGTCGGAAGCGTAGGGAACGAATACGGCCCGGCCCAAGGAAAGATTGATGATCCGGATGTTGTACTTGCTTTTCAGCGCGATCGCCTGTTGAAGGGCGGCGATCACGATGCTGTCGCTGGCGCCTCCGTTCGAGTCGAGCACGCGGAGATCAAGCAGGTTAACGTTGGTGGCCATGCCGCGCTCCGTGACCCCACCGGAATGGTATCCGTTCCCGCCGATGATTCCGGCGACGTGCGTGCCGTGGCCGTAGGTGTCATAGATCACCTTGCCATTCGCGTCTTTGTTGGTTTTGCCGGTAAAGTCCTGGCGATAGACGACGCGGGACTTGGTTTGCGTGGAGTTCCAGAAATCGAGGCTGCTGTCGTTGATGCCGCTGTCGATGACCGCGACGCCGATGCCGGTGCCGGTGCCAGCCTGCGGCAGCCAGTATGGATCATTGCCGACGGCCGTATCGTTAATGTCGTCAAACGCCTGCAGGGCGTGATCCACGCTCACGTAGGCGACCTTGGGATCGTTTTCGAGAGCGGCGAGAGCGTTGACGGGGAGGGAAAACGCCGCGCCCCTGATCAGGTCCAGCTTGCCGCCGAGGCGTCCGCCAGCGTTCTGCAGGCGCGAGAGGGTTTCAGCTTTCGGCGCGTCTTTGTACTGGACGATGACGCGGACATTCGTGTTTCCACCCTGGCCTTGCCGCGCCAAAGTAAGTTCGTGATTCAATTCCGCGGAGATGCGAGGCGACAAGGGAGTCCTCTGCACTTCGTCGGTTGCATCCCAGACCTGGGCGAAAGCCATCTGAGCCGCGACGATGAGCGCGAGGATCGAAAGACGTTTGCCCCAGCCTGCTGCGTGCCCTTCTTCTCGCTTCGCCGTTGCTCTCTTCGTGCACTTCATGATTTCCTTTTTATCCTTCGGTGCGCAAAATCCGCGCCCGTAACTCAGTCTGAGGTTTGCACGGGGACGGCCAATTGAATTCAAGCCTAAGCTGTTGAAATCTATAGAGTTTGCGGAATCCTTCCGGGGTGGTTTCCGGGCCAGTTTGTCTCGTGCCCAGGCCCGTGGGCCATTTTGTCCCAATGGATGTGGCAAGAGCCTAGCCGGACCAGGCGGGGGAAGCTCCAGATTCTTGGGATGGTTTACGGATGGAATGCGGGTGGGCAAGCCCGGGGCATGGGCGGCAGGACCCCATATTAAGTCGAACTACCCCGCTCATGCTAATTCTGCGCGCATGAGCGGGGCCTGCGAGTTACTTTTCTCCGGCGATCTGCACAAACGCCGCGTCGGTGTTGGTCACGGCCGTTCCCCACACCACGCTGCTGGCGGAGGTGCTGGTCGTGCTCCAGATCACGTCGAAGCCGCTGTCCGCGACTGTACCCCAGACTACGGAAGTGCCCCAAACCACGGAGCTGCCAGCCACGTTCGTCCCCCAGACGACCGACGTGCCCCAAACCACCGACGTTCCCCAGACTACGGAACTGCTGGCGACTGCCGAATTTCCGTTGGTAAGCGCGACGCAATAGCACTTCGCGTTGATCCCGACCGACGGGGACATGGCTGCCCCGACATTCGAAGGGGCCAGCGTCTTGTCGGCCAAGGCGGCCTGCAAGTCGAGGTAACCGGCTCCGATGGTGAAGATGTCGTAGTAGTCGGTGTAGGTGATCCCGGTCGTGGGATCGGTCGCCACGCTGTAGACCGGGAAGGTTTTGTAAGCGGTCTTCATGAGCCGGGCCTTGACCTGGTCGGGAGTCATGGAAGGATTCGCCTGAATCAGCAGCGCGGCCGCGCCGGAAGCTGCGGGAGTCGCCATGCTCGTCCCGCTGAGCATAAAGTAATCGTTGGATAAGCCGGGGATCATATTGCCGGCGTAGGTGCTGGAAAGGGTGCTTCCAGCGCTTGCCAGGGAAACAACCTCGTTGCCGGGAGCGACCAGGTCGGGCTTCACTACGTGGTCATAGGTAGTGGGGCCCTTGGAACTGTAGCTGGCGATAAGATCGTCGGTGCGGGTGAGGGTTTCTTCGGTCTTCATGGCGCCGACGGTAAGCACGAACGGATCGTTACCGGGAGCGGCAATGGTTCCGTATCCGTTGCTGCCGTTCACGCTGACCCGGCCATAGTTGCCGGCAGCGGCGACCACCACGATACCCGCCTTCCAGGCCGCTTCTACTGCCTGGTCGAGAGGATCCTGCGCGTAGGGAAGGAAAACCCCGCGTCCCAGGGAAAGGTTAATGACGCGGATGTTGTATTTGCTCTTGAGCTTGATGGCCTGCTGGAGAGCGGCGATTACGTTGCTATCGGTTCCGTTGCCGTTGCCATCGAGCACCCGCAGATCGATGAGGTTGGCGTTGTTGGCGACGCCGGGATAGAGGCCTCCCGAGACCCATCCGCTGCCCGCGATGATGCCGCCGACGTGCGTGCCGTGGCCGTAGGTATCGTAGACCAGTTCGCCCTGGGCGTTGTATTGGGTGGTTCCGGTGAAGTCCTGGTGATAGACGACGCGATCCCAGATATCAATGTGCTGGTCGTCGACGCCGCTATCGATCACGGCGATGCCGATGCCGGTGCCGGTGTAGCCCGCGCTCCAGACGGGGCCGACATTCATGGCGGCGTTGGTGTACTCATCCATCCCCTTCACCGGATGATCCACGCTGACATAGGCAACCTCTGGGTCGTTCTCCAAGGAAGTCAGTGCGTTGACGGGCACGGTGAAGGCCGCGCCCTGCACCAGGTCCAGCTTGCCGGCCAGCTGTCCGCCCTTGTTCTGGAGGCGCGCCAGGGTTTCTTTTTTCAGCGCGTGATTGTATTGCACAATAACGCGGACATTCTGTTGGCCGCCCTGGCCTTGGCGCGATAGTGAGAGTTCGTGGTTGAGTTCGGCGGTGATGCGCGGCGATAAAGCGGTGCGCTGCAGGGACTCCGCTTCACCTCTAACCTGGGCAAAACTGCTCTGAGCTGACAATATCAGGGTCAAAATCGCGCAATATCCGATCCACGCCTTCGCGGATCGATCTTCCGTCTTGGCACGTTTCTGCGCTTTCTGCGTGTACTTCATAGCGAACCTTCTCTCCAGCGAGGGGGTACAACTGATGAACCTGCCCTCGCACGGTGGAGATTGCACCGTGAGTGCCAATAGAGCGGCCAGCCAAGTAACTGAGAGTACTGCAATTACCCCAACTTACGGGGATGAGTTCCAGGGCCAATCTGTCCTCGTGCCCGTAACCCGGGCCATTTTGTCCCAACCCTGGTTGGGGATGCGCCGGGGTCGAACGCGCAGATTATCGAGAGCGAGCAAAACCTAGTACCCTAGGCACATGTCGTTTCACTCTGGTTTTGTCTGTATCCTTGGCCGTCCGAATGCGGGCAAGAGCACTTTGCTGAACGCGCTGGTGGGGGAGAAGCTGGCGATCATCTCGCCGAAGCCGCAGACCACGCGCAACCGAATCCTGGGTATCATCAATTTTCCGAAGCAGACGGGTTCGAAGCAGAAGGACTCGCCGCCAAAGTCGGCGCAGAAAAAGGGGCGGGAGAGTGGCCAGATCGTTCTGATCGACACGCCGGGGGTGCATCGCGCGGGCTCATCGCTGGACCGCAAGATGATGACAGAGGTGCGGGCGGCGCTCGAGGGTTGCCAGTTGATCCTGCTGATTGCCGATGCCAAGCGGAAGTGGGATCCGGACGACGCGCATGTTCTGGATCTGGTGAAAAAGTCGGGCACGCCGGTATTTTTGTTGCTCAACAAGATCGACTTGCTTGCCGACAAACGAAATCTGCTGCCTCTGATTACGCAGTTTCAGCCGCTGCATAATTTTCAGGAGATCATCCCGATTTCAGCGCTGAAGAAGACGGGGCTTGATGAACTGCTGGAATGCGTGGTGAAGGCGCTGCCCAATGGCCCTCGCTACTTTCCGGAGGATCAGATCACGGATCAGCCGGTGCGATTCATGGCGGCGGAGTTGATCCGGGAACATGTGCTGATGCAGACGCACGAGGAGGTTCCGCATGCGGTAAGCGTGCTGATCGAACAGTTCGAAGAGACTCCGCGGCTGGTTCGGATCGCGGCCGCGATTTACTGCGAACGCGCCGGGCAGAAGGCGATCCTGCTCGGCAAGGGCGGGCAGATGCTGAAGAAAATCGGGACGGCGGCGCGGCTCGATATCGAGAAGATAGTCGGAACCAAAGTCTTCCTGGAGCTTTTCGTCAAGGTGCAGGCGGGGTGGCGCGATTCGCGGCAGTTCATAGACGAGTTGGACTGGCGGCGACAAATGGAGCAGATCGGCGGCCACGACCAGCCGGAATGACAGGTGGAACGGCTAGCGACGCGGGAATCCCTACCGAAGCGCCTGTCAGGACTAGTCCATTCGAGCGTTGCCCGCCTTCGAATAGAGTTGCATGGGAGGCGGTCGAATCCCTACAATCTGGCAGCGCCTTTGTGCATCTTAGTCAGTGTGAGGCGTGGGATGCCACGCCGCTCGGAGTGGGAGTAGCGCCTGCACACCCTTATGACCGAACCTTCTACTTCGTCTGCAAGCCAGACCGCAAAAATCGACGGCGAAAAATTTGATCTAAAGCTCAGTGTTACTTTGGCCGCAGACCGCGACGCAGTGGATCCGGTCGTGCGCAGCGTAATGAACGTGGTGCGCGAGACGCAATGCGCCACGGGGCGGGAAGACGATATCGAACTGGCGTTGACCGAAGCGCTGGCGAATGCGGTCGTGCATGGCGCGGGCGGGGATCCCTCGAAGATCGTCGAGTGCGACGTGGCCTGCGACCAGCGGCGCGGGATGGTGATTGTGGTGCGCGATCCCGGGCCCGGTTTCGATCCGGCCAAGATTGCCGATCCTTGCGAGGGAGACAACATTTATTCCCATCACGGGCGCGGCATTTTCCTGATCAACCGGTTGATGGACGAGGTCCAGTTCCATAAGAACGGGACCGAGATTCATATGTTCAAGAAGTAGGCGCGAGCCTCGAGCCGCGAGTAGCGAGTACCGAGCCGCGAGCCACTAGGGCTGCTTCACTCTTTTGCGGCAATTCCCAGACTTTTCATTTTGCGATAGAGGTGGCTGCGCTCCAGGCCGAGTACTTCGGCGGTGCGGCTGATGTTGCCGTGATTCTCGTCCAGCTTTTTCAGGATGTAGTCGCGTTCGTAGGCGGCACGGGCCTGGTGCAGCGTGGAACCCTCGGTGCCCGCGACTTTGCGGCCCTCGCGATGCACAAGCGGCGGGAGATGTTTGCGCTCGAAGCGCGAGGTGGTGGGATTCATGATCACGATGCGCTCGATGACGTTGCGGAGTTCGCGAACATTGCCCGGCCAGGTGTAGCGCATCAGTGAGTCGACGGCATCGTCGGTGATTTCGCGCGGACGGCGTCCGTAGGCAGAGGCAAACTCCTTGAGAAAATGGCGCGCGAGTAACGGGATATCTTCCTGGCGCTCCCGCAGCGGCGGCACCACGAACGGGACGACGTTGAGGCGGTAGAAAAGATCTTCGCGGAAGTTCCCCTTGGCAATTTCTTCTTCCAGATCTTTATTCGTGGACGCAATTACGCGAACGTCGACGGTTACGGGATCGTCGCTGCCCACCGGAACGAAGCGCTGCTGTTCAAGCGTGCGCAGGACCTTGGATTGCGTCTTGAGGCTCATGTCGCCAACTTCATCGAGGAACAGGGTTCCGCGGTCGGCCTTCTGAAATTTGCCTTCCTTGTCGGCGGTCGCTCCGGGAAAAGACGATTTGCGGTGGCCGAAAAGTTCGCTATCGATGAGGTCTTCGGGAAGAGCGGCGCAATTGATCTCGACGAAGGGTTCGTCTTTGCGCAGGCTCTGGGTGTGGATGGCGTGGGCTACCAGTTCCTTTCCGGTGCCGGATTCGCCGTAGATGAGCACGCGGCCGTTGGTCGGGGCCATCAAACCAATCTGCTGGCGCAGAGCCTTCATGGGAACGCTATCGCCTGCGATCACGCTCTTCGATTGCAATTGTTTTCGCAGGTCGAGATTTTCATGGCGCAGGCGGCGAGCCTCGGCGGCGTTCTTGACGAGGATCAGCATCTTCTCGAGCGAGAGCGGTTTTTCGGCGAAATCGTAGGCTCCGAGTTTGGTGGCGCGCACCGCGGTTTCGATAGTGCCATGGCCGGAGATCATGATGACTTCGGGAGGATCGTCGAGCGCGCGAATTTTTTCCAGAACTTCGAGCCCATCCATGCCGGTAAGCCAGACGTCGAGCAGAATCACATCGAAGCTGGATTTGCGAAGCCGGTCGAGACAGTCTTCTCCGCTGGGACTGACACTGGTCTTGTAGCGCTCGTCCTCGAGAATGCCCTGCAGGGATTCCCGGATGCTGGCTTCGTCGTCGACGATGAGGATGTGCGGCATGGTTTAGCTCTCGGCGCTCAGCTCCAAGCTCTCAGTTCCGAGTTCTCAACGGTTCTCCTGCGAGCTGAGAACCTGGAGCTGCGAGCCGATTTCCGCGACCGGCAACTCGACTATGAAACGGCTGCCGACCGGCTTATTTTCTTCCACGCGGATGGAACCATTATGGTCTTCGACGATCCGGCTGACGATGGCCAGGCCGAGTCCGGTACCGCGTTGCTTAGTGGAAAAATACGGCAGGAACAAACGCTCTTTGACGTCGCGCGAAACGCCGTGTCCGGTATCGGAGACGACGAGTTCGACGGCGTCACGGCTGGCGACGAGCGAAGTGGAGATGGTGATTTCCTTGAGCATGGAGTCCTGCATGGATTCGGCGGCATTGTCGACGAGATTTGCGACCGCTCGCTTGATGGCTTCGGGATCGGCCATGACGGCGGGCAAATCGTGCGCGAGTTCGGTGCGCACGCGAATGCTTTCCAGCCGGCCACTGAATAAGAGCAGCGCGCTCTCCACCAGATCGTTCAGGCTGGCGGGCTGCGGCCTCGACGCGGGGAAACGCGCCAGCACTGAAAATTCATCGACCAGATTGCGCACGGTTTGAACGGCGTGGTTGATGGTGTCCGCACAACTGCGGATGATTTCAAGCGAAGCCGCGTCGGGAGCGGCGCCTCGCGTCAGATGACGGTGTATGCGCTCGGCGGAGAGGGCGATAGGCGTCAGGGGATTCTTGATCTCATGCGCGACCCGGCGAGCGACTTCACGCCATGCGGCTTGTTTCTGCGCGCGCAGCAAGTCCGACAAGTCTTCGAAAACGAGAACGTATCCCAGGCGCTTTGCTGGATATTCGAGAGCGGCGACGGTTATGGCGACGTTGAGCCGGGTGTGGGGTAGGGAAATTTCCATGCTGGCGGCGGTGAGGCCCATGCGATCGGCGCGGCGCAGAAGAGGGTCGAGGTCATCCAGCACGTCCGCGGGTAGGACTTCGTGCAAAGGCAGATTTGCCAAGGTCGCGGGACTGGCGAACTCCGGACGCTCGGGGTGGAACATGCGGGAGAAAGCGGCGTTGGCGAGCGTGACGCGGCGAGCGGCATCGATGGAGACGACTCCGGTGGGAATGGTTTCGAGAACGGTTTCAATGTAGCGGCGCCGGCCTTCGAGGGCCTCATTGGCATTGCCCAATTCGTGGCTGGAGGCCTCGATCTGGTGGCTGCTCGATTCGAGCTGGGCCGCCATGCTGTTGAACGATTGCACCAGTTCGGCCAGTTCGTCAGTGGCGCGGATATCGACGCGGTAGTCGAGTTGCCCTTTGGAGATCGCCTCGGTTCCAGCCGCCAGAGCGGCGACCGGACGGTTCACCAGCTTGGAAAGGAACAGGGCGAGCCAGGTCGAAGCGAAGAGCACGAGCACGGTCAGAAGAAGAAGAAATCCGAGATAGATCCGGCGCACCAGCTTGCGCTGGCGGGCCAGTTCCACATAGCGCTGCTGGCTCTCCTGAATCTGGCGGGCCGTTTCCGCAAAGCGGGGAGGAAGGGGCATGGCGACGACCACTTCGCCATCGCCGGCCGGGGCCGCGCCAACGATGTAGTCGGTCTTGCCCCATGGGAAGTGGGGATGCTCTCCACGAAGTGCCTGCGCGAGCGGGAAATGAGCTTTCATTTCCGGCCAGGCGGCGGGAGTATTCAAGGTGGCGGCCGCGTTGCCATTGTTCAGGGCGAGGACGAATCCTCCCTGCAAAGTGGGAATGTGCTCCAGCAGTTCTTCGTTGACGGCGGAAGAATTGCCGCGGGCGAAGGCGGCTTGAAATTCCTCCGACTCGGCGATGGATTGCGCTTCGGAAGAGGCGTTCAGACCAGCGTAGTCGTACAGCAAGGCAGACATCGCGGCCGTGTCGGCGCGGACCTCCTCGACGGGCTGGGAGAACCACTTGTCGATGGAGCGGTTCATTAGTCCGTAAGAGAACCAGAACATCGCGATCACGGGCAAGAACGAGAGGAGCAGGTTCACGACTACGAGTCGGGTGCGAAATTTAGATCCGGCAATGCCCAGGCGGCGTTCGGCGTAGAGCTTGAGAAGATTACGGCCCAGCACGAACGAAAGGGCGACGAAGGCAGCGAAGATCAGGCCCGTCAGGGTGACGAAAAAGAAAAGCTGCTGGTTGCTGTCAGGACTGATGAATTTGAGGTTGAACGATCCCTGCGCGATCAGAACGCCAAGGAGCAGGAAGGCTCCGATGGCGAGCGTGATGACGGCTTTCCGCCGGCCCGAGGTTTTCGGTTCGGCGCGGATTGGGTCGGGTGAGTCCAAGGCTCTGGGTCCGGAAGACGAACCGGAAGTTGAACCATTATAGAGCGGCCAGGAAGCGGGAATGCCTGCGGGTACCACTCTCTTTGACGGTGCCGTCGCGGTCGCCGCTTAAGGGCGAGCGATGGGATGCGCGGTTGCCAGAGCGTCCCGCAGCGCGTCATAGGCTGGCTTGGGTTGGTAGTTGCGATCGAAAGGTAAGGCCGCGCCTCGCGTGTGCTTGGAATGCGAGCCGATCCACGAATATTTGTCGGTGAATCCCCAGGTCTGGATGGCTGTGCAGCCGGGGTGCACCAGGCAGGCCTGCGCGACCTCTCGATAGATGGTGGTTTGCTGTTGGAGATCGGCGTCACGGGCGGTGCCGTTGGCGTCGACCGGGAGTGAGACATCCATCTCGGTGATGTGAACCTGAACGCCGAGCGCGGTGAAGCGGGCGATGTTGGCGGAGATGGAGGGAATGTCGGGAAGCGCGGCTTCGCTATGAACGGCCAGGTGCATCTGCAAGCCGACGCCATCGATGGGAACGCCCTCGCGTTTGAAGTCGCGGACCATGGCATAGATGGCATCGGATTTCCGGTTGACCTCTTCGGCCTCCGCTTCGTTGTAGAACAGCAGGGCCTGAGGATCGGCGTCGTGCGCCCAGCGGAAACACTGGGCGAGGTAGGCATACGGCTGCGGCGAGC
>Ga0181519_10004456_pt1 | contig 11320 bp, 12 predicted proteins | sample PEATcosm2014_Bin_26_FD_121102 | JGI IMG/M metagenome (GOLD analysis project Ga0181519, IMG submission 121102) | Peatland microbial communities from MTU Mesocosm Facility, Houghton, MI, USA - PEATcosm2014_Bin02_10_metaG | ecosystem: Environmental > Terrestrial > Soil > Wetlands > Peat | place... | reverse complement strand
GCTCTCGTCCATCATCCTCATGGTGGCATTCTCCCTTTCTGCAGTCGTGTCTAACAGAATGCAGAATGAACCGCGCCAGCGCTGTGCCGTATTGACCACAACCGCGGAACTCTCCATCAGATGCGCGCCGGCGGCAATTTGATTCGCCAACGATTCAACTGGGATGTACTGGAATTTTCCTCGCGCAGTGAAATTTAAGCGGAGAGAAATTTCTGCGCGGTTGGAGGGTGTTCATGCAAACCATTGACTGGCCTGCGCAGGTTTGCTCGCAAGGTGCGCCGGACGCTCGGCTTTATCCCGGGAAGTGGAAGCTGAGCTGGCGGCGCGAGGGCACGGCGCGCCCGGCAAACTTGGCGGGCTCAAAGCGCCAGTTGCGCAGGCTTTCCACAATGGATTGCTCCACCGCAAGGTCCACTTCCTGCACCACCGTGGCCGTAACGATCGTGCCGTCGGGCGCGATCAGCACCTCCAGCACCAGGTCCTTGCCGCGCACGCTGGCCGGAGGGTTATGCCGCAGAATGGGCGGCTCCGGCGTGTAGATGGGCTGCGCCGTGCGCACCGTGTGTTCCATCACCACCATCGTCTCCGGCTCGGCGTCAATCTCCCACAACTGGGCGACCATGTCGTCGCCGCTGGCGGGCTCGTCCGTGGCCTTGGCGTCGTCCTTGCGGGTGGCGTCGTCGGCCGCGGGAGCTGGCTTGGCGGTCGGCGGCGCAGGCGGCAGCTCGGCCAGCTCAGGAGCTTGGCTATCGGCTGGCGGCGGAGTCTGCTGCTCCGGCGGCTGGAAGTAGATGTCGGTCGCATCGTGCGGATGCGCCGAGGCGCGCGCGATGTGCGCACGGTGATGTCCGCCGCCCGCGCCACCCAGCAACAGTAGGACGGCCAGAAGGGCGCACTGGGTCAGTAGCGCGGTCCCAAAGGGCCACTGGCGGCGCAGACTGAACTTGGTGTCGAGCGTTGAGAACATATCCTGCTACTAACCGGAGCGCGGCGCCCAAAGTGCTGGCTGGCCGATCCCTCCCGGGCGGGAGAGACTTCCACTCCGTCCACCTACTAGGATACCGCACCGGAGCGGGCGTGTGCAGCCCCCGCCCGGCATGGCTGCACGGTAGGCGCGCGCCACGGCCTGGGTTAACCTAGTTTGCGATACGCTAGAACCCGGCGCGGCGGTGGGCGCGGGCATCACCATCCCTCAACGAGGTGAAGAGCATGAAGGTTTTGCTTGGCGGATTGGGCATTGGTCTGGTGGCCGGAATCCTCTCAGGGATGGTCGGCATTGGCGGAGGCGTGCTGATTGTCCCCGCCCTCGTCTACGTCTTCGGAATGGATCAGCATATGGCGCAGGGCACCAGCCTGCTGGTGCTGCTGCCGCCTTCGGGGTTGTTCGCCTTTCTGGCCTACTACAAGGCCGGGCACGTGGACGTGAAGATTGGCTTGCTGGTATTTGTGGGCGTGCTGCTGGGCGGATACCTGGGTGGGCACTGGGCTCAGCAGTTGAGCGGCCTCGCCCTGCGCCGCGGCTTTGCCGTCTTCATGGTGATTGCCGCGTTGAACATGTGGTTCAAGAAATAAGCGGTGGCAAGAATGCCGGCGGAGTGCGCGTGTGGCCCGCAACCCGTCTGCGCCTGCCGTTGACAACCGCCGGGGAAATCCCGCAGAATGCTTGCACCATGAAGCTCCTTGCTACATACCCGCACCCGCAGCCGCGACCGTATACGGCGGGCGTGTGCGCTTGGAGAGAGCTTCGGTAGCAACAACAATCGTAAAGCACTTATTCTCCTGGCCCGCACACCCTATCGTGTTGCGGGCCCTTTTCCGTTCAGGGCATTGGTGACGCGATGGCCGCGGGCGCGGAAGACGAAAGGGAAGTATGAAGACATTCAGCGAAGAGGTCAGCCTGGAAGGACACATCATTGACTCGTTAACCCTGCCGCGCGCCTGGAACACCATCATGGACATGGGCGGCAGCTTTGACGTGCTGGAGATACAGGTGGGCCGCGCCAAGGACCAGGTCTCGCACGCGAAGTTGAAAGTGATGGCCGACACGGAGAAGAAGCTGGAGGCCATTCTGCTGGAGCTGCAGGACATCGGCGCCGTGCTGGCCTCCCGGGCCGACGTGGCCGCCGAACCCGCGCCCGGCGACGGTGTGCTGCCCGAGCACTTCTACAGCAGCACGCATCTGCCGACGCAGGTTCGCCTGCAAGGCCGCTGGGTGGAGGTGCAGAAGACGGAGATGGACCTGGCGATCGTCATCAACGCGGAGCACACGGCGGCCCACATGGTGCCCAGCTCGCAGGTGCGCCGTGGTGAGCTGGTGGTGGTGGGCCACGATGGCATTCGCGTGCTGCCGCCGCAACGCTCGCGTGAGCGCGAGGTCTTCAGCTTCATGGGCAGCAACGTCAGCTCGGAGCATCCCAAGCGCTTGGTGATTGAGGCGATTGCCGGGCAGATGCGGGAAATTCGCGCGCGCGGCGGCAAGATTCTGATTGTGGCTGGGCCGGCGATTGTGCACAGCGGCGCCGGACCCTACCTGGCGCGGATGATCCGTGAAGGCTACGTGCAGGTGCTGTTTGGCGGCAACGCCATTTGCACGCACGATGTGGAAAGCGTGCTCTACGGCACGTCGCTGGGTGTGGCGCTCAAGGATGGACGGCCGGTCTCGGGCGGGCATCGCAACCACATGGCGGCCATCAACACCATTCGCGCCGCCGGCTCGCTGAAGCATGCGGTGGAGAATGGCGTGCTGAAGCAGGGCATCATGTACGAGTGCGTTCGCAACAACGTGGACCTGGTATTGGCGGGCAGCGTGCGCGACGATGGTCCCATGCCGGACGTGATTACCGACACGGCGGTGTCACAGGTGAAGATGCGCGCGGCGCTCGAGGGTGTGGAGCTGGTGCTGATGATTGCCACCATGCTGCACTCCATTGCCACGGGCAACATGCTGAAGGCTTCGGTCAAGGTCGTTGCCGTGGACATCAACCCGGCGGTGGTGACCAAGCTCGCCGATCGCGGGACTTTCCAGGCTCTTGGACTGGTGACGGACGCCGAGCTGTTTGTGCGTGAGCTTTCCTCGGCGCTGGACGGGCTGGCCGCGGGCGAGAGCGTGGCCGCGGTGGAGGCGGGCTCCTAAGACTCGAAGCCCAGAGTCCCGCGACCAGAAAATGCCGTCGAAGCGCCACGGCCGCGGGCTGTCATATAATGAGGGTTCGCAATTTATGAGGAGTCACACACTTATGCCTCTGCAACCAACCGCCAACATCTGGCACAACGGAAAACTGATCCCGTGGAATGACGCGCAGATTCATGTGATGTCGCACGTGGTCAACTACGGATCGAGCGTCTTTGAAGGCGTGCGCTGTTACGAAGTGGCAGGCAAGCCGGCCATCTTCCGCGCCCAAGAGCACATGCAGCGCCTGCTCGATTCGGCGAAAATCTACCGCATCCCCGTGGCCTACACCCGCCAGCAACTGGTGGACGCCATGGTTGAGACCGTCGCGGCCAACAAGGTCTGGCCCTGCTACATTCGCCCGCTCATCGTGCGCGGATACGGTGAACTGGGCGTGAACCCCACGGGCGTGCCCACCGAGAGCTACATTGCCAACTATGCCTGGGGCAAATACCTGGGCGGCAGTGAGGATGTGGGCGTGGACGTATGCGTCAGCAGCTGGACGCGCCTGGCGCCGAATACCCTGCCCAGCATGGCCAAGGCCGGCGCCAACTACATGAACTCGCAACTCATCAAGATGGAGGCCGTGCAGAACGGCTACGTCGAAGGCATTGCGCTGGACACGCATGGCTACGTTACCGAAGGCTCGGGAGAGAACCTCTTCCTGGTGCGTGATGGCAAGCTGTACACGCCGCCGCTCGGTGTCTCGGTGTTGGCCGGCATCACCCGCGACGCGGTGCTGACCCTTGCACACGAGCTGGGCATCACGGTGGTGGAGCAGCTGATTCCGCGCGAGATGCTGTACCTGAGCGACGAGGTTTTCTTCACCGGCACGGCCGCGGAGATCACTCCCATCCGCTCGGTGGACAAGCTGCCCGTCGGTGATGGCTCGGTGGGTCCGGTCACCAAGAAGATTCGCGCCGAGCTCTTCGGCCTCTTCGACGGATCGAAGCCGGACAAGTATAAGTGGCTGACGCCGGTTCCGGTGAAGTAAGCTAGAACCATTTACAGTTAGAAAAGCGCGGGCCAATGAGGTCCGCGCTTTATTTTGTGCAAAGGCCGCGGGAAAGGCTAGTGCGTGGTGTCAATGTAGGCATCCACGCGCAGGCCGACGGGTAGATTCGTGGCGGGATCCATCTGGACGAGTGTCTCAAGAATCTTGGTGTCCACCTTCTCCTTGGGCTCGTCGGTATGCACGTTCTTCGGTCCCATTTGGCCGCCGACGCGGATGACCTTGCCGTAAAAGCGCTGATCGCTATAGGCCTGCGCCGTCACCCAGACGGGCTGGCCGTTATGTACGCGGCTCACGTCGCTCTCATCCACATCCACACGCACGCGCAACCCGCCAACGTCGCCGATGGTGAAGACCGGATCGGCCGTGACGCTGGAGTTGGTGATGCTCTCTCCGGTGCGATGATGCTTGCGCAACACGCGTCCGTCGAAGGGTGCGCGCAAGAAAGTCTTCTCGTAGATGGCGCGGCTCTGCTCCAGTTGCGCACGGGCGGATTCCAGTTCCGCGCGGGCGGCGCTGCGATCTTCTTCGCGCTGCTCGTCGTCCACCAGGCGGAAGTGCTGGCGCGCGGCCTCAGTGCGGTCGTGGTCTACCTTGTATTCGCGCTCGTAGCGCTCCTTCTCCTCGCGGGAGATGACTCCGGCCTCGGACAACTGCTGGCGGCGCTCCATCTCTCGGCGCGCGTTGGCTTCGGTGCTCTCGGCCTGGCGCAGGTTGGCCTCGGCCTCGCGACGCTCCTGCCCGCGGCTGCCGTTCAACACCTTGCGCAGCGCGGCATCCTTCTGGCTCACGGCGGCCTCGGCGGCGGCAACGGCGGCGGCGTACTCGTCGTTGACGAGGATGGCCAGCACCTGTCCCTTACGCACCATGTCGCCCTCTTCCACCTTCACGTCGCGCAGCTTTCCGGCCAGTTCGCTGCCAATCTTGACTTCCTCGGAGTCGGGCTCGACACGGCCCGGCCCGGCGACGGTGTACTTCTCAATCAGTCGCGAGGCGTCTGCCGCGGGCGCAGACTTCTTCTCGCCGTGCATGGCGCGCGCCACCAGCAGAATGCTGAGGGCGGCCACCACTGCACCCAGAATCCACGTTGTCTTTTTGCTTGCCATCGTCTCTGCTCCTGGCCGCTTCCGCGCGGCTTTGTTGCTTTTCATCTTTTGCGATCGGCGTTTAACTCTGCGTGACCATTCCGTCTTCCATGTGCACCGTGCGGTCGGCGAAATCCAATATGCGGTTATCGTGGGTGACCACCACCACGGCGCGCTGCTGCTCACGGGCCAGCGATTGCAGAATCTCCATCACGCTTCGCCCACTGTGGGAGTCGAGTGCCGCCGTCGGTTCATCGGCGAGGATGACCTCCGGCGAGCCGGCGACGGCCCGGGCCACGGCCACGCGCTGCTGCTGTCCGCCGCTCAGGTTGCGCGGATACTGATCGTACTTTTCGCCCAGGCCCACAAGCTCCATCAGGCGGCGAGCTTCTTTCTTACCGGCTGCGCCGCTGGTGCCCTTCAGTTGCAGTGATAGTTCGACGTTCTCTCCCGCCGTCAGGGTGGGAAAGAGGTTGAAGCCCTGGAAGATGAATCCCATGTGGCGCAGGCGCACGGCCGGCATCTGGCGCTCGTTCAAGGCGGTCACATCGCGCCCGGCAACTTGGATAGTGCCCGAGGTGGGGCGGAGGATGCATCCCATGATGGAGAGCAAGGTCGTCTTGCCGCTGCCGGAGGGACCCATCATCAGCGTCAGCTCACCGCTACGCACTACGAGGTCCACACCGTTCAGCGCGCGGGTGGCCGAGGAGCCCTCGCTGTAAGTCTTGGTAACGCCGCTGACGGCAATCGCGATCTCGTGTTCCATTCATCTACCCCCGGAAGACCATCGCCGGATCAAGACCCATCACCTTTTTAATGGAGACGACTCCGGCGGTGACACACATGCCCACGGTGACAAAGAACATGATCACCAGCAGCCGCCACGACACCATGATGGGCGCGCCCGAACTGCTGCCTCCATAGGTGACAAAGAAGGTGACCACCAGCGCCATGGAGTAACCCATGACGGCCGCAATCGCAGCCTGCGTGATGATGACGCGATAAACGTAGGAGTTCGGCGCGCCCATTGCCTTCAGGGTGCCGAACTCGCGGATGTGGTCCATGGTGGTCGCGTAGATGGTCTGCGTCACCACGACGAGGCCCACGACCAGGCCCAGCACGGCGCCCATCAATACGCTGATGCCGGCGCCGGTGGTGAACATCCAGTAGTTGCTCGTCTTCTCGGCGAACTCCTGGGTGCGGTAGACGTCGTTGTCCGGCAGGCGGCGCTGGAGCTCGGCCTGCAACTGTTTCAGGTCCACACCCGCAGCGGCCTTCACCAGGACAAAGTTTGTCTGGTCGGCGTCGAAGATGCAAAAGTCCTGCGCGTTTTTGAACGAGGTGAAGACATAAGGCGCGGTGGTGAAGGCTCGTATGCCGCGCGTGAAGCCCACCACCTTGACGCGATAGCCGCGCACCTCGAACCACTCGCCCACCTTGTGCACGCCGAGCTTCTCCTTGTAAATCTCGTCCACCATGACGGCGTGCGGCTGCCTAAGCTGGCTGGCGTCGCCTTCGACCACATTCCAAGGCAGCCCCATCAGCTTGTTGGGGTCCACGCCCACCACTTCGACCGATTCAGTGCGCCCGCTCTGGTTCTTCCACTGCGACCACCGCACGATGTACTTTTCCGCCGCGGCCACGCCCGGAGTGGCCAGCACGCGGTAGAACTTGCGCTCGTTGAAGCCCACCGCCACGTCCACGTAGGGAGTGTTGCGCGCCGTGATCCAGAGGTCGGCCTGAGAGTGGTCCAGCACGCTTTTGGTGGAAGTGGTGAAGCCGAAGAAGAGCCCCAGTTGCACGACGATGAGCACGACGGCGAAGATGATGCCGGTGAGCGTCACCATTAGGCGAATCTTGTCGTGAAAGAGATTGCGTCGTGCCAGCGGTGGCATGGTGGATTACTCCTTGCGGCGGCCCAGGCCGTTCATCACTGCGTCCAACGCGGCGCGGGTGCGCTGCTCAATGGGACACCAGGGCAGCCAGGGATTGCCGCCAAGAGAGATTTGCATCGAGGTGACGCCGTGCACGGCCGCCCATAAGGTCTGCGCTACCAGCTCGGGGTCGTTGTACTCCGCCCGGAAGGCGCCGTCGGCGATTGCCTTCTCGACGGTCCAGCGCAGCATGGCGTAGGCGTCGGTCTCAGGATTGCCCTTGCGCTCATCGTCGTACGGCGCGCCTCCGCACTTGGCCACCGGCGGTGGGGTCATGAACATCAGGCGGTAGTGGAAGGGATGCGTGACGCCAAAGCGAACGTAGGCCTCGCCAATGCCAAACAACCGCTCCATCGGATCCGCGACCCGGGCCAGGGCGGCAAACTCGGTGGATAGCAGGAGAAAGTCCTGGGTGCAGAGTTCGCGGAAGAGCGTCTCCTTGTCGGCAAAGTGCAGGTAGATGGCCGTGGGGGAGTACTCAATGCGCTCGGCGATCTTGCGCATGCTGACGCCTTCGTAGCCGAACTCGGCAAAGAGCTCGCGGGCGGCGTTGAGGATGCGTTCCCGTAGCTCGGCGCGCTCGCGATCTCGGCGGTCTCGGGGTCCCATAACGACGGTCCTTTCATTAACATTGTTAAGATAACATTGTTAATTTATATACCGTAGTTAATTAACGTCAAGTGAAATTCGCGGAATTGAGCGGCACCCGCCCAGTTCGGTGCAGCCGTTGGTGCTGCTGGTTCCGCGAACCCCTGCAGCGTTGCGCCCAGGTTCCTGACGTGGTAGCTTCGTGCATCGCACTTCGTTCGGAAGAGACTGTCAGCAATGAACATTGACGATCTGTTGCGCATAGCCGCCGACCGCAAAGCTAGCGATCTTCATCTGAAGGTCGGCAACTACCCGCATATTCGCGTGGATGGCGAACTTGTGCCCCTCACTGATCAACCGCGCATCACCGGTGAAGACATGCTGAACATGGCCTTCAGCATGATGAGCAACCGGCAGAAACAGAAGTTCAAGGAGTGCGCCGAGATTGACCTGGCGTACGGCGCCGCCGGCCTGGGACGCTTCCGCGTCAACGTCTTCCAGCAGCGCGGCAACGTCGGCATCGTGCTGCGCGTCATCCCCACCAAGATTCGAGCCCTGGAAGAGCTGCATCTGCCGGCCGTGACCGAGCGCATCTGCGAGGAGGCGCGCGGCCTGGTTCTGGTCACCGGCGTCACCGGCTCAGGCAAGTCCACGACGCTGGCCGCGATGATTGACCGCATCAACAGCTCCCGGCCCGAGCACATCATTACCATCGAAGACCCCATCGAGTTCCTGCATCGCGACAAGAAGGGCTTCGTCAACCAGCGCGAGGTGGAGGTGGATACCCCGACCTTCGCCAGCGCGCTCAGGGCCAGCCTCCGCCAGGATCCGGATGTCATCCTGGTGGGCGAAATGCGCGACCTGGAGACCATCAGCACGGCGCTGCACGCGGCCGAGACCGGCCACATGGTCTTCAGCACCCTGCACACCTTGGACGCAGTGGAGACGATCAACCGCATCATCAGCGTCTTTCCGCCGCCGGAGCAGAAGCAGATTCGCCTGCAGCTGGCCGCCACGCTCAAGGCCGTCATCAGCCAGCGGCTGGTCAAGCGCTGCGACGGAGCCGGCCGCGTGCCGGCCGTCGAGGTGCTGATCTCCACGGCCTACATCCGCGAGTGCATTGTGACGCCGGAGAAGACGCGCAATATCAAGGAAGCCTTGCAACAGGGCGTCAGCCAGTACGGCATGCAGACCTTCGACCAGTCGCTCTACGATTTGCTGCAGAAGGGGTTGATCAGTTACGACACGGCTCTGGAAAACGCCAGCAATCCGGACGACTTCAAGCTCCGCGTGCAGGGCATCAGCGGCACGGCGGAATCCACCCGCGAGCAACTGTCGCACCAACTGGGCCGCTTCTAACGCAGAATTGAGCGAGAGTTTTGCAGGCGCCTCCATTGCGGGGCGCTTTGTTTTTTGCGACAAGCGCCGGCTGCCACTTGCGCGGGCAGCCCTGCGCGGCAGACACTGTTCCAACCATGGTCTTTGGCAAGCGCAAGACGGCACCCCGCACCTACACCGAAGCACAACTGTTCGACTACGCCATTGGCGCACTGGGCCGCCGCGCGCGCACCGTGGCGGAGATCAAGCGGCTGATGCGCACCAAGCTGGGGCCACAACCGGAGGCCGAGCAACTGGTGGAGGCCGTGACCCTGCGGCTGAAGGAGATGCGCTACCTGAACGACACGATTTACGCCACCAGCTATTCGGCCAACCGGCGAGACAACGAAAAGTTCGGACGCATCCGCGTGGTGCAGGAGCTGAAAGCCCGCGGCGTGCACTCGGACGTCATCGGCAAAACCGTGGGCGAAGTCTATGGCGATGTGGACGAGCGCAAGCTGGTGCGCGACTTTGCGGCGCGCAAACGCCTGAAGGCTCCGGCCGATCAGAAGCAGGCGGCGCGCATCTTCCGCATGATGGCCCGCGCCGGCTTCAGCACAAGGGTCATCAGCGAGCTGCTGCGCAACTGGAAGGTGGAGGACGAGACCCTGGCCGCGCTGGAGCAGGAGCGCGAGATGGCCGACACCGCACCGTTGCCGGAGGACGAACTATGAACAGCCACCCTGGTTGGAGCGAAGCCGAGCGTCACCTTACTGCCAGCGATGCGCGGCTGGCCGAGCTGATGGCGCAGGCGGGCCCCTGCCGCATTAGTCCGCCAAAACGATTTCCGGTTTTTCCGGCGCTGGCCAGTTCAATTGTTTATCAGCAACTGGCGGGCTCAGCCGCCGCGGCCATTCTGGGCCGGGTGCAGGCCCTGTTTCCGCGCCGCCAGATGACGCCCGTGCGTTTGCTGGAGTTGGACGAGACTCTTCTGCGCGGTGCAGGACTTTCGGCGGCGAAGCTGGTCGCCTTGCGCGACCTGGCGGCCAAGTGCCTGGATGGCACGGTGCCCACGGTGGCGGCCATGGCTCGTATGGACGACGAGGAGATCATCGAGCGCGTCAGCCAGGTACGCGGCATTGGACGCTGGACGGTGGAGATGATGCTGATCTTCGACCTGGGCCGGCCCAACGTGCTGCCGGTGGATGACTACGGCGTGCGCAAGGGAATGCAGCGGCTGTACCGCATGCGCGAGCTGCCGGACAAACACAGGATGCGCAGGCAGGCGCGTAAGTGGCACCCATGGTGTTCGGTGGCGAGCTGGTACATGTGGCGCGCGTCCGAACAGGCGACGGCCAAGGAAAAGCAGGCGACCAAAAAGAGGTCGGTGAAAAAGAAGTCCGCGAAGAAGAAGATTGCGAAGAAGGCAGCCGTGAAGAAGGCCGCAGCGGGCACAAAAGCAGCCGCGAAAAAGGTGAAGCGGAATACGCAGAAAGCGTAAGCGGAATCAGGCATCACCGGCCGCGCGGAGGGCATTCCGTAATGACGCCATGAAAAAAGGCCGCCTCAACGGGCGGCCTTTCTGTGAGCAAAGCTCTACGCGTTACTTCATTACCACGGTTTTTTCATCCCGGCAGCGGACGTCGGGCGCGAACTCGACGATCTCCAGTCCCTCGTCCTTGCTGATGTAAAAGTAGAGGGGCTTCTTCGGCGCGCTGGGCAGGTGAGTGAACTTCGCCTGTCCGTTGGAGTTGGTGGCGGCCTCCAGGTCCAGACGCTTGAGGCTGCCCATTCCGTAGCGCACACGCGTGGAGATCTTGGCGTTGTAGACGGGCTTGCCGTCCTTGCCGTTGACGGTGAACAGCACGGCGCAGGGGCCGAGGTCGGCGGAGATCTCCGTGGGCGCGACGACTTGATTCTCAGCCGCAGGTGTCGCAGCCGCCTGAGTCGAGGCCGCAGGATTCGGAGCCGTGTTGTTGGACGATTGCGCGACGCAGGCCGTCACCAGCGCGCCGCACACAAGAAGCAAAGTTGTCAGTACGATTTTCCGCATGAGCACAGATTAGCGCAGAGAGGCTAGCCCTGCATACCCTTCAGCACGGTGGAGAGCTTTTCCTCGGCGTCGCTCAGCCGCCCGATGGTCTGCAGATCCACCAGGGTGTGGTTGCTCTCCATGCGCTCGCGCAGGGCGGTGATGAGCTGGTGGAGCTTTTCG
>Ga0181519_10004451_pt1 | contig 11330 bp, 11 predicted proteins | sample PEATcosm2014_Bin_26_FD_121102 | JGI IMG/M metagenome (GOLD analysis project Ga0181519, IMG submission 121102) | Peatland microbial communities from MTU Mesocosm Facility, Houghton, MI, USA - PEATcosm2014_Bin02_10_metaG | ecosystem: Environmental > Terrestrial > Soil > Wetlands > Peat | place... | reverse complement strand
CGTCAATTCGCCGCCTGTGATCACCATCGGCCGGTGGCAGGCGACCCAGCGCATATCGACTCGGCTGCGGCGCACGTTAGCGACGCCTTGTTCGGAGTCGGCGGCTATTTTGTGATGAATGGCGGGATCGTAGACCTTCATGATCTCGCCGTCGAGATCGACGCAGTAGGGAACGTAAATCACGTTCTCGAATATTTTGCCGACGATCTCGGCGACCGTCGTCTTGCCGTTGCCTGCCGGCCCGTAAATGAGAATGGCGTTGCCCGAATTGATCGCGGGGCCCAGTCGGCTCAGGAAACGCCCGGGCATGATGAGACCGGCAAAGGCTTCGTCGAGCTTCTCGCGCGTCACATGTTCGTTGGTGACGCGCTGGCGCAGAATGCGATCCTGGTAGTCCTTGAGGGAGACCGGCGCCGGTCCGAAATATTGCCCGCGCTTCATCGCCTCCTCGGCAAAGTCGCGCCCAGCCCGGGTCAAAGTGAGGCGCAATTCCGTCATTGATCCCCCTCCGGAGGCAAGCGCGAGCGCCTCGAGGAATTTCCGCTCCTTGGCTTCATTCAGCAAATGGTTGACGATGTTGCTGGAGAGTTTCAGGGCCTCGGCGATCTGCGACGCCGTTTCCAATTTCTCCGTGTACATGCCTTTCATGGCCAATTCGAGCAGCGTCGCCGGATCGATGCCGGTGCTCGCCGCCGTCAAAGGCGCTTGCGGCGCTTCATCCAAAACTCTGTCGATCTGCTCACGGGTCAGCATCCCAAGGGTGGCGATGGAATCGCCGAGACGGCCGCCATTTTGGATCTGATGCTCGAGCGCGCGTTTGATGTCCGCCGGGGAAACCAGTCCCTTGGCCACTAATAGCTCGCCGACGTTCATCTCGCGCAACCTTTGCTAGAGCTGGATGCGCCGTTCCGATCTCTCACGCAGTTTCGCGGGTTACGGCGACGCGTTTGCGGAGACGCGAAACCGACTGTAATTTTTGGTCGTTGCGATCAGGTTACGCTGACAACGTCGAATTTCCGTATTCCGGTAACCGACTCGGCGCCGAGCCTTGCCTCACAGCGTCGCTTCCAAGAAAGCCGGCTCGACGCTCTTGCCCCAGGGGCCCTCGTAACGTTCGAGCCAGATCTCGGCCGACGTGCGCCCCGCCTCGACGATGGCTTCGAGCGGCGCGAGGTAAAGGGTCTCGTCCGCGCCCGCGGCGTTTTTACGCGCCCGGCGTCTCAGACCGGCGCGGCTGAGCGCCAGCGCGTCGCGCGCGACCTCGCGCAACGAGCGCCCGTCGATTTGCGCCTTCAGGCCGAGCCGCGGCGACGTGTCGCGCAATTGCTGCCGCGCCTCGGCGCTCCAGCCTTTGATCAGCTCCAACGCGCCTTCGAGCGCCGACGCGTCGTAGTAGAGCCCGACCACCAGCGCCGCCAGCGCGGCGATGCGCTCGGGCGGCCCGACGTCGGCGCCGCGCATTTCGAGATAACGCTTCAGCCGGACCTCGGGGAAAATCGTCGACAGATGGTTCGCCCAGTCCGAAAGCGTCGCGCGCTCTCCGGGCAGAGCCGGATGCTTGCCGGCGAGCAGATCGCGGAAATTCGAGCCGGCGACGTCGTGATAGACGTCGCCGCGCTTGATGAAATACATAGGCACATTAAGGGCGTAATCGACATAGCGCTCGTAGCCCATGCCGGGCTCGAAGGCGAACGGCAGCATGCCGGTGCGGGCGCGGTCGGTGTCGAGCCAGATCTGCGACCGCGCCGACAGCACGCCGTTGGGTTTCCCGTCGGTGAAGGGGGAATTGGCGAACAGCGCGGTGAACAAAGGTTGCAGCGCCAGACCGACGCGCAACTTGGCGACCATGTCGGCCTCGCTGCAGAAATCGAGGTTCGCCTGCACCGTCGCGGTGCGGTACATCATGTCGAGGCCGCGCGAGCCGACCTTCGGCATATAGGCGGTCATGATGCGATAGCGGCTCTTCGGCATGACCGGGGTCTGGTCCCGCGTCCATTTCGGGCTCATGCCGAGACTGAGAAAGCCGATCCCTAGCGGCCCTGCCGCGGCGTGGACGGCCTTCAGATGCGCTTCAAGCTCTGCCGCGGTGGCGTGGATGTCGTCGACGGGCGCGCCGGAAAGTTCGAATTGCCCGCCCGGCTCCAGCGAGATCGCGCCGCCGCCTTCCCCATCGTAAAGGCCGATCAGCTTGCCGTCGTCCTCGATCGGCTCCCAGCCGAGCGAGGCCTTCAGCGCGTGCAGGATGGCGCCGATGCCGCGCTGGCCCTCGTAAGGCACCGGCGAATGGTCGGCGACATAAAAGGGGATTTTTTCGTGCTCGGCGCCGACGCGGAACTGCTCCTTCGGCTTCGCGCCCGCGGCGATCCACTCGATCAAGTCTCGTTTGGACTCGATGAGCTCCGAATCGACTACGTCGCGCGCCATTCACCGATCCCCAACGGCCGGCGATCGCGCCGTCCAACCCGCGCCTAAATAGGGTGGCCCCCGCGACAATGCAATGAAGCCCGAGCGAGGCGCCGCTAGCTCGCCGTGGCCTCTTTGATCAGCCGCGCCACCAGCGCATAGGCCACTACGACGCCGGCCAGGCCGAAGATCGCCGCGCCGATCACCAATCCTGTCACCGCGCCGGGAAAACCGCCCCAGGCCGCGCCCAGCGTGACAAACGGAATGGTCCCCAACGTCGCCCGACCCCAGTTGAACACCATCGCCATCAACGGGAAACCGAGATTGTTGAACACGGTATTGGCGACGAACAGGCAGGTGATGAACACCCACGCGAGCGCCCCGAAGCGCAAAAACAGAATGACGAACTCGGCGCTCTGCCCGGAGGCGCCGAAGGAGGCGGAAATCGGGTTAGCCGCCAGCGCCAGCACGCCCCAGGCGCATAAGGCGTAGCCGACCGCGACCAGGAACGAATCGTCGAGAGTGCGCCGCACGCGAGGGAACAGCCGCGCCCCGTAGTTCTGGCCGATGATCGGCCCAATCGAGCCGGTGAGCGCGAAGATGACGCCGAACGCCAGCGGAATGACGCGGTCGACAATGGCGCCACCGGCGACCGTCGCGGTGCCGAAGTCGGACCAGACGCGGGTGACGTAGATCGCCGACACCGGCGTTGCGAGATTGGCCAGGATGGACGGCAAACCGATGCCCATGATCGGGCCGAAATCATGCGGCAGATATTTTATCTTCGGCATGGCGACGAGGTTGTGGACGTAAATCGCGCCCCAAACGCCGACGGCCAGAAACGTCAGCCGCGAGATGACGGTCGCCCAGGCCGCTCCATAGACGCCGAGGCCGCAGCCGAAGATCAGCAGCGGATCGGCGAAGGCGGTGACCACGCCTCCGGCCAGCGTGACATACATCGCCCGCTTGGCGTCGCCCGCGGCGCGCAAAACGCCGGAAAGCGCCATGCCGAGCCCCATCGGAATGTTGGCGGGGACGGTGATCGCGAGGAATTTGCTCGCCACTTCCGCCGCGGGGCCCGACGCGTGCATCCAATCGCCGAGGACCTTGTCGCGGAACACGTACAGAGCGATCGCGATCAGCGCCGAAAACAGAAATGTGATGGCGAGCCCAGACGCGGCCAAACGGCGGGCGCGCGGTCGGTCGCCGGCGCCCAGCGCGCGCGAAACGGTGGCGGAGATCGCGATGGTCAGGCCGATATTGACCGACATCAACAGAAAGAACGCCTGGCTGGCGTAGCCGATCGCCGCCTTGAACGCCTGATCGCCGAGCCGGGAGACCCAATACAGCGACAATACGTCGACTGCGAAAATGGCGATAAGTCCGATAGACCCTGTCGCGGTCATGACGACGACGTGGCGCAGTAGCGAACCCGTGGTGAACACGGGCGCGGGGTGTTTGCGCGCCGCAGGAGCGGAAACGGAAGCAGCGGTCAAGGCATTGTCCGATCGGGAGGGACGCGACCTATTATAGGTTGCGCCCTGCGAGCGCCAGTTGAAAACCGTAGCCACTCTTGACTAAGCCGCGCGGCTTCCCGATGACAGGTGACGTCAACACGAGCGAGATCATGGATCCGAAGCCAAAGCTCCGCATCGTCCTTTGCGCCCCGCGCGGCTTTTGCGCCGGCGTCGTGCGCGCGATAGACGTCGTGGAAACCGCGCTGAAATTGCACGGCGCGCCGGTCTATGTGCGTCACGAAATCGTGCATAACAAGTATGTCGTGGACTCGCTGAAGGCCAAGGGCGTGGAGTTCATCGAGGAACTGAACGAGGCGCCGCCAGGCCCGGCGCCGGTCATTTTTTCCGCCCATGGCGTCTCCAAGGCGGTGGCGGAAGAGGCGGCGCGACGCGGGCTCAACATCATCGACGCCACCTGCCCGCTCGTCACCAAAGTCCACCGCGAGGCGCAAGCCCATTTCAAACGCGGACGGCATATCGTGCTGGTCGGCCATGCCGGCCACCCCGAGGTGGTCGGCACGATGGGGCAATTGCCGAAGGGGGCCGTGACTCTCGTCAGCGAAGTCGCCGAAGTCGAGCGTCTCGATGTCGCCCCGGGCGCCCCGCTCGCTTATGTCACGCAGACCACGCTTTCGGTCGACGACACCCGCGAAGTCGTCGCGGCGCTGACGCGCCGGTTTCCGGAAATTCACGTGCCGCCGCTCGGCGACATCTGCTACGCGACGACCAATCGCCAAGAGGCGATCCGGCAGGTGGCGGCTCAGGTCGAAGCGGTCGTGGTGGTCGGCGCGGCCAATTCCTCCAATTCGCAACGCCTGCGAGAAGTCGCCGAGCGGGCGGGATGCCGGATCGCGCTGCTGGTGCCCGACGAGCACGCCATCGACTGGAACATCTTCCAGGACGTATCGTCGCTGGCGATCACCGCCGGAGCCTCGGCCCCGGAAATCCTGGTCGAGCGGATTCTGGACGGGTTCGCCGAACGATTCGAGATCGCGGTGGAGACGTTGACGACGACCGACGAAGCGATGTTCTTCCCGCTGCCGCGGGAGCTGAGGGAAGCGGCGGCGGAGTGAAGGACCCCCAGATGTCGAACTCGTTGACTATCCTTAGGGGCGTCGGCGCGCCGGACCGGGTAACCCCGCATCCCGGTGAAATTCTAGCCATGACCTGACAAAGGCGCGCAAGGAAAACGGCGGCGCGATCGAAAAAGACGTCAAGCCGCGAGCCGCGTAACGGAAGCCACCCCTACTCCGTCGTCCTCGCAAAAATCTCCTCCGCCGGCGCCGGCGGCGTCACGTCGAAAACCTCGTCGAGAAGCCGCGCGAGATCGGCGCCGTTGTCGATGCCTCGTTGGCTTTCGACGATCCCGTCGCGGCCTTCGGTCCAGTAGCGGCGGTTGACGATTTTGTGGCGGCAGCCGGCCTCCAGGCGCTCGAGCACGAGATTGACGACATGCGCAGCGGCCGGGTGGGTCGAGGTGAACCAGCTGGCGAGCGCGTAATCGGCCGGCAATTGCGGCGCGAGATCGAAGGCGTAGAGGGTCCGCCACCCCTCGCCGCGGCGCGCTTCCAGCCGAAAAAGGCCTTCGCTTTGGCTGAGCCGGAAAACGCCGCTCGGCGTCGTCTGTTCCTTTCCGACAGCGAATTCGAATGGGGTTTCGGAGAGGCAGGCGCCGTAGCCGACGTCGGCGAGGCGCGCTCCCTCGGGCGTCTCGACGCTCAAGAGCATATGGGTTTTCGGTCCGAGCGGCGCGTCCGGCGCCGCGTTCCAGCGCGGACGGGCTGCGAGACCCACGGTTCGGAAACCGATCGCCTCGAGCGCCGCCTTGAACAAGGCGTTCTGCTCGAAACAATAGCCGCCGCGCCGGCCGCCGACGAGTTTGGCTTCGATCGCGGCGAGGTCGAGGTTGACGGGGCGGCGCAGGAACGGATCCAGCCCCTCGAAGGGAATCGCGGCGACATGGGCGGCGTGCAGCGCGGCGAGGGTGGCCAGATCCGACGCGACGGGGCCTCGATGGCCAATGCGCCGGAGGTAGGCGTCGAGAGCAAAATTCGTCATGTCAGCTCCTTCCCCACCAGCGTCGGCGCGCCGATCGTTGTTGGCAAGTTTGGCGCGGCGTCAAGTGCGCGGCCGCCTCAATTGACGCGCCGCGGGGGGCTCGCTAACAGCCGTCGTGTGGGCGAACGAGGGCGGTATGGCGGTTTATACGGAAGTCTCCGACGCGGCTTTGGGCGCCTTCCTCAGCGACTACGATCTCGGCCGCGCGCTGGCGTTGAAGGGCATCGCGGAGGGGGTGGAGAACTCGAACTACCTGCTGCGCACCGAAAAAGGCGCCTTCATCCTCACGCTGTACGAGAAGCGGGTGAAGGAGAGCGATCTGCCGTTTTTCCTGGGCCTGATGGACCATCTTTCCGACAATGGCGTGAACTGTCCGCAGCCCGTGCACAACAGAAAAGGTTCGGCGCTGGGGCGGCTGGAAGGGCGCGCGGCGACGATCGTCACGTTTCTCGAAGGCCAATGGATGCGCCAGCCGAAAGCGGCGCACTGCGCGCAGGTTGGCGAGGCTTTGGCGAAGATGCACAAGGCGGGCCGCGGCTTCGGCATAAGGCGCACCAATGCGCTTTCGGTCACGGGTTGGCCGGCTCTGTTCGAGGCGGCGGAACGTCGCGCCGATGAGGTGATGCCGGGTCTGCGGGGCGAGACGGCCACGGAACTCGGCTTTCTGCTGGCGCGCTGGCCCAAGGGGTTGCCGGAGTGAGTCATTCACGCCGATCTGTTCCCCGACAATGTGTTTTTCGTCGGCGACAAGCTCTCCGGGCTGATCGATTTCTATTTCGCCTGCGACGATTATCTCGCCTACGATCTGGCGATCTGCCTCAACGCCTGGTGCTTCGCTCATGAGGGCGAATACGATTTCGCCAGGGGCAAGGCGATGATCGCAGGCTATCAGCGCGTGCGGCCGCTGAAACCGGTCGAAGTCAAAGCGCTGCCGATCCTCGCCCGGGGCGCGGCGCTACGCTTCATGCTGACGCGGCTCGTCGATTGGCTGAATGTGCCGCCCGGCGCGCTGGTGCTGCCGAAGGACCCGCTGGAATATCTCGCGAAGCTGCGCTTCCACCAACGCGTCGGCGCCGCCGCCGACTACGGCTATCAACCGTGAACGACAAAGTGGAGATCTGGACCGATGGCGGTTGCAAAGGCAATCCGGGGCCCGGCGGCTGGGGCGCGATCCTCAAATACAAGGACAATGTGAGGGAGCTCAAAGGGGGCGAGCCCCTGACGACCAACAATCGCATGGAGCTGATGGCGGCAATCACCGCGCTGGAGACGCTGAAACGCCCTTGCGACGTCGTGCTTCACACGGATTCGCAATACGTGCGCAACGGCGTCATGAGCTGGATGACCAACTGGAAGCGCAATGGCTGGCGCACGGCCGACAAGAAGCCGGTGAAGAACGAAGACCTCTGGCGCCGCCTCGACGAGGCGCAGGCGCAGCACAAGATCGAATGGCGTTGGGTGCGCGGCCACGCCGGCAATGCGATGAACGAACGCGCCGATGCGCTGGCCAACGAGGCGATGGCCGAGCTGCGCGCAGGCTGATGGCCTCGCTCTAGACGCCACCGCGAAGGCAGGAAAGGAAAGCGCTCACGCCGAGGCGATATATTCCCTCAGCGCCTCACGCTCGTGAGAAATTTCCTCCACGTGCCGCCGCACGATATCGCCGATCGAGACGATGCCGACCAGCGCGCCGCTCTTCACGACCGGCATGTGGCGGAAGCGCCCCTCGGTCATAATAGACATGACTTCATTGATCGAGGCGTCTTCGCCGACTGTTTGCACCTTGCGGGTCATATGCGAGGACACCGGCTCATCCAGCGCGGCGGCGCCATGGGTCGCCAGCACGCGAATGATGTCGCGCTCGGAAATGATGCCGAGCGCCGCTCGGGTCGAATCGGAAACCACCAGCGCGCCCAAACGCCTTTCCGCGAGACCGGCGACGACGTCTCTGAGCGTGTGGTGCGGTTGCGCGGTGGCGACTTCCCGACCTTTCTCTTTCAAGATGCGTGCGACCGTCATCGGCTATCTCCCTTGTCCGGCTTTCCTTACCGAAGCCGTGACCCGACAACATGCGCTCCGAACAGCGGGTTCGCAAGTCAATTGTTATGCGGCGCTGCAAAAAACTACTGATCTCTCAAGGTTTTATGCCGATCAACTGATCCCCGCGTCGACCACGAAGGTCTGTTTGGTGATCATGCGGCTGTCGTCGGCGGCGAGGAACAACGCCATGCGCGCGATTTCGTCGGCTTGCAGAATCTGCGCCAGACATTGCCGCGCGACGACTGCTTTCACATCGTCTTCGGTCATCCAGAGACGGCGCTGCCGCTCGGTGATGACGGCGCCGGGAAGAATGGCGTTGACGCGCACATTGTCCGGCCCGAACTCGCGCGCCAGACTCTTGGTCATGCCGATGACGGCGGCCTTGGCGGCGGAATAGACGGAAAGATTGGCGATTCCGAGCAGGAAAGCGGTCGAGGAAAAGTTGATGATCGAACCGCCGCCCCACTCCCGCATCCCCCGCCGCGCCTGTTGCGCGGCAAAAAACTGATGTTTGAGATTGACCGCGATAGCGCGGTCCCAATCGGCTTCGCTCACCTCGTCGGCCGCCTGACGCTGATCGTTGGCGGCGTTGTTCACCAGCGCCCCGAATGGCCCGATTTTTTCGCTCGCGACCGTCATCGCCGTTTGCAACGCACGCAAATCGGTGAGGTCGCAGGGTAGGAACAACGGTTGATGTCTGACCTCCGCGAGGCTCTCGATAAGCTTCAACGCACTGGGCTCATCGATATCGACGAAAGCGACGCGCGCGCCTTGCGCCGCGAAGGCCGACACCATCGCCGCGCCGATCCCTGAGCCGCCGCCGGTGATGAAAACGCTGCGGTCGGCGAGGCTCGGATATTGGGCGAAGGACAAGGGGCGGCTCCATGTGACGCGTTCGCCCTCGACCCTAGCAGGCCCGTGCGGCGCGGCCTAGATTGCGATTCGGATCCACAGGGGTTTGGACATGTCGACGAAGACCGTTCTCATCACGGGCGCCTCGCGCGGCATCGGCCGCGCCGTCGCCCTCGCGGCGGCCCGGCGTGGTTGGTCGGTCGGCGTCAACTATGTCGGTGACGCACACGCCGGGAACGATGTGGTCGCGCGCATAAACGCCCAGGGCGGCCGAGCCGTCGCGATCAAAGCCGATGTCGCCGATGAAGGCGAAGTGATCGCGATGTTTGAGCTCGCAGAGCGCGAGTTGGGACCGATCCACGCTGTCGTCGTCAACGCCGGGATCGTTGCGCCGTCCGCGAAGCTCGTCGACATGAGCGCCGAGCGGATACGCCGCGTATTCGAAGTCAACGTGCTCGGCGCCTTCCTCACCGCTCGCGAGGCGGCGAAACGGCTGATGAAGAGCCGCGGCGGTCCGGGCGGCTCGATCACGCTGATTTCCTCGGCCGCGGCGCGGCTCGGTTCGCCCAATCTCTATGTCGACTACGCCGCCGCCAAAGGCGCCATCGACACGTTTACCCGGGGGTTGTCGATTGAACTTGGACCCGAGGGCGTCAGGGTCAACGCGGTGCGGCCTGGCATCATCGAGACCGACATTCACGCCAGCGGCGGCGCGCCGGATCGCGCCCAGGCGCTCGGCTCGACCTCACCGATGGGCCGGCCCGGTCTGCCGGAGGAGGTCGCCGAGGCGATCGGCTTCCTCATGGATGACGACGCCGCGTCGTACATCACCGGCGCGATCCTCGACGTGTCCGGCGGGCGATAGGGACGCAGGCCGACGATCGCGACTACAGCGGCGCCGCCAACTCGAAATGGTCGACGCCATAACCGGCCTCTGGCGGAATATGCATCCGCCAGCCCCTTTCGCGCTTTTCCGCGCGCGGCTCTACAGTGACGATACGGCGCTGGCGCGCCGCGTTCAGCGCGCTGGCGACGTCGGCGCTCTCAGCGAGCAATGCGAGATTCAATCGGGTCACGGGCACAATCGTATAGAGGCCGCGCTCGGCCGCCTGCAAAGCCATGCTCGGCGAAATCCACACCGAATCTACCGATTCCGAGCCATCATGCCGCGCCAATTGCCCCGCCGGCGCTGCGGCGATGTAGAAAGCCGTATCGAACCGCTTGGCGCTGATCGACGGCGTGATCCAATGCGCGAACGGGATCAGCGCGTCGAGGCCGAGCCGCAATTTTTCGCGCGCCACGATCTCAGCAAAACCAGCGCCTTTTGTCCCCGCGCCGATGGCCGCCGCGCGCTCGGCGCTCAGCCATTCCTCGCTCTCGGCTTCCCGCGCCAGCAGCACGCCGCATTCTTCGAAAGTCTCGCGCAAAGCCGCCACCCGCAGCGCCGCCTCACGCGGGTCGTAACGGCCCTCCGCCAGCGCCGCGTCGCCGGGATCGACGCTGCCGCCGGGAAACACCAGCGCTCCGGAAGCAAACTCGATCGCGCGATGACGCGCGACCATGAACACTTCGAGGCCCGTCTCGCCGTCGCGCACCAACATCAGAGTCGCAGCAAGGCGAATGGGAACAGGATCGGCCATCGTTTCGGTCTCCGCGCGGGGACCCTATCCCCGATTCGGCGCCGGGCTCAATCGTCGTGCGGCGGCAGCGCGGAGGTCGGCGTCGTATCCACGTCTGGCAAGACCGGCGCGCCGACGGGCGTCTCATAGCTGCCGACGGGCGCCGGGGCCGCGCCGCTGAAGCCATGCAGATCGATGGGCGCCTGCGCGAAGCGCGGCAGGGGCGCCGCGGGCTTCGCCCTCGAAACGTCCATGGGCTCCTCGATGTCCGGCGCCGGCGGCAAGCCGTCGGGCGCAGCGGGCGGCGGAATGAGGTTGGGCGCGGGCGTCGGGCGGCAATAGCGGCGCGGGCCGGTGTTGGTCGCGCCGTGCATCGCCAGATCGAGATGGAAATGGTTGTAATGGAACACGTCGGCGCCGGGACCGAGCACGGTGGTGAACTGCTGGCACGCCGCCGCATGGGTCTCATGCAGAAAGGCGGATTCCTGAGTGTCCGTCTTCTTCCAATCGTTGACGATGACGATCTCATGGCCGTCGGCGAGCTTGAAGCCGGAGACGTCGATGGCGTTGCCGAAGGCGTGTTCGGAAAGCTGAGCGCCGCTGAGATTGTCGACCGACCGGCAGCTGTAGGAGCCGAACACTTCCAGAGTCGCGAGCTTCTGCCCGAACCGCGCCTGCGCCGAAGGTTGCACGGATTGGTCGATCCAGGCTTCGAGGGCCGGGATCATCGAGCAATCCATAGTCACCGGCTTGTTCAACGGGATGGCGCCGTTCTCCAGCGCCGACACGCGCAAGGGATGCGTCATGCCGCAAATGCCGGGGCCGCTGATCTCCGGAAGCG
>Ga0181519_10004446_pt1 | contig 11337 bp, 8 predicted proteins | sample PEATcosm2014_Bin_26_FD_121102 | JGI IMG/M metagenome (GOLD analysis project Ga0181519, IMG submission 121102) | Peatland microbial communities from MTU Mesocosm Facility, Houghton, MI, USA - PEATcosm2014_Bin02_10_metaG | ecosystem: Environmental > Terrestrial > Soil > Wetlands > Peat | place... | reverse complement strand
TTGCCGGACCGGTTCGCGTATTCGACCAGCAAGGGCGCGGTGCTGGCGATGACGTACTCGATCGCGCGGGATTATCTCGGCGACGGGATCCGGTGCAACGCCATTTCACCGGCTCGGGTACACACGCCGTTTGTGGATGGGTTCGTGGCGAAAAATTATCCGGGGCGCGAGGCGGAAATGATGGAGAAACTTGGCCAGGCGCAGCCGGTCGGGCGCATGGCCGAACCGGACGAGGTGGCGAGTTTGGCGGTTTGGTTGTGCTCGGATGAGGCGAGTTTTGTGACGGGCGCAAATTATCCGCTGGATGGTGGTTTTTTGAATTTGCGGTGATTGCGCTTGCTTCGCCCTCGCCGATTGTCGGGAGCCGAGCGCAAAGGGTGAGTCAGTCTTTCAAAGGTGGCGCGGCTGCTTGATCGGTTTCGACGGTGTCGGCAATAAATTTGGGGAAAAAGAGTTTCTGTTTGTTGCGCAGATCCTTGAAGGTCACGTAGTCAAACCCCTGACCACCCTGAAGCTCCGGTTGTTCCTGTCTTACAGTGCCATCGGGGTTCCCCAGCATGGCTGCCATTCCAGTGACTGAGCCATTGATATTCGATTTGGTTCCTGGAATTGCGATGGGCGGCTTCCATGGATCGATGGAAGTGACATGAGCAGCTTGCGGGCGACTCGGATCCAGGGTTAAGGTTACTTTTCCGTTGAACGTCAACATCATTCCAGCGCGGCAATGCAGGCCCAGATCGATGAGCCTGGCGTAGTAGACGTTGCAACCTGCCAGATCGACGATCCTCCAGATCGATTCCGGCTTCTTCGATCGAATGTCCGGCGGCCACGCGGCGGCAACGCGGGCGGAGCACGAAGCGACGGAGGCTTCGAAGGGCGTCGGGACTGCAAGGTAGTCGCGCAGCGCGCTCACGCGATCCGCCCCGAGTGTAATCGTCACCAGTCCCGGATCTGGCCCAGAGAGAGGATAAACGACCTCGCTTATCCTGCCTCCGTTGGAAAGTTGGGTTCCGCCACCGCGCGGTACACCGTGGACAATCAATCTGACCTCGCCGAAATCCTTCGTAGACGCGGTTCCGTTGGTCAGTGTTCCCGACACGAAGTCGACGGTTTTGGTGCCGGCTAAGCCTCGCATCGTACAGGAGAGCCCGGCTGCGCTCTTTGCAACCCAGGCAGTCGGACCTTCCACCACGTCCAGTCCCTGCACGGAGCAATCGATGTCCGCGGGCAACGGAACAAAGGCCGCCGATGCGGCCGCCGGCACACTCGCAGTGTGTGGGCTGTCTTGCGGCGCTTGCTGGGCATTCGCCGATGTCGGAGAGCCGGGCAGCAGAATAAGAGCCAGGAGAGCGCAGGCGGTTGCGACGCGGGGATGAAGTCGTGAAAGCGGGCGGGTTCTGATTTGCATGGGCTGCCCTCCTCAGGGCTTCGCTCCGGTGGTGTTGTTGGCCACGGATGTGGCGATGGGAGCGACGGGTGCGGCGGCGCCGAGGAATCTGGTCATGGTGTTGTTGCCTCTACGACGCGGCTGTTAAATGTATCGGCGATATAGACGCTGCCGCTGCTATCCACCGCGACCCCTGCGGGATAATACAGGCCGTTGTTTGCAGCATCCGCGACGACGGTCTGGGTGTAACTACCCCCCGAGGGGGTTTCCTTCAAAACGCGGTTGTTGAACGTATCGCTGATGTAGACATTTCCACTGGAATCCACCGCAACGCCATAGGGGCAGTTCGTGCCGCTTCCGATGGTGCTCTCGGTGTAGCCATTTGCCGAGGGTGTTTCCTTCAGCACGCCGGGGCTGGTGCCAAAGATCACACAGCTGCCGTAATCGGCGATATAGACGTTGCCGCTGCCGTCCACCGCCACCTGATAGGGGTAGGCCAGGGTGTTGACCGGGACCGGGATCGTGATCTGGGTACCGCTGAAGTGAGCTGTCTGGGCCGTCGCGATGGAGCCGAAAACGGCGCCCAGCACAACCAGCAGCGCCCGAGACGGGCAAAGAAGCAAGGGGAGCCTGGACAAAGCCGAGTTTGGCATACGCTCGTTCCGTTTATCTTCCGGCTTATGGGTGTCCGCCGGGCTGGAGCGCTCGGGCACACATCCGGGATAGCTTCTCGCAGGCCGGACCAAACCACCACCCTCGCTCTGGCGGCTCGCCAGCGCAAGAGATGGGACGGGGCGGGAAGGGGCATGAAGGGCGCGGGGAGGCCGGCCGGGCTTCACCGGTGCAGACAGGCAGGCCACCGTTAGGGTGTGGGGATGTAGGTGGCGCGATAGAGGGAGCCCTGCAGCATGGCGCCAAAGGCGCGTTGGGAAGCGGCCTTGAACTCGGCGTCCTTCTTAATTCTGAAAAAGTCCAGCGAGCCGTCCGGATTGAACGTGAGGCTTCCGAAGCCATCGACCTCCGCGGCGCCGGGACCTTTGATGACGATCGACCAGGCGGTTCCCCGTTTCGCGCGCCAGGCAATGTGCCGGCCATCAGGGCTGAAAGCCGGACTGGTGAGGTCATCGGCGGTGTCGAGCACGGAGCCGTCGACGACCATCAGAGACTTGCCTTCGCTTTTCGCGGAGTAAGCAAGACGTTTGCCGTCGCCGCTGAAGGTCAAGCTTCTCGCAACCACGCTGTCGAACTCGGCACCTGGTGCGCCGTCGGCCGAAACAGCCCATTTCTTACCGGATCTGACCGCATAAGCGAGATGCTTGCCATCGGCACTGAGAATGGGCGCGGACAACTCTTCGTATTCCGGACCCGGCTTTCCGTTTACGATCATGGTTGTTTTGGAATCGGTGCGAGCCGGGAACGCGAGTACTTCCCCATTGGCCGAGAAGGCCGGCGCACCTACCCACGCATAACTCCCTATGGTGGCGCCATCCTCAATTACAGTCCAGTTCTGGTTGGAGCGTGCAAGGTAGACGAGGTGGTCTCCGGTCGGGTCAAAAGCCACCGCGGAGATATCGTCATAGGGTGAGGATTCGTGGCCATCGATAACGAGCACTTTTTTTGTGTCTTTGGTTATGGCAAAGACCATATGCGAGCCGTTGCGGCTCAGGATTGGGTCCCCGGGGTCGTCGTAGCTTCCGCGTGGTTTTCCGTCAACCATGAGTAACATCGGATGGCGGCTCGGGTTGGTGGCGAGCCAAAAGGCAAGATGCTGCCCGTCATCGCTCAATACGGGAGCGGATACATCGATAAACGGCGATCCTGGATTCTCATCGAGCACCATGAACCAGTCACTGCCCCGCTGGGCAGCGTAGGCAATATGGGTGGCGTCCCGGCTGAGAACAGGCGCACGAACATTATCGTATCCAGTCCCATCCCTGCCATCGAGGACGATGCAAGCCGACGGAGGTTTGCCATTGATGAAAGTCTGGCCATTGCGAATCTGGTAGTTCAGGCCAACTCCGGGAGGGATTTCGGGGATTTTGATCGTTCCATAGGCCAAATGGCGTCCATCGGCAGAGTAGGTGGGGAAAAAGGTCTGATCGTGAACGAGTCCCAGGCGAGTCTCCAGAATCCGGTACGCCGCGTTGGGAGAGGGATTGGATTGGGCAGGCGCCCCGAGAATTGCGATCGGAAGGACAGGGAGGAGGACAAGGCGCGCTTTCCTGATGTTGTTTATCCTGCGGACGATAGGGAGGGCCAACGCGATAAGGATGTTTTTCATGGGTGTTCTCCGATCGTCTGAAGCGGCCGAGGCGACCTGGCATGCATGGGGAAATGCGCAAACCAGGACGCTAACCTACTAATGCTTCTTGGCTGTTAAGTACGTGCCGATTCTCAATCGCTCCAGCTGGTGATCCAGAGCCTTGCCATAAACGTTGTCGGCGCGGTCCACAAACTTTTCGCCAAAACTCTCCGCGTTTGTCATTTTGGAGAAGGCGAGGATCTCACCGGTTTTGGCGTCGGTCATCGTGAGGACCAAAGTGGCATAGGAGGTGTTGCTGCTGCCGCCGATGAACGCGCCCATCATCTTTTTTCCACCGGAGGTTACCTGCCCCTCGCCCCGGACAAAGACCAGGACGTCGGATTTGGCGGAGCAGGGCAGCAACGCGGCGTCATCGCCGATGGTATAGCGCGCTTTCGCGATGTCTTTCGGCCGCTTATTGAGCGTGGTCGCGATCTCGCCGTACTTCTGATCGAGCCCGAGAATGACCTGGCGGATCTCATCATCCGAGGCGCCGCTGTCCAGCCGGTCGGATGCCTGGAGGAGCTGAACTCCCGCGGTCTTCAGATGGGTTTCGACCAGGCTCTGGAGGGCTGTACTCCAGTCGTCGGATTCTTTGGCCATACCTTCGCCGCCCTTCATGGTCGTCTTGTGGAGTTTGCCCTCGGCAGGCATGAGGCAGGCGCTGCGAATGGGAAACTCGCCGGAGGTGACTTTACGGTTTTCGTAGGACCACGATGGCGTAGTGGCGGAGGCGCAGGCGGGCAGAAGCCCGGCGGAAACCAAAGCGGCAAGGACAGGAACTTTCCATTGCATAAGACCCTCCATAACTGCAAATAACTACAGGATGTTGAGACACGCTGACGGGTACTGGTTGGTTTCACTTACTGGGTTTGCAGCGACGGTCCGGCCAGCTTACGAACCGTGGCGAGACGGCGCTCGATGCGAAGGCGATCGATGCTGGTTCCGGCCACCATCTGCAGATAGGCCTGGTATTCCGTTGCAGCCTCGCCGTACTTACTCTCCTGCTCGAAGAGGAAGCCAAGCCCGCGATGGGCCGCGGCATATCCGGGATCGCTCTGCAGGACACTTTTGTAGAGTTGCTCGGCCATGGCCTGGTTTTCGCGAAGTGTGGCCTGACCTTCGGGCTTTGCGAGGAGCCTTTTCTGTTCCTCCTGCGGGGTCATGGAGAAGTACTCTTTGCGGTGTTCGGCCTGACCGTGCCGGGTCCGCTCCTCCTCGGAGGGGGTCCTGGTTTTGGGACCGAGTGCGCGCCAGGAGTCGGCGAGCAGGACCTTGTACTGCGGGTTGTCGGGGAAGGTGGCGTTCAGGCGGGTGGCTCGATCGACGGCGGTGCGCTCGCGGCGACTGTCGATGTCTGCCTGAATCTCATAACAGACCGCCGCAGAGACGTTCTCCAGATAAGTTTTGGAATCGCCGGTTAGCGGCGTAGCGGGCTTATGCTGCGCCGCGTACTGGGAGGCGAAATCGCGCCGCTCGGCGAGCTTCGGGTGGTCGCGGTAATAGCCCTGGATCGGCTCATATTCAAGACTGCTGTCCTGATCCAGAAGTTCGAACGAGCGGACCATGGCGGCCGGATCGTAGTTCGCGCCGGTCATCGCCATTAGACCGTCGCTGTCGGCCTGATGCTCCATCTCACGGGAGTACCCGAAGATGGACGCGGCAATGATTTCGCTGCTCACGGCAGCACCGAGTTGTATGGCGGCCCCGTAAAGCTGCACGACCTGAGCCCAGTCACCGCCGACGGGCGCAACCGAGGCGGCGATGGACAGGACGTTCATGGTAAGGACCTTTTTTCGGACGCTTCGGTTTTGCAGATAGCCGTGGCGCTCGAAGACATGGGCAGTTTCATGGCCGAGAACGCCGGCCAGTTGCGCTTCGTTTTCAAGGAGAGAAAGAAGGCCGGTCGTTACGTATACGGAACCGTTGGGCAAGGCAAAGGCCTGCACCATCGGGTCGCGCAGCGCAAAGAACTTAAATGTGACCTGGGCCGGTACAGGGCGGTCTCCGATGACGCGCTTGCCCACGGAATCGAGATAGGCCTGGAGCAGAGGGTCGCGCATGACCAGACCCTGCTTGAAGAATTGCTGGTCGATCGCACCGGAATCCCTGAGGACAGCAGAGTCGACGTCGGTGAACTGGAATTCGGCAGCAGCTTTGTCGACCTCCTGCGCGTGGATGGGCAGAGAGAGAAAGCCGATCGTCACGACAGGGGGAAGTAAAAGGAGGAGGGTCAGGACAGAGAGGTCGTGGATCAACTGCTTTTCCAAAGCCGGAAGCGCGAGGGGCCGGTCGCATGGTGCGGCTTTGGCGGCAAGGTGAGATTTCAGGAATCCCATTCCGTTTCCTCCGGTTAGCGTTCGGCGGGGGCAGATTTATCCGCGGCGGTAACCTGGTGAACAGACTGAACTGCACTGCCTGCACCGGCAAGAGAAGGGAAGGGGCGGGAAGGGGCATGAAGGGCTAAAGGGGAGCCCATATTTCGCTTTTCTGGCACATAAAAGCGGGCTATACTTCAGGTCTTCCCCTTGGTTCCAATGCAGTTATCTCGCCGTTTGTTTAGCTGCCAGGATCGGGTCTCGTATGGCGACCGCGCAATCCAGTCCTATCGGTGTTCCCAGACCGCCGCAGAAGCTCGCATCCTGGAAATGCATTGCCAGCTACTTTGAGGTGGATGAGCGCACCGCGAAGCGGTGGGAGCGGGAGCGCGGCCTGCCGGTACATCGGGCGCCGGGCAGGAAGCGCAGTGCGGTCTTTGCATACTCCTGGGAGCTGGATTCGTGGCTGGACAGCGCGGAGCCGGCACGGGAGCTGAATTCCACCACGGGACATGCGAAGAGCATCGAAGATTATGCCGCCGCGTTGATTGCCGGGCACGATGAAGCCGCTACCGCGGGTACGAGCCCGGCGGAGCCGATCACGCCCTCGGCAGAACGGGCACGCAGCCGATGGAAGATGTTCGCATGGGGCGGCGCGGCGGTGCTTGCTCTGGTTGCGGCTGGGTTCTCGACGCAGAGAGCACCGCGGGAGGCTTTGCTGCATGCTGTGATGAAACGTGCTGCGCTGGTCCGCGTCGATCATGTTCCGGCAGCAGGCGCAGAGGATCTCTACCTGCGCGGACATTACTTCTGGAATTTGCGCACTGCCGAGGGGCTGGCGAATGCGCTGGATGCATATATGCAGGCAGCGGTGCTCGATCCCTCGTATGCGGAAGCGTATGCGGGGATGGCGGAGACCTATGATCTGCTGCCGCAATTCGGGCGGGCCGATCTGGGCGATGCGCTGAAGAAGGCCGAAGCCGCTGCGGATCGCGCCATCGCGCTGAATCCGAACCTGGCGGACGCCCATGCGGCCAAAGGATTCGCTCTCTTTTACTGGGACTGGGACATCGCCGGGTCGGACGCGGAATTCCGGCGGGCGCTGGCGCTGGATCCGAACTCCGTATTGACGCATCAGTGGTACGCCAGCACTCTGGACTGCAGGGACGATGGACCGGAGGCGTTGCGGGAAATCGCAGCGGCCCGGCGTCTGAATCCCGCCTCGGCCGCGATTGCCGCCGATGCCGCGCTGTTCCAGGCGGAGTTCGGCGATTATGCCGCCGGAGTGAAAGGCCTGAAAGACATCGAACAAACGCAGCCCACTCTGGCCACTCCGGCCTGGTTTCTGATGGAGCTGAGTTTCGCCACGGGAGACTTCCCGGCCTATGTTGCCGAGGCTCGCCGCTACGCGTCGATCACGCGGGCTCCGGAAGACGCCGCGTTAGCCGATGCCGTGGAGCGCGGCTGGGCGGGAGGCGGCAGAATCGGCCTGCTACGGACGCTGCTCCAGTTCCGGATGGCCGCCTTTGACCGGGGCACCAGCGCGAACTACAGCTCCGACACGGGCTACCGGGTTGGAGAGATCCTGATTCTGCTGGATCGGCCGAAAGAAGCGCTGCCCTGGTTCAGGGAAGCTCTGAACAAACACAACATCGGGATGATCGCCATGGAGGATTGCCCGTGGGCCAGGCCACTACAGCGAGACCCGGGCTATGCGGCGCTGTTCGCGGATATTCGCGGGCGGGAGCGCGGCGCACCCGCTCGCCCCAGCCTGGTTCGAGTGGCGCTTCGTCTGCCGCAGTGACGACCGCAATCTGCTGATCGCTGGGTCGGCCAGCTGGTTACGCTTCGAGTGGGGATGGCAAATCGTCCCACAGAGTCATCCCTTGGCGGCGGCGGTTCGTCACAAAAGGGTTGTACCGGAAGACTAGTTTAGGAATAGTCTATTTAGACAACTATGGTGAGCCGGACGGGGTATCGCGATCTGTTTCCTGGGGCGCTGGAGCTGATGATCCTGAAGACGCTCTATCGAAAGCCCATGCATGGGTATGCGCTGGCGCAGCACATCAAGGCGGTTTCGGACGAGCTGCTGGAAATCGAGGAGGGCTCGTTGTATCCGGCGCTGCAGCGGATGCTGAAGGCGGGGTGGCTGGAGTCGGAGATGGGGGTGTCGGCGCGTGGGCGGGCGGTGCGTATCTATAAGGTTACGGCGGCGGGGGCGAAGCGACTGGAGGCGGAGAAGGCGAGTTTCGAGCGGATGTTTGCGGGAATCAGGCGAGTGTTACTCGCCTGATCCCCAGCCTGCAGCCCGTAGCGGGTAGCCGGTGGCTTCGCAGCGGGTAGGTGGGAGCCAGGAGCTGGTGAGGACGAATTGTTGATCGCTGTTGCGCGGAGGTGTTCGGATGTTTTCGCGGAAGAGGCGGTATGAGGAGATGGCGGAGTCGATGCGGGAACACATCGATGAGCGGGTGGAGGAGCTGGCAGGTGGAGGAGTGCCGCGCCGGGAGGCGGAGTTTCGCGCTCGGCGGGAGTTTGGGAACGTGACGCGGATTGAGGAGCAAGGGCGAGAAGTCTGGCAGTGGCCCGCCCTCGAGAGCATAGGGGCGGATGTGAAGTTTGCGGTGCGGCAGCTGGTGAAGGCGCCGGGGTTCACGTTGACGGCGGTAGGGACACTGGCCCTGGGGATCGCGGTCAACGCGACGATGTTCAGCCTGGTGAGTGCGTTTTTGCTGCCTCGTTTGCCGGGGCGAGAGCCGCAGAAGATGGTGGTGGTGTCGTCCGTCGATCCCGATGGAAATTTTCTGCCGGATGTGACGCCGGTATCGGCGCCGAACTATCTGGCGTGGCGCGGGGACAGGCGGGTGTTCGCGGAGATGGCGGCGGCGGATGAGTCGCGCACGGCGAACCTGGCGGGCGCGGCGGCAGTGCCAGGTAGTGCGGAGTCACCGGGGGCTGAGACGGCGGCGGGTGAGGGGCAGGCGGAGTCGATCCAGTATGCGGCGGTGTCGGAGAATTACTTCAGCGTGTTCGGAACATCTCCGGAGCTGGGGCGCGACTTCGCGGCGGGAGAGGATCAGGCGGGGAAGGATCATGTGGTGATCCTGAGCCACGGGCTGTGGGCGCGGCGGTTCGGGTCGGATCCTTCGGTGGTGGGCAGGACGGTGCGGCTGGACCGCGAAAACTACGAAGTGGTGGGGGTGATGGGGGCGGATTTCCGGTTGATGGGTTTTACGCCACAGCTGTGGACGCCGCTGACGCTGAAGAGCGCAGACGAGACGACGGAAGGGCGCAAGAATCGGAATCTGACGTTGTTTGCCAGGCTGGCGCCCGGAGTGACGCTGGCCGAGGCGCGGGCGCAGATGACGGTGCTGGCGCGACGGGCAGCGGAAGATTTTCCGGAGACGGAGAAGCGCTGGGGGGCGGCCGTGAGGACGTTGCCGGATTTTCTGGTGTACGCATTCAGCATCGGCAACGCGCTGGCCATCGTGATGACGGTGGTGGGATTTGTGCTGCTGATTGCGTGCGCGAATGTGGCCGCGCTGCTGCTGACGCGGGCGTCGGGACGACAGAAAGAGCTGGCGATTCGCGTGTCGCTGGGCGCGAGCCGGGTGCGGGTGGTGCGGCAGCTGGTGACGGAGGGATTGGTGATCGCGCTGGCGGGCGGCGGGGTTGGGCTGCTGCTGACGTACGGTGGGATCGGATTTCTTCGTTCGAATATGAACTTCAACGAAGCGATCAGCGCGGTTCCCATCGGCCTGGACAGGAATGTTTTGCTTTTTGCTGTGGGTATTTCGCTGGCTTCGGCATTGCTGTCAAGCCTGGTCCCGGCGCTGAGGGCGGCGCACACGGATGTGAATGCGGATCTGAAGAGCGAGGGGCGTGGAAGTTCGGCGGGGCGGTCGCACGGGCGGTTGCGCGCACTGCTGGTGGGGGGCGAAATCGCACTGGCGTTGTTTCTGCTGATCGGGAGCAGTCTGCTGATCCGCGGACTTTTGGTGCTGCAGCATCAGCAGCTGGGATTCAGGCGGGATCATCTGCTGACCGCGGGGGTGGCGCTGGACCATGCACGGTACAGCGACGCTGCGAAGGAGACCCAGTTTGTTGTCGATCTGATGCCGCGGCTGCAGCAGATTCCCGGTGTCGAGGACGCGGCGGTTGCTTCGGATCTTCCGGCTTCCGGGCCGGGCAGCGTTGGAATTCACATCAAGGGTCAGGCTGCATTGCCGGGGAATGAGCAGCACACGGCTCTGGATGTGGTCGTGACGCCGGATTATTTTCAGGTGGCGGGTGTGCCGCTGGTGCGCGGGCGCGGTTTCACGGAGATGGATCATGCGGGCACGCCGCGGGTGGTGGTGGTGAACCAGGAGTTTGCGCACCGGTACCTGCAGGATCGCGATCCGCTGGGAAGGCAAATCGAACTGGACGTCCCGGATACAACGCCGGTGTGGAGCGAGATTGTGGGCGTGGTGAGGGATGTGAAGAACTACTCGGAAGGGACGCAGGTGGATCCGGAGGTTTACGAGGCGTTTCTTCAGCGGCCGGTTGCTTCGTTTTCTGTGATGCTTCGATCAAATGTGGAGCCGGGCAGCCTGGCCCCTGCTTTGCGCCACGCGGTCGATCAACTCGATACCGAGCTTCCGCTGGTGCGGGTGATGACGATGGAGCGGGTACTCGAATACCAGAGGAGTGGCAATCCGCTCTTCGAGCGCCTGCTGGGGATGTTTGCGCTGCTGGCGCTGATTCTTGCGGCGATTGGAATTTACGGGCTGGTGGCGTACTCGGTGGGGCAGCGGACGCATGAGATCGGCATCCGGCTGGCACTGGGAGCCAGGGAATCGGATATTTCGGGGATGATCCTGCGGGATGGGTTGAAGGTGGCGGCGATTGGGTCGGGGATTGGGCTGGTGCTGGCGGCGCCGCTGCCGAAGGTATTCGACGCGATTTTTGTGGGCCTTCATTTTGGTGCGCCTGTGGTTTATCCGATGGTGCTGGTGGCGGTGCTGCTGGTGGCGATAGGGGCAACGTATGCGCCGGCGCGGCGGGCGGTGCGGGTGGATCCGACGAGGGCGCTGCGGAATGAGTGAGCTGGGCTCACTCGCAGGGCGCAGGGCACAGGTCTCAGGGCACAGTTATGCTCGAAGCTCTTTGTCGCACGGAAGTGTATCGCTATGCGATACGCAGTACAGTTTCCACGAAGCGAGGCTCAACCGGCTTTTTCGGCGGGACCGCGGCGGGCGAAGAGGGGGCGGACGAGGTCTTCGATGCGGGTGAGGACTTCGCTGAGGGTGAGCTGGGTGGAGTCGATCAGGACCGCATCGGGAGCGGGGCGG
>Ga0181519_10004443_pt1 | contig 11339 bp, 13 predicted proteins | sample PEATcosm2014_Bin_26_FD_121102 | JGI IMG/M metagenome (GOLD analysis project Ga0181519, IMG submission 121102) | Peatland microbial communities from MTU Mesocosm Facility, Houghton, MI, USA - PEATcosm2014_Bin02_10_metaG | ecosystem: Environmental > Terrestrial > Soil > Wetlands > Peat | place... | reverse complement strand
CGAGCTGGCCGGCGGTCCGGGGTTCTCGCTGCTCTGCGGTCGCTACGAGGGGGTCGACCAGCGGGTGGCCGACCACCTGGTGGACGGGGAGCTGTCCATCGGCGACGTGGTGCTGGCCGGCGGTGAGCTGGCGGCGCTGATCGTCGTCGAGGCCGTGACCCGGCTGGTGCCCGGGGCCCTGGGCAACGAGGCCTCGACGGGCGAGGAGAGCTTCGTCGACGGCCTGCTGGAGTACCCCCAGTACACCCGGCCGGCCAGCTTCCGGGGCTGGGAGGTGCCCGAGGTCCTGCGCTCGGGGGACCACGCCAAGGTGGCCCGCTGGCGAAGGGCCCAGGCCCTCCGGCGGACCCTGGACCGCCGGCCCGACCTGATCGCCGCCAAGGGCGGCCTCAGCCCCGAGGAGGTCGAGCTGCTGCGGGCCGAGGGTGAGGTGGAGGTGCTGGCCGAGCACGGGTATCATTGATCCTTCGCCACCCCCCGTCGTCTGAAGGACGCGCCCATGCACCCCACTGAGATCATCGACCGCGACAGCCTGCGCGACGACGTGCCGGACTTCCGGCCCGGCGACACCGTCAAGGTCCACGTACGGGTGGTGGAGGGCAACCGGGAGCGGGTGCAGATCTTCCAGGGCCCGGTCATCCGCCGTCAGGGCGAGGGGGTCCGCGAGACCTTCACCGTTCGCAAGGTCAGCTTCGGCGTGGGCGTCGAGCGGACCTTCCCGGTCCACTCGCCGACCATCGCCCAGATCGAGGTGGTCACCCTGGGTGACGTCCGTCGGGCCAAGCTCTACTACCTGCGTGAGCGGTCCGGGAAGTCGGCCAAGATCAAGGAGCGACGGGCCGTCCGCCCGTGACGGATCACGACCGCCGCAACACCCCGTCACCGAGCTGTCCCGTCCGTCGGCCCCATCCTGGCGTGAACCGTCGATGAGCGAAGAGGAGCTCGAGCGCTACGAGGCGGAGATCGAGCTGGCCCTCGTCCAGGAGTACCGGGCCGTGCTGCCCATGTTCGGCTACGTGGTCGAGACCGAGCGTCGCTTCTACCTGGCCAACGAGGTGTCCATGCGGGTGCGGTCGGACACCCAGCCGGCTTGTGTCGAGCTCGAGATGTCCGACGCCTGGGTGTGGGACATGTACCGGCCGGCCCGGTTCGTGCCGTCGGTCCGGGTCGTGACCTTCCGGGACGTGAACGTCGAGCGACTGCCCGAAAAAGAGCTCTGAGTCGGGCCCGTGGCGGGCCCGGAGGGGGAGAACCATGGAGACGCTGATCGTCGAGCGGACCGCCGGGGTGGTCACGGTGACCATGAACCGGCCGGAGAAGAAGAACGCGGCCAACGGGGCCATGTTCGACGAGCTGATGGCCACCTTCATCGAGGTCGAGCGCAATGCCGAGGACCGCGTCCTGGTGCTCACCGGGGCCGGCGGGGCCTTCTGCACCGGGGCCGACCTGTCCGACACCGAAGGCCCGCTCGACCCGTCCAAGCCGGGCATGTTGCGCATGCGCCGGCTCAACGACTCGGCCATGGCCCTGCACCGGCTGTCCAAGCCGGCCATCGCCAAGGTTGAGGGGCTGGCCGTCGGGGCCGGCCTCAGCCTGGCCCTCGGCTGCGACCTGGTGGTGGCCTCGGAGACGGCCCGGTTCTCGCTGATCTTCGCCCGCCGGGGCCTGTCGCTCGACTTCGGGTCGTCGTGGCTCCTGCCCCGGCTGATCGGCCTGGCCAAGGCCAAGGAGCTGGCCCTCTTCGGCGACATCATCGGCGCTGACGACGCCCTGGCCATGGGCCTCGTCAACCGGGTGGTGCCCCCGGGCCAGCTCGACGCCTTCGTCGACGACTGGGCGGCCCGCCTGGCCGCCGGGCCCCCGCTGGCCCTGGCGGCCACCAAGGCCCTGTTGAACGGGTCCCTCGAGACGTCGATGGCCGAGGCCCTCGAGGACGAGGGCCGCTGCCAGGCCTACAACTTCACCACCGAGGACACCAACGAGGCGCTGGCCGCCTTCATCGCCAAACGCGAGCCCAAGTTCACCGGCCGCTGAGGGCGGGCCGTGCCCGGACCCGGGGCGCCGTATAGTCGGAGCGGGCACCGGATCTCTCCCGCCGCCCGGCGGGGGTCAGCCCAACGGGAACGCCGCCCGCGGTGCCTGCGGAAGGAGGCGCCGGCCGTGCTCAACGGAGTGCAGGGGATGATCGGCGAGACCGCCTTGGTCACCAAGGAGATCGAAGGCGCGCACCGGCCGGGAACCATCAGAGCCCGGGGCGAGAATTGGCTGGCCATTCCCCTCGACCCTGACGAGACCATCCCTCCAGGGGCCAGCGTCGTGGTGGCCGACGTCCAGCGCGGCCTGCTCGTGGTGTTCACTGAGGGCGGATAGCGCCCCGACAACCAAGGTGTTGCTCTGTCCGTGAGGACATGTCAAGGAGGTACCAGATGCCCGTAGCGTCCGTCAGCGCCGGAGAAGTGGCCGTGGTCGTCGTCGGGATCGGGATCGGGTTGATCGTCCTGTCGGCGATCATGCGGTCCCTGCGCATCGTCCAGCAGGGCAGTGTGGGCGTGGTCAAGCGGTTCGGGGAGTTCCGGTCGGTCCAGCAGCCGGGCATCCACATCCTCTTGCCGTTGGCCGACCGGATGGAGAAGGTCGACATGCGCGAGTTCCCGATGACCGGGGACCGTCAGACCGTCATCACCCGGGACAACGTGTCGCTGATCGTCAGCGCCACCATCTTCTGCCAGGTCATCGACGTGAAGTCGGCGCTCTTCGAGATCAACGACTTCGTCCTGGCCGTCGACCAGCTGAGCCGGACCGCCCTGCGGGCCGTGTTCGGCGAGATGACCCTCGACGAGTGTCTCTCCCAGCGCGACAGCATCAACTCGCGCATGCAGGACCACATGGCCGACGCCACCATGAAGTGGGGAGTGCGGCTGAACCGGATCGAGATCCTCGAGATCACGCCGCCGACCAACGTGCTGCAGGCCATGTCCGAGCAGAAGGAGGCCGAGCAGCACAAGCGGGCCAGCATCTTGAAGTCCGAGGGTGACCAGCAGTCCAACATCAACATCGCCCAGGGCCGCAAGCAGGCGGCGGTGCTCGAGGCCGAGGGGGCCAAGCAGGCGGCCATCCTGGCGGCCGAGGCCCAGCAGAAGGCCATCGTCCTCCAGGCCGAGGGCGAGCGCCGGGCCCGGGAGCTGCGGGGCCAGGGCGAGGCGCTGTCGTTGACGGCCATCGACTCGGCCACCATCAACCCCAACACCCTGGCCGTGCTCCAGCTGCGGGCCCTCCAGGAGCTGGCCTCCTCGCCCAACGCCAAGGTGGTGGTGCCCTACGAGGCGGCCGGCCTGGTCGGCGGGGCGGCCGTCCTGGTCGACGCCCTGAAGGGGTCGGCGCCCGGGGCGACCCCACCGGTCCCGGTGACCAACGGCTCGGGCCACGACTCGAGCGGTCGGCCGAGCTGACCGACCACCCTCGGCGGGCCGACCGTTCGCCCCGGTCGGCCCGGGCCGGTCAGAAGGCCGGCGGGTAGCTGCCCGGCGACCATCCGATGGTCGACGAGGACACGGCGCCGGCCGTCGGCGGCAGGGTCATGGCCGGCGCCGTGCACTCGTGCTGGTCGGTCCGGGCTCCGAACCACGGCACGGCGCCGCCGAGCCAGATGTACCAGCAGGTCCCGCTGTCCGAGCGGACGGCGAGCGTGACGTCCTCGGTCAGGCCGGTGCCCGAGGTACTGGGCAGGCCGGCGGCTACGGCCAGTGAGACGGCGGTCGGGCCGGTGGACGGTTCGCCGCTGAAGGCCACCCCGGGTACCCGGGCGTCGAGGTCAATGGCGGCGACCTGGTTGCCGCCGGCCAGCGCGGCCTGGACGGCGGTCATGGCCGACGAGAGGGTCTGCTTGGCCTGGAGGTCGGCCGCCGGGGCGACCAGCGGCGAGCCGTCGGCTCCGGTGGCCGCCGAGTCCGAGGGGCTCGAGGTCAGGTCGACGGACAGCTGGATGGTCATACCCACGCCGATGATCACCAGCACCAGGGCCAGCATCACCAGCCCGCCCTGGCCGGCCTCGTCGCCGCCCCGTGGTGCCCGCATGGCGCTCTTCACACCTCCGCCCGCCGCTGCCCCGGGCCCGCCCGGCGCTGGCTGCCCAGGCTACCGCCGGCCCCCGGGTGCCGGTCCCCGGCCGCCGGCGGGCAAGCTGGTGCCGTGCACTGGGTGGTCGACGGGATGAACCTCATCGGATCGAGACCGGACGGCTGGTGGCGGGACCGGCCGGCCGCCCGGGTCCGCCTGGTCGAGGAGCTGGCCGGCCTGGCCGCCCGCACCGGGGACCGCGTCACCGTGGTGTTCGACGGCCGGCCGGGGGCCGGCGAGGATCCGGCGCCGAGCGACCGTGGGGTGACGGTGTCCTTCGCCCCCGGCGGCCCTGACGCCGCCGACGACGTGATCGCCGCCCTGGTGGGCCGGCCCGACCACCTCCCGGGCCTCCGGGTGGTCACGTCGGACGCCGGGCTCAGCCGGCGGGTCCGGTCGGTCGGGGTGCCGGTGACCGGGGTCTCGGCCTTCCGGGATCTGCTCGACCGCTCGGCGCTCGACGGCTCGTGACCCGGCCGCCGGGCGCCGGCCGGAGGGACCTGAACGACCCCTGACCGGCCGGGGGGACCACTACCCTTTTCGGATTGTGCACCCTTCCCTCGGCGTCGGCCTCGAACTGCCGGCCCACCCGATCGCCCTCGATCCCGGCGCCCCCGGGACCTCGCGCGAGGACCTGGTGCGGGCCGTCCGGGCGGCCGGGGCGGCCGGGGTCGACATGATCTGGTTCGACGGGACGCCGCCCCGGGCCGGGGCCCCGAGGGCCGAGGCGGTCACGATGGCCGCCGGGGCCTCGGTGGCCGACGGCCGGGTGGGTCTGGGGGTCCGCCTCACCCTGGCCGACGGCCGGCACCCGGCCGTCGTGGCCCGTGAGCTCACCGCGCTCGACTTGATGTCGGGGGGCCGGGCCGTGCTGGCCCTGTGCTCGGGCTCGCCGGGCCCCGACGATGGCCCGGGGCGCCTGGCCGAGGCGGTCGCCATCTGCCACGGCCTGTTCGGCGGCGGCCCGATGGGCGTGACCGGGCGCCACTACCGGGTGGCCGGAGCGGTCAACCGCCCCGGCCCGCGCCAACCGGGCGGCCCGCCGATCGTGGTCGAGCTGGGCCCCGACGAGCCGGCCGACGCCCTCGAACCCTGCCTGGACCAGGTGGCCGCCTGGATGACCGGCGGCGACGAGGCCGCGGTGGCCGCCCGACGCCGGTCCCTCGACGGCTTGGCCGGCGGCCCGGTGACCTTGCTGTGGCGGGGCCCGCTGGACGGTGGCGACACCGAGGTCGGGGACCGGGCCCGGCGCCTGGTCGAGGCCGGAGCCGACGGGGTGGTGCTGGTCAGCACCGGATGGGTGGTCGACGGCGCCGACGACCGACGCCCGCCGGACCCGGGCCCGCTGGTCCGAGCCCTCCGGCCACCGGCGGCCGAGCCGGCCGAGCCCGGGCTCTCCGAGCCGCCCCGGTGAGCGACCCCGAACCCTTGGGGCCGCCGCCTTCCCCCTCGGGGTCGACCGCCACCGCGCCGACCGTCCCCGGGCCGGCGACCCGGCCCGACCCGGCCCGGGCGCCCGGCCCGGCGGCGGGCCCCGACCGGCCGGGTGACGGTGACCGGGCAGCCGGCACCGACCAGGTGGCCGCCCGCCACGCCGTCGAGATCCATCCCGCCGAGCCGGGCGGTCGCCAGGACGTGCCGCTGGCCGTCACCGGGCGCTATCTGCCGGCCCTGGACGGCCTGCGGGGGCTGGCCATGGTGGCCGTGCTCCTCTACCACCTGGACTTCTCGTGGGCCTCGGGCTTCTACCTCAGCATCGATCTCTTCTTCGTGCTGTCCGGGTTCTTGATCACCAGCCTCCTGCTCGAGGAGTGGGCCCTCAAGGGGCGCCTCTCGCTGGGCGGGTTCTACGCCCGCCGGGCCCGTCGCCTGCTGCCCGCCCTCTTCCTGGCGCTGACCCTGATCGCCCTGTACGTGGTGCTCGACGGGCGGTTCGGGCCTCCGGGCAGCACCGCCCTGATCGACCTGAGCGGGCTGCGGGGCGACGCCCTGGCCACCTTGTTCTACGTGGCCAACTGGCACGCCATCTTCGCCAACGAGTCCTACTGGGCCCAGTACGCCGCCCAGTCCCCGCTCAAGCACACCTGGACCCTGGCCATCGAGGAGCAGTTCTACCTGGTCTGGCCGCCGCTTCTCCTGGGGCTGCTGGTCGTGGCCCGCAAGTTCGGTCGCCATTGGCGGCGCCTCGGACTGGGCGTGGCCCTGGTCGGCACCCTGGCCTCGGCCATCGCCATGTCGGTCCTCTTCCGGGCGTCGGACCCCTCGCGCGTCTACTACGGCACCGACACCCGGGCCTTCGACCTGTTCGCCGGCATCGCCGTGGCCATGGTGGCCGCCGCCCGCCCGCAGCCCGGGCCCCGGGCCCGCCGGGCCCTCCACGTGCTCGGTCCGCTGGCCGCCGTGGTCCTCGCCGCCTTCTGGGCCCTGTCGGCGCAGCCCGGGACCGGGGGCCAGGCCCGGACCTGGATGTACCACGGCGGCTTCGTGGTGTGCGCCGGTCTGGCCGGCCTGGTCGTGGCCGACGTCCGGCAGGTCCACCGGGGCCCCTTGGGCCGGGCCCTGTCGTTCCGGCCCCTGATCTGGCTGGGCATGATCTCCTACGGCCTCTACCTCTTCCACTGGCCGGTCATCATCTTCCTCAACGCCCAGCGGACCGGCCTGTCGGGCCTGGCCCTGACGGCGGCCCGCATCGGGGTCACCCTGGCTCTGGCGACGGCCAGCTTCTACCTGGTGGAAAAGCCCGTCCGGCGGGCCAAGCTGACCGGATGGCGCCGGGTGGCCCTGGGCCCGGTGGCCGCCATCGCCACCGCGGTGATCATCGTGGTGGCCACCCTGCCGGCCGTGGCCGCCCCCGGCGGGGTGGTGGCCAGCGCCGGGGCGGCCGAGACCACCGACGTCCCCGGGGCCGGGGGGTTCAGCCACCAGGTGCCGATCACCCTGCCCCCGGGCCGGCCCATCACGGCCGCCCACCCGCTCCGGGTCATGCTCATCGGGGACTCGGTGATGTACGTGGCCGCCCCGGGCATCGCCCGGGCCCTCCAGGCCACCCACCGGGCGGTGGTCACCGACCGGGCCTTCGTGGGCTTCGGCCTGTCCCGGGTCCCCAGCTGGCCCACCCTGTTCCCCCAGGACGTGGCCCAGGTCCACCCCCAGATCATCATGGCCACGTGGAGCTGGGACGACTCGTGGGCCCTGGACCACCCCAAGAACTACGAGGCCACCTTGGACCGGTTCATCCGGCTCCTGCTCAGCCCGGGCAACGGGGTGGCCGGGGTCATCTTCGTCCAGTTCCCTCCCTCGGGCCCCTTCTTCAGCTTCCTGCCCGACGCCGCCCAGGACACCCGGTACCGCCAGCGCGAGCAGGCGGCGTGGGACGCCGTGGTGCGCAAGCTGCCCGCCGCCTTCCCGGGCAAGGTCATGTACCTGCCGGTGGCCCCGTCCATCCTGCTCGACGGTCACTTCAGCCAGTGGCTGCCCCCGGTGGGCCGGCCCCACGCCCCCAGGAGCCAGTGGGTCCGGGTGCGGATGATCGACCGGGTCCACCTGTGCCCGCCCGGCGTGGTCCGCTACTCGTCGGCCGTTCTCTCGGACATGCAGCGCCTCTTCGACCTGCCGGCCGCCCGGGGCGCCTGGTATGCCGGGTCGTGGACCTCGGACCCCCGCTACAACGACCCGCCCGGGACCTGTCCCGACGACCACCCCCCGGGGTAGGGGGCGGCCGGAGGCCGCCGAGCCGGCGGCCCCGGGGGTGGCGCCCGGGGCCGGGGCTCTCTCGGCGGCGGCCCGGTGGGTCGTCGACCGACCCCCTGGCCGTGCACCTCGCTGGCCGGTCAGCCGTCGTGCTCAACCTCTGCATCGACGTTGCCGCACCGGCCGCCGATGACCGCCGACGCGACCCGGCGGACGCGTTCGGGATCGGCGAAGATGTCGAGCTCGGCGACCTGGCCGTGGACCACGGTGAAGGCCATCACGCCGTGCGGCTGTCCGTTCAGGGTGATGACGACGCCGGCGGCGCCGTTGATCAAGGCAGGATGGAGGATCGCCGCCGGGTTGGCACCGAGGCGGGCTTGGCGGGCCACCGCCGCGGCACCCCGCACGATCATGGACGCCCCCGGGCGGCTCGGGCCGACGTCGACCCGTAGGACGACGTCGGGGTGGAGCAGGGCGACCAGTGCGTCGAAGTCGCCACTGCGGGCGGCCGAGAAGAGGGCGTCGACCACGGCCCGTTGACGAGCGAGGTCGGGGTCGGGGATGTCGGCCCTTCTGACCCGGCGCCGGGCCCGGCTGGCCAGCTGCCGGGCCGCGGTCGGCGATCGACCGACGATGGGGCCGATCTCGTCGAATGGGAGCTCGAACATGTCATGGAGGACGAAGGCCAGCCGCTCGGCGGGCGCCAGGGCGTCGAGCACCACCAGGAGAGCCAGGCCCACGGCGTCGGCCAGGAGGGCCTCGCCCTCTGGGCCGAGCTCGCCCCCCGGGCTGATGACCGGGTCGGGGAGATGCACCTCGAGGGGCACTTCGCGCCGGGCAGTGCGCGAGCGGAGCATGTTGAGGCAGACGCGGGCGACGATCGTCGTCAACCATCCACCAAGGTTCTCGACCACGCTGGTGTCGGCCCGGCTGACCCGGAGCCAGGCGTCCTGGACGGCGTCGTCGGCCTCGGCGGTCGAGCCCAACATCCGGAAGGCCACGGCCCGCAGGTGGCCCCTCTGCTCCTCGAAGCGCTCGGCCAGCCAGTCGTTCTCACCCATCCGGCACGTCCCCGCGGAACGGGGTCAACGTGACCCGACCGCGACCACCGGCGTGACCAGCAGGGGTGGAACGGCCGGCGGTTGGCGGCCCGGCGGCGCTGCTCCGAGGCGTCCGGGGTGCGGGCAGCCAGACTGGCTCGGCCCGAGGTGCCTTCGAACATCGCCGATGGACGGCATCGACCGGGGCGGCGGGTGGCGATTCGTCGGCGATGGCGCGTCGGCCCTCACCCCCACTGGCCGGGCGTGTAGTCGCCGGCTGGTTGGCGGGTGATGACGTTGAGCCGGTTGTAGAGATTGATGAGGGCGATGAGGCACACCAGCGCCCCGAGCTGGTCGTCGTCGAAGTGCTTGGCCGCGTCGGTCCAGGCCTCGTCGTGGACGCCGCCCCCGTCGGCGATTCGGCTGCCCTGCTCGGTGAGCTCGAGGGCAGCCCGCTCGGCTCCAGTGAAGACGGTGGCTTCCCGCCAGGCGGCGACCAGGTTGATCCGTACCGAGCTCTCCCCGTTGTGCTCGGCGTCTTTGGTGTGCATGTCCAGGCAGCCGGCGCAGCCGTTGATCTGGCTGGCGCGGATCTTGACCAGCTCCTGGGTCACGGTAGGCAGGGTAGAGCCGGTGATGACCGCGCCGGCGGCGTTGATGTGCCGGATGAAGTCTCCGGCAACTGGATTGCCGGGCCATTCGAGTCGAGCGTCCATGCAGGTCTCCTTCGCTGGTGAGCCTTCCCACGACTATGACCCCGCAGGCCGCCCGGTTGTGACCGGGCAGACCGCTCGCCCGGCGTGCTGGCTCGGGGCGGGCCCCGTGCCCTCCCCATTCCGCCATCGAACCGGCCGGACCGGACAGCCCCTGCCCCGGCATCTCCGGAGGGTCCGTCCAGCAGTCGGCCGCCCGGCCTGGTCCCCGACGGTGGACCGACCCGGGGGACCGAGGACCCCGTTCGCCGCCCCGTGGCCCCGTGGACCCCTGGACGTGTGGATCCGTGGAACAATCGATGGCGTGGACGAGCCACCGGAGCTGCGACACAACGAGCACTGGAGGATGGCCGTCTGGGCCCTCCGAGTGGGGTTCGTCGGGCTGGCCATCGGCCTTTCGGGCCTCATCGTGATGTCGTCGGGGTCCACGCCGTGGGTCCTGGCCGTCGGCGTGTTCATCTGGCTGGCCTCGGCCGCCGTCACGTTGACGGGGTTCTTGTGGTCCCGGCACCAGCTTCCCGAGCCCCGACCCGGGTTCTGGCCGATGAGGTGGATGCTCATCCACGACACGGTCCACGCCCAGCCGTCGGCCCCGCACTCCTGACGGCCGGCCGTGGCGGCGGCCTCCGCCGTGCGGCAGCCTGCCGCCGGTCGACCGACGCCGGACCCGATGGTGGCGATGGCGGAGGTCAGCCGGGGTCGCGGCGCCGGCCCCTCGCCGATGCTCTCCGGGTGGGTGAGGGGATGAGCGTGTGACCCCTCACGCCAAGGTCCTCTTCGGCCTCGGGCTGGAGACCGGGGTCCTCCAGGGGCCCGAGATGCTGAGGCACGCCCGCCTGGCCGACGACGCGGGCCTCGACGTCGTCAGCCTCTCGGACCATCCGTACTTCGCCGACCGCCTCGACGCCTACGCCGCCCTGGGATTCGTCCTGGGCGCGACCACCACCATCACCGGAGCGGTCATCATGACGAACCTGCTGAGCCGGCCCGCTCCGATCCTCGCCCGCACCGTCACCGGACTGTCAACCATCTCCCAGGGCCGGTTCGTCCTCGGCGTGGGGGCGGGCGGCATGTGGGAGGAGATCGTCGCCCTCGGCGTCCCCCGCCTGTCCCCCGGAGACCGGGCACGAGCCCTGGAAGAGGCGATCATGGTCGTGCGAGCGCTGTCCGGCGGCGGCGACCCCGTCACCTTCGACGGCCAGTTCTACCAGGTGACCGAGCTGGCACCGGCCGCCGCGGCAACGCCCCCCATCTGGGTCGGCGCACTCAGCCCGAAGACGCTGGCCGTCACCGGCCGACGCGCCGACGGGTGGATACCGGGCCATCTCGCTGACTGGCGCAGCGGGCGGGTTGCCGAGTGGCGAGCGGTCATCGACGACGCGGCGGCGGCCGTGGGGCGGGACCCGGCGGACGTCGACACCATCTACAACGTGTCCGGCCGCCTGACCCGGGACCCGTCACCCGAGACCCGCGACGGCGAGGGTCGGTGGATCGGGGGCGGAGTGACGCAGTGGGTAGAGGAGCTGACGTTCGCCGTGCTTGAACAGAATGCGGCGGCGTTCATCTACGTGCTCCCCCCGGGCGACAGCATCGACGACATGACACTGGGCCTCTGGGCCCACGAGGTCGTGCCGGCCGTGCGCCAAGCGATCGCCGAGCGCTGAGCTCCTCCAAGCGGGGGGACCCCCGGACCCATTGGCCCGAACCCATAGGCCCGAACCCCTTGGATGGGCCCCTTGGATGGGGCCCACCGCTCGGGGGGCCGCCGGCGGGCGCGGGG
>Ga0181519_10004441_pt1 | contig 11341 bp, 10 predicted proteins | sample PEATcosm2014_Bin_26_FD_121102 | JGI IMG/M metagenome (GOLD analysis project Ga0181519, IMG submission 121102) | Peatland microbial communities from MTU Mesocosm Facility, Houghton, MI, USA - PEATcosm2014_Bin02_10_metaG | ecosystem: Environmental > Terrestrial > Soil > Wetlands > Peat | place... | reverse complement strand
TGATCGCCGCCCTCAACGGCGGCGTGGTGGCCATCCCCGGGATGACCGACAAGGGCGAGGCCTACTTCCGGAGCCTCTACGACCACCTCATCCGCATCAGCGACATGGTCGACGGCTACCGCGACCTCATCGGGGGGGCCATGGACACCCATCTGTCGATGGTGTCCAACCGCCTGAACGTGGTCATGAAGCAGCTGGCCATCATCGCCACCATCTTCCTGCCGCTCAGCTTCCTGACCGGGTTCTTCGGGCAGAACTTCACCTGGTTGGTCACCCACCTCGAGGTGGGCCTGGGGTGGTTCCTGTTCCTGGGCGTGGGCTCCGAGCTGGTGGCCATCGTCCTGCTGGTCGCCCTGTTCAAACGACGGGGCTGGCTGGGCGGGCCGACCGCCTGAGGGCCTGACGCCCCGGCCGCCCACTGGCCGGAGGGGTGGCCGGCCCTCGGCGGGCTCAGCCCGCCATGGGCCCGAACTCCTGCCACACGACGACCAGGCGGCGCTCCTCGATGAGCCAGCGCCCGGCGTGGCGCCCGAAGCGGTCCTCGTAGCGGATGCCCATGGTCAGCATCTTGCGGCCCGACGGGCGGACCAGGATGTGCCGGGCCACGCAGGTCGCCTGGCCGGTCGCCCGGTCGCCGTCCAGCTCGATCACCTGGGCCCCGACCAGGTGGGTGGTGGCCACGAAGGCGTCCAGGCTGGCCATGGCCGCCTCGATCTCGGCCGCCCCGGTGTGGACCGCCGTGGGCTGGTCGTCGCCCGGGGTCATGCACATGGTGAAGGTGGCCTGGTCGCTGAAGCACCGGGCCATGTCCCGGTAGCGCTTGGCGTCGGCGGCCATGGCGTAGGCGTCGACCAGGGCCCGCAGGGCTACCCGGTCGGCGGCGTCGGTCGGGCCGTCACTCATGCGGGCCGTCCTTCATGCGGGCCGTCCTTCATGCGGGACGTCACTTATGGTCGTCTCCTTCGGTCGTGCCGGCCGTCACGGCTGGTCCGGCATGTTGGTCCAGCCCCGGCCCGAGCTCTTCGAGTACCACCCGCTGGCCGCCAGGGTCCCCCCGTCGACCGGGATCACCGCCCCGGTCACGAAGCGGGACAGGTCACTGGCCAAGAAGAGCACCACGTCGCCGTAGTCGTCGGGCTGGCCGAAGCGGCCCAGGGGGACCCAGTGACGCACCATGGCCGGGTCCCGGCCGGCCAGCATCAGCTCGGCCGGTGTCTGCAGCGTGTCGGCCAGGTCGGGGGCGATGGCGTTGACCCGCACCCCCTTGGGGCCCAGCTCGACGGCCAGGCTCCGGGTGAAGGCGTTGACCCCGGCGTTGAACGCCGAGTACACGGCGTTGGCCGGGATGCCCCGGAACGCCTCCACCGTCGAGACGTTGATGATGCTGCCCGACCCCTGGGCCGTCATGACCGGGGCGGCGGCCCGGGTGCAGGCGAAGACGTGCTCGAGGTTGAGGGCGTAGAGCAGGTTCCAGTCGTCGGGCCCGGACTTCACGAACATCCCGTTGGGTCGGAAGTCGCCCACGTTGTTGACCAGGACGTCGATCCGGCCCTCGGCCACGTCGGTCGCCGCGGCCATGAGCCGGTCGACCGTGGTGGCCTCTCGGATGTCCCCCTCCACGGCGACGGCCCGGCCCCCGGCCGCCGTGACCTCGGACACCGCCTGGGTCAGGAGCGCCCGGTCGATGTCGTTGACCACCACGGTGGCCCCGGCCCGGGCCAGCCGGCGGACCGTGCCCCGGCCGATGCCCCCACCCCCGCCGGTGACCACGGCCACCCGGCCGACCAGCAGGTCAGCCGGCACCGGGGGTGCGCCGTCGTCGGTCATGGCCGTGCTCCTCGTCCCACCGCTCCCCCATCGTCCACCCCGGAACTGCGCCTGGCCCGGGCCCCGCGGTACGGTAATCGCCAGAAGGCCGGGGGGTCGTTGGGTGGTCGACAGACCCTCGCCGACATCGTGCCCCTGGCCCCCCGGGACCGACGGTCCCGAGGCAACAGCCCGGGAGGTCTGCATGCAGGTCGGCGTCATGGTCACGAGCTACAACCACGGCGACTGGGGTCGCCTGATGGCCGGGGACTACACCCACGGTCCCGAGATCCCCGACCCGGTCAAGATGGACGAGACCCTGCGCATGGGGAACCTGGTCGAGCCGCTGGGCTTCGACTCCATCTGGACCACCGAGCACTACGGCTCGGCGTACTCCATGCAGCCCAACCCACTCCAGTGGCTGGCCTACTGGGCCGGGCGGACCCAGCGGGTCGACCTGGGTACCGCGGTGGTGGTCGTCCCCTGGTGGAACCCGGTGCGCCTGGCCCACGAGATCGCCATGCTCGACATCCTCCTCGAGGGGCGCAACCTGCTGCTCGGCCTGGGCCGCGGCGTGAGCGAGCACGAGTACCTGTCGCTGGGCGTGCCCCGGGAGAGGTCCCGGGAGTACTTCTACGAGATCCTCGACGTGCTCCGCCTGGCCGACAGCCAGGAGCGCTTCAGCTATGACGGCGAGATCTTCAAGGTCACCCCGACCACCGTGCGACCCCAGCCCCGGCACAAGGGCCACCTGCTGGACAACGTGCGGGCCGCCTTCACCACCAAGACGTCGGCCGAGCTGGCCGCCGAGGCCGGCCTGGGCCAGATGTTCGTGGCCGGCGAGCCCCTGGACGCCATGAGCCAGCAGGTGGCCCAGTTCAACACCATCCGGGCGGCCAAGGGCCTCCCGCCCGACCAGCCCACGGCCCTCCTGTGGATGTACTGCGCCGAGACCGAGGCCGAGATCGAGGAGGGCTACGGCTACTTCGAGTCCCAGCTGCTCGACGCCAAGAACCACTACTTCGACTGGAACTCCACCGGGTTCGAGGGCGTGCCCGGCTACGAGGAGTACGCCGCCAAGAGCTCGAACAACGTCGACTTCGGGGCGGCCAACGTGTGGGAGCAGCGCAAGACCCAGCCCATCGGCACCCCGGACCAGGTCATCGCCAAGATCAAGGAGATCCAAGAGGCGGTCAGCCTGGGCTACCTGGTCGTCCACGCCTTCTACGGGGCCATGCCGGTGGACAAGGCCGAGAAGAGCCTGCGCCTGTTCGCCAACGAGGTCCTGCCGGCCATCCACGAGATGGCCACGCCGATCCACGAGCACTCGCTGGGCGTGCCCGCCGGCGTCAACGCCGGCTGACCCGGTGCGCGCCCCCTCGAGGGCTCTCGTGCTGGCCGGTGGCGGGGTCACCGGCATCGCCTGGGAGCTCGGATTCCTCTCGGCCCTGCACGACGCCGGGGCCGACGTGGTGGCCTCGGCCGACCTGGTGCTGGGCACCTCGGCCGGAGCGGCGGTCGGGGCCCAGGTCACCGCCGGGGTCCCGCTGGAGCAGCTCGAGGCCCTGCAGCTGGCCCCGGCCGAGCAGTCCAAGGAGATCAGCGTCCCCCTGGACATCGAGACGTTCCGCAAGGAGCTGGCCGACCTGGTGGCCGGGGCCCGCGACCCGGCCGACGCCCGGGCCCGGGTCGGGCGGATGGCCCTGGCGGCCGAGACGGTGCCCGAACAGGTGCGTCGGGACGTCATCGCCGCCCGGCTGCCGTCCCACGAGTGGCCGGACCGCCGGCTGGTGCTCACCGCGGTCGACGCCGAGACGGGCCAGTGGCTGACCTTCGACAAGGACTCGGCCATCTCGCTGGTCGACGCCACGGCGGCCAGCTGCGCCGTGCCCGGGGTGTGGCCGCCGGTGTCGGCCAACGGCCACCGCTACGTGGACGGGGGGGTCCGGTCCTTCACCAACGCCGACCTGGCGGCCGGCCACGACCGGGTGCTGATCGTCGTGCCCCTGGTCCTCATGGACGAGCAGCGGGCGCTCCTGGCCGAGGAGATGACCCAGCTGGCCCCGGGGGCCATCCTGGTGGCCGAGGCCGACCAGGCCTCGGCCGAGGCCATCGGGCCCAACCCCTTGGACCCGGCGGCCCGGGCGGCGGCGGCCCGGGCCGGGCGGCGCCAGGGCACCGAGCTGGCCGAGACCGTCCGGCAATTCTGGAACTGACCGGGGCCCTCTCCGGCCTGCGGGCCCTGGTGGCCGGGGGCAGCAGCGACACCGGCCGGGCGGTGGCCGAGCTCCTGGCGGTCGACGGCGCGGCGGTCACCATCACCGGGCCCCACGAGGAGCGGCTGGCCGCCGCCCAGGCCGACCTGGTGGACCGGGGCCACCCGGTGTGGGCGGTGGCCTGCGACTCCCTGGTGTCGGCCGACCTGGCCCATGCCGTGTCGATCGCCGGCGGGGGCGGGCGCCTGGACATCGCCGTGTCGGTGCCCGGGGGACCCGGTCCCGACCGGTTCGTCACCGAGGTCGACGAGGCCGACTTCATGGCCGTGGTCGACCGCACCCTGCGGCCGGTCCTCCTCCTGGTCAAGCACGCCGGCCAGGCCATGGACGGCGGCGGGGCCATCGTCGCCGTGTCCTCGGCGGCGGCCGTCGGGTCGATGCCCGGGATGGCCGCCCACGCCGCGGCCAGCGCCGCCGTGGACAGCCTGGTCCGGGTGGCCGCCGACGAGCTGGGGTCCCGGGGCGTCCGGGTGAACTCGGTGCGCCCGAGAGCCGCCCGGCGCCCGGGCGCCCGCCTGGTCGACCCCGACCGGGCCCCGGCCCCCACCGGACGAGGCCAGGGGTCCGACGAGACCGGGGCCATCGCCCGGGCCATCCGGTTCCTGGCCGGACCGGAGTCCTCGTGGATCACCGGGCAGTCGCTGGCCGTGGACCGCGGTCCCGGCGGCGCGCCCCCGGCGTCGGCGACCGCGCCCCCAAGATCGCACTGAGCGCCCCCGGCGGCCGGCGGCCCGGCGGCCGGCGGGCCGGTGCGATCGACCGCCGGACGGCGGCGGCGTCAGCCGACGACGCCGTCGGCTCGCATCGAGGCGATCTCGGCCGCCCCGTACCCCAGCTCGGCCAGGATCTCGTCGGTGTGCTGGCCCAGCAGGGGCGGCGGTAGCCGCTGCTCGGCCCGCCGGCCGTCCAGGCGGACCGGCATGTCGACCAGCCGGAGCTCGGGGATGAGGGGGTGACCGGCCACCGGCGGGACCAGGCCCAGCACGGCCGTCTGCTCGTCGGCCACCACGTCGGCCACGGTGCGGACCCGGCTGCAGGGCACCGACCGCTCGGCCAGCCGGGCCTCCCAGTCGGCGGCCGAGGCGCCGGCCAGCGGCTCGGCCAGCAGGGCGTGCAGCTCGTGACGGTGGCTGACCCGGTCGCTGTTGGTGAGGAAGCGGGGGTCCTTGACCAGGGCCGGCCGGTCGACCACGTCGCACAGGGCCGAGAACAGCCCGTCGTTGGCCGCGCACACCATGAGCACGCCGTCGCCCGTCTCGAAGGCCTCGTAGGGGGCCAGGAACGGGGTGGCCGTGCCGGCCCGGCCCGGGTTGACCCCCGAGGCCAAGAACCCCGACACGTGGTAAGAGAGCCACCACACCGCCGTCTCGAACAGGCTGCCGTCGATCTGGGCCCCGGCCCCGGTCTCGGCCCGCCGGGCCAGTGCGGCCTGGATGGCGATGGTGGCCCACAGCCCGGTGCCCAGGTCGATGGCGCCGATGGGCAGCCGGGCCGGCGGGCTCTCGGGCTCGCCGACCAGGCTCATGATGCCCGAGTAGGCCTGGATGATCGGGTCGTAGCCGGGCTTGCCGGCCATCGGCCCCTCGGCCCCGAAGGCCGAGATCGAGCAGTAGACGAGGCCCGGGTTGGCCGCCCGGAGGGCATCGGGACCGAGGCCCCGGCGCTCCAGCGACCCGGGCTTGAAGCTCTCCACCAGGACGTCGGCCCGCTCGGCCAGCCGGCGCACGGCGGCCCCGCCGGCCGGGGTGTCGAGGTCCACGGCGATGCTCCGCTTGTTGCGGTTGGCGGCCAGGAAGGTCGCGCTCTGGCCGTGCCAGGCCGGGGGCCACCATTCCCGGGTGTCGTCGCCCCGGCCCGGTGACTCCACCTTGACCACCTCGGCCCCCAGGTCGGCCAGGATCATGGTGCAAAAGGGTCCGGCCAGGTTCCGGGTCAGGTCGAGCACGACCAGCCCGTCGAGCACCCCCCGGCCATCCGGGCCGGCGCTCACCGGCTCCCCCTGACCGGGCGACCCTCGCTCATCGCCCCATGGTAGGTGGGGGGCCCACCGGCGCGTTGGCCCACACCGGTCCCCGGGACCGCGCGCGCCGGACCAGGGCCACGATCAGGAGCACCACACCCACCACGCCGACCAGGCCCGAGCCGACCATGGCCCCGATGCCGGGCAGGAGCGACTCGAGCGCCTGGAGGACCGGCCGGGCGACCACGGCCGAGCCCGAGGTGCCGTGGATGGCCACCCGGTACGGCCCGGGCCGGGGGACGTCGAACTCGACCACGCCCACGTAGATCTGACCGCCGACGAACACCACCTGGGACGGCGAGGGCGAGAGGGCGACCGACGTCCCGCTCGGACCGGTCACCGACACGTCGGCCGCCGGCACCACCTGGGGTGCCGGACCGGAGGAGAACGAGCCACCCGAGACCGATGCCCCCGGGACGGCCAGGTCCGGACTGGCGGCGACCACCCAGGTGCCGCGGTCGAGGATCAGCCGGGCCGATCCGGGGGCGTCGAAGGTGCCGGCCGACTGCTCGAGGCGGCCGGCCGCCGAGGCGGTCCAGACGGCCGAGAGCACAACCCCGGCCAGGCCCAGGGCCACCAGGACCACGGCCACGATGAGCAACGGCCCGACCCGCCGGGCCGACCCCGAGGGGGGCGGCGACCCCGGGGGCCACGGTCCGGGCGGGTGCTGCGCCGCCGTCCACCCGACGCCGTCCCACCACCGGTAGCCGCCCAGGCCGGCCGGGTCGGGATACCACCCGGGCGTGGCCACCGCCGTGCGCCGTCAACCCGTCCGGACGACGACCGAGCCCACGGCCAGGTCCTGCAGCGTCTGGTTGCGCGAGCTGCCCAACGGCCACAGATAGGTGGTGAGGGCGGCGATGGCCCCGAGCCCGCTCAGCAGGCCGGCCACCACCAGCGTCCCCGACGTCGGGCTCCCGGTCTTGATCAGGGTGGACACCAGCGTGGCCAGACCGGTCAGGGCGAAGGCCACCAGGGCCCGCCGGAGGGCTCGGGTCCGGCCGAGCGGCCCGGCCGTGTGGAGGTCGACGGCCCGGATCCGGGCGGCCATCATGCCCACCGTCTGGCCCCGCCAGCCGATCAGGAGGGCGCCGTAGGCCACCTGGACCAGGGCGTTCAGGACGATCACGAAGACCAGCCATCCGCCGGCGTCGGTGGAGTAGGTCTGGCCGTTGGCCGTCACGTCGAGATGGGTGACGCCGATGGCCAACTCGATGATGGCGAAGGGCACGCCCAGGATCAGGCCGTCGAGGAAGAGGCCGAGCGCCCGGCGCCACCATCCCGACAGCACGTGGACCCGGTTCCACGGGTCCACGATGTAGGGCCCGGTCATCGGCGGGCCGGCCGGTGTGGTCGCCTGGGTCCAGCCGTAGCCGTCCCACCAGCGGTAGCCGCCGAAGCCCCCGGGGTCGGGATGCCACCCGGGCGGCGGCCCGACGCCGTACCCGGGCGGCGGCCCGAGGCCCGGCCCGGGCGCCCCGTAGCCCGCGGTGCCGTAGCCCGGGGCGCCGGAGCCCGGGGTGCCGTAGCCCCCAGGCCCGGGGACCGGGGCGCTGGAGCCCGGGGCGCCGTAACCGGAGGGTCCGTAGCCGGAGGGTCCGTAGCCGGAGGGTCCGTAGCTCGCGGCGCCGTACCCGCCCGGTGCCGGACCGGGCGGCGGGGGCGGCGGCGGGGGGCCGGGGTTCGGTGGATGGGGGCCCGCCGAGAGCGGGTGGCCCGGCGATCCGCCGTCCGGCGGGGACCCGGCCGGTGGCGGCGGGGGCCAGGCGGAACCCCCGGCCGGCCCCTCGCCGGGCGTCCCGTCCGGCGGTGGCTGACCGGTCCACGGGCCGTCGTCGGTACCGCCGCCGGTCATCGCCCGCCCCCACCCATGACGCGAGGCTATCGACCGGGCCGCCGGGCGGCCGGGACCGGGCCCGGCCGACGGGTCGCCGCCACCGGGCCCTCGCGCGTAGGGTGCTTTCCCTCACGCCACCGAGCGAACCAGGGACCGTGCCCGTACTCACCAGCGACGTCGACACCGCGAGCGAGCAGTTCCAGGCCAACCGGGCCTCCCTGCTGGCCCTCCTGGCCGAGCACGAGGCGCAGGTCGACCTGGCCCGCGGCGGGGGCGGTCCCCGCTACCAGCAGCGCCACCACGACCGGGGCAAGCTGCTGGCCCGGGAGCGCATCGAGCTGCTGGTCGACCGGGACAGCGCCTTCTTGGAGCTGTCGCCGGTGGCCGCATGGGGCACCGGCTTCCAGGTCGGCGGGTCCATGGTCACCGGGGTCGGCGTGGTGTCGGGGGTCGAGTGTGTGATCATCGCCAACGACCCGACGGTCCGGGGGGGCACCATCAACCCCTACTCGTTGCGCAAGAACCTCCGGGCCTTGGAGATCGCCCTGGTCAACCGGCTGCCGCTGATCAACCTGACCGAGTCGGGCGGGGCCGACCTGCCGACCCAGGCCGACCTGTTCATCCCGGCCGGCAAGATCTTCCACGACCTGACGGTGCTCTCCCAGCACGGCATCCCGACCATCGCCCTGGTGTTCGGCAACTCGACGGCCGGCGGGGCCTACGTGCCGGGCATGAGCGACTACGCGGTCATGGTCGACCGGGGGGCCAAGGTCTTCCTGGGCGGGCCGCCCCTGGTCAAGATGGCCACCGGCGAGGACTCCGGTGACGAGGAGCTGGGCGGGGCCGAGATGCACGCCCGGGTCTCCGGGCTGGCCGACTACTTCGCCGTCGACGAGCTCGACTGCATCCGCATCGGTCGCCAGATCGTGGCTGACCTCAACTGGCGCAAGCTGGGACCGGGCCCGACCCGGCCGGCCGTCGAGCCCCGCTACGACCCCGACGAGTTGCTGGGCGTCGTCTCGGCCGACCTGCGCATCCCCTTCGATCCACGTGACGTCATCGCCCGGGTGGTCGACGGCTCGGTGTTCGACGAGTACAAGCCGTCCTACGGGACCAGCCTGGTCACCGGGTGGGCCTCGATCCACGGGTACCCGGTGGGCATCTTGGCCAACGCTCGGGGCGTGCTGTTCAACGACGAGTCCAAGAAGGCCACGGAGTTCATCCTGCTGGCCAACCAGAGCGACACCCCCCTCCTCTTCCTGCAGAACACCACGGGCTACATGGTGGGCCGGGAGTACGAGCAGGCCGGCATGATCAAAGACGGCGCCAAGATGATCAACGCGGTGTCCAACTCCACCGTGCCCCACCTGACGGTGATCATGGGCGCCTCCTACGGGGCGGGCAACTACGGCATGTGCGGCCGGGCCTACGGCCCCCGGTTCCTCTTCACCTGCCCTCGGCCAAGATCGCCGTCATGGGACCCCAGCAGCTGGCCGGTGTGATGTCCATCGTGGCCCGCCAGTCGGCCGAGTCGAGCGGCCGGCCCTTCGACGAGGAGGCCGACGACATCCAGCGCCGGGCCGTGGAGGACCAGATCGAGCGGGAGTCCCACGCCTTCTTCATGACCGGCCGCCTGTACGACGACGGCATCATCGACCCCCGCGACACCCGGACCGTGCTCGGCCTGTCGCTGTCGGCCGTCCACTCCAACACGGTCGAGGGACGTCGGGGCTTCGGGGTGTTCCGGTTTTGAGCGGGCCCGGCCAGCCGTCGCCGGCCCCGGTGGTCCGCCCGATCGCCAAGCTGCTGGTGGCCAACCGGGGCGAGATCGCCCGGCGCATCATGCGCACCGCCCGCTCCCTGGCCATGGCCACGGTGGCCGTCTACTCGGACCCCGACGCCGGGGCCCCGTTCGTCGTCGAGGCCGACGAGGCCGTCCGGCTCCCCGGGTCGACCCCGTCCGAGACGTACCTCGACATCGAGGCCGTGGTGGCCGCGGCCGCCGCCAGCGGGGCCGACGGCGTCCACCCGGGCTACGGGTTCCTCTCCGAGAACGCCGCCTTCGCCCGGGCCTGCGCCACGGCCGGCCTGGTCTTCGTGGGTCCGTCACCCGAGGTCATCGAGGCCATGGGCTCGAAACTGGCGGCCAAGGAGCTCATGGCGGCGGCCGGCGTCCCGGTGCTGCCCGGGGCGGCGGTCACCTCGGCCGAGGACGCCCGGGCGGTGGCCGCCGAGATCGGCTGGCCGGTGCTGGTCAAAGCGGCCTTCGGCGGCGGGGGCCGGGGCATGCGGGTGGTCACCTCGGACGGGGAGATGGCCGAGGCCGTGTCGTCGGCCCAGCGCGAGGCCGGGGCGGCCTTCGGCGACCCGACGGTCTTCTTGGAGCGCTTCGTGACCTCGCCCCGCCACATCGAGGTCCAGATCCTGGGCGACACCACGGGGCAGGTGGTGCACCTGTTCGAGCGGGAGTGCTCGATACAGCGGCGCTACCAGAAGATTATCGAGGAGTGCCCGTCACCGGTGGTCACCGAGGCCCTGCGGGCCGAGCTGGGCCAGGCCGCGGTGACCGCCGCCCGGGCCCTGGGCTACGTCGGGGCGGGCACGGTCGAGTTCGTGATGGACGGCGACGGCCGGTTCTACTTCCTCGAGGTCAACACCCGGCTCCAGGTCGAGCACCCGGTGACCGAGGAGGTGACCGGCATCGACCTGGTGGCCGTGCAGCTGGCCGTGGCCGCCGGCCGGCCGCTGCCCGACGCCGTCCACCGGGCCCGGATCCAGGGCCACGCCATCGAGGCCCGCCTGTACGCCGAGGACGTGGCCGCCGGGTACCTGCCGGTGTCGGGGACCCTCCACACGGTCGACCTGCCGGCCGGGGCCGGCGTCCGGGTGGACAGCGGGGTGGAGGACGGCTCGGTGGTCAGCACCTACTACGACGCCATGCTGGCCAAGGTCATCGGCGTCGGACCGACCCGGGAGCTGGCGGCCGGCCGGCTGGCCGACGCCCTGGCCCGGGCCCGCATCCACGGCCCGGTGACCAACCGGGACCTTCTGGTCGGCGTGCTCCGGCACCCCGAATTCCTGGCCGGGGCGACCGACACCGGGTTCCTGGCCCGCCACGACCCGGGGCGGCTCAGCCGGACCGATCCGGACGGCCGGGTGCGCCGGCTCCACGCGGTGGCCGCCGCCCTGGCCGGCCAGGCCGACCGGCGGGCCCGGGCCCCGGTCCAGCCCAGCCTGCCCTCGGGGTGGCGCAACGTGGACAGCGCCCCCCAGCGGGTCGAGCTGGCCGACGACGCCGGCCCGCTGGCCGTGGCCTACCGGGTCCACCGTCGGCCCGTCGGGTCGGCCACCACCCCGGCCGAGCTCACCGTGGACGGCGAGCCGGTGGAACCGGTCGTGCTC
>Ga0181519_10004440_pt1 | contig 11344 bp, 10 predicted proteins | sample PEATcosm2014_Bin_26_FD_121102 | JGI IMG/M metagenome (GOLD analysis project Ga0181519, IMG submission 121102) | Peatland microbial communities from MTU Mesocosm Facility, Houghton, MI, USA - PEATcosm2014_Bin02_10_metaG | ecosystem: Environmental > Terrestrial > Soil > Wetlands > Peat | place... | reverse complement strand
GCGTGGTGTCCTGTGAATATCTGGTGCGCGGTGAACCTGAGTGGATTGCACTTTGCTGGAGTGGAATCCTCCGCAACATGGCTTCTAGCGAATGGCCAACGAGTCCAGCTAGGTTGGACTGCATTACTCGGCACGCAACCGCCGTTTGCCGGGTTGCAATCAGAGTATGCACTCAACTACCCTGTCCAGAATATCCACGCAACATGGATTGCCGCGCCGAACAAGTGGGTGACAATTACAAACGCCTTGGAGATCGTGAAAAAGTATCAGCAACCGGGCATTGCGCCCTGGAATCCGAATGCGTATCCGGTGTGGAGCGGATCGTTGACGCATGACTCAGGCCGCATTCGCCCATATCTGCGACTCGCCAATCTCAGCAATACCGGCTATCAGGAAATCAGCGGCGTGGCAATGCCGGGGCGGTCCATCATTGGTGGATTTTCCATCTGGCTAGGAAAGTAAGTCAGCTAAAAAATGATTGCGCGTTAGCGAAGCCTCAGTTACGATGATCTCGTACCTCGCGAGTCCGCGCCGTAACCAATCAGCGGACTCTACCTGCACTCTCCCGCTCTTGAGGGAATGTGGATGGGGGCGCTTCGAGAGCACACCGGGAAAGGTGTGCCTGCGCCTCAATACCTCCACCGAGGCTCACGCTCCTTTCCTTCAACGCCAAACAATGTAACTCGAAGGAGAGATGCCATGAGCAAGCCAGAGAATCACCACAAGATCAACTACATCGAGTTCGCTTCTACGGATATTGAGCGGACGAAGAAATTCTACGCAACTGTTTTCGGCTGGAGCTTTCAGGACTACGGGCCGGATTACGTCGCCTTTAGCGCGGAGATCGGCGGCATCGATGGCGGCTTTTACAAAGCCGAGCCTCATGACGAGCCACCCAAGTTTGCGCCGTTGGTAGTGCTTTACTCCGCCGACCTGAAAGCTACCGAGGATGCAATCGTTGCCGCAGGCGGAAGTATCATTGTGCCCACCTTTGAATTTCCCGGCGGGCGGCGTTTTCATTTCTCTGACGGCCTTGGAAACGTGCTGGCAGTCTGGTCAGAGTAACTCAGTTCATTCCAGACCCCAACATCAGAGGCTTGCGCCGGAAAAACTCATCGCGAACCAGTGTGAGACCGAGGATGCACCGCTCGAAACTGTCCGCTAACCGGGCAAAGAGCGGTGCCTCCTGCTCATACTCGAATAAGTTGAACTGGCTGACGATGTAGTAACTCTCTTTGCCAGTATGGACCAACTCCTTGCGGCTGGGCTGGTTGCGCCGCAGGCGGCGCGACGACTCCGCCGCCTCGGGAAACATACCGGCGACAAAGAGCGAGTAGTCGCCAATATGCTTGCGGCGGGCGCGCTCGGCGTCGAAGGAAGGCGCGGCGCCCAGCACCGGATCGGCATCGTCGATCATGCGGTCGAGGAGGGTGACGGCGCGGCCCATCGAATCGCGCATCCGAAATAGTTTATCTGACTCTGCAAACTCGCAGAGCAGTTGAGCCACATAACTGCTGATCTCAGGGTCGTTGATTCCAAGTTGGCCCTCGTAACTATTACGAACGGCCTGATGGAAGAAGGCTTCAAGCGGATGAGTTTGCGTTTGCATACACACCTCCCGCGGCTATGCATGCGCGCAGCCGTTTGCTTTGACAGCGGCCGGTTTGCGTACAGCCGGGGATTCCAGCCGATGCCTTGTTAATTAGCTTTGACACAGCTTATCGGAAATGTTGTGAATAGCAACAGAGGAATTGCATTTTAGTTAGCAGAGTAAATACGAGAGTGCGAAGGCGGGAAGCAGAGAAACATGACGGGCAGCCGCTGTAGGCTGCCCGTCATGATGAGAAAACAGAAGCATTAAACAGCGGCGGCAGATCGCTCCTCTAACTCGGCAAGGCGCTTAGCCAGCAGGGTTTCCAGTTTGACCAGCGCAGCGGAGAAGCCTTCGATGCCTTCCTTCAGCTTGTCTGTCGCCATGCGATCCGCGGCGTGCATCGACTCAAAGGCTGCCTTATCCACCGTGATTTTTTCGACGGACGATGCCTTGGCTGCTTCGGGATCGAGCTTGCGGGGCAGGTCGGCAACGGTCGCTTCCAACTCGGCCAGCAGTTGCGGCGAGATGGTGAGCAGATCGCTGCCGGCCAGTTCCTGAATCTCGCCGATGTTGCGGAAGCTGGCGCCCATGACCTGCGTCTTATAGCCGAATTTTTTGTAGTAGGTGTAGATGTGGGTTACGGATTGGACGCCGGGGTCGTCTGCGCCGTGAAAATCCTTGCCAGTGTCTTTCTTGTACCAGTCGAGGATGCGGCCAACGAAGGGCGAGATCAGCGTGACTCCAGCCTCGGCGGCGGCAATAGCCTGATGCACCCCGAAGAGCAGAGTCAGGTTGCAGTGGATGCCTTCCTTCTCTAGCACCTCAGCGGCGCGAATGCCCTCCCAGGTAGAGGCGATCTTGATGAGGACGTGATTGCGGCCAATGCCTGCCGCATCGTATTGGGCAATGATCTTGCGGCCCTGCGCGATGGTGGCTTCGGTGTCGTAGGAGAGGCGGGCGTCTACTTCGGTGGAGACGCGACCGGGCACGATTTCAAGGATCTTTTTGCCGAATGCGACGGCCAGGCGCTGGAAGGCGAGGTTGGCAACGGCCTCGTCGGTCGCAGCGTCGCCGAGTTCCTTGCGGGCTTCGAGCAGAACGCCGTCCACGATGGGCTGATACTGCGGCATCTGCGCGGCGGCGGTGATGAGCGAGGGGTTCGTGGTGGCGTCCGTGGGGCGAAACTTGGCGATGGCCTCGATGTCGCCGGTGTCGGAAACGACAGTGGTGTAGTTGCGCAGCTGCTCGAGTAGATTCTGCGGCATGATCCTCCTCCGGGGAAGAAGCGCGCAAGTCACTTGAGCGCGCTTGCATCCAGTGTAACGCTGTTTGATTCGTCGGCGCGCCTGCGGTTGCGCGCGGGTATGCGTTTATTTCCACCGTTAACGGATGAAACCTTCTGATTTCCCCGGCTTCGAAGGCAGGATCTGGGGCATCCAGCTTTATCGGACTTTTACGACGACGGTGCCGGTCACGGAACTGTATCGCGTAAGATCAGCCGGCAAGAAGGTTACCGTCACGGAACTGATTCCTCGTGGCGGAATAAACGAAAGACCAGGACTATATATAAAAGTTCCGGGCACACTTGCAGATCCGCCGTAGAGCACCGTCGCGAGGCTCTCTCCCTGCCGCGTAGGCGCTGAAGAAGGCCAGATAACGGATGGAGTGCTAAACGTCGGCACGGCGGGCGGTTGTACCGTTGCTTGTGTGGTTGGTTTATTGACCACAGACGGAGCCAGTTCCGGTTCTTTTTCCTGCAATCTTTCCTTTTTCGGCTTTGGTGGATCAGGAGTTGGCAGATGGCCTAAATGAAAAGCATCTTCTGCTGACCCAGTATGGGAGTCGATCGTACGGGGTTCCGGTGCGGGAGTGGCATGGACATTCGGCTTCGCGGGGTCATTTGCGGGCTTCTGTGCCCGGATGAAATTCCCCGATGCGAAGATGAACAACGCACCCGTGGCGAAAGCGACGTAGAATTTCATATTTTCTCCTATCGAATCTGATATGGCCTAATTCAATTGTTGGACACGATTCCGTGGGGATCGTTGTTAGAAAGGTTCACAAACGAGTATTTTAGTATTGTCGGCAAGACGATTATTCAATGCGCCAAGAACTGCGCTGCCGTGTTCCTCTGCCTCACGGTGCTTACAAAAATAAAGGGCAAGGGTACCACTCCTAGCTGAAAACTCACTATTCAGGCTCTCGTTACAGGCAATGCAGCTCCTCCTGGCGGCAATCGTGCCAGTACGCCCTATTCGCATCCGAAGTTTTCAACCCAGTGGGTTGCCGTACACTCTTTTTCCCAGAGCAATGACGATGCATCCTTCGATGCCCGCCACACCACCCCTGCCCCCAATTCCTGGAAGAAATCATCTGAATCCGGGTCCGGTATTGAATGCAGGTAGTCTTACGGGTAGAATCAAATCAGATCCCTGTATCAGAAATCTAGAACTGCGTAAAAATGAATGCGTCGTCAAACAAATTGATTATCGGAGTCAATCATGTATAAGAGTAAACGCCCGGGCGAAACCCGTTTTACCGCAAAGCAGCCAGTCAGAGCAAAAGCCCAACAAGAAAGCGCCAGCGCCGAACCTTCTGTGCGCGCACCGCACCCCCCGGCTGGCAATAATCGGCAGCCTGCCGTTGCCCGGACCGGACAACTACCGGCCGCAAAGATATCGGAATCCACTGTCGCCACCATGGTCACCCTTTATGAGTTTTTGACCAGAGGTGACAAGCCATTCGGCAAACAAGGCCCGTTGGTGAGCTCCCATACTGTTTACGAGCAATGTTTTGCGATGGGTGTAAGTAACGAAGTCCTAGACAAGTGCGAATGGAAATATTATTGGAATTTCAGCCGGATTCTTCCCGCCCTCCTCGATGGAAGTTTCTTTACTGGCATCGATGGATTCAGAGGGAAGGACCTCGATGCCAGCGGACAGAGCGTCCTGATCGGTTTTGCGCAGTTTTTATGCGTTGCATACGAAACCATCCAGGGAGTGTCAGCCGAGCACAAGGGCGCGCTTCATGCGGCGCTGAGCCAAGATGGATTCACATTTGATGGAACCCGCCTGATTGACGCCTATGCGCAGGCACAGATCGTTGAAGAGCCGGAAGAGGTCCAGTCCGTAGAACAGGCTCAAGAAGTTTACTTCGTTGAGCAGCATCGCGAGGCTCGCTCTGTCGAGCAGCCGAATGATATTCGCTCTGTCGAGCAGCTGATCGATGCTTGCCCGCACGACCGCAAAGATCTTCTGCTTCAACACTTTGAGAATGGCCACAAACTGTATCGGGAGCAAAAATTCCAGCCATCTGTTGAGGAATGGCGTTCGTTTTTGCAGGTGCTGCTCTATGGAGTGTGGTGGCGAACACGCGCGAACCGGGATGAACTGGCATCCTACCCTGAGTCTCCAGCTATCAATGATCTCTTCCTTTATTTAACGAGGGTAGAATTCTTCAGCGTTGAAGAAGAGTCGGCGTTTCGCGGTGGCTATGGCTTTCTAAGCGCGGGCGGACACGCCGGAGTCGGTGAAAAGGACAACGCCTATTTGTCGCAAACGATTGCGTTGGCTTTTGGGCAGGCCACTCTTATGAAGTTGTACTCTTGGAGCTGCAACGAATTCAGGCGCTTTTGAATCGCCGGGGGCCAGGTTCGGCGCGATTCTATTGCTTCGGGCCTGGGATACCTACAATTGCTGCGCAATTATTTCCATTCGCACTTCACTGCAAAAACACAAGCGCCGCGCTGCCCGCCGCTACGTGAATCTGCGCTACGTCATCCTTGACAGCAATCGTCTCCGCGACGCGCGGAGTCCATGTGCCGTGTTCACCAATCTGCGCGCATGCGAGCGTGATTCCCTCCGTTGCATCGAGCGCCGCCGCCTCCAGTCTCCAGGCCGTTGCGTGGCGGAGTTCTCGCGAGACTCGAACTGAAAAATCCAACCCGTGTGACTCATCTTTGTTGAAGATCGCCACCTTGCAACCTTGCCTGTCCCGAGCGGCGTAGGATGTTACGTTGACGGCCTCCGGCATTCCCTGAACGCGCAGCGGCGTGGCGCCGGCAAACTGGTTGGCGAGCAGCATTCCATAGAAGATCGGCATGGCCTTGATTACGGAGTTTGGCTCGCTGGAGATGGGGGTATAGAAGCCGCTGCGCACCTTTTGCGGAGTCTTGGCAGCCTCCATTCCCGGCGTATGGTCGCCCAGTCCGGCAGTTAGGCGGGCGCTGTTGCCGCCGTGGAAGTTGACGCCCGCGCATCCCAGGCTGGCCAACTGCAACATGTAATCTCCGCCCCATAAGGCGGCGGCAAAAGCGTCGCTCATGCCCGGCTTGCCGCCGCGGTAGCAGGAGTTGCCTTCGGTCATACGATAGACGCGTGCCTGTGCCCGCGCTGCCGTCTCAATGCGCTGCATTTCGTCTGGGATCTTCGGGTTCCCTGCCAGCAATCGCTGAATCGTAACGCGCGGATCGTTCGGTGGACCCTCGGCGTAGTAGTGGCCGGTCAAAGCTACCAGCCGCGCGCTTGCTCGGGCTGGGATCTCCTCGCCGAAGCGCGTGATCCAATCCGAAGAAGCGCCCACATCCGGCCCGCCAAAGCGAGCCTGCGGCACCCGCGCGACAATTGCTTCGGCAAAGGCCGTCCACTCCGCGAGATAATCGCCGAAACCCCAGTTGGGAGGCCGTGTGCCGTTGTTGGCATCGTGGTAGAAGTCCGGCTCGTTGCCGATCTGAAAGAACTCCAGCCGCTCACCAACTTTGGCAGCGACAAGCGCGGCTTCTTCGGCGGCGCGCTGCGGCGTGCTGTTGCCAAAATTAAGACCGAAGATCAGCCGCCATCCCGTCGCCTCAAGAAATCCGGCCAGCGCATCAAGCGACTCCGGCGGAATCGCGAAAAGCCGATGCGGCATCCAGTTTGCATCCAGGTTGCCGGCAGGCACGCGCAGCTTCGGCTCCGTCGTCGAAGTACTGGTACGCAGCCAGCAAAACTCGCTTGTATTTCCGCCGATACGTAAAACCCCGTGCGCGCTCAAGAGCCGGAAATGGGCAACCAGGTCGCGGTTCGCAGCGGAGAAAAATGTTGGATCGGTCAACTGCGCCAGCTCGTAGCTAAGCCCAGTGTAGGTCAGCGGAATCGGCGCGGCGCTCTGCTCTTCTTGCAGGGTTAGTTCTACTGGAACACTAGACTGAGGCTGCGCGATTGCCATGCGCGGCCAATTCGCAATGGCAACGGCAGCCGTTGACTCAATCAAAAATTCACGGCGGTCCATGAATTCTCTCTCCTACATGCCTTACTGAAACAACGCCATGTGAACTTCTACTGAAGCGGCTTCAACTCAACCGTTCCGCCCAACTCCGTTGCGCCACCGAGTTCCCTGATACTGTTCAGGTTCGAGATATGCCACCTGTGCAGCCCCGCGCGGTAGCCTTCGTCGGCGCTGTAGATGTAGTAATCCCTGCCCACCTGAATAACTTTGAACATCATGGTGTTGCCGCAGAAGCCGGGGGCGAGAGGCTGGCCGAGGCGCGCGTCGGGGTAGCCGCCGCCGGTACCCATGTAGGGGTAATCGTCCGATCCGCGCCAGCCGAACTGGCCGACCAGCAGGCCGTCGTCGCGGTAGTGAAAGTATTGGCAGGAGAACTGCTGCCAATTGCCGTTGTAGCCGGCGAAGATGTCGTGATTGATGGCATGAGCGCCGTTGCTGGTGTTGGTTTCGTGCGTCTGGCTGTTGTAGGTTCCGCGACCGTCGGGGTAGCGGAGTGGCTTCTCCGGCTGGGTCTGCCAGGCCAGTGCCGAGCCGCCAGCAGGCAAGCCGCCGAGATGAAAGGCAGGAGTCGCCGCGCCGGCTGGCCGGTTTGGGTACCTGGCGCCGTAGACGGGAATAACGCCGCCTGCGGAGGGCAGGAAATCGCAGCCATCTACCCAGCAAGCGGCTACAGGGTTGCCCTTGCCCAGATCTGGGGCATAGCTGGCAATTACCGCGCCTTTATCCCAATTGGGAAATCCCTGCACATCGTAGCCGGTGATACTGAAGCGGGTAATCGCAAAGGCTGGAGTATTCTCAGGGCCGCTGCGGCCACCGCGATAGAGATTGCCCTGGGGATCAAATCTGGCTTGCGGGAACGGCAGCGGAGAGCGATTGTTAACCACACTCAGTTGCCCACTCTCGGGCAGTTGCACCAGTGCGCTGTTCCTGCCGAAAGGACCGCCGTGGTAGACAACCACGCCATAGGTTCTGCCATTGCTGAGAGTCTCGGTGTTGATCATCTGCGCGTTGGTGTCTTGCTGCTGGCCGCGCTCTGCCTCGATAAAACACGGGAACCAGTTGCGCGCCACGCGCCACGCGGGCTTTTCCGGGCCGGGCAAGGTAGATCCGTTTGCAGAGATCAGCGGCGCATCGTAGTTAACCGCGTACTCCAACATGCCGTTGATTCCGCCAAAGACCCGCGTCGGGCTGTTGCGTGGCACGGAGATCTGGCCCAGCCAGCGGCCCATATTTATCTCGCGAACTAAATTGCCTTGATGGAACTCGAGCATTCGGCTGGCCGTGTAATCGCCGATCCAGAGATCGCCGCTCTCATCCACGGCAATCCAGGGCCGGGTAACGCCGGTGCCGGTCATGTTGACGTCGAGCCAGAAAGTTGTCGGCGTCACCGTTGCATTGCAACTGCTGCCGTACCCATAGCCGCCGGGAGTTCCTACTGCCGAGAGCAGCTTGCCAGTCTGTGGATCAAACTCCTTCACCTGCTGGCTGCGGCCTCCATCAGCGACAAAAATATGACCGTTCGCTGGATTTACTACAACATCGACTGGATTTTCCAGGCCTTGAATCGGCTCGGTGATTTCGTTCTTACTCCCAACGCCAGTGATTCGGACCAGCTTCGCCCCACCGTCCCAATTCCATAAAGCAACCGGCCCGCCCTCAATCACCCAGAGATTTCCGTCGAGGTCGAAGGCCATCTTGTGCGGGTTGCCCACTCCATTGATCGTTCCCGCCGGCGCGCCGGTGTTCTTATCCCAGAGCGAGATGCTGTCGAGGCTCGCTCGCAGATGAGCACCGCCATGCGCTCCATGCGCCGTAGCCAGCAGATTGCCATTCCGTTGAACGGCGAGTCCAGTGATAATCATGGATTGATTGCTACCCACATCGACCCCGCGTACATGAGGCAAAGTGAGCGGCGGCCTCAACTGCACATTGGAAAAATAAGCTGGCCGGCTGAGCGGCGAACGCATCTCCGTTCCTTGCGGAAAACTGTACGGCTGCCCATCCGTCTCAAAGGCCACAACCGCATTGTCGGTATTGGGAAAGACCATCAGCGACGCAAAATAAACCCGTTTGCCGTCCGTCGAAGCAAACTCGAACTGCCCGCCGCTTTGCAATGCCAGATTCAGCGGCGCGACGGTATACGGGGTCTTCTCGTCAAAGACAAAAGCCTCCAGCCGCGCCTCGTTGTATCCTCCGGCCACGTAGGCTTTGCCGTCGATAAACGCCAGCGAGGAAGGGAACGATCCAGCTCCGTCCCAGTTATTCGGCCCAGAGATGGAGTCTTCGGTCACGCCAATCACGCCGTCCCAGTCATAGTGAACATTTCCGGCCAGCACTTTGACGGTATAACTCCCTGCCGGAGCAGGATTGCCGTAATCGTCCTTGCCATCCCATAGATCGTGATGCATTCCCGCGTTATAAGGCCGCGCGCTCCACAGCATCCGCACCAGCTTGCCCTGCGCGTCATAGACTCCTGCGCTGGTTGCGCGGGCGCTCGCGGGCAGATTGAAGCGGAAGGCGATCGCCTGCGAGCCAGGCACGCGCTCGGGCTGCGCGTCCGCAGCGGCGGCTTCTCGCACAGCGTCTGCAGGCGGGTCGTTCCAGTTCGGCGCGGGAACAGTCATCAGCGGCGCGCGCTGGCAACCGGCCGGAGTTCCGCCAATCAGGCAGGCCACAACCAGTAGTCCAGTCAGCTTGGCCGCATTCGTCCCGCGCCGCCAACGCACTATGCGGACAGAACCTGAACTTCCCGTATACAGCATCTCTGTGTCCCGCTCTATGCCCATTCAGGCTCAAGCATACAATCCAAGCCTCTACAATCAATAGAGATGGACGCATCTGTTGCTCTTCCCGCTCTCATCAACTGGCGCTGGCTCTGGCTCACTGTGGCTGCATTTATCGCCGGAGTCCTGAACGCCGTAGCCGGAGGCGGCTCGTTTTTGCTCTTTCCCGCCATGCTGGCCATGAAGATACTGCCCATCCAGGCCAACGCCACCAATACCGTGGCTTTGTGGCCCGGCCAGCTTACGTCCGTCGCCGCGTATCGCGAGGACATTCGCTCCAACCGGCGTCTGGCCTGGCTCATGGCCCTGGCCGGGTTGATCGGCGGGTCGCTGGGTGCAATCGTGCTGCTCAACACCCCGCAGCAGACCTTTCTCCACATGGTTCCCTGGCTGCTGCTCGTTGCGGCTTCGCTCTTTGCCGTCAGCGGTCCGGTCAGCCGCTGGCTAGAAAAGCGGAAGCAGGCCCGGCGCACTGCGGAAGACGCGGCCGTGCCACCGCGCCGCCTGCCAGTCTTTCTCGCCACCATTGTGGTCTGCTTTTATATCGGATACTTCGGCGCCGGGGCCGGCTTTCTCATCATCACGCTGCTCTCGCTCCTCGGCTACCAGGATCTGAACGAGATCAACGCCCTCAAAGTGGCCGCAACCACACCAGCCAACGGCATCGCTTGCGTGCTCTTCGCCATCGGCGGCCAGGTTGTCTGGCGCTACTGCCTGCTTGCCATGCTCACCTGCGCCATCGGCGGATACATCTCTGCCCGTCTCGCCCGCCTCGTGCCCCAGCCGGTCCTGCGCGGGCTGGTGGTCTTCATCGGCTTTTCCATGTCCGCCTGGTTCTTCTGGAGCAATCGCTAAATGCTCGACCCCGCTACCGCCGCTCACACCATCGCCAACCCGGTAACAAGGCCCATTCTCGAATGGATCGGTTCTTGCGCCGCCATCTGCACTACCATCTCATTTCTGCCGCAGTTGATCCGCGTCTGGCGGCGCAAGAGCGCCAGCGACATCTCGCTGACCATGTTTCTGTTTTTCAGCTTCGGTGTAGCCCTGTGGCTGGTCTACGGCATCGGCATCGGCTCTGTTCCCATCATCGCCGCCAATGCGGTTACACTCGCGCTGGCGCTGACAATTCTCGGCCTCAAGCTGAAGTACGACAGGAAACAGTGAACAGCTAACAGTGGACAGTTGCCAGTGATCGGTCGTCCACTGGTTTTGCCGACCCGCCGAGAATGAAACAGCCTGTGATCATTCTCCCGGAGGGAGAAATCGATACTAACCCAGGACAAGCGCAGCGCAGTCCTGGGTCAGAGTTGAGTAAAAGACCCTCCGTCCCGTCGGGATGGAGCGAAATCCGCCTCAAATCATCCTCTTGTGTAATCGACATCAGTCCGAAACCTCTCACAAGCGAACAGCAATCGGCCGGTTCAATCACCGGCCTCTGCAAACTGTCCGCTGTTCGCCGTCCACTGTAAACTGTAAACATGAGCCACGAAGGCATCCGCTTTGTCTCGCCCGAGGAGCAGGCGCGCGCGCAAGCCGCAGCCGCGCCGCTCACCCGCGCCGCCATCACTCCGGCCAAGGTTCGCGTATTGCTTACCGAGGGCAAGGGGCTCGAAATCGATTGGTCCGACGGCCACAGAAGCGCGTGGAGCTTTGCCTGGCTGCGAGAGGCCTGCCCCTGCGCCACCTGCAACGACGAGCG
>Ga0181519_10004439_pt1 | contig 11345 bp, 6 predicted proteins | sample PEATcosm2014_Bin_26_FD_121102 | JGI IMG/M metagenome (GOLD analysis project Ga0181519, IMG submission 121102) | Peatland microbial communities from MTU Mesocosm Facility, Houghton, MI, USA - PEATcosm2014_Bin02_10_metaG | ecosystem: Environmental > Terrestrial > Soil > Wetlands > Peat | place... | reverse complement strand
CCGACCGAACGTGTCGCCATACGCCTTGGTCCCGGCACTCCGGGTGAGGTGATTACCGCCCTGCTGGAGGGCACGTCCTACGACTACATCATCCTTGGCGAAACCGGCCATCCGAATGTCATCAGCCGCATCGTGCTGAATCCGGCTGGCGCGGAGAGCAGGAACGCCGTTGTGAGGCCCGCCGAAGAGCCGACGGTCGTCCGTCCCATGGCGAGGCCACCCATGAACTATCCCGCACCGAATTATCCTGCGCCCAGGCCTGCCGATGAGGCGGCCGATGCGGATACACCGGAGCAGGAAGACACGCCTGTGCACGACGTGAGCCCAATGCGTCCGGAGCTGACCCAGCCCGCGCCGAAGAGCGGCAGCGAAGCAGGCGGTAATCCCAGCACCACCCCAAGCAGCACCCCAGGCGGCGAGCCGGGCAGCAATCCAAACAACAACCCAGGCGGAAACCCAGGAAACAACCCGGGCAGCCCGATCTAATCCACAGCCCGCAATCCACGATCAAAAGCGCCACGTTGCCGGATCACGGAATCCGGCCGGATCGTATTTGGCCGCAGCAAAAGACACGCGCCGCATGTTCAGCGTTAAATGCTCAGCGTTGAGTGTTCAGCGTTGGGATTTTCGGATTGCAGAGAGATTTTTTCAGCAGACAAATTTGTAGATGAGAAGTTGCTGCCGTGCACCCGGGTGGGCGCTTCTTCCCAAGCGGGCTGGGTTTAGTTGCTGCCGGCGGACTGGCTGAGCACGCCGGGGTTAGACACGGTGGCCGAGCGGCGGCTGCGGTCGAAGACATCCAGGATTCCGAAGATGATGGCGTAGCCCAGGATGACTCCAAAGGCCAGCGAAAGCACGATGACGGCGATCATTACCAGCGACATGAACAACGAAAGCACGGATTCGACCCTGTCCCTTCCCTCGCCGAGGCCAAAAAAGCCGGGCGCTCGGGCGAAATCTTCCGCCCCTTGTGTAGTTCAATCCTATATCGGCAGCGGCCCTTGTGTTGTGAGCTGGCGCACTCCGAATGTGAAAATTCATGCACCGGCGCACGCTTCGCGCCGTTCACTCCACTATTGCCCGGATTGACCCCGGCCGCTATTGCCAAATAAGATACATCGGTTGAACTGTCTTCTCTGCCCTGTATGGGTGACCGTTGGCACGGCGCAGTTTTTGGCGCCACAGCGACGCCGGGGGCGGAGAGCGTTTTCAGCGGAAACCGAAGGCCATGGGCATCCGTAACATCACGGTGCGCGGCGCGCGCCAGCACAACCTGAAGAATATTGACGTTGCCATCCCGCGCAATACGCTGACGGTGATTACCGGGCTGAGCGGCAGCGGCAAAAGCTCGCTCGCCTTCGACACCATCTACGCCGAGGGCCAGCGCCGCTACGTGGAGACGCTTTCGGCCTACGCGCGCCAGTTTCTGGACCAGATGGAGCGCCCCGACGTGGACTCCATTGACGGCCTCAGCCCGGCCATCAGCATTGAGCAGAAGACCACCTCGCGCAGCCCGCGCTCCACGGTCGGCACCATCACGGAGATCTACGACTACCTGCGGCTGCTGTACAGCTCCATCGGCATTCCCCATTGCCCGCAGTGCGGAAAGGCCATCAGCCGCCAGTCAGCGGAGCAGATCACCACGCGCATCCTTGAGCTGGCGCGCAACAGCGAGGCCGGCAGCGAGCCCCGTGTGATGCTGCTGGCGCCGATTGTGCGCGGCCGCAAGGGCGAATTCACCCGCGAGCTGGAAAAGCTCGCCGCACATGGCTTTACCCGCGCCCGCATTGACGGCGAGCTGCGCTCGATTGAAGAAGAGATCAAGCTGGACAAGCGCCGCAACCACACCATTGAGATCGTGGTGGACCGCCTGCTGGTGAAGTCCGGCATTGAGAAGCGCCTGGCCAACAGCGTGGACGTGGCCATGAAGCTGGGCAGCGGGCTGGTGGTGGTGAGCGTGGTGGGCGGCGAGGAGCAGCTCTACAGCTCGCGCCTGGCCTGCCCGGAGTGCGGCATCAGCGTCGCGCAACTGGAGCCGCGCTCGTTCAGCTTCAACTCCACATATGGCGCCTGTCCGGAGTGCGCGGGACTGGGCTCGCGCTATGACTTCGACCCGGCCAAGGTCATCGTGGACTGGTCGAAGCCGCTGTTTGACGGTGGCCTTGGCCCCGGCGCCGGCTCGGCGACGTTACAGAGCATGGTGCGCAAGGCTGCCGACGACAAAGGCATCCGCCTGAGTGAACCATTCGAAACCTTGAGTGAGGAGCAGCAGAAGTTCCTGCTCTATGGCGATCCGGCGCGGCGTGCACGCACGGGCTTCAAGGGCATCCTCGCCTATCACAAGCAGACGATGGACGAGGTCACCACCGAAGCCTATCGCGAGTACCTGATGCAGTACATGAGCGCCACGCCCTGCGCCGTGTGCCACGGGCAACGGCTGCGTCCGGAGAGCCTGGCCGTGCGCGTCAACGGCCTCAGCATCGCGGACTTTGCCGCGCTCAGCATCGGCCGCGCCGTGGAGTCGGCCGCCGGAATCGAGCTCAACGAGCGCGAAGAAAAGATTGCGGGCCGAGTGGTGGCCGAGATTCGCGAGCGCCTCGGTTTCCTCGCCCGCGTCGGCCTCGGCTACCTGTCGCTGGACCGCTCGGCGGCCACGCTCAGCGGCGGCGAAGGGCAGCGCATACGGCTGGCCACGCAGATTGGCTCGCGGCTGCGCGGTGTGCTGTACGTGCTGGATGAGCCTTCGATTGGCCTGCACGCGCGCGACAACGAGAAGCTTCTGGAGTCGCTGGAATCGCTGCGCGACCTGGGCAACACCGTGCTGGTCGTCGAGCACGACGAGGAGACCATCCGCCGCGCCGATTACGTGATTGACCTTGGCCCCGGAGCAGGCAAGCATGGCGGAGAACTGGTGGCCGCCGGAACGCCGGCGGAGATCGCCGCCTGCGAGCAATCGCTGACCGGAGCCTACATCAGCGGACGCCGCACCATCCCCGTGCGCAGCGAGCGCCGCAAGGTGAACGGCCACTCCATTTGCGTGCAGGGCGCAAAGGCCAACAACCTCAAGAACATTGACGTCAGCTTCCCGCTGGGCGTGATGACCGTGGTGACCGGCGTCAGCGGCAGCGGTAAATCCACACTTGTGAATGACATTCTGTACGCCGCGCTGGCGCAGAAGATCTACCGCTCGCGCCAGGAGCCCGGCGCGCACAAGGCCATCACCGGCGCCGGGGAGATTGACAAGGTCATACGCATTGACCAGTCGCCCATCGGCCGCACGCCGCGCTCGAATCCGGCCACCTACACGGGAGTCTTCACCCAGATTCGCGAGATTTACGCCATGCTGCCGGAGTCTCGCGAGCGCGGCTACAAGGCCGGGCGCTTCAGCTTCAACGTTCCGGGCGGGCGCTGTGAGGCCTGCCAGGGCGAGGGCCAGCGCCGCATCGAGATGAACTTTCTGCCGGATGTGTACGTGCTATGCGAGGTCTGCGGCGGGCGGCGTTACAGCCGCGAAACCCTGGCCGTGCACTACAAGGGGCACAGCATCGCCGACCTGCTGGATACGCCGATCAGCGAGGCGCTCGTGGTGCTGGAAAACATTCCGCAGGCGCGGCAGAAGCTGCAAACGCTGGTGGATGTCGGCCTGGGATACATTCACCTTGGTCAATCTTCGGTGACCCTCAGCGGTGGAGAGGCGCAGCGCATCAAGCTGGCGCGCGAGCTGAGCAAACGCCAGACGGGACGCACGCTTTATCTGCTGGACGAGCCGACGACAGGCCTGCACTTTGAAGACGTGGCCCGGCTGCTCGAAGTGCTGCATCGCCTGACCGACTTGGGCAACTCGATCATCATCATCGAGCACAATCTGGACGTCATCCGCAACGCCGACTGGATCATTGACCTCGGCCCCGAGGGCGGCGAGGATGGCGGACGCGTGGTGGCCACCGGAACTCCCGAGCAGGTGGCGCGGGTCAAGAAGAGCTACACGGGCCAGGCCTTGAGCGGGGCAACCCCGCAGTAGGCCGTTACCAGCGACGGTACGGGCCGTATCCGGGCGGAGGGTACTGTCCCGGGGGCGGGTATCCCTGAGGCGGCGGATAGGCCTGGGCGTAGTAGTAGTGGTGCGAGTGGCGCGGGCCGCGCAGCAGCACAAAGGGCAGCAGCACAAGCGTCCACAGGATGGCCAGCGGGGCGTGGATGGCCAGTCCCAGGATGCGCAGCGGCAACAGCAGCAGCCACAGTAAGGGAATCATCACCAGGGCCACGAGTGCCAGCGGCCAGCAGAAGAAAAGCAAAATCAGCCACAGAAGGAAGAACATCGCGTTTCGCCTCCGCAGATTGATACGCAACTTCCGGCGGCCGGGTTCCATGGCCGCAAGAGCTAGGGCCGGAATGATCGCTCATCCCAGCCCTTTGTTTTCATAACTTGTTGAACCCCAAAACCTTGCAGCGCAGCCGCTAGCTTGCCGCCGTCAGCAGCGAGCGCTTATCGGTTTTTCCGGTCATGGTGCGTGGCATCTGCCCAACAAAGTGGAAGCCGCGCGGAATCTTGTAGGGTTCCAGCATCTCGCGGCAGGCGGAGCGCAACTGGTGCTCGTCCAACTGGATGCCCTGGCGCAGTTGCACGTAGGCCTCCAGGCGCGAGCCGTGCTTTTCATCGGGAATGGCGACGACGGCCGCCTCTTCGACGCCGTCAATGGTCTCCAGAGCGTTTTCCACCTCGCTCGGGTACACCTTTTCGCCGCTCACCTTGACCAGATCGTCGGCGCGGCCCACCAGGTGGAGGTAGCCATCCTTGTCCAGAAAGCCCTTGTCGCTGGTATGCAGCACGCCGGCGCGAATCTTACGGTTGGTGGCCTCGCGGTCGCCCAGGTAGCCGAGCATGACCGAGGGGCCGCTGACGCAGACCTCGCCAAGCTCGCCCGCCGGCAGCGGCTGATCGTTATCGTCGCGGATGGTGACCTGGATATTCGGCAGCGGGCGGCCCACCGAGCCGGGCGCGTTATCTTCCGCGGGGCTGAAGCTGACCACCGGCGATAGCTCGGTGGTGCCGTAGCCCTGCACCAGCGGGCGATGGAAGCGGGCCTGGAAGTCGCGGGCTACCTGCTCGGGCAGGCGCTCGGCTCCGGCGATGCAAAGCCACAGCGAGCTGACGTCCACCGGCGTTAGCTCCTTCACCAGCACGCGGTACTGCGCGGGCACGGCGATCAGGCAACTGATGCGGTACTTCTCAATGAGTTGCAGCACCTGGCGGGGAATGAATCTCTCCGGCACCACAACGCTGCCGCCGACGGTCATCGGCAGCAGGGTGCTGACCGTAAGTCCATAGGCGTGGAAGAGCGGCAGGATGGCCAGCATCACCTGGGTGTCGTCATAGCCGGTGGCCGCAATGCAGCCTTCAATGTTGCTGAGGATGTTCTGTTCGCTGAGGGCGACGGCCTTCGGTCGGCCCGTTGTGCCGCTGGTGTACAGCAGCACGGCCACATCTCCGCTCACGGGCTGTACCGGCACCTGCGCGGCAGTGAACTCCGCGGAGGCATCGCCGATCCAGCAGGACATTCCAACGGCGGTCAGGGCCGGCACAAACTCCTCGCCCGTGATGATCAGGTCCACGCCGGTCTCCATGCACATCAGCTTGAGCAGTGGCGGAGGAGCCAGGGTGGGCAGCACGGAGACGACTTTGCCGGCCCACAAGGCGCCCAGCAGCAGCGCGGCAAACTCCGGCTTGTTCTGGTAGAGAAGCGCGACCGTGGGACCCGTGGTGCGCTCCAAAATGCGATGGGCCACGCTGGCGGCGCGGCTCTCCAGCTCGGAGTAAGTAATGGCGCAGTCGGTGCCGAGGATGGCATCCCGCTCCGGATTCCGGGTGACAGCATCACGGAAGCGCTGCAAAATTGCACTGGTTGGCATGATTCGACCGCCGAAAGGGGAAATAACGAACGCTTAGCGGGGGTTAGTGTAGCACGCAGCGCGGGGGCACAACTAGGAAGGCAACGCCTGCGGCGGCATGACGCAAACCCGCTGATTCTCCGTGCCGGCCTTGACCAGGGCGCGCGCCACGCGGTTCACCCACTCCGTGGCAAGGTCCTCGGGGTCGTAGCCGCTGGACTGTGGAGCTTCCGCAATGCCGGCCGTGATGGTCACGCCGATCGGGTCCATGGCCTCACGCAGCTTATCCACCAGCATCTCCACCTGTGCGGCGGGCGCGTGCGGCATCAGAAGGGCCACCGTGTCGCGGTCGTAGCGGAAGCTCATGGCGTCATCCTGGGCCATGCTGCGCAGGGTGCGAGTCATCTCGGAGATGGCGAACTCGTCTTCACTCTGCGAGGTCAGCATGCTGACCTGGAGCAGCGCGAGGGTGGCGCTGGCATCACCGGTTTCGCTCTGCCGGCCCAATTCGCTGACCACCGCCGCCAGGTAAGCCGAACGCTTGAGCAGGCCGGTCTTCTCCTCGGCCACGCCCAGGGTGCTGACCAGCGAGCGCAGCCGCGCGCCATGCACGGCCATCGCCATCTGGTCGGCCAGCGAACGCAGCAGGGCCATGTCATCGGGACTCCAGCGGCGGCGCACGCCGCACTGCTGCACAATCAGCAGGCCGATGGTCTTGTCCTCGCTGATCATGGCCAGCACGGCCAGCGAGTGCACGTTCAGGCGCTCCAGCTCGGCCTTGATCGGTGTCAGAGGCTCGGCCATGTTGACGTCGGCGGCGCGGAAGACCGGTTCGGTGAGGGTGAGGCGCTGGCTAAGCGCCAGCAGGCGAACCATCGCCGTGCGCTCGCTCTTGGCCACCTCCGGCGAACAGTATTCCACCACCATGGAAGGCGGCTTGCCCGGCGTGGCCAGGGCGGCCAGACAGCGGCTGTACTGCCAGCGCGTGCCAATCTGGTTGACGGCCGTCACCAGCACGTTATGCGGATCGGTCTGGCGGGCAATGAGACGGCTGACCTCGGCGGCGCGCACCATGCTGTCGGCCATGCGGTTGCGTTCTACCGTCGTCTCGGCGCGCTCCGGCACCGGCAGCCCGGCGTTCATAAACAGCTGGCGCACCCGCGGATCGTTTTCAATCTCTCCGGCAAAGCCGCGCTGGATCTGCTCGATCTGCTGCATGGCCTTGTCTTTCATGTCGTACTGCAGAAAAATTTCGGCCTGCAGGATCAGGTTCTCCAGCACCTTGGGCGCGGGATTCTCCTCGACGGTCTCGTCGGCGGCCACGGTGATCGCCTCCGGCGGCGCCACTCCCAGCCGCCGAGCTACGATCTGCAAACGCTCCTCCGGCACATGGCCGGCCAGCTTCACCATGCGCTCCTTGTGTTCGGCCTCGTAGGGGTCAATGTCCACCGAGCGGTCCAGGGCGTCCAGTGCGCGGGCGTACATCCCGGTCTCGTAATAGGCGGTAAAAAGGCGCCCGAGAATCAGCGCGTAATCCTGCTCGCGGTTGGCGCTGTTGTATATCTCGGCCAGGTATTCGAGGAAGGGGATGCTGGTCTTGCTCAGGTCGGCCAGCTCCGCCATGTCCTGCATGAACTGGCCGCGCATGCCAGCCTTGCGGCTGTGATCCTCCAGCTTGCGCGCCAGCTCCAGCGCGCGCTCGGTGCGGTCGCGGTCCAGCAGCCCGCCGATGACTGTATGCAGAGTCGCCAGGTTGGCCTTCGGGTTGCGCTCGAACAATCCCCAGGCGTAGGGCTCGGCGTCCTCCACGCGGCCCATGGCCAGCAATGCCATGGCATAGGGTTCGCGCGCCTCATCGGGACTGCTGGGATAGCTGGCTAACGGGTGCAGAAGGTCCACGGCCTCGGCGGCGCGGCCATCGGTAAGCAGAGCGCGGCCCCAGCCCAGGCGGGCGGCCATGTTGTCGGGATCGTCACCAAAGGCGCGTTCGTAGACGGAGGCGGCGTCCTGGCCAAGGCGCTCCAGCAGAACGGCCTGGCTCACCAGGGCCGTGGCCGCAAGCTTGGGCTCGTGCATGGCCTCGGCGATGCGCGCCTGCTCGCGGAAGTCATCCATCCGCGGGTCGAGCTCCAGGGCATGGCTGATGCACTCCAGCGCGCGTTTGCCGTCGCCCAGGCGCTGGAACTCCTCGAAGGCCACGCGGTAGGCCTCGCCGGCGTCGCGGCGGCTGGTGTTCTCGCACAGGTCGGCGTAGCGCACCACCATCTCGGGATCGAGTGCCTTGAGCCTTTGCAGCTTGCGGAAGACCAGCCCGGCCTCGCCCAGCTTTTTGCTGTCCACGGCGCTGACAAAGAGGCGGCGAAGCATATCGCTGGCCACGCCCAACTGCCCCAGGCTCATGCTCAGGTCGGCCGTCTTGTGCAGCAGCGCCTCGTTCCTCGGCTCCAACTCGAGCGCGGAGCGGAACTCCGCCAAGGCGAGCTCCGGCTTGCCCTTGTCGAGCAGCTTTTCGGCGCGGTCAATCAATTTAGCGGCATCGGCCATGGTGAAAGTGATTGTAAGCTGCCTGAAAGAATGGCACACATCCCCGATTGAGGAATTACCCCTTCTAGCAGGTACCTAAGAGTGCACGTCCCGTTTCGCGATGGGCCATTGACACTTCGCCTTTTATTCGCCAAACTACTCAAACTGCGCGACTCACCTTGGAAAGGGAAGCCATGGCATTAACAAAGCGGCAGCGTCAGATGTACGACTTCATCGCGGAGTTCGTGCAAAACAACGGCTACTCCCCCTCGTTTGAGGAAATCGGCTCGGCCATGGGCCTCAGCTCGCTGGCCACCGTCCACAAACACATTAACAACCTGGAAGCGAAAAAGTTGCTGCGCCGCGATTACAACCGCAGCCGCTCGATTGACGTCCTCCCGCTTCCGGAAGGAATTCCCGAGCGCGCCCGGCCTTCCATGGTCAGCACCCTCGAGCTGCCCCTGGTGGGCCGCATCGCCGCCGGCCGCCCCATCGAACAGGTGGAAACCCCGGAGACCATTTCGCTGAGCGACTTCACCCGCGCCCGCGACGTCTTCGTCCTCCAGGTCACCGGCGAGAGCATGCAGGACGAACACATCATGGATGGCGACTACGTGCTGGTGGAGAAAGCCGACATCGCCCGCGAAGGCGAGATCGTCGTCGCCCTGGTCCGCGACTCGGAGACCACTCTGAAGCGCATCTACCACGAGGGCAGCCAGATTCGCCTGCAGCCCTCGAACGCCGCCATGGAGCCCATCATGGTTCCCGCCGACTCCGTGCGGGTGCAGGGGCGCGTGGTGGCCGTGCTGCGCAAGTATTAGGCTGCGGCACTTCCGCTGCCGGACCGGGCCGTGACGCCCCCTTCTCTACTCTGTGGAGAGCATCTGGCGCACTCTGCGGCGCAGCACGCTGGGTGCAAAGGGCTTCTGTAAGAATTCCATCCGCCCCTCGATCTCGCCGCCCTCCAGCACGCGTTCGCCGCTGTGTCCGCTGATGAACAGCACCTTCAGCCCGGGACGCAGCATCAGCAGACGCTCGGCCAGTTCACGTCCGCTCATGCCACCCAACACCACATCGGTCACCAGCAGATCGAGCTGGCCTTGATGCGCGGCGCTGGCCTGCAAAGCATCGGCGGCGCTGGCGGCCTCCAGAACCCTGTACCCTTCGCGCATCAGCCCGGCCTGTAAAAGGTCGCGCAGGTCGCTTTCGTCCTCCACCAGCAGGATGGTGGCCTCGCCCTGGGATCTGTCTTTTTCTTCTCCGGAGGCACCACCATGGACGGGGCCGGCATTCACCGGGAAATAAACCTCAAAGGTCGAGCCCTGCCCCGGCTGGCTGGTCACCTTCACAAAGCCGCCACACTGCTTGACGATACCGTAGACCGTGGCCAGTCCGAGACCGGTTCCCTTCCCCGGCTGCTTGGTGGTGAAGAAGGGCTCGAAGATATGCTGCTGGATCTCCTGGCTCATGCCGAAGCCGCTGTCTCTGACGCTGAGCACCGCGTAGACTCCGGCGGCGGCGCCCGCCACCGTCGAGTTGTCCAGCATGACCCCGCGGGTGCGGATGCGGAGATGGCCGCCGCGCGGCATGGCGTCGCGCGCGTTCACCGCCAGGTTCAGCACCACCTGCTCCACCTGGCTGGCGTCGGCCAGCACCGGTCCCAGCTTCGCCTCCATCTCCAGGGCAAGCAGGATGTCATCGCCGAGCGAGCGCCGCAGGATCATCTCCATGCCAGCCAGTACGGCGTTCAGGTCTATGCGCATGCGGGCGATGGCGTGGTGGCGGCTGAAGCTGAGCAGTTGGCGGGTCAGTGCGGCCGCGCGATCACTGGCCTGTGATATCTCCCCGGCGGCGCGCAGCACTTCCTCTTCGGCTTCGGAGTGCATCTGGATGGTCTCGGCGCAGCAGCTGATGACCGTGAGCACGTTGTTGAAGTCGTGGGCAATGCCTCCGGCCAGCCGGCCGATGGCCTCCATCTTCTGCGTCTGCCGCAGCTGCATCTCCAGGGCGCGCTGCTCGGTGATGTCCAGCCCGGCGCAGAGCAGGGCCGGGTGGCGGTTGAATTGGATGTCTGAGACAACGTAGTCCAGCCAGCGCACCTCGCCGCCCTTGCGCAGGATGCGCGCTTCGTGCCGGCGGTCGAATTCCTGGCCGGCCTGGCGCATCTCTCCCCTCTGGCGCAGCCGCGCCGTGTCCTCCGGATGAAAGAACTCCCAGACCGGATGGGCACACAGCTCCTCGCGCGTATAGCCGGAGATCGCCTCGCAGATGGAGTTGGCGAACAGTATTTCCCCCTCGATACTGATGATGAGGATGGCCATGGGCACGGTCTCCACCAGGGACTGGAAGCGCGCCTCGTTCTCTTCCAGGGCCTTTTCGGCCCGCGCCCGGGTGATGAAATGGCCGAGCTGCACGCTGATGTTTTCGAGCAGTTCGCGGTGGGTGGACTCGTCCACCGGGCGGTGCGCGGAGAGAAACTCAAGTGCGCCCAGGCTCTGGCCCTTACCGTTCCGAATAGGCACCGCGAGCTGCACGCCGTCAAGCATGGGACAGTCCTGCTGGCCGGCGCAGGACTCGGGCGGCTGGAACTGTGCCCACTCACGCAGCAGAGCCCGGCCCACTGTGCTCGGGTTCAGAATGCACTGGACGCCCGCCGTATTGCGGTTGCCGCACTCGCAGCCCGGGCCGTTGTGGCTGTAGAAACACTCCATGGCGCCGGCTTCGTCCTCCAGCCACAGGCGCACCACGTTCCACCCGAGCGCGTCGGCCAGGGCCGGCAGCATACGACGGGCCACCTCTTCTAGCGTTGAGGCGCTGGTCAGGATGCGCGCCACCTCATTGCGCATGGCGCGCAGCCGCGCATTGCGGTTGCTCTCGCTGATGTCGCGATACATCAACATCAGTCCACCGCGGTAGCGTCCGCTGGCGATGTG
>Ga0181519_10004436_pt1 | contig 11352 bp, 7 predicted proteins | sample PEATcosm2014_Bin_26_FD_121102 | JGI IMG/M metagenome (GOLD analysis project Ga0181519, IMG submission 121102) | Peatland microbial communities from MTU Mesocosm Facility, Houghton, MI, USA - PEATcosm2014_Bin02_10_metaG | ecosystem: Environmental > Terrestrial > Soil > Wetlands > Peat | place... | reverse complement strand
GGTGAAGTGGTTCAACAACGCGAAGGGCTTCGGCTTTCTTGGGCGCGAAGGCGGAGCGGACGTCTTCGTCCACTACAGCTCCATCCAGAGCGAAGGCTACAAGAGCCTGAAGGAAGGCGACGAGGTCGAGTTCGACATCATCGAGGGCAGCAAAGGCCCGCAGGCAGACCATGTGGTTCGCCTCAACGAAATGACGCCGCCCGCCGCAGCGAAGCCGGCTGAACCTACGCCCGCCGCAGCGCCACCCGCCGCAGCAGTTCCGCCCGCCGATGAACCGCCTGCCGATGAGCAGTCCTAGCGCGGCGCTCCGCCTGGCATGAGCAACGTGCTGTGAGATAGACTCGCGCGACGCGAGGAAGTGAAACGCAGCCTACGTCGATGCGACCGCGCGCGTCTTCAGCAGCAGCCCCAACAGAAGCAGTGCGCCGAAGTACATGTAGCTCTGTAGCACGTTGGCGACGGGAACCGCGGCGAAGCAGTTGAGCGGCGAGAGGAAGTCGGCGATCAACACCCAAGCCAGCGCCAGCGCCCACGAACTCCCCACTCGCTGCCGGTACTGCGCGAACCAGAGCCACACGAAGATGGGCAGCATCACGCCGTAGTGGTGCTCCCACGCCATGGGCGTCGCAATGACGGAGACCACCGCGATGGCCGCCAGGTCGGCCATTCCGCCGGCGCGCTGGCGCCAGGGATAGGCCAGCGCCAGCAGCACTAGAGCGGCGGTGGTGACGAGAGTGACGACGTAGATCCAGGGCACGAAGGGTGGATAGACGTAGGGGTGATAGGGAAGGTTTTCGCCGTTGAATATGGCGCGGTTGAGCAGGCCGAAGATGGACTGGTTGGCGTAGTGCGACTGCGCCTTGCGGCTGAGGCCGGCCAGCACGCCCAGATAGTCCAGGTTGTTGCGCAGGCCAAAGGCGGCCAGCGAGACGGCGCAGCCCCCGGCCAGCATCGCCACGCCGGCCGTCAGCGCACTCCACCGCCGCCGCAGCGCCGCCCACAGCAGCAGCAGGCCGAACTGCGGCTTCACCATCGCCAGCAGGGCCATCATCACGCCCGCGGGCCGCTCTTTGCCCTCGGTCCAGAAGAGGACCAGAAGGGTGAAGAAAAGGTCGAGAAAGATCTGCGCCTGGCCAAGCGAGAAGGCAAGCGTGATGGGCATGAAGAAGAACGCGGCGAAGACCGTCGCCACGACGGCACGCCAGCTCAGGGAGCTACTTCCCTGCCCGGCGATCTTCGCGGCGATCAGCACCTGCAACGCCACCACCGCGACCACGGCGATCCACGACGCAACCATCAGCGCGCGCAACACTGCGGCGTCGCCCATCCCCGCCTGCTTCATCCACAACAGCGGCAGGACCGAGGTCAGCGGATAGATCAGCGTGTCATAGAGCCTGGCCTGGTAGATGGGCAGGCCGGGGTGGGCGAGGAAGGAGTTGACCGAGCCGAGCATCGGCGTCCACGAGTCGGTGAACTGGCGGAAGTGGAAGAAGTCCGAGTAGCGCACGCGCATCTCGTCCACGCCAGTATGAAAGATGAAGTGGGCGACCAGCTTGAAGCCGGCGTTGGCAACCAGGATGTTGAGCAGCACAAACCACAGCAGGCCGCGATCGCTCCTGCCCGGTGCCGCATCGTTGCTTCCGGCTGTTGTGGTCACGCGTGTCTCACCTCCAACATTCTATTCTCGCCGTGTGGCGCAACTGGCCCGCAATTCTGCGCTGCCCATGTGATGGAGTTCCAACAGGTGGATCGGCTCTGCTAGCATGGCGGACACTATGCGAACCTTCGATTCCGCCCGCCGCGATCTACTCCGACTCAGCAGCATGGGTCTCGCCGCCACCGCCGTAACTTCCCTGCCCGCGTTTGCGCGCAAACCAGCCCCGGCGCTGGCGCTCTCGCCAATGCTCTTCGACGTGCGCACCTACGGCGCGACGGGAGACGGCAAGACGGTCGATTCGCCGGCGATCAACAAGGCGATTGAAGCAGCGGCGGCCGTGGGCGGAGGGACGGTCTTCTTTCCCGCCGGAAATTATGTGTCATTCTCCATCCGGCTGAAGGGCCACGTCGATCTGTACCTCTCGCAGGGCTGCACCATTACTGCGGCCGAGTCGCCGCTGCCCAACCAGACCACAGGCTACATGGGCGGGACGTACGACGCGGCCGAGCCAAAGACTGCGTGGGAGAGCTACCAGGACTACGGGCACAACCACTGGCACAACTCGCTGCTGTGGGGCGACGGCATCGGCGACTTCGCAATCTATGGGCCGGGGTTGATCTATGGCAAAGGGCTGAGCTTCGGCGCCAACCGCGCGGCACGCGGCAACTATCCGCTCTACACCGCGGAGCAGGCCGGGGTGGGCAACAAGGCCATCGGGCTGAAGAACTGCCACAACGTCATCCTGCGCGACTTCTCGATCTTGAAGGGCGGGCACTTCGGCATTCTGGTGACCGGCGTGGACAACCTCACCATCGACAACCTGAAGATCGACACCGACCGCGACGGCATGGACATCGACTGCTGCAGGAATGTGCGCGTCACCAACTGCTACGTCAACGCGCCTTGGGACGACGGCATCTGCCCCAAGTCCAGCTTTGCGCTGGGCTACGCGAGGCCCACGCAGAACGTGACCATCGCCAACTGCTATGTGAGCGGCTGCTGGGAGCTGGGCAGCCTGCTGGACGGCACCTACAAGCGAAGAGGCACGGGCGGCGGCGGGCGCATCAAGTGCGGCACCGAGTCCAATGGCGGCTTCATCAACTTCGCCATCTCCAACTGCGTCTTCGAGGGCACGCAGGGACTGGCGCTGGAGGCCGTCGATGGCGCGCTGCTGGAGGACTTCACGGTGAGCAACATCACCATGCGCGACATCGGAAGCTACCCCGTCTTTATGCGCCTGGGCGCGCGGCTGCGCGGACCAGCCGACACCACCAAGGTGGGCACACTGCGCCGCGTGCTGATCACCAATCTCAACTGCTACAACTGCGGCGCGCGCTCCGGCTCCATCTTCAGCGGCATCCCAGGCTTCTACATCGAAGACGTCAAGGTCTCCGACTTCTATGTGCAGAACGCCGGCGGCGGCGCGTCCAATCTGGCCAACGTGCATCCGCCGGAGAACGAAAAGGGCTACCCAGAGACGGGGATGTTCGGCGCAACGCCCTCGCATGGCTTCTATCTGCGCCACATCAAAAACATCGAACTGAGCCACGTGGAGATCGCGTCCAAAGTGCCGGACGCGCGTCCCGCGATCGCCCTGGAAGACGTTCACCGCGCGGACTTCATCGCCATCACCGCGCCCAGCACGCCTTCGGCTTTTTCCATCAACAACTCCAGCGACGTTCGCGTCCTACTGAGCCGCGCCGCGCCGGACTCGATCACCCCGTAAAGCAAATTCGGATGCGGTCAGTCCGGAATCATTGTGGATATTTGTGCCATTATGGAATCCACGCATGAGCGGCTTGGATTGGGATATGTTCACATAAAACCAATAGAATCAATGAATTGTTCACGCTGCGGATCGTGGCTCGCTCCTGAATGATTCACTTTTTGGAAGATGGTCATTTTTTAAAATACATTTTGCAGAATATTTGGCAACTTTTTCTTCCGGCCCGCGTCTCATGGAGTGTAGCAAGCAATTTGTCGGGCCAGCAGTTCCCACGGTTCCGGCTTCCCCTATCCGCAATACCCCTCCCTACCTATTACGTAAGACCCCCAGAGCACCGGGGGTCTTCACTCCTTAAGGGCGCGATCCGATCGCGGTTGGCTCAGCGCGAACATTTGTTTGCGAGCTGCATCCTTCTGTAGCAACCAGCGTCCAGTGAGTCAGTGGTATTGCCCCTCTCCCTCGTTTGGCAGAAGACCCGGCTGTACGCCGGGTTTTTCTGCGTCTGCGCGCGGAAATGCGTGGAAAACTGGCCGCGAGAGGCGAGGGGGGCCTGCGGATGCTGATAGAATCGATTGAATCCACTCCTTAACGGATTCCGCAGGAGTAGGCAATGCAGGCAATTCTGGCGCTCGAGGACGGGCGCATCTTTCGCGGCAAGGGCTTCGGCGCGCCAGTTGAGGCCGCGGGCGAGGTCGTCTTCAATACATCGCTGACCGGCTACCAGGAGATATTCACCGATCCCTCGTACGCGGGGCAGATCGTGGTGCTGACCAATCCGCACATTGGGAACTATGGGACGACGCCCAGCGATGCGGAGTCGGCGCGGCCCTATATCGAGGCGCTGGTGACGCGCGAGTTCTCCGAGATCAGCTCCAACTGGCGCGCCACCGAGGTTGCCGACGACTACCTGGAGCGCAGCGGCGTGCCGGTGCTGGCCGAAGTGGACACGCGCGCCGTGGTGCGGCACCTGCGCACCCATGGCGTGATGCGCGGCGTGATTGCATCGGGCGAGAAGCTGGACGCCGACGCGCTGGTGGCCAAGGCGCGGGCCATCCGCAAGATGGAAGGCACCGACCTGGCCAGCGTGGTGACCACCAAGGTTGTATACGAGTGGGACTCGAAGGAACCGAAGAACCAGACCGGCGATGTGTATTTACCAGGGGCAGACGGCGGCACCAACGGCAAGCCGCTGCATGTGGTGGCGTACGACTTCGGAATCAAGCAGAACATCCTGCGCATGTTGACGCGCGAGGGCTGCCGCGTCACCGTGGTCCCGGCGACAACCACCGCCGAAGAGACGCTCGCGCTCAACCCCGACGGCGTCTTCTTCTCCAATGGGCCGGGCGATCCCGAGCCGCTGGGGTACGCCATCGAGACGGTGCGCAAGCTGAAGGGCAAGAAGCCGATCTTCGGCATCTGCCTGGGCCACCAGATCTTCGGCTTGGCGCTGGGCGGACGGACCTACAAGCTGAAATTCGGCCACCACGGCGGAAACCACCCCATCCTGCACCACGCGACCGGGAAGGTGGAGATCACCGCGCAGAACCACAACTTCAACGTCGATCCCGCGAGCCTGCCGGCGGATGTGGAGCGGACGCACACGAATTTGAACGACCACACGCTGGCCGGCCTGCGGCACAAGACGGACCCGATGTTCAGCGTGCAGTACCACCCGGAGGCAAGCCCCGGCCCGCACGATTCGCACTATCTGTTCCGCGACTTCCGCAAGATGATGGAGGAGTGGAAGAGATGAAATTCGCACATGGAGTCCTAGCTCTCGGCTTGCTGCTATACCCGGCGTTCGCCCAAAGCGTGGCTCCGACTGCTTTTGATAGATATGTAAAATCCGTCAAGACTCACTCTCCGCAGCAACGATTTGTGAAGGCCGCAGTTGCTTGCGGTCTCGACCTGGCCAAGAGCCACACAAACTACGGCACGAATCCCGGCTTGAGGTTCTACAGAACACAAGACTTCGCAAAGAGCATTAACGACTTGGCAAGCGATTTCTTCTCAACGGCTGCGCTCTGGACTGAGGGCTCTCAGGCTCGGATGATCGACTTTTGGTCTGTCGATGACAGCGAGGGCTCCGAGATGGAATCGATTATCTGCCTAGACGACCAAGCTCGCGCCAAGGACATGCAGATCACTCGTTGGTCTTATCCCATGGAGGATGGCTTTCCCGCATGGGTGTACGAACGGCATATCAAGTTCGGTCCGAATGGCGCAATCGTAAACGATACATCCGGCTTCAAGGACTTGAGTTTGCTCCGAACGATCAAGAAACCGAAGTTGGAGGCAGACGAAGAAAGCGGTCTCAAATGGTTCCCCGGCAATGACATGGTCAGCAACATAATCAAACAATTGATGGACCGAAGGAAGTAATAGATGCCACGCAGGAATGACATTGCGAAGATTCTGGTGATCGGCTCGGGGCCGATTGTGATTGGGCAGTCGGCGGAGTTCGACTACTCCGGCACGCAGGCGTGCAAGGCGCTGAAGGCCGAGGGGTACGAGGTGGTGCTGGTGAACTCCAACCCGGCGTCCATCATGACCGATCCCGAGTTCGCCGACCAGACGTACATCGAGCCGCTGACGGCGGCGTATTTGGAAGAGATCATCCGGGTAGAGGCGGAGAGGATGGCCGCGGGCGGTTCCATCTCTGCCACAAAATACGGGGATTCTTCGCCTGCGGCTCAGAATGACAAACAAGGGGCGCTGCGGAATGACAAACAGGGGACACTGCGGAAGGACAAACAAAAGCGCATCTTTGCGCTGCTGCCGACGGTGGGCGGACAGACGGCGCTGAATCTTGCCGTCGAGCTGGCGGACTCCGGCGTGCTGGAAAAATATAACGTCGAGCTGATCGGGGCCAAGCTGGAGGCGATCAAGAAGGCCGAGGATCGGCTGCTCTTCAAGGACGCGATGAACCGGATCGGCCTCGATCTGCCGAAGTCACAGCTTGTTGGCACGGTGAGCGACGGGCTGACATTTGCCGCGAAGATCGGCTTCCCTGTCGTCATTCGGCCAAGCTTTACCCTGGGCGGATCGGGCGGCGGGATCGCATACAACCGCGAGGAGATCACCGACATTCTGGCGCGCGGGCTGGACCTGTCGCCGGTGCATGAGTGCCTCATCGAGGAGAGCGTGCTGGGCTGGAAGGAGTACGAGCTGGAGGTGATGCGCGACCTGAAGGACAACGTCATCATCATCTGCTCGATTGAGAACTTCGACCCCATGGGCGTGCATACCGGCGACTCGATTACGGTGGCCCCGGCGCAGACACTCACCGACCGCGAGTATCAGCGGATGCGGGACGCGGCGATTGCGTGTATCCGCGAGATCGGCGTGGAGACGGGCGGAAGCAACGTGCAGTTCGCGGTGGACCCGCACGACGGGCGGATGATCATTATCGAGATGAACCCGCGGGTGAGCCGGTCGAGCGCGCTGGCATCGAAGGCCACGGGGTTCCCGATTGCGAAGATCGCGGCGCGGCTGGCCGTCGGCTACACGCTGGACGAGATCCAGAACGACATCACCAAGGCGACGCCTGCGTGCTTCGAGCCGACGATCGACTACGTGGTGGTGAAGGTGCCGAAGTGGCAGTTCGAGAAGTTTCCCGGCGTGGACGAGGTGCTGGGGCCGCAGATGAAGTCGGTGGGCGAGGTGATGGCCATCGGGCGGACCTTCAAGGAATCGCTGATGAAGGCGGTGCGCTCGCTGGAGACGGGCAAGAAGGCGACGGCGGCGGACATTGAGCCGCGACGGCTGACGCAGCGGCTGGTGACGCCGCACCCGGAGCGGCTGGCCTACATCCGCTACGCATTTGAGAAGGAGATGAGCGTGCGCGAGATCGCGCGGCTAACCTCGATGGACCCGTGGTTCCTGAACCAGATGAAGCAGATCACCGACGAGCTGAAGGCGGCGGCGGCGGTGGGCTTCGACGCGGCGACGGCGGACGACCTGCGCGCGGCCAAGCGCATGGGCGTCTCCGACGAGCGGCTGGCGACGGAGTGGAAGCTGGAGAGCGCGGACCGGGTGCGCGAGCTGCGCGCGAAGCTGGGCGTAAAGCCGGTGTTCAAGCTGGTGGACACCTGCGCGGCGGAGTTCGAGAGCTACACGCCATACCTCTACAGTTGCTACGACGAAGAGGACGAGGCCGCGCCGACCGCGCGCAGGAAGATCATTATCCTGGGCAGCGGGCCGAACCGGATTGGGCAAGGGATCGAGTTCGACTACTGCTGCTGCCATGCGGCCTTCGCGCTGCACGAGGACGGCTACGAGACGATCATGGTGAACTGCAATCCGGAGACGGTGTCGACGGATTACGATACCAGCGACCGGCTCTACTTCGAGCCGCTGACGCTGGAGGACGTGCTGGCGGTGTATGGGCATGAGGCATCGGCCGGCGCGGAGATAGGCATGATTGTGCAGTTCGGCGGGCAGACGCCGCTGAATTTGAGCCTTCCCTTGAAGCGTGCGGGCGTGCCCATCATCGGGACTTCGCCGGAGTCGATCGACCTCGCCGAAGACCGCAAGCGATTTGGCAAGCTGATCACCGAGCTGAAGATTCCGCAACCCGAGGGCGCGATGGTGACCTCGGTGGATGAGGCGCTGGCGGGCGCGAACCGCGTGGGTTATCCCGTGCTGCTGCGACCCAGCTATGTGCTGGGCGGGCGCGCCATGGTGATTGCATACGACGACGAGGCGGTGCTGCGCTACATGAGCACGGCGATCGAATACTCGCAGGAGCGGCCGGTGCTGATCGACCACTTCTTGGAGGACGCGGTGGAGTGCGACGTGGACGCGCTATGCGACGGCACCGACGTGGTGATCGCGGGGATCATGCAGCACATCGAGGAAGCGGGGATTCATTCGGGCGACTCGTCGTGCGTGCTGCCGGCGGTGGACCTGACGGACGAGGTGCTGCGCACCATCCGCGCGCACACGCGTAAGCTGGCGATGGCGCTGAACGTGGTTGGACTGGTGAACATCCAGTTTGCCATCCAGCGCGGCAAGGTCTTCGTGATCGAGGTGAACCCGCGCGCGTCGCGCACGGTGCCGTATGTGTCGAAGGCGATCGGCGTGCCGCTGGCCAAGATGGCATCGCGACTGATGGTGGGACGCACATTGAAGGAGTTGCTGCCGGAGGCGGTGGCCAGCGGCGAGGACCTGGACACAGGAGCGCACTTCTATGTGAAATCGCCGGTCTTTCCCTGGGGCAAGTTCCCCGGCGTGGACACCGTGCTGGGGCCGGAGATGAAGTCCACCGGCGAGGTGATGGGCGTGGCGGACAACTTCGGCGAGGCGTTTGCCAAGGCGCAGATCGCCGCCGGCCAGATGCTGCCGGTAAAGGGAACGATCTTCCTGAGCGTGAACGACCACGACAAAGAGGGCGTGGTGGGACTGGCGCAGACCTTCGTCGAGATGGGATTTCATCTGGTGGCGACGCACGGCACGGCACAGGCGCTGGAGGCCGCGGGCCTGCAACCGGAGCGCGTCTACAAGGTGAAGGAGGGGCGGCCCAATGTGGTGGACCTGATCAAGGGCGACCGGATTCAGTTGGTTGTCAACACGCCGCGCGGGCAGGAGACGTTCTTCGACGAGAAGGCGATCCGGCGGGCCGCCGTGCTGGCGCGGATTCCCACCATTACCACGCTGGCAGCGGCGCGGGCCGCGGCCGAGGGGATTGCCGCGTTGCAGCGGGGAACGCTGAGCGTCTACGCGCTGCAGGAGCTCCATGCGGCGCGAGTGACGGCGCCGGCGTAATTTTGGATGATTTACGTGCGCTTGATGATGAAGACGGTCTTGTCGTCGATCTCGTCGCTGTGGCCCTCCAGGCGGAGCTGGCCGTCCCGCTTCACCGCGTAGTCCAAAACCGCGTTGCAGATGTCGCGGGCAGGCTGTTGCTTGTGCTCGCCAATAATGGCTTCAATCCGGTGCCTTTCCTGCTCGTCGCTGCCATCGAAGACACCGTCGGTATATAGGAAGAGGATGTCTCCCCGGCCCATGAGCGTGATGACGGCGATATCGGAGGTGTTTATCCGCCGCTTCCTCACCTTGACGGAGATGTACCGGTTCCGGTCGGGATGGTCCTCCGGAATCTCCAGCCCCAGCGCCAGGAACTGCGCCATGCGGTCGCTTCCGATTTTCATGAACCGCTTGTACTTTGCCGAGAAGACGAGCGGAGGCGGATGGCCGAAACTGACAAAGCGGAACTCCCCAGTGGAACGGATCTCGCCATAGAGCAGGGTGGCAATCTCGCGCGAGCTTGCATCCATGCTGCGGCCCAGGGCATTGCGCGCGGTGGCCGACTGGGCAAGACGCAGGTTGAGCTGCTCGAAGAGCCGGGGCGTGATGGTCCCGCTGCGGTCCAGTTCGGAGAGCATGAACGCCTGCAGCGTGTCGTGAATGGTAGACGCGATCTTGGCCGCAATGATGCCGTGGCCCTGCGCATCGACTAGCAGCACTCCGGCGGTCGCGTACAGTTCACGCAGGCTCTCGGCAATCTGCAACTGCTCGGAGCTCTTTGCCTTCCTGTACTCAACTGCGTCGGCATCCGTATATCCGGGCCGCGACGCCATCCATAGAACATGCTCATCGATGGTATTGCGCGCCTTCGCCCCCGGAGCAAGCGGTTCCAGAAACTCCTTCGCCTGCCGCTCGGCCTGAGCGATGCGCGCATCGATGTTGTAGCGCTGTTGAAAGTTGATGTATTCAAAGACGTCGCCACCGACGATCTCGTCCGGGATGGTGTTTCCATACATGTCGATGCCGGGGAGATGCGGAATGACGCCTTCAACCGGCATCAGCTTCTTGCGCAGATACTCATCGATGGTCAGCGGATGATAGGCGTGGGCAGTTTCGCTGGATGACACAGGTTTTCAATCTCCCGGCATGTCCTTGCTGGTGGCTTTCTACCAGCTTATATCAGCATTGGCGGCAGCCCTCTACTTCGAGATGCCTTCGAGCGGCGAGCTGGCGGTGGCGTAGAGGCGCTTGGCCATGCGGCCGGAGAGGAAGGCCTGGCGGCCGGCGAGGACTCCATGCTGCATGGCTTCGGCCATGAGGATGGGGTCGTGCGCGGCGGCGATGGCGGTGTTCATCAGGACGCCGTCGAAGCCGAGTTCCATGGCCAGCGTCGCGTCCGACGCGGTGCCCACGCCCGCGTCGACGATGAGTGGAACTTCGTGGATCAGCTCGCGGAGGATGCGCAGGTTGGCGGTGTTCTGCAGGCCGAGGCCGCTGCCGATGGGCGCGCCCAGCGGCATGACCGCAGCGGCGCCCGCGTCGATGAGGCGACGGGCGTAGACGATGTCGTCGGAGGTGTAGGGCAGGACGGTGAATCCCTCCTTGACGAGGACGCGCGTGGCCTCCAGCGTAGCCTGGATGTCGGGGTAGAGCGTGGCCTTGTCGCCGATGACCTCGACCTTGACCCAGTCGGAGAGGCCGACCTCGCGGCCCAGCCGCGCGGCGCGGATGGCCTCGTCGGCGGTGAAACAGCCGGCGGTGTTGGGCAAGAGGAAGAAGCGCTTGGGATCGATGAAATCGAGCAGCGACTCGGTGGTGCGGTCGAGGTTGACACGGCGCACGGCGACGGTGACCATCTCCGCGCCGGAGGCCTCGATTGCGGCGCGCGTCTGCGGGCCGTCCTTGTACTTCCCTGTTCCAACGATGAGGCGAGACTTGAACGCGCGGCCTGCGATAACGAGAGGTTCCATAGAGACAGTTTACTAGGTTCGAGGTTCAAGGTTCGAGGTTCGAGGGAAAGGCAAAGACACAAAGCCCACGGCTTAAACACAAAGCCCGCACCGGTGGGGCGCGGGCTCTGCGGCGGTGAGCTGTTGAGATTGACCTGAGGCGTCCTTGCCCGGACGGCCCTCGGCGCAGGATTGCGAAATCGCCGAACTACTGTTACAGCCAAGAGCAGGACGCTCTAAGCCTCAGTCACCTCACGTAGCGTTGTGCAACT
>Ga0181519_10004435_pt1 | contig 11354 bp, 9 predicted proteins | sample PEATcosm2014_Bin_26_FD_121102 | JGI IMG/M metagenome (GOLD analysis project Ga0181519, IMG submission 121102) | Peatland microbial communities from MTU Mesocosm Facility, Houghton, MI, USA - PEATcosm2014_Bin02_10_metaG | ecosystem: Environmental > Terrestrial > Soil > Wetlands > Peat | place... | reverse complement strand
GTCAACTCCTGCCGAGCAAGATCTGCATCATGCTCCACCATCATCTGCACGAGCTTCTCAAACGAGACCTTTGGCCGCCAGCCGAGCAGGTCGCGCGCCTTGCTTGCATCCCCTTCCAAATGGTCGACCTCCGCTGGACGTAAGTATCGTTGATCGAACTCGACATGCTCCGGCCAGGCGAGCCCGACCAGCCCGAACGCTTGGTCGAGAAAATCGCGCACGCTATAGGACCGCCCGGTCGCCACGACGAAGTCGCCCGGCTCGTCATGCTGCAACATGGACCACATTGCCTCGACGTAATCGCCGGCGAATCCCCAGTCGCGCCGCGCGTCGATATTTCCCAGAAACAGCTTATCCTGCAGCCCCGCCGTAATTCGACCGAGCGCGCGCGTAATTTTGCGGGTGACGAAGGTTTCGCCGCGACGCGGGCTCTCGTGATTGAAGAGAATGCCGTTTGAAATGAACAAACCATAGGCTTCCCGATAATTTACCGCGTACCAGTGTGCCGCCACCTTGCTGACCGCGTAGGGGCTGCGAGGGTGAAACGGCGTCGATTCCGATTGCGGCGGCCGCGCAGCACCGAACATCTCGGATGAGCCGGCTTGGTAGATCTTGACCTGTTCGCCGCGATGCTGCTGATGATCGCGCACTGCCTCGAATAGGCGAAGCGCTCCAAGCCCGACAATGTCGGCCGTGTATTCCGGCATCTCGAATGACACCTTGACGTGACTCTGCGCGCCAAGATTGTACACTTCGTGCGGCTTTACTTGTTCGATGACTCTTCGCAAGACGGTCCCGTCGGCGAGATCGCCATAGTGCAGCGTCAGACCGAGCCCGCTCTCATGCGGATCCTGATATAGGTGATCGATGCGTTCCGTGTTGAAGAGGCTGGCGCGCCGGATAAGGCCGTGAACTTGATAACCTTTCGATAGCAGAAACTCTGTCAGATATGATCCGTCTTGCCCGGTTAGTCCGGTGATCAGAGCACGCTTCAAGTTCACCTCCTCTGCAACCGTTCCCCAAGGATGACGAGCGACGGGAACCGGCGCCATCTTGGAAACGTTCTCGGCGTCTTCTAAAGGTCTCCGGACGTTCTCTGCCGAGCATCTGAATGCGGCAGGCGTTGCGGCTGCGGCGGTCCACTCCGGAATCTGCGTCGGCCGCTCCGCAAGCCGGCCCGCGCTGAATCTGCCGTCATGGATGGTTCGCGGCGATCATCTGCCGGCAATTGTCCTCACCCACGACGTCCTAAATCGCATCACCGCGATGCGCTCGATCAACCCACAGAGGAAAATGTTCTTGGGGTAGCCTGGCGCATGCCAGCGGCAAGAGGCCGGACAACGGACGCCGCTCTGCGATCCGAGCACAAGATAGGCGCCGCGGAAACAGTTCTTTTGCGGTGCAATGAAAAAATCTAAAGAACGCGAGACAGCGTGAACGCACGCCGGCTTTCCCTGAGCAAGGTTCTTCTCGACCGACACATTGCCGCAGGATCCGCTGCGGGTTGCATTCCGCTTGCTCGGTCCGGCCGCAAGAGATGATGACGTCCGGGAGATCCCCTTGGCACGCCGTGGCGCTGCGCTCAAGGCGCCGCGCTCAAGGCGCTGCGAGTGTGCGGCGGGGCGAGGAGATCACCTAATCGTGATCGCTTGGCCTGCCGGCTTTGCTCGGTCGACGATTCCGCGGCCGCGACGGCGTCGGGGACGTCTCGGTTCAATGGTCAATTATCTATGATTTTCAACCATCGACCGAACCGAGTCATAGGCCGATGGAAAACTCGCACCGATGCCATGCCCATCTCATCGATCGGATCCGCTTACCATGCGCGCGTTCCCGATCGAACTGGTGACATTCTTTTCCGCATCGTCGCGCGGCGGGGTAGCGCTCTACCTGAGGTGCAGCGCCGATGTCGTGGACTGGAGGAGACGAGCGGTAACTCCCCCAGCAATCAGGCTAGTGCGGACCGGCAGCCCGCCCCTCTGCTGTCGGGTGACATCAGTATTATCGCCAATTAGGAGAATCCGCGCCCTACTCCGTTTGGCGTCGCCGCGCCGACTGTATTCCAGTTGCGCGGGCTTGACATGCTCGCAGAAGCTCGCGTTAAATCACTGAAAGTTCGAAACAAGATTACTGACCTGGGAGCGGGATGCCTATTGGAGGTGTCGGTCTCTTCGTGTTTGAAGGAGAAGCCGCATGCCTAGTGATTTTGACACTATTTCGGTCGTAGGTAATGGCAAAAATGAGGCGCTCGTCGCCACTGGTTGCTGGATTCAGCCGCTGCCGTGGGCCTTCTCTCGGTCAAAGCTCATCAGCAACATTATGGTGAAAAGGGCTTTCGATATTTTCGGCGCGCTTTGCCTCGTTGCCGTTTTTGCGCCAATTATGGCGTTCATATCGATTGTTTTGCTCCTGGAAGGGGGCGATTTTCTATTTTCCCAAGAGCGGGTGGGGGCGGGCGGTACGCGTTTCCGCTGCTTCAAATTCCGTACAATGGTGCACGGTTCGGAACTGAAGCTGGCCCAATACCTAGATCGCAACGCAGCGCTCCGGGAAGAGTGGGAGCGGACCTGTAAGCTGAAGAACGATCCCCGCGTGACCGCTCTTGGCCGGTTCCTCCGCCGCAGCTCTCTCGACGAGTTGCCGCAGCTTTTCAATGTTCTTAAGGGTGACATGAGCCTGATCGGGCCGCGACCGATTAGAGCGGCCGAAATATCGCGCTACGAACGTCGTTTCCATGACTATTGCCGGTGTCGGCCGGGCCTGACCGGCCTGTGGCAAATCTATCGCAACGAAAAGATCGACTATGCGCGACGGACGGAACTCGACAGCATGTACGTCGCGCACTGGTCGTTCCGGCGCGATATGATCATTCTGTTGAAGACCATTCCGGCCGTGCTCTCCGCACGCGGCGCCTGTTAGGACGGCCGGTGCGGAAGCTGGAATTCGGTCGCCCGATGCTGCACGGACAAGGGGCAAGCGAGGCGCGGTCGCCGCAAATTGCAGACTATGCGGCGATCTCGGCGCGGCGCGATCCTGCCTCTGATACCGCGGCGCGCCCGAAAGTGTCCGTCATCACCGTGTGCCGGAACGCACGCGCCACGATCGGGCGCGCGATCGATAGTGTCCACGCCCAGTCCTTTCCGGATATCGAGCACATCATCGTCGATGGCGCTTCCGACGATGGCACACAAGAATATGTCGCGAAACGGCTCCGGCCGCAGGATTGCCTGATCAGCGAAAAAGATGGTGGAATCAGCGATGCGTTCAACAAGGGCGTCGCGCTGGCGCGCGGGGAGTTCGTGCAGATCCTCAACGCCGATGACTGGCTCTCCGAGGATCAGATCGAGGTCGCGCTCGAGGTTGCGAACCGGACTGGGGCTGATTTCGTGTTCGGCGACCTGATCTTCTACGAGCGTGGCGAACCTAGTTTCCGCTATTGCGGCGACCCGGATTATGCGGGCAAGCTCAGAACCCATCTGCCGGCGATGAATCATCCGACCGTGCTGGCGCGCCGGGCCGCTTACGAAAAGATCGGATTGTTTTCGCGCGAATACCAATGCGCCATGGAATACGATTGGTTCCTCCGGCTGCATCAGACGGGCGCTCGCGGGGTGCATGACGGTCGGATCGTCTGCCACATGACGCATGAGGGAGTGTCGAACCGGCGCTTCGCCCGGACCCTCGCGGAGGTCCGCCAAATCTCGGTCAAATACGGCCGTTCCGCGCTCGCCGCTCGATTCGACGAGGTGCTTCGGTTGGTCAAGGTCCGCGCTTCGTTCCTTGTCCGCGGCCGATCGGAACGGATCTATCGGTTCGTCCGCCGGACGATCAATCCGTCATACAAATCGCTATGATTGCGACCTCGGAACCAATTGCCCGAAATCACCGGTCGGTCTCGACCGTGCGCCGGCGGCTGCGCTTGGCGTCTCTCCTGCTCCTCGGACTCGGCATGGCGGGTCTTCCACCGATGGCGCGGGCGGACAAGATTGCATTGGAGGTTCCTCGGCTGGGCCATGTGTACGCGCCCGGCGAGAGGGTGTCGGTCAGCGTCGCCGGCGCCGCCAAAGAAGTCACCTGGACCCTCACGGATATGTTCGGCGAATCGGTGCGCGCCGGCACGACGACGATTCGCGCCGGGCAGGGGGCGATCGTCACGGCGCCAGGCAGAACAGGTTGGTTCAAGCTAACGGCGCGCGACGATGCCGGCGGGACCGCGGCCACCTGCTTCGTCGTCATCGAGCCACCGCGTGCGGCGGCTCCGACCGACCGTTTCGCCGTCATGACGCATTTCGCTCAAGGTTGGGATCTCGACATCCTACCGCTTGTCGCGCGCGCTGGCATTGGTCAAGTCCGGGACGAGTTGTATTGGCAGGAGGTGGAGCGGACGAAGGGCCGGTTTGCACTGCCTGACGCCTATGCGCGCTATCTCGGCGCGCTGGCAGAACAACGCCTCAAGCTTCTTCTGGTGCTGAGCTTTGCCAATACGCTCTATGACGAGGGCAACACGCCTTACACGGTGACGGGCCGGGCGGCCTTTGCGGCCTATGCCGAGTATGTCGTCAAGATGGCTGGCGGTCGCCTGTCAGGCGTTGAGGTCTGGAACGAATTCAACGGCTCGTTCTGCAAAGGCCCGTGCGAGAAGGATCGTCCGGCCTCCTACGCTGCTCTCTTGGCGGCGACCTATCCTGTGCTCAAGCGCGCCGCACCGGCCCTCCCGGTCGGCGGCGGCGCTGCAGTGCTCGTGCCCGACCCCTGGTTCCGAGCCCTGTTCGATCAGGGGGTGCTCGCAAACCTGGATGCGGTCGCGATCCACCCGTACCGGGCGGAGCCGGAAGGTGTCGAACTGTCGTTGCAAGATCTGCGCGGGCTCGAGAAACGCGACGATCGCGGCGCCGAAAAACCGATCTGGGCGACAGAGATCTCCCGCTACGACAGCAGTCCGGACGGCGGCGCGAATATCGCCCGCTATCTGGTGCGCCAGGCCACCATCCTGCTTGAGGAGGGCGTCACCCGGATCAGCTGGTATCTCCTGCGTGACTATGCGAATTTCGCGACGATGGGTTTGCTCGCCGGCCCCGACAGCCCGCTCGGGCGGTATGCACCGGCCCCAGCATATGCTGCCTATGCGACGCTGGTTCGACAGCTCGATCGGGCGGTGCCGACGGGCCGCGAAGCGACCGACCCGCGCACGCGACTCTATCGCTTTATGGCCGACGGCGACGAGTTGCGTGTCGGGTGGTCGAGCGAGGCGACGGCGCACTTGTCGCTGACCGTGCCTGGGCCGATCGAGCGGATCGACCTCATGGGGAATGCGACACGGCTCACGCCCGTCGACGGCGTGGTGGACCTGACGCTTGACGGAAACCCGGTTTATCTAAAGGGCTCCGTCTCGGCAATTCGTGAAACCCAACGGCCGAAATTGGTCGCCGACAGCATTGCCGGCTTCACCGGTACCCCCGGCACCAGCTCGAGTTGGAGCTATGGCGCCTTCGTTTGTCCGGCCCAAGGCGGCGGGACCGATGCTTGCCTTGCAGACTATAAGACCGCCCCGCTGCAGCCGCTGAGTTGGCAAGCCAACCAATGGGACTGGGCCTGGCGCTCGCCCCGCTTCAATTCGCTCCAAGTCGCAATCGACATTGCGCATCCCTCGGCCTGGGAAGGTCATCAGGTCTGGGCGGTCCGGCGCTGGACTGCCGACGCGGCTGGCGAGGTCATGCTGACCGGCACGGTCGAGCGACCCGCGGCGCAGGGCGACGGTTCCGACGTGCTCATCTTGCGTGATGGGAGTCCGGTCTGGCGGCAGGCGCTCGGCCGGGCCGGTTCGCCCAATCGTCAGACATTCGCGGTCAAGACGGCGGTCGATGTCGGCTCCCGTGTCGACTTTGTGGTAACGCCAGGGGCGGGAACGAATATCGACAGCGACGCGACGCGTTTCACCGCCGAAATCACCGAAGCCGACCGCGCCGACGAGCCTGCGGTTCGCCAGTGATGACTGGTCCTGGCATCCTTGTCGGCAGTCGCGGAGCGGTGACCGTTCGAGGCGGTCGGGCGGGCTTCGGGAGACGCGCCCCACACTGTTTAACCCCTGTTCCAACCCCTGCAGCCGGCTCGCGAAGCTAGGCGTCGAACAGCGGAGCGCGCCGATGCAATTTCGATCCGTGGCCGATTTGAACCGCACCGTGCTTTCCCAGCTTCACCGGCTTCCCGACGATATCGATGTCGTCGTGGGCATTCCGCGGAGCGGTATGCTGCCGGCCACGCTCGTCAGCCTCCACCTCAATCTTCCATTGTCCGACATCGACGGGTTTCTTTCAGGTAAGATTTTTCGGTCCGGCGATACGCGCAGGCATCCGCGGCTCGATGTCGATTTATCCCATCCGCGGCATGCGCTTGTCATCGATGACAGTGCATTGACCGGTGCTTCCCTTAGATCAGCGCAAAACCGGATCGCCGCCGCCGCCGGTTCGCATCGCGTCACCTATTGCATCGTCTATGCGACCCACGAATTCAGGCAAGACGCGATCGTGCTTGAGAAGATCAGGGGCGCCAGAGTATTCGAATGGAATGTATTGCATCATTCCATTATCTCGAAATCATGCGTCGACATCGACGGAGTCCTGTGCCACGATCCGACGCCGGTGCAGAATGACGATGGCAGTGCGTACCTTGAGTTCATTGGTAGCGCTCGACCATTTCAAATCCCGACCAAGCGCATTGGCTGGCTTGTAACGAACCGCCTGGAGAAGTACAGATCCGCAACGGAGTCCTGGCTCCGAAAGGTGGGCGTTCAATATGATCATCTGATCATGCTCGATTTACCGGATGCTGAGACGCGCCGAAGGTTGGGCGTGCATGCTTTGCATAAGGGACAGTTCTACAAGTCATGCCCTGCTGATCTCTTCGTGGAAAGCGAGCTGAACCAGGCACAAGAGATCGCAAATATAAGCGGAAAGCCTGTTCTTTCCCTTGACGGGCCTGTCATGTGCCTTCCGAACACGATGTCTGTCCGCTCGATTCGAGAGGGCTCGAAACGGCTCGCCAAGAGATGGACGCCGACGGCGACCAAACAGGTGATCAAGCGGCTCATCGGAATTAGAGCTTAGAATGTTGTGTCATTATCGATATTTCGGAAGGGCTCCGATTTTTATTGCGAAAGCAAACATACTTACTGACCGTGTTGGGGTGGTGCGGTCAAAGCCTGAGGTTATCGGCGAGGTGTGAGGGCTCATGGAACTCGACTACACGAGACATTACCGGAACTGGCACGATGGGAGCGACTCGCATTTCGCGACAATGTCTGCCGCTTTTGCGGCCAAGCTCGTTCCGCTACTGCCGCGCGATCTCTCGGTACCGATTCTCGAAATCGGCTGTGGCGTCGGATACGCAGTCGCCGCTCTTCAAGAGCTAGGCTTTCGCAACGTTGAAGGAATCGACGCCGATCGCGGTCAAATCGCGTCGGCGACAGCGCGGGAGTTGCCGGTGACTCACGTACCCACCAGTGAAACGCTGGCGTTTCTGGCGGCTCGGGAACGGAGCTACGATGCGGTGATTGCGATCGATGTCATCGAGCACATCCCGATCGATGTGCAGTTGCCGGTGCTGCAGCACATCGTCGCCGCACTCAAGCCGGGCGGCACGCTGATCTGCCAGGTGCCCAATGCCAGCTCAGGCATTTCCAGCCATTATCGCTATATAGACTGGACGCATTGCTGCAGTTTCACGCGGTTTAGCCTCGACTTCATTCTAGACAATGCGGGATTGACGGATATTCGGGTGATCGAGGCCGATCCGCCGCGCTGCCCGCGATTGCCGTTCATTCTTCGGAAATCGGTATTTCAATGGCTGATACGCGGGGCATTTCGGTTTGCGCGCCGGCTCGAATATTACGCGGAACTCGGCTGGCCGGAGGCGCGTCGGATTCCGCTTACACCGAATATCATCGCGATTTCTCGGCGGCCTCTTTGAAATATCGCGATCGTATAAGTAGAAATTAACCTAAAGAGAAGTGCCAGTGGAGATCATCGGCCGGGAGGTGGCGTCATACAAGACCCGACGCGCCGACTCCATAAGGATGCCAAACGAATCTGCAGTCCAGTGATGTTATTGGCGAATTGGGTCGGCCGGCGCGCTACCGGGGCGCGTGCATAGAATTTTCGCGCCTGGGGTTGACATTTGTGCTTAATGTCGTCTTACTTCGTTGCATTGCACCATAGAACATTTTAGCCTGAAACTTATCACTGGGTGACCTTTGTGTCCGCTCGTCTGAGGGTGTGCCTTAGTGAGCAACTCGACGCTATGCATCTCAAGGAAGAACGCAGATGGCTGAGGGTCTCTTAGATTTATTGTTTGCCGACGGCATTGGCGCTCGCGGGCACCTGAACTTAAGGCGAGAAAGCGCCGAGAAATTATCAACTATTGAGAGTGTTGGCGCGCCGAACATGAGACAGTCAATTTCTCTCTTTGGTCCGCATTGGATTGGTTCTTTATCGCTTATTGGTTGTTTCGACGCGACATGATGCTCCTGCCGAAGCCGATTCCGACCGTGTTGTCTGCGCGCTGAGTGGCGAAGCGCGAGGGAGGTCCTCATGCGCGTGATCGAGATTTGTGAGCCGTTGCGGGAGGGGGTCGGTCGCCACGTGACCGACGTCACGCTGGGGCTGAGCCGGCGCGGTCACGATGTCCATGTCCTTTATTCACCGTTTCGTGTCGATCCAGCGCTGGTCAAGCTGCTGACGGGCGTTCCCGGCGTTACCGTCGCTCAGCTGCCGATGCGGCGCGAGCCGCATTGGACCGATCTCTCGGCGCTGCTGGGGCTGCTTGGATATTTGGGCCGTCACGGCCCCGTCGATGTAATCCACGCCCATAGCTCCAAGGCGGGGGCCATCGCCCGGCTGGCAGGGCTACTCGGCACGGCGGGCATCGTCTATTCGCCGCACGCTTTCGTGACCATGACGGAGTCCGGGATTCCCGCTCATAGGCTGCTCGCCTATGGGTGGATAGAACGTGCGTTGGGGCTCCTGACAAACCGCATCGTCTGCACAGCGACTGCGGAATTCCAGCATGCACGCGAACGGCTCGGACTCGACGAAAGCCGGCTGGTCGTCTTGCACAACGGCATCGATCCGACGACGTTTCGTTCGGAATCGGATCTGCGCCGGGAGTGCGGCCTTGCCGCTGACACGCCGATGATCGGGTTCGTCGGCCGGCTCGAACCGCAGAAGGGGGCCGACATTGCGATCCGGGCGCTGCCCTCGATCCTCGCCGCGAGTCCCAAGACCGTTCTTGCCATCATCGGGGAGGGCAGGGATAGGGCCTGGCTCGAAAGTCTGGCCGCGTCGTGTCAGGTGACAAACGCGATCCTCTGGCTGGGCGCGCGCCCGGCGAGAGAATACTTCCACAATTTCGACGTCCTCGTCTGCCCGAGCCGATTCGATGGCGGTGCCTACACCGTGATCGAAGGACTCTATTGCGGCTTGCCCGTTATCTGCACGCCGGTCGGCAGCGCGACGGAGGTGATCGTTCACGGCGACAATGGCTTCATTGTGCCGCCGGAGGATCCCGCTGCGCTGGCGGCGCAAACGATCGAGCTGCTTCGCAACGCCGATCTGCGTGAGCGCGTGGGCGCGGCGGCCGGCAGTCTCGGCGAGTATTTCCTGCTCGACCGCATGCTCGACGAGTTGGAGGAAATCTATTTCGGCCGGTTGTCCGGGTGGCGCCCTCTGGTGGTGGGATCTCACAACGACGGCAACCGGATGATCAGGGAGAACGCCGCGCCGTGAGCATGAAGCGGCAATTCGCGACCAGCCTAGCCTGGGCGGCAGCCGGCAATTGGTCTCGCGAGATCATCAATATCTTCGTTTTCCTGACTCTGGCGCGGCTGCTCGGGCCGCGCGCCTACGGGGTCATGGGCATGGTCGGGGTCGCGACGGCGATCGCCGATGCGTTGCTGAACAACGGCCTGGGCAATTATATCGTCCGCGAAAAACGGCTCGAGCCGGCGCACATCGACGCCGTGTTCTGGATCCAGCTCGCTGTTGCAAGCGTCTTATCGCTGGCCATGGTGGTCGGAGCCCCGGTGCTCGCGGCGATCTACCAGGAGCCAGACGTCGCGCGCATCTTGCCGGTGACGGCGGCGCTGCCGTTGCTCTTCGCGCTCAGCAGCGTTCCTTCCGCGGTACTCCAGCGCACGATGAGCTTTCGGCCGTTGACGATCCGCTCCTTCGCCGCCGCAGCAGCCGGTGGGGTCGTGGGCGTCGGGCTGGCTCTGACCGGCGGCGGCGTCTGGAGCCTCGTCTACATGGCACTGACGCAGTGGTCGGTCACGTGCCTCATCCTCTGGACCGCCGCGGACTGGCGTCCCGGCTTTGCGGTCGAGCGCCGGCATGTCCTCGACGTCATGCGGTTCGGCAGCCATGCTGTCGGCGTGAAGCTCCTGATCATCCTCGATCAACAGCTACCGCGATTCATCATCGCCGCCACGCTGGGCGCTGTCTCGCTTGGTTTCTTCACGATTGCATGGCGGATCGTCGAGGTCGTCGGCCTATTGACATTGACACCGATCGCTCAGGTCACGCTGCCCACGCTCGGCGCGCTCCAGGACGACCGGACGCGGCTACGGGCAGGGGTCGCCGCCATCGTCGGGCTTACCTTCGCCATCTCACTGCCTTGCTATGTTGGGCTTGCCGCGATCGCGCCGGTGCTTATGCCTGTGATGTCCGGTCATGGCTGGGATGGTGCGGTTCCGGTCCTTCAGCTCTTCTCCCTTTACGGCATCGCGTCGGGGCTCGTGGTCTCCCTCGATTCTGTGATGCTGGCGACCGGGCGAATGGTCTGGCGCACCCAGTTTACGGTCTTCGGGGTCGGACTGCTCGCGATCGGCCTTGCCGTCGCCTATCCGTATGGCCTGACCGCGATGGCGACCACCATGGTCGCGCGGGAATTCATCTCGGGCATCATCATCGCGGTCGCGCTGGGGCGATATGGCTTGGCGGAGGGATTGGAAGTACTGGGGCGGATCACCCCCTTTGTACTGGCGGCGGCGATCATGCTCGCCGCCGTGCTCAGTTGGCAGCATTTTCTGGGTGTGGCGTTGAACGGACCGGCGCTGCTCGCCTCATCGATAGCGGCCGGCACAGTCGTTTACGGTATCGGAGTGTTCGCCTTCGCGCGCAACTCAACAATGCAGATCGTGGAGCTGGGGCTGTCCAGGTATCGGCGAAAGGCTGTGTCGTGACGCCAAGGCTGGAGGGCGATAGCGGGAGAATGCCATCGCCGCTCGTTGCCGGCCTCGGTATTGCTGCGCTGCATACCGCGGCGGTGCGATCGCGCCGAATCGACGCGCGGTCGATCTTCCG
>Ga0181519_10004433_pt1 | contig 11359 bp, 12 predicted proteins | sample PEATcosm2014_Bin_26_FD_121102 | JGI IMG/M metagenome (GOLD analysis project Ga0181519, IMG submission 121102) | Peatland microbial communities from MTU Mesocosm Facility, Houghton, MI, USA - PEATcosm2014_Bin02_10_metaG | ecosystem: Environmental > Terrestrial > Soil > Wetlands > Peat | place... | reverse complement strand
GCCAGCGCGTCGATGAGCTGCGCGAAGCCGGCCTTGTCCTTGAGCAGCGTGGTGATGTCGTAGAAGAGGATGCCGGGCTTGGGGAAGTCTGGCACGGTGCGGATCAGCTTCTTCAGCGGCTCACAATCAATTTGGTTCTTCACGCTCATTACCATGCTCCTTCAATCTGGAATGACTGCAGCTCTTCGCCCTCGCTCTCGGCCAGGGGATGGCTTTCGATGTTGTCGACGCGGCTTCCGCGGGTGCCTCGGCCCAGCGCCAGTACGAGGTCCTCCAACTGGTCGGGCGTGCCAGCGGCAAGGACTTCGACATGGCCGTCGTCGGTGTTGCGCACCCATCCGCGCAGGCCAATGCGGGCCGCTTCGCTCTGCACGAACCAGCGAAAGCCCACTCCCTGCACCCGGCCTTTGACTAGAAAATGCTGGACCATCGGAAGCTACAAGTGTCGCAGAGCGACGGACGGGGTGCAAGAGAGCGTTAGATGGCACGCACAGGGACGGAGCGACCGGTGAACTTGCGGCGGATCAAGAGGCGCGCGGGTACCTCGATCCAGCGAAACGTGGCCCAGGAGACCAGACACAGCACAGCGATATAGAGGATGGAGATGTGTGTCCGTTGGGGAAAGAGGCGGTGGACAATATCGTCGTAGAGGAAGCGCACGGGGAACTGTAGCACGTAGATGCCATAGCTGATCTCGCCGGCCATCTGCATCGGATGGCTCACTAGCGCTTTCCAGTTGACATCAGAGAGCAGCAGTATCAGCAAGGTGTAGCAGAGCTGGAGGGCTTCGGTCCGCAGAGGTTTGAACAAGATAGTTGGCTGGAGCCATAGCAGCAAGACGATGCCTGAGCCTAGCGCTACCAAGTAGACAGCGCGGATGGCTCCGGAGAGGACGGGGCGCGCGCCCGTGCGACTGACGTAGCGGCGAAACCAGGTGCCGGCGAAGACTCCGAGGAAGAAGGAGTTCAGCCGCACGAAGGGCAACGTGCTCTCCCAGTATCTGGCGATCCAGAGGCCCGCGGAGTTACTGGAGGAATGGAGCGCAAGCAGCGGCGGCAGGCAGGTGAGCAGGAAGTAGACCACTTGCAGGGTTAGGAAGGTGCGCAGTCGCAGGCGCTTGGTCCAGGGCAGTAGGAAGGGAAAGAGGGCGTAGAAGAAGGCCTCGACCGAGAGCGTCCAAGCAACAAGGTTCAGCGAAAAGGCGAGCGAAGGCACCCATCCCTGTAGCAGGGTGAAGGTGAGCAGCATCCCGAGGGCGCCGGGATGCGGATGGTGACTGAAGTGTGGGCTGGCAAGCGATGGCAGAAGCGAGAGCAAGTAGAGGGGATAAATTCTGGCGAAGCGCGAGATCCAGAACTCAGCGCGATCACTGACGCGCTCGTAATTGTAGGCGAGGATGAAGCCGGACAGAACGAAGAAAAGCGTGACGGCGGTGTAGCCGGAGTTCACGATGCGTGAGCCTATCGGGCCGAATGGAATGTGGCCGTTAATGAAAGACTCGTGTACGAGCACGACGTGGATGGCCGCGAAGAACCGAATCGCGGTAAGCGCACGCAGGGGCGGCAGGTTATGCCGGACCTCTACAGGTTGCGCGCGAAACCTGTTCATCTTTATCATCGTTCAGACCGATGGGAATGTATGAATCGCTGCCCCCCTTGCAGGTTGGTTGCGATCATTCTACGCCCTGCTCATGTACGCGCCTTCGGCGGTGTCGACGCGGACCTTTTCGCCCTCGTTGATGAAGGGCGGCACCTGCACAACGAGGCCGGTCTCCATCTCCGCCGGCTTGGTGACCGACGACGCGGTGGCCGACTTGATGCCCGGCTCCGTCTTGACCACGGTCATCTCGACGAAGGTGGGCAGCTCAATGCCGACGGCTTTGCCATCGTGGAAGCTGACGCTGATGGAAAGGTTGGGCGTCAGGTACTCGACGGCATCGCCCAGGGTGTCGCGCTTCAGCACGGTCTGCTCGAAGCTCTCGTCCATGAAGTAGAAGTCGTCGCCATCGTTGTACAGGTACTCCATCTTGATCTCGTCCACCTTGACGCGGTCGATGGGGTCGGGGGAACGGAAGCGCTCCACGAACATGGCGCCGGTGCGGATGTTCTTGAGCTTGGCCTGGATGAAGGCGCGCAGGTTGCCGGGGGTGCGGTGCTCCACCGAGAAGACAAGGTGAAGCTGATCGTTGTGCTTGATGAGCATGCCCGGGCGCATCTGCGTGGCGGGAATCGACATAGGTTAAACCCCTGATTCTTATAAATCTGGTGGACTTAGCCGCGGAGTGCAGCCCATCTCATTGTAGCTCAGGCACGCATCGCAGACCTTGCCCGCAGGCTCGCATTTCATCTTGCATAGGGGCGCGAAAAAAACTTCGATCTGCCGATAAGCAAAGTACAGCGGCACAGGCAGGCACAGCGGCCACCGTCGGGCGACCGGCGCGGTGTCGCGGATCTGCGCGCGGAGGCAAGGATGATTGGCCAGGCATACGACGGGCGCGGCTTCTGGCAGACGGTGCTCGACAGCAGCCCAGCGGTTGAGCCGAACCGAGATGGGCAGGCGTGGCCGCTGGCGGAAGAAATTCAGCGGATGATGGGCGCGGATGCGCAGCCCGACCCGCTCTTCTTCGAGGAGAGCTGGACACTGGGCGCGGCAGCTGCGGCAGAGAATCTGCGGCGCAGACGGCGGCAGCAGGCGGAGTTTGTTTCCACGGGTGTCGCGTTCGGCGAGTTCGACAACCTGGGCGCTCAGGCTTATGTGCAGCAGGTGGCGTGGTGGACAGATGATTCTGCCGCCGCAAACAACAACGCTACAGCAGCAAGTGCAGTGTGGCCGTTATGGCGTGGCGAAAAGCCTGCTGAGTGCAAGGAAGACGATCCGCAGGATTGGGAGCCGTTTGTTGCAGTCGAGGACTGCCAGTGGACGGCGGGCGAGCTGATGTCGATGCCGCTCGCTTGCCGGCTGCTGGGAGTGCAGGCAGACAGCTCGTGGGCGCAGATCAAGACTGCGTACCGGCGCAAGGCTGGTCAGTGGCATCCCGACCGCATGCAACACCGCAGCGAAGAGGCGCGCCGCCGGGCCAACGACCAGATGATCGCCATCAACCAGGCCTATGGCCTTCTGCGCGAGCAGAGGATGCAGCAAGCTGCGTGAGGCGTCAGAACGCACGCCCTTGGTGTGGATGGTGGCACGATGAAAGCCGCTCCACTCCGCAAGCTATTTATTGTGGTGTATGTGGCGGCTTATAGAAATCATTCCAACCAGACAATCTCTGTTGTAATAGCATTGGCTCCGGCTTTGAGATTGCTTGTGCGGTTGGAGGTAAACAGAATGCCTTATAAGAAGCCAGATTTCATTGGGGTTGCTTATGCATCGCGACTCTTTCGGGAATATGATTACCAATCCAGTTATGATGCGTTCGTTCTAAATACCAGACCTCAACCCGATCTGACGAACCCGACGCATGCACTGGAACTATTGACTTGGCTCAATAAGTGGGGTTGCCGGATCGAGAAAAAGGAGAAATTTCAGCAGCTGATCCCGGAATTAGGGCAGTGGTATACGAATCAAGAACCGCAATTGCCCACAAGGAATATCGATATCTCCGAGCTTGATACGAATGGTCTTGACACACTAGAAAGTGCCTTTAAGGCGATGCGCGACTGTGGATTTGGGTCAACCAGCGCAGCAAAGGCACTATTTGCAATACGGCCGAAATGCGCTATTCCCTGGGACGAACCAATTCGCGAGGAGTTTGGTTTTGGAGATGATGGCTTCAGCTATCGACGGATGCTGGATCGATCATGTCAGGAAGCAAAAATGCTTATAGAAGACGCAAAAAAGTATGGGGTTAAGGGGTCTGTCGAGATATGTGACAACGTCGGGGCCAGTGGGTCCTCCTTAGCAAAGCTACTAGACGAATATAACTGGATCACAATTACTGAAAGGCACGACATTCCATCTCGTGGGGAACTAGAGAAATGGATAAGTTGGTGCCAATGAAGACCCGCTAGATATCAGCCAGCAGCGCCGCGAGCAGCGCGGTGCGCGGGACCAGGTGCTCCACTACGATGGATTCGTGGGCGGCGTGCGCGCCTTCGCCGACTGCGCCGAGGCCGTCCAACGTGGGGACGCCGAGGGCGGCGGTAAAGTTGCCGTCGGAGCCTCCACCGGTTGAGGCTTCGTCGAGCTGGAAACCAAGCTCCGCGGCCAGCTTGCGCGCCAGTTTATAGAGGGCGACCGTCCCAGGCTTGCGCTCCATGGGGGGACGGTTGATGCCTCCAGTAATCTCCAACTTGCAGCCGTTGTCGGCGCAGCGCAGGCTGCGGAAGAGCCGGTCGACACGGGCGGCGTCGCTGGCTCGGGCGATGCGCACATCGATGTCCGCGAAGGCGTGCTCGGCGACGACGTTGGAGCGCGTTCCGCCGGAGATGACGCCGGGATTGACGGTGATGCCGCGATGCAGATCAGTGAAACCGGCAACGGTTTGCAGCAGGCGCGCGAGCTCGAGGATGGCGGAGTGGCCGCTGGTGAAGTCGACGCCGCTGTGCGAGGCGATGCCGGTAACGTGTAGCTTGTAGTCGCCGACACCCTTGCGCGCGGTCTTGCAGGCGAGACCCTGCGCGGCCTCCAACACCAGGACGGCGGATGAGGTGAGCGCGAGCCGCTCGGTGATGGGGCGGGAGACGGGGCTGCCGACTTCTTCGTCGGGGTTTAACAGCAATGTGATGGGACGCTTGACTCCGAGCTGCGCGAGCACGCGGATGGCGGCGAGCGCCATGACGACGCCGGATTTCATGTCGAGGACGCCGGGGCCGTAGAACCTTCCGTCGCTCATACGCCAGGGCATGGTGCGCAGGGTGCCCAGCGGCCAGACGGTATCCAAGTGGCCGAGCAGCAGGATGGGCTTGCGGGGGGTGCGCGCTGGGCCGAAGCGAAGTTCGAGAACGTCGCCGAAGTGCTTCTGCCGGTGCAGCTTGACGCGGCCACCGATGGATTCTGCCAAGCTGGCTACGAGGCGCACGGCAGCATCGACGGCAGGCTTGTTGTCGCTGGGCGACTCGATCAGGACGAGGTCGCGCAGCGTGGATGCGAGCCACTTGGACTGCGAGTTTACGGCTTCGAGGAGTGGGTTTCGATCGTTCATGGAATGTAGGAATGGTACCGCAGGGGCGAGCTACTAAAGCATAGAAAGAACCGGAGGAGTTGTGCCAGGTGTGGTAATTTTGCCACACTTCGGAGACGGTTTGCTGGTTGTAATCTGAACGATAGGGTTGATGGGAGTCCAATAGATTTGGCCCAGAAGGCACATCCCGAGCAGACCATCCGGTCGGAGATCGAGTTTGGCGGTATCGGCTTGCACAGCGGCGCGGATGTCTCCATGCGTCTGGTTCCCGCGCCCGCCGGATCGGGCATCGTCTTCCGGCGGACGGACCTCGACGGCTTTGAGATTCCCGCGACGGGGCGCAATGTCGCCAAGGTGAGCTATGCCACCAGCCTCATGCGCGGTTCGGTGCTGATATCCACAACGGAACATCTGCTGTCGGCGCTGATCGGCTTTGGCGTGGACAACGTGATTGTAGAGGTGGACAACCTGGAGCTGCCGATCCTGGATGGTAGCGCGCTGCCCTATGTGGAGGCGTTTCAGTCGGTGGGGTTGAAGCAGCAGCGACGGCGGCGCGAGTACCTGCGCATCCTGAAAGAGGTGGAGGTACGCGAGGGCGGCAAGTTTATCGGCGTCTATCCGGGGACGGGATACGGCATCGACTACAGCATCGACTTTCCCCAGCCCATCGGATCGGCGCGCTTCCAGGGCGATCTGGAGAGTGGCGACTATGCGCGGCTGATTGCGCCGGCGCGGACCTTCGGCTTTCGGGAGGACGAGGCCAAGCTGCGCGATATGGGGCTGATCCGCGGCGCGTCGGAGAAGTGTGTCATTATCCTCACCACGCAGGGAGTGCAGAACGGGCCGCTGCGCTTTGCCGACGAGTTTGTGCGCCACAAAGTGCTGGACCTGATCGGCGACCTGGCGCTGGCCGGACGGCGCATCCAGGGCCGGGTGATTGCCGAGCGCGCGGGCCACGCCATGCATACCGCGCTGGTGCAGCGGTTGATGCGCGACCGGAGTGCGTGGGAGCTGGCGCATGTCTACGATGATGTCGTCGACCCGGCTGCGGTGGGAGTGGGTGAGATCGCGGAGCCGGTTGCCGCTCATGCGTAGTGCTTGTGCGTGGGTGAACCTGTGAGCCGAATCGCCGCAATTGCGCTGGGATCGAACCTCGCCTCGCTGTGGGGCGATCGTGAGGCGAACCTCCGTGAGGCGATTGTGCGCGTAGGGCAGCTAGGCACAGTGCGCGCGGTCTCGTCGTTTTATGACACCGCTCCGGTAGGCGTCACAGACCAGCCAAATTTTCTTAACGGCGCGATGCTTCTGCAAACCGAGCTGGAGCCGCTGGAGCTGATGCGCTCTCTGCTGGCAATTGAGCGCGCCATGGGACGCGACCGGGCGAGCGCTCCAGCCAAGGGCCCGCGCATCATCGACCTCGACCTGCTGCTGATGGACGGTGTGGTTTTGCAGACCGCGCGCAGCCGGGAAGATCCAACCGAACTGACACTGCCGCATCCTGCAATGGCGGATCGGCGCTTTGTGCTGGAGCCGCTGGCGGAGATCGCGCCGCAGATGGTCGAACCTATGTCGGGACGTACAGTTGCTGAGCTGCTTGTGAAGCTGGCTTAGTCGAGCATGCTCGGCGTTCAATCCACTGCGGAATGGTGGCCCCAGTCGAAGTGGCGGCCGAGGATACCTTTGACGATGAGGTGGTCAGTGCCAGCGGTGGGGCCCACGCCGACGCCGATGTTGATCTCCCATTTGGGTGAGACGTTCAGGTCGGTGACGGCGAATATCTGTTGCTGCTGGTTGTGCAGCGTGTCGGGCGCGGTAATGCTGCCGTAGTCGGCGTAGTACTCGAAGCCGCCGCTGACGACCTTGCTGAAGTCGTAGCCGATCTTGGCGCCGGGCGCAAAGCCGATGCCCTGTGCCACATCGGGGCCGTGCCATGTGCGCTCCAGCGCGGGGTTGACGGCAAAGTACCAGCGGCCGATGGTCTTGTCGACGATGGGGCGAAGCTCCCACGTCCAGGTATCGGGCGAGTAGACGGCGCGCTGGTAGCCAACCTCCGTTGAAAGACTGACGCCAACCGGCCAGTGCCAACTGTCGGGTACGCGCACGCGCGGACGGATATGGTCGCCCACCCACTGCACGCCGTGGCCATTCTGCTCGCTGGTGAAGATGTAGAACCCGATCTCCGACCAACTGGTGAGGCCCTCGGTGAGCTCGATAGTCTCGTGTTCCTGGTGGTTGGTGGGATAGACGCCGTCGATTAGGTTCTTCTGGCCCTCGGGGGTGAAGTTGGAGTGCAGTTCCACCATCAGGTCTTTGGGAGGGTTGGTGTCCGCTCCGTACACCTGGATCTCGTAGTTGCCCTGGGCGTGGGCGGAAGCGGTGAAGAGGAAGAGGAGTGCGAGCAGTAACCCACCCATGACCTGAGCCCATGTCTCAGACACGAGACATGGGGCACCCGAATTTGTGGAACTGCGCGGTTCAGGCATAGCGAAACACCATCATAAAGCCGTGGTCCATATGGTCCTGCTGGTGGCAATGGAAGAGCGTGTTGCCAGGAAGATTGGCGTCGAACTCGACAGTTGAAGTTTTCATCGCGGGGATGAGGACGACGTCCTTCATCAATCCTCGCATGGTTGTGCCGCCGACATTGGTCACCTCGAAGGTATGGCGATGCAGATGGATGGGATGATCGTTATTGCTGCGGTTGTTCATCACCAGGCGATAGCGCTGACCAGCATGGAGCACAGGCGATTCCGTATCGGGATACGACTTGCCATTGATCGTCCATCGCTCCGGGTTGCCGTGGCCTTCGAACTTTGAGTCGAAGGTGAGTGGAATGTCGATGACATCCTGTGCGCTGTTGTTTCGTGTATCGGAGCCATCTGCGAACTGCGCGTAGTCCCAGACGAGATTCTCAGGTTGGATCCATTTGGGCACGCCGGTTGCATTGGCGTACTCCACAACAATCCCCATGCCGGCGGCCTGCACATGCTTGCGCACCTCGCCGAGGACCCAAACGCCGAGTGCGTTCATCTGGACGATGGCGGATACGCGTTCAGCGGGCCCGAGGCGCAACATGTCGACTGTTTGTACACGCGCAACCGGATTGCCGTCGAGCGCGACCACATGGAAGCTGTGGCCCGCGAGTGCGACCCAATGCACCTCGGTGGGACTGGAGTTGAGGATGTGCAACATCACGCGCTCGCCCTGCTGGACGCGGATGGGTTCGCCGAAGCCCAGCATCTTGCCGTTGATGGTGGAGACTTCGTACATCGGCATCGCGGAACCGTCGCCGGAGGGTTCCATGCTGCCACCCCAGTCGTGCAGCGCGAGGAAGAATTCGCGATCGTATTGAGACAAACTTTCTGCGATACCGGATGGCTCGATCGTCAGGAAACCGTGCTGGCCGCCATACTGGCCCTTGCGCAGATCGTTGCCTGCGAAGGTGTGGGTGTGGAACCAGCGGAAGCCGGCAGGCTCGGGAGTAAATGTGACCCGCGTGGACGCTCCGGGTGCAATCATCGGCGAGCCTTCCTCCATGGCGCCGTCGACCGGTACGGGAAGAAATAGGCCATGCCAGTGGACGATCTCAGGGTTGGCGGTGTGGTTGTGGATGTCGACGGTAACGGAGCGGCCTTGCATCATGCGCAGCAGCGGGCCGGGCACCTGGCCGTTGTAGGCGACGGTTTGAAAGCGATGTTTGCTGGATGCTTCAAGCAGATAGGGAGAAATGTCGAGGGTGATGTCAGCAGGCGGAGCATTCGCGGGAATTGGCGGCTCCGATGGAGTTGGCTGGCCGGGCGGCATCGTCATCTGCGCGGACAACCCGTTGTTCAGCGCGAGCGACGCCGAGCTCATCGCAGCGACTTGTGCGAAACGCCTGCGCGTCAGCAATGCCTGGCTCCTTGTGCCGATCAATCCGGTAATCACTAGACGGGCAACTGTGGCGATTGTTTCACGGTGCGGCGATACGGTTCAGGCATCTCATCCACCGGCGACTGCGCCAAGGATGATCAATGGCTCGGTTCCGTTGACGATGGCGGTGGGGAGCGGCGTATCGGGTGAGTCGAGCGAGATGTCCTGCTGGCAGGCGAAGAAGCGCAGGAAGGCGCGGCGCTCGCGGGTCGCCTGATCGCGGACCGTACCACGGAGCATGGGGTAGGCGGCTTCCAGCGCATCGAGGACAGTGGCGATGGTAGGCGTAGTGGGAATGTCGAGCACGACTTCATGACCCTCGATGCGGGCCAGGGTGCGGAGGTGCGCGGGGAGTTCGACATGGATGGTCATGGGCGATCTCTGCCCCTAGAAATATCATGGATTCACACCAGCCTTGTACCTCGAACCTTCTGTGACCTATTCTTCTTTGCATGAAGAGGATGGATCGAAGGCATTTTGTGTTAGCCGGCGCAGCTGCCACGGCGAGCTGGAAGAGTTTCGCGCAAGCCGCATCGAATGTGCCGCGGACGGCCAAGCTGACGCTGCATGCGGACCGGCCGGGGCCGGTGATTCCGGCGAACTTTGTAGGGCTTTCCTACGAGACGCAACAGCTATCGGAGCCGAACTTTTTCTCACCCGCCAACACCGGGCTGGTAGCGCAGTTTCGCGCGTTGGCGCCGCATGGCGTGCTCCGGCTGGGGGGCAATACTTCGGATTACGGATTCTGGAAGGCGACGCCGGATGCGACGCCGCCGCCACGAACGAAGCGCGAGTACAAGATGGGTGATCCGTCGCCGGACCTGACGTACAACGTGACGCCGGAGGCAGTTCGGAACCTGCGCAGGTTTCTGGATGCGACGGGATGGACCTGCTTATACGGCATCAATTTCGGCACCAACACGCCAGCGCTGGCCGCGGAGGAGGCAGTATTTGTGAGCAATACGCTCGGCGACAAACTGGAGTACTTTCAGGTCGGTAACGAGGCGGATAGGTTTGGTTCTACGATTCGAGATCCGAAGACGTGGACGGCGGATGCGTATTTCAATGAGTGGCTGACATTCGCGAATGCGATTCGCAATCGCGTGACTGCGGCGAAGTTCGGGATGCCGGATACGGCGGGCAATCCGGAGTGGTATGCGGTGGTGGTGACGCGTCTGCTGGAGCTGTTGGAGTCGGATCGTCCCGAAATTGCTGCGCTTACGCATCACTACTACTTCACTGGTCCACCTTCAAACCCCACGGCGACGATCGACAATCTTTTGCATTCCGATCCCCATGTGGACAAGCTGTATGAGGACATTCATGCGGCTGCTGTGCGGTTGAGCGAGGGAGAGCATCGAACCGTGCCAATCCGCATGACTGAGGGAAACACCTGCTATCGAGGTGGCAAGCCGGGCATGTCGGACGTATTTGCAGCGTCGCTGTGGGCGGCGGACTACCTGCTTACGCTGGCCTCGCTGGGCTATGCCGGCGTGAACCTGCATGGCGGCGAAGGCAAGATGGTGGCCGACTCGCTGGGCGGCACGCTGCCTGGTGAGTTGCTGATGAAGGATCCCAAGGAGCCGCACCCGCGACCGTTCTATACGCCGATTGCGGATATCGATGGTAAGTTTGTGGCCGAGCCGGTGTCGTATGGAATGCGATTCGCACAGCAGTTTGCCGGTGCGACGATGATCCCTGTGGAGTTCGATCCCGGCGATGTGAACGCAACGGCATACGCGGCCGACACAGGCGCGAAGTTTCTTGTTGCCATTATTAACAAGGATGTGAGCGGGAAGCTAGTCGCGGAGTTTCCACTCGAGGTTGTGGAGGCTTGCGTAGCGCGGCTCAGCGCGTCGTCCCTGACATCGACAGACGTTACATTCAATGACAAAGGTATGGCGACGCTTGCGCAAACGCGGATCAGTCAATCGATAAAGAGAGGCCATCTGGATGCATCCTGCATCAGTCCTAGCAGGATAGATAAAGCAGTAACCGTGACCGTTCCTGCGGCAAGTGCAGCACTGATTGAACTGATATATGGCGACTGAGCTTCTCTTGGCGCCACATCGCTAAAGCGAGTATCTAGCATCAGATTCATACCAGCGTCTGCACCTCGACAGAGAGGACGGGTGGCAGGTCGTGGACGATGGCTTGCCAGTTGTCTCCTGAATCGGCGGATGCATAGACCTGGCCGCCGCTGGTGCCGAAGTAGACGCCGCAAGAATCGAGCCGGTCGACGGCCATGGCGTCGCGCAGGACATTCACATAGCAATCCTTTTGCGGCAGGCCCTTGGTGAGTGGCTCCCACTCATTGCCTCCGGT